>JAESGS010000148.1_pt1 | contig 107769 bp, 102 predicted proteins | sample 9269761 | NCBI WGS metagenome assembly JAESGS01 (sample SAMN15741799, study PRJNA653493) | algae metagenome | isolation source: Cyanosarcina radialis HA8281-LM2 and co-occurring heterotrophs from damp... | place: USA: Makauwahi cave, Hawaii | collected 2011-01-06 | reverse complement strand
TTCGTCCCTCTCCCGTGGGAGAGGGATTTAGGGAGAGGGCGAGATGTGTATACACCGTAGCCCCTCGTAGGGGAGGGGTTTGGGGAGAGGTCGAAGTGTATCGCATCAAATCGAGAACCGCTATATCTAATTATCTTGCCTCGATTAGACTGAGTATTTCCTCACAAGTTTCGCTGGGATTCTTATCTTTAGTGTATACGCTCAGCTTTGCCAACTGGTAATTTGAAGGGTGTCTGACGAAATGTTCGTTGATGTTTGGTTTGCCATCAGACACGTATTTATTGCGTTCGTTGAGAATTGCGATCGACTCATCTAGATCGGGCGATGGCAGCAAGAGAACCACGTTAGGATAGGGATCTAAAGTTTTTTGAACTCTTTGGAATAAAACGGCATCCTCATAGACTGAATGACCAGCACCAAAATCGATGACGCATTGCTGGTGTTCTACTAATACTCGTTCGACGGCGTAAGCTTCAAATGGCTTCCAATATTGATAGAGTCCCCAGAACCCTTCGGTTTCTCGTTTATGCTGCGCTAACTCTCGATCGTATCCAATTTCTTGGTAGTAGTCCCATCGCAGGTCGTCTAGCGACCATTGGGGCAAACCGATCCTCTGGGCTAGAAGCGATCCAACAGTTGATTTACCAGCGGCAATCGGGCCGATTAGAATAATATCTGTCATGACTGTACTCTAGCAATTCTATTTGATTGGTAAACAGCCCTCACCCCCAGCCCCTCTCCCAAGCTTGGGAGAGGGGAGTCAGAGATATTACAACTCATTTAGACTCGCTATATATAGCGGTTCTCGATTTGATGCGATACACTTTGACCTCTCCCCAAACCCCTCTCCTACAAGGAGAGGGGCTTTCTCCCCTTCCCTTGTAGGGAAGGGTGCAGGGGAGTTAGGTCTGTATTTCACTAATTTGAGAAACGCTATATCATTTCGATCGAGAGCCAAGGAGATAGTTTTTGAACCACGAAGGCGCGAAGACGCGAAGAAAATTGTTGCAACTGGAAGGAGTGAGTCTAACTTCTTCTATCGGTTCTCATTATTTGCTAAACGATATTTCTTTTGAAGTTTTTAGTGGCGATCGCCTATCTATTATCGGTCCTTCTGGGGCTGGAAAAACTTCTTTATTGAGATTGCTAAATCGACTGGGCGAACCGAGTCGAGGAAAGCTCTTTTTAGGCGATCGCAATTACCAAAAAATTTCAGTATTTGATTTGCGACGACAGGTAATGCTCTTACTCCAAGAACCAAAATTATTAGAGATGACCGTGCGTGAAGCTTTAGCCTATCCTTTAGTTTTGCGAGGTATCAAATCTTTAGAAATCCAACAAAAAATAGAAAATTTACTGCCAAAATTAAACATTCCAGAAGATTGGTTAGACCGAACAGAAGTTCAATTATCGGTAGGGCAAAGGCAATTAGTAGCGATCGCTCGTGCTGTCATCGTTCGACCTCAAATATTATTACTAGACGAACCTACGTCGGCTTTAGATGCCGGACGTGCGGCTCGAATCGTACAATTTTTAACTGAGTTAGCTAATAGTGGTGAAACTACAATTTTGATGGTTAACCATCAATTAGATCTAGCCCAAGAATTTAGCGATCGCGTCTTATATTTAGAAAATGGAAATTTGCTACAAGATGCACCCAGCGATCGAATAGATTGGGATGAGTTACGCGATCGCTTAGTCAAGGCTGAGGCTCAAGCTGCGGAAGAATGGAGTTAGAAGTTTAATTAGAGATCTTCAGGAATTAAACTCAAAGGCAGCCAGGATACTTACCTCAGAAGAATTGTTTGGAATCTCTATTGCGAATTGCGTATGCGTAAGCGCAGGCTACGCCTACGCGAAGCGTGGCGGAGGCATCTATTGCGAATTGACAATTGTTTCTCGTGTTATGCTGAAAAAATCTTGGGGAACTAGGGATGGCAACCTGTATGGAACGCTGGACGGATGAGAAATTAGACCAATTAGCTGAAACTAACCACACGCTCAGCACGACTCAGCTACAAATTACCCAGGCGATGGAAGCATTAGTGGAAAAAATGCTCTCGCTCCAACAGCAACAAGAAGCTATTATCCAAGCCAAACAAGTTTTAACCGAAACTCAACATCAAATTGCTAAATCGATCGCACAAATCATCAAATCCATCGAACGGTTGACCGACCATCAAGAGCAACAAGCCGATTATGCCAGTTCGATTACCAAAAACTTAGTCCCCTTAGCCGAAAATTTAGCATCTACCAATGCGGCGATCGAAAGATTGGATAGATTGATGGACTATTTAATCAAACGAGATAGCGATCGTACCAATAGCGATCGCAGCGATAATTGATAATTCAATCGCAGAGCTTCTACTAAATAGTAAGATGATGTGCGATTTTAACGAAGCTGTGAGATTTCTTCGCTGACTAATTGGGCTAACTTTTGGGCTGTACCTGCTTGGCCTCGAACCTGTCGCAAGCGATCGCGCATTGCTGCCAATTTTTCGGGATCTGCTAGCAAGTCGAGGGCAACTTCAGCGATATCTTGAGGATAAAGTTTGCCCATCAGTTCGGGAACGATTTCCGCTCCCGCCCAAATATTCGGCCAAGCAAAAAGTTTACCCCTTAGCAACTTTTCCGCTAGCAAATTAATTATTTTACTCAACGGCGTTCCCACTCCTGGCAAATTGGCTAATAACCCAGGTAAGCCATCCCAAGCCCGCATCGCATCTAGTTGATTGCTGGGCAACAACACCAGCATGGGGATAGCTAATGCCCCTAATTCGGCGGTATTGGCTCCAACTGTAGTCAGGCAAAGACGACACTGAGATAGCAATTTATAAGCCGGAAACTCTGTCCATAGTTCTACTTCTAAGCCATTAGCTGTTCTTAGAATTGGGCGATCGCTCTTACTAACTTCAGACATAATTAATTCGGCTGTTGCACCTTCTACTAAAGGAATTACTGGATTTTGTTCGAGATTGGCAAAGCTAGCCAGAGTTGATAGATCGACGGTTGGTGCTACCGGAATCGCAAATCTAGTTTGAGGGCGCACGGCTTGGATGCGTTCGGCAGTGGCTAATAATAGGGGTAAGCCTTGAGCCAACTTAGCCGCCTTCGATCCTGGCAGCAAACCAATTAATTCTGTAGAGTTCGGAGTTAAAAATTCTCCCTTGTCCCTCTTGTCTTCTTTGTCTCCCCATCTCCCCATCTCCCCATCTCCCCCTCTCCCTCCCGCGTCTGCCATTAAATCGCCAACTACAGTAAATTTGTGCCGATATTTTTGGGGAACTTTGGCGATAATTTCTGGTTTCATAATGCCAAAGCGATCGACTAGAGAGTACCAACGGGCCTCCCACTCGGCATAGATAACGCTACGATATTTCAGCCGCTGGGCGATGACTAGAGCAAAAAATTGATCGCCGCCCAAGAAAAGCACGACACCGCGATCGCTCCAATCCCAATTAGCGGCTGTTTTCCCGAAGAGCAAAAACCGCCAAAAATGTTCTGGGGCTTGCACTCGATCTATTTCTGCAAAGCTGTTAGCAATCTCTACCTCTTTGCCTGTAGCGTGGGGGCAAGGTGACAAGATCGCTGAGATCCGCACTTGGGAGCGATCGTTTCCTAATTGTTGCCTGAGCGATCGTACTACTGGTAGCACCCAAGTCATCAATTCTCCAGGACCGTTGGAGAGAATTAAAATCTCAATTGCTGGCATCAGTTGGTTTTGCCTTTGGATTTAGTATTTATCGGTGTTGGGGCGATTTTACGCAAATATAAATTAGTCCGACAACTATGACTCAGCGGAGTAGTAAATCGATCGACTGATTCGATCGCTCCCCCTAATCGATCGAGCGTCGATTTTAATGCTTCTGTTTCTCGGTCTGTCCATTCTCCTCGATAGAGAACGGCTAGCCCTCCTAGCTTCAGTAGGGGTAGGGCGTACTCCGCACAGGCTGGAGCAGCAGTAACGGCTCTAATCAGGGCTAAATCGTAACTTTCTCGGTGTTGCGGCTGGTTTCCGATTTCCTCGGCTCTAGCAGTTAGAGTTGCTACGTTGCCGATCTCTAGTTGGGGAATGAGTTGTTCTAAGAAGGCAATTTTTTTGCGGGTGGAATCGAGTAAAGTCACTTGCCAATCGGGCCTGGCGATCGCGATCGGCAATCCTGGAAACCCCGCCCCCGTACCGATATCGATCGCTTTCCAGGATGTGGGTGTTTCGATCGATAAGCATCTGGATACCCCTCGCAACGAATCCCACAGGTGTTTTTCCCAAAAATCTGCTGGGGCTGTAATTCGAGTTAAGTTGAGATGTTGGTTGGCTGCCAAAATTTGCTCGTAAAGACATTGAAATTGTAGCTTTTGCGGGTTATCTGGTTGCCAGGTCAGCGTTTCTTGCCAAATTGCTTGCATTTCTGGCAATAACTGGGGATTTTGATGATTGTCATCAATTTTTACCACTGAGCGCTCTATTTGCTGTTTTTTTAACTAAGTACAGTCATAATCTTACTAGGGTGCTGCGATTTCCACTCCGCAGGGCACTGCGCGATCGCCGCCAAAATACTAACAGATCGACAACATGAGCATCATCCGCATTCCTCAATCTTGGGAAATTCCCGAACGGGAAGCTACATCAGAAGCCGTATTTCTCAACCGCCGTCGCTTACTTAAAAGTGCGATTGGGGCGGCGTTGAGTCCGAGCATTTTAGCGATCGCTGGCTGCGATAGTTCTCAAACACCTCCCGCTGCTACCTCGTATCCTACATATCCAGGTTTAGTTCGCAACAGTGCTTTTGCTCGAGTCGATCGACCGATTACAGATGAATCTTTATCTTCGCGGTACAACAATTTCTACGAATTCGGCACGGGAAAATCCATTTGGTCAGCAGCCCAAGCCTTACCGACAGAAAACTGGAAAGTTGAAGTTAGCGGTTTAGTAAATCGCCCTCAGACTTATGACTTAGACGACCTGCAAAAGAAATTTGCGATCGAAGAGAGGGTTTACCGCTTCCGTTGCGTCGAAGCTTGGTCGATGGTGGTTCCGTGGGTGGGATTCCCGATGAAATTGCTAGTAAAAGATGTCGAACCGCGATCGAATGCTAAATTTGTCCGCTTCACGTCGTTCTACGACGAAAAGATTAGGTTAGGCCCTAAATGGTTGGTTTTTACAAAAGTTCCTTGGCCCTATACCGAAAGTTTGCGGTTAGATGAAATGACCAACGATCTAGCGTTTTTTGCTATTGGAATTTACGGTCACGCTTTACCCAAGCAACACGGTGCGCCGATTCGGGCAGTGATTCCTTGGAAGTATGGTTTTAAAGGGGCCAAATCGATCGTTAAAATCGAATTTCTCGATCGACAGCCACCAACTTTTTGGAATACGATCGATGCCCACGAATACGATTTTGAGGCCAATGTCAATCCCAACAAGCCCCATCCCCGCTGGTCGCAAGCCACAGAAAAATTTATGGGCAAAGGCCCCAATTTGAATTGGGAAAAGCGATCGACTTTGTTATATAACGGTTACGCCGAATACGTCGCCTCTCTTTACCAAACCTAGATCTTCAGCACTATTTAGGGGCAGTTAAGGCTCTTCATCCCCTGTCAGGGGATATGTGGGATGACAAATTCAGATTAAGATAACAAAGCAAACATTCGCCGTAACAGGTTAGGGAAACTCCGGTGCAAGTCCGGGGCTGTGCCGCAACTGTAAACGATCTTGTCAGTTGTCTTTTGTTTCTAACTGTTGGTTACTGACCTGATGGGGAATCGTCAGCCAGAATGCCTACCTGTTGCTCGATCGCTCTATTTCCTGCGTCGCATGGGAAAGAAGGTTAAATTAATGCTCGATCGCACTTTTACCGACCAATCGATCTCGACTGTCAATTTTACTGACTCGTTGAAGTTACCGCCTCTACCTCGATCGCGTCCCTTATTAGCGATCGGCCATGGTACTAGAGATGAAGACGGCAGACGATGTTTTTTAGATTTTGTCTCTGCCTATCAAGCTTTAGACACTTCCCGTCCAGTAGTTCCTTGCTTTCTCGAACTCACCGAACCGACGATCGCTCAAGGAATCGAACAATGTATAGCTCAAGGTTACACGGAACTGTCGGTTTTACCAGTGCTATTATTTGCGGCCCGGCACAATAAATTCGATATTACCAACGAACTAGACCGCGCCAAGCTCGAGTATCCACAATTGCAGTTTCACTACGGCCGTCATTTCGGCATTACCCCTGAGATTTTAGATTTGTGGCGATCGCGTCTGACACAATTAGATAAACCGGGATACGAGCGATCCGATACAGTCGTGCTATTTGTCGGTAGGGGTTCGAGCGATCCCGATGCCAACGGCGATGTTTGCAAATTAGCTCGCCTGCTATGGGAAGGCAGCGGTTATCTGACTGTAGAAACTTGTTTCATTGGGATTACCCATCCTCGTCTCGAAGAAGGATTCCGTCGCGCCCGCCTCTACCATCCCAAACGCATTATCGTCTTGCCCTACTTCCTGTTTACCGGACTGTTGGTGAAAAAGATTTTGACGATCGCTGCCCAACAACAAGAACAATACCCCGATATCGCGATCGATTGTCTTTCTGAGATGGGGATTGACTCGCCTTTGCTATCAGTTCTGCGAGAACGAGAAATTGAAACCCAGTTAGATCGAGTGCAAATGAATTGTGAAATGTGCAAATTCCGGCTAACGGCGGTGGAAAATGGCAAAGCTAATTCTCATAGCCACGAACATCATCACCATTCCCACGACCACCACCATCACCACGCCCACACCCATAATGCCCCAGATCCCTACGCCGATCTGATGCAATACCATCAAAGGATTTGGCAAGCACCCTAGTTAAAAGTCAAAAGTCAACGCTTCGACCCTTCGGCAAGTGCAACAGTGAGCAGTTCGGCAAGCTCACTGCTTCACCTGTCGAACTGCTCAGGGCATTGCAAGCTCAGCGTCCAGTCAAAAGTCAAAAACTTATGAATGATGAATATCGCTCTCTTGAAACCTGCCCGCGCGGGTTTCTTTGTCTAGATGCGGATTCGATTTTGGGAAGTTAATATTGAGTTAGTCTTGACTGCAACTTGCGATCGAGCGAGAAATCGACTTATTGAGGATAAATGTCGATCTTAAAAGAGCGTTACCAAATCGTTAAACAGCTTGCAAAAAGCAAATTTTCCAACTCATTTTTAGCGATTGACCTTCATCGATCGCCCTCAATATATTGTGTAGTTCAACTATGGCGATCGCTTATCCCAACCTCCGATCTAGAAACCACGTCTGCACGTTTACGGCAGCAGCAACTACAGTCGTTAAAAAAGCTGGGCAAGCATCCTCAAATTCCTACGGTTATAGACTACTTTGAAGAAAATAATAATTTCTACTTAGTACAAGAATTTATTAATGGCAACAAGTTATCTCAGTTATTAGAGGTAGAAGGCAACTTCGACGAACAGCACATTTGGCGACTGCTAGCAGATTTATTGCCAGTTTTGAAATTTATCCACGATCGCCAAGTAATTCACCGGGATATTAAACCAGAAAATATTATTTATCGATCCTCTACAGCCCCCCTTTTTAAGGGGGGTTGGGGGGATCTAGTTTTAGTTGATTTTAGGTCTGCTCGATTGGATGCAGAAAACGATCGAACTCAATTAGAAACTGACATTGGTAGCCCTGAATACACGGCTCCCGAACAAACGCGAGGAAAGGCAGTTTTTGCCAGCGATATTTATAGCTTAGGCGTAACTTGCATCTACTTAATGACAGGTATTAGTCCATTTGACCTGTTCGATACAAGTAGCGATCGCTGGGTGTGGCAACAGTATTTAACCCAAACAGTAAGCGATCGCCTGGCGCACGTTCTCGATAAATCGATCCAACGCGATCTGAATTTACGTTGGCGATCGATCGATGAAATCTTGCCAGCACTTGGAACCTATTTAAATCTCAACCTCCAACCCTCAACCTCAAACTCTCCTTTATGGGAATGCGTCGCCACTCTCGTAGAACATTCGCGATCGACGGCTAGCATCAATTCAGTTGCTTTTAGTCCGATCCCCCCAACCCCCCTTAGTAAGGGGGGCAAAGGCGAGATCTTAGCCAGCGCCAGCGACGATGGCAACATTCGCTTATGGAACGTTAATACTAGGCAAGTAATCGGCATTTTGACCGGACATTCGCAGCCAGTCAACTCGATCGCTTTTAGTCCCGACAGTCAAATTTTGGCATCTGGTAGTAGCGATCGCACCATTAAGTTATGGGATTTGGCAACCGGACAAGAAATTCGCACTCTTGCCGGACATTCTCATGGGGTTCGATCTGTTGCTTTTAGGCCTTTGGACCCTCACCCCGCTCTGACGGGCACCCCTCTCCCAAGCTTGGGAGAGGGGACGGGGGTGAGGGCAATCTTAGCTAGCGGTAGCTGGGATAAAACCATCAAGTTGTGGGATGTAGAGACGGGAGAGGAAATTTGCACCCTCAAAGGACATCAATTGCAAGTAAGCGCCGTGGCATTTAGTCCCAACGGTCAGTTTTTAGCCAGCGCCAGTTTCGATCGCACCGCCCGCTTGTGGGATTTAAGTTCCGGTCTGCCTCAAGTGCTATACACCTTTACAGGTCACGCCCGATCGGTTTTGGCAGTAGGATTTAGCCCTGATAGTTCGATGCTAGCCACAGCCGGAGATGATAATACTATTTGCTTGTGGAACTGTGCCAGCGGGCAAGCGATCGCTACCATTTTGGGTCATTCTCGATCGGTAGCAACAGTTGCCTTTAGTCTCGATGGTGAAACTGTTATTAGTGGCAGTTGGGATAGTAACGTCAAGCTGTGGCAGGTCAGCACGGGCGAAGAAATCGCTACCTTAGCTGGTCATACAGATGCCGTTTGTGCGTTGGCCGTCAGCCCTTTGGGGGAGATCGTGGCTAGTGGTAGTAAAGATAAGACCATCAAATTATGGCAACGCATCTGAGATTGAAAGCTATTTGCATTTTTATAGACTTGTGGGATAGCCGTCCCGGCTGTCCCACAGCAGGCAAGATGCCTGCCCTACAAGAAATTTCATCAACGATTTAGGACTGCTGTATGTCTACTAACCTGAATCCTAAAAGATCTAATTCCAGAGCTTTAGGATTACTAGAAATCATTAGAATAGACGACCTCTCTTTAACATCGGTAGTAGCGATCGCTTTGTGTGTATTTATTGCTATTTTTACCAAAGTTCTCGGGATAACTCCTATATCCAGGGGATCGACGGTAGTAACTAGCGATATCGATCCGCAGATATATAACGTATACGCGATCGTATACGGGATAATAATTGTAATTTTTGCTGTCCTGTTGCTATTTCGTATTTATATTGTTCGATCTATTGGTCGAAATGCAATTGAGGCGATCGGTGAGGTAACTTCTATAGTTACCATTGGCAGAGGGACTAGACTGCACTACAACTATCGAGTGGGCGAGACAAATTATTCTGGTAAAATTTCTGCTAGTATTTTCCATCCCGCTCGCCAATTGCAAGTAGGAGATCCGATCTTACTGCTCGTCGATCGCCGCCAACCCAAGCAAACCCTAGTTTTAGGTTAGAACATTAAGAAAGAGAGAGTAATCCCAACCTGTTTAAATGCTGCCCGATCGTTTCATGTAATTTAGTTTTATGAGCCTCGCCATTGATTTTGGTACTAGCAACACGGTAATCGCTCGCTGGAACCCAGCAACACAGCAACCTGAAACCATTAACCTTCCTGGATTATCGGCTAACGTCTTGGGACAACCGCCCCTAATTCCGAGTCTGGTTTACGTCGAAGATGCCAGTCGGGGGGAAGTTATTGTCGGCCAAGCAGTTCGCGATCGCGGTTTGGATCTCAAAAGCGATCCTCGCTATTTCCACAGTTTCAAGCGGGGAATTGGGGCTGAAATTCAAGGTTTCTTGCCAGAATTAGACGGCGAAACGGTGAGATTCGATCGAGTCGGCGAGTGGTTTTTAGCTCAAATTGTCGATAAATTGCAGTCCGTCATTCCCGATGTGGGAGAGTCTTTAGTTTTAACCGTACCTGTAGATAGTTTTGAAGCTTATCGCCATTGGCTGTCGCAAGTTTGCCAATCTTTACCAGTCCAACAAGTGCGGATGTTAGACGAACCGACGGCAGCGGCATTGGGTTACGGCACTCAAGAAGCCGATATCTTGCTAGTAGTCGATTTTGGCGGCGGTACGCTCGATCTATCTCTAGTGCAAGTTCCCAAAGAGATCCAAGCTGGCAAAAAACCTTTGGGATTGATTCTCAAATGGGGCGAGAAATCCTTGGGCGATAGTACCAAGCAACGTCCTAAAACTGCCCGCGTGCTGGCTAAAGCCGGACAAAATTTAGGCGGTAGCGATCTCGATAACTGGATCGTCGATGACTTTGCTTCTTCTCAGGGAATTCAAGCTACGCCTTTGACTTTGCGGTTAGCAGAAAGATTAAAAATTCAATTGTCGCTGCAAACTTCAGCCAGCGAGGTTTACTTTGACGATGAAACTTTAGAGAGTTACGAACTGGAACTGACGCGCGATCGCTTTGAAGATATTCTCAAACAACACCAATTCTTCGATCGCTTAGATGAAGCAATGACGCAAACTCTACAACAAGGAAGGCGACAAGGAGTTGAGGTATCGGATATCGACGCGGTGTTATTAGTCGGCGGTACGGTGCAAATTCCTGCCGTACAAACTTGGGTGGAACAGTATTTTGACGCGGCTAAAATTCGTCGCTCTAAACCATTTGAAGCGATCGCTCAAGGTGCTTTGCAATTATTGCAAGGAGTCGAAGTTAAAGACTTTCTCTATCACAGTTATGGCGTGCGCTTTTGGGATCGTCGGCAAAATTGCCACAACTGGCATTCAATTATTCGGGTAGGACAAGCTTACCCGATGAGCGACCCCGTTGAATTATTGCTGGGAGCTTCAGTAGAAAATCAACCCAGCATCGAATTAATTATTGGAGAGTTAGGAAATCAAACTCAGGGAATAGAAGTATTTTTCGACGGCGATCGATTAGTTACCCGCAACCTCAAGAGCGATCGCACTTCAGCTAAACCCCTCAACGACAAAGATGGGGCGCGGACGATCGCCCAACTCATGCCTTTGGGATATCCAGGGAGCGATCGCATCAAAGTTCAGTTTTGGGTAGATGCAGAGCGATTTTTGCGGATTCGTGTTGAAGATCTACTCAGCCATCAAACCCTACTAGACAATCAATTGGTAGCACAGCTAAGCTAGTCTGTAGTATTCCTAATAGCTGTAATTAGCTAGGTAATTATGTCTTATGTCTCAATATTTAACAATGGAAGTCGAACAAGAAGGACCTGCGAAAATTATTCCTGGCGATCTGGAGAGTGGCGATCTTTTCTTTGCAAATAATATCCCTTACTCCCATGATGTTGTTTGCGCTGCTGCTGAAAAACTTAATGTAAAAAGCATTTTTGATTTTGTAGTATCTGAAGAGCTTCAATCTGAAGCAGAAGTAACTGCTTTTGGTAAAACTCTTGATGACTTAGAGGATGAAGATGATGATTTTGAATTAACTGAGGAGATCGAAGATAAAATAAATCTAGTTTATTATCGGATTGGTCCATGGTATACAGTAGATGAGGGCATAGAAACTGGTCGTATTCTTCTTAAATACTTCTTGGAAAATCCAGAGTTGACAGAATCTCAACCCGGCTCAGGTGTAATTGGCGACCTAGAAGAATTTTTAACGGCTTTAGAAGAGGTTAAGAAACGTGGAAAACGCTTTCGACTTGACTATAGTTACTAAATCAAGCCAGTGCGATCGCCTGCCGTAATTTTAACCACAAAACCCAAGAACACCTATTTATCTAATAACGATCGCCCAATACATAGATAATTCGCTCGCTCTTCTCGATCGACAAAAACAATGGCGATCGCTCGAAATGAATCTGGCAATTTCTCATGCTACGATGCCATCAACCATCCTACTGGCTATAAGCAACTGTGTTAACCGACCAACATATTGCTGAAGCGTTAAGCCGTGCCTATATTCGGGCGATCGCTGGACGTGCCGGACTCAACTTAGCCATTCGCGAATACGACTATGGCGTAGATGGTAGCTTTGATGAAGTCATTGTGTATCAAAATCGGCGAGTCGAATCTGGCTTTTCTCTCAGTTTTCAACTCAAAGCCCCAACTCAATGGCAACTCAATTCCACCCATGTCATCTACGATCTGGAAGCAAAAACATACAATGACTTGATTCTTAGACGCAGCAGGAGAACTGCCATTCCCTGTATCCTCATTTTGTTAGCACTGCCCCCCGATCCCGCGCAATGGCTCGTTTGCGAAGAATCAGAACTCAGATTGAAAGGTACTTGCTATTGGGAATATCTCAGCGGCAGCCTCAGCGCCAATCGCCAGTCTGTCAGAATCCGCATTACCCGACAGCAACGCCTTACCCCAGAATCTTTGCTAACCTTAATGGAGAATGTCAAAACTGGAGAGTAGCCATGACCTCTGAAGTCTTGTCAAATTCCGTCCAAATTCAGAAGCTTCGCGTCGCTGAAGTGGTCAACTATCTCCAGCAAAACGGGTGGGTAGCGATCGCTCATCGAAATCCACGGTTACTCGTTTTTGAAAAGGGCGTGGACGATCGAGGGAAACCAATTCAAATTGTTCTGCCAAGTCAAGATGACTACGAAGATACTCCCTATCTATTAACTAAAGCAGTTAATCTTCTATCTGTTCTGCAATCTATGTCTTTTGAAGAGATGGTAACAGCTATTGATTCAGATCCGCGCGATCGATAGCAGGCGATCGCACTTCTCTCTCGGCACAACCAATGGCGATCGCTATCCATCAAAATTATTGAATAGTCGAGGCGATCGCCCTTTAGCAGTCTTTCATCAAACTTTAGATTTGCTCAAAATCAAATCGGTGCCAGCAGTTGTACAATCCCTTCTATGTATGACGATACCTGCCGATTCCTTGCCGAAAACTTCTCTGCCGACTTTGCCAGTTGGCTGCTGGGAGAACCTGTTACCCTAACAGAAATCCAACCCACTGAACTTTCCCTCGACCCGATTCGAGCCGACGCACTGATTTTTCTCGAATCGAACGAGTCTGTTTTGCAGATCGAGTTTCAAACGCTTCCCAAGAATAATATTCCCTTCCGCCTTTTGGATTACCGCGTGCGAATGTATCGAAGAGATCCAACCAAACCGATGCGGCAAATCGTAATTTACCTGAAGCAGATTGAATCGGAGTTGGTGCATCAAACCAGCTTTACGATGGAACGCACTCGCCACGAGTTTGAGGTCATTAGGTTGTGGGAGCAACCTGCATCGCTCTTCCTGCAATATCCTGGACTGATTCCCTTTGCGGTTCTAGGTCAAAGTACGGATGCAGAAGAAACACTGCGTCAAGCCGCTCAAAAGGTGGATGAGATTTCAGATCCTATGACACAAGCAAATCTGATGGCAGCGTCAGGCATTTTAGCTGGGCTAAAATTAGATGAAGAAGCGATTTATCGTCTATTGCGGAGGGACATCATGCAAGAATCAACTGTTTATCGCTCGATCCTGGCAGAAGGACTGGCAGAAGGAGAAATGAAAAAACAACGAGAAATCGCTATCAATCTCTTGCGTAGAGGAATAGCAATCGACATTATTGCGCCTTCCACAGGCTTAACGCTTGAGGAAGTCCAACAACTTCAACAGCAAATAAACGAGTCTGCGCCCAACTAAATTTAACCTAATGTGGCGATCGCTTAGTTACTCGCAACGTTAAGAGAGATCGCTACCCGTCAAAATTATTGAATAATCGAGGCGATCGCAGCGATGAGCAGATTTCTCAACAGTTAGATGTTGTATACGTTGATGAAGTTAGCGGCCTCGATCCACTCTTTGTGAAGCTACAAGCCAGACGCTATCTGAGGAAAATTGGTGATGTAGTGAGGTGAAATTCGATCGATGTCATGAAACCCAATCTTAAGAGTAAAGTTCAACTCAACTTGGTTGTTATTCGATCGAGCAACATCGAACAAACTGCTGCGTTTTATCAATTGCTGGGTTTGTCTTTCATCAAACATCAACACGGTAAGGGTTTAGAGCATTTTGCTAGCGAACTAGGTGGTGTCACCTTTGAAATTTATCCGCATACTTCTGGAACAACATCGACGGCGGCAACTCGGCTAGGATTTCAAGTATTTTCTGTAGATGTCGTTATCTGCGAACTCAAAAAGTATGGTGCTTCAATTATTTCACCTCCTATGGATTCTGCTTGGGGACGACGTGCAGTCGTGGCGGATCCAGATGGACACCTAGTAGAGTTGACACAGCCTTAATAATCTCGTCGCGATCGCCCTTTACCTGCAACCGATGTGACAGTCGAACATCTGGAACATTAAGCATGGTAGCACTTCAGATTTTTAGTTTATACTGGGGCAAAACTAGCGTTTAACGTCAAATAGATGAGCTACAAAACTGAAAGTAGTGATTTTTTGAGCAATTTAGGGCGAGTAGCGAGAACCCGCCAAGAAATAGCCAGTCATTTAAGCAATGTGGCTGAAATTTTGCAGCAAGCTGAAGTTGCCGCCGAAAAAGCTTCGGGCAAGCTGGGCAACGATCGAGAAATAGAAGATATTAATATTGCCAGTAAAAACCTGCAAAAAGGTGTTTTTCGACTGCTAGTATTAGGCGACATGAAGCGGGGGAAAAGTACGTTTCTTAACGCTTTAATCGGTGAAAATTTATTGCCCAGCGATGTTAATCCTTGTACGGCTTTGCTGACAGTCTTACGTTATGGTGCAGAAAAGAAAGTTACCATTCACTTTAACGATGGCAAAAGACCTCAACAACTAGATTTTACCAGTTTTAAACAAAGCTATACGATCGATCCGGCTGAAGCCAAACAATTAGAGCAAGAGAAAAAGCAAGCTTTTCCCGATGTTGAATATGCTGTAGTCGAGTATCCTTTACCTTTGCTAGAGCAAGGCGTAGAAATTATTGATAGCCCAGGACTCAACGATACAGAAGCCCGCAATGAATTATCTTTAGGTTACATCCACAACTGTCATGCCATCTTGTTTGTGATGGCGGCATCGCAACCCTGTACTTTGGGCGAACGTCGGTATCTAGAAAATTATATTAAAAATCGAGGTCTGAGCATTTTCTTTTTAATTAACGCTTGGGATCGAGTGCGAGAAAGTTTAATCGATCCAGACGATGTGGAAGAATTACAAGCAGCAGAAGAGAAACTGCGCCGAGTTTTTCAATCCAACCTCTGGGAATATTGTCAAGTAGATGGACACGATCTTTATGAAGAGAGAGTATTTGAAGTCTCCGCTATTCAGGCTTTACGGCGACGATTGAAAAATCCAAATGCTTCTTTAGAAAGTACGGGATTTCCAAAATTTATTGGAGCTATTAATACATTTTTAACCGAAGAAAGAGGAATTTCTGAATTGCGGCAAGCCAGAACTTTAGCTCGGCAAGCTACTACTAAAGTCCAAGAAGCGATCGCCCGTCGGATATCCTTACTAGAGCGGGATGCCAGCGACTTGAAGCAAAGGATAAGTTCGGTCGAACCAGAGTTTAAAAACCTTACAGATATTCGCGATCGCTTCCAATCGGAAATTAGAACTACTAGAGATGAAAAATCTAAAGCGATCGCCGACTCTTTCCGCGATTATGTCTTAAATTTGGGTAACACGTTTGAATCTGATTTCTTGCGCTACCAACCGGAATTAAACTTATTTGATTTTTTAGATCGAGGGAAAAGAGAAGAATTTAATCGCTCTCTACAAAAAGCATTCGAGCAGTACGTTAACGACAAGCTATCTGAGTGGAGTCGCAGTGCCGAACAAGAGATGAATGCTGCTTTTTCGCAACTATCCAGCAGCGCCGCTCAATATGGGGCTTCTTACAATCAAGTCACAGATAAAATTACCGAAAAGCTGACAGGGCAAAAAGTGACAACTACTCCGAATGAGTCTATAGAAGATAACTCTCCAGGATGGGCTAAATGGGCAATGGGACTGTTTTCTTTATCTACTGGTAACATCGCTGGTATTGCCATGGCAGGAGTTGGTTTCGATTGGAAAAGCATCTTGCTCAACTACTTTACGGTAATTGGAATTAGTAGCATTGTGGTAGCAGCTTTTCCGGCTACTATACTTTTAGGTCCGATAGGGTTAGCACTTTTAGGATTGGGAGTTGGGGCTTTTCAAGCCGATCGCGCCCGCCAGGAATTAGTCAAAATTACTAAAAAAGAGTTAGTCAAACATCTACCACAAGTAGCTCAAGAGCAGTGGTTTACTGTTAATAATGCTGTCAAAGATTGCTTTGATACTTACGAAAGAGAAGTCAGTCAGAGAATTGATGATGATATCAAATCTCGCCAGGTTGAGTTAGATAACCTGTTGCAACAAAAAGAAGAGCGGGAAATCGATCGAGCAGCAGAATTAGCACGTCTCGATCGACTCAAGAGCGATGTATCTTCGGAAATGCAAAGTATTGAAACCGTGTATCAGAATTTGCTAGCATCTGCGGCTTAATTATTAAGCATATCTAACAATTCTTGTGGAGTAGGCATCTTGCCTGCAAAAATCCTCGATATTGCTAGCGATCGCGACTTTCGACTAGGATTTATCATCGGCAAACGCCGAATTAGCAACGATCGCTAATTGAGCGCGATTCTTGCAATTGAGCCGACCGAGCAAATGCGTCACATGAGTCTTGACAGTACCTTCCCTAATAAACAACTGCTCGGCAATTTCTCGATTAGTGGCACCATTGGCGATTAACTGCAATACCTCTTGCTCGCGGCGCGTCAGCGTCTCCAGTTCTGGGGAAGCAGTTGGCTTAGCGATATTCCAAGGTTGCTTGATCAACTTGTCTAACAGTCCTGGAGCCAATTGAGCGTAACCCTGACACGCCAGTCGAATTGCCTGTACTAGCTCCTGGGCGGGCATATCTTTTAAAAGATACCCTTTCGCACCCGCCCGAATCGATTCGGCAATGTAGAGATCGTCGTCAAACGTACTGAGAACTAGCACTGCCACATCAGGAAATTGCTCGCAAATCTTTCGGGTGGCGGCTCTGCCATCCATAATTGGCATTCGCACGTCCATCAGGACTAGATCGGGCTGTAGGGCTTCCACCTGCTCGATCGCCATTTCCCCATTGCTAGCAGTTCCTACTACCTGCAAATCGGGATGCAAATCCAGTATGGTTTGCAGTCCTTCACAAATTAAGCTTTGGTCGTCCACTATCAAGATCCGAATCATAACAGTGCAGCAAATTTTATAGCAATTTTCAATTGAGTAATACCAAATCCGGTTCTCATACCATCCATTGCTGCCCTCACCCCCTTCGGCAGAGCTTCAGGGCAGCGCCCAACCCCTCTCCCAAGGGAGAGGGGAGCCGGAGGCTCTTTGAGGTCAAGACGGTTTTGGAAACCGGATTTGGTATAAATTACATTCTTGTAGGACAGCCTTCTGGGCTATCCTTGTCTTCTGATGCTATACGACTTTCGTCTCATTCTCTCAGCGATCTCAACTAAAGTCGTAGTCAGCCGTGAAATTAGCTGAGATGGAAAACGAGACGTTTTGCAGATGCCTCCAGCCAGGGCGAATGACTTAAGATCGGCCCGTTCGCGTTCTAGAACAGCCGATCGCTATTCTCCAAATGGTTGTAGTTATGACATTTGAATCAGCATTATCGATCGTCACGGCAGTTTTAGCCCCCCAATCTCTCAGCGAACTGCAAATCGATATTTTTCGCCGAGCTTGGTATCAGCAGTCCTATCACAAAATGGCGGCAGAACTGAATCACGAGTACGGCTACATCAAAGATGTCGGCGCAGAACTCTGGAAATTGCTATCTCAGGCACTCAGCATTAAGGTTACAAAACTGAATTTGCAGGAGGCTGTAGTACGTTACGTCCAGCAAAAGCGATCGCAGAATTTACCAACCTCGCCGAGGATAGATCGCACCGACTGGGGAGAAGCACCCGATGTTTCCCAGTTTTGCGGGCGACAGGTCCAATTAGCCACACTAAAGCGGTGGGTGAGGCAGGAAGAGTGTCGATTAATTGCGATCGCGGGTATGGGTGGCATCGGAAAAACGACGCTTGCAACTCAATTAGCGCAGCAACTTGCGGCTACCGATCGATTTGAGGTTGTCATCTGGCGATCGCTACGGCAGGCTCCACCTCTGGGCGATTTGCTAGCCGATTTGATGGGGACGCTCGATCCAGATCGACCCCTGCGGCCGGAAAACGCCATGCCTCAGTTGCTAGAGCAGTTGCGCGACCGCCGCTGCCTGCTGATTCTAGATAACGTCGAGGCAGTTTTGTCCGGTAGCGAATTAGTAGGGACTTATCGATCGGGTTACGAAGATTACGGCTGGCTGTTTCAGCAGTTGGGAGAAGGACGGCACCAGAGTTGCATTTTGCTGACGAGTCGCGAAATTCCTGCTGAGGTTTCTACTCCAGCCGGACCTGACTCACCTGTAAGATTGCTGCGGCTGGAACCATTGTCGATCGCCGAAGGAAAAACTATTTTAGCTGCCAAGGGATTGAATTTCCCAGCAAACGAACCGCAAGTAGAAGCTTTAATCGCTCGCTATCAAGGCAATCCCCTGGCCTTAAGGATTGTAGCCATGCCGCTGAAAGATTTATTCGATCGCAATATTGCCGCTTTTTTAGATCGAGAGAAACTCTTATTTAAAGACATTCGCGACTTGCTCGCCCAGCAGTTCGAGCGTCTCAGCGATTTAGAGAAACAAATAATGTACTGGTTGGCGATCGATCGAGAAGCTGTGAGTGCAGAACAGTTACGAGCAGATTTACTAACATCAGTTTCGCAGGTAGAGTTATGGGACGCATTAGTATCGCTCGATCGACGATCTTTAATTGAAAAAATCAAGCCGACATCAGCACCGGCCGCAGGCTTGATGAAGGCAGATCGCGTTAGGTTTTCTCAGCAGCCTGTAGTGATGGAATACGTCACCGAACGGTTAATCGATCGAATCTGCCAGGAAATAGAACTAGTAGAGATCGATCTGCTCAAAAGTCATGCTTTGCTGAAGGCGCAGGCCAAAGACTACGTGAGAGACGCACAGATCCGCTCGATCGTCCAACCCATCTTGGCCAAACTGCTGGAAACACAAGGAGGCAGCGACAACCTGAAGCAACTGCTGTTGCAACTGCTGAAGGTTCAGCAATTACAAGCTAGGTTGCAGCCGGGATACTTTGCTGGCAATGCCATCAACCTGCTGTGCCAGCTTGGAGCAGATTTAAGCCATCTAGACTTTTCCTATTTAGCCATTTGGCAGGCAGACTTGCGAATGGTGAATTTACACGGAACGAATTTTCGTCATGCCGACCTGAGCCACTCGATTTTTACTCAAGCACTCGGCGATATTTTGGGCGTGGCTTTTAGTCCCGACGCTCGACACATCGCTACCAGTCACGATAGCGGCGAAGTCTACGTGTGGCAAGTGGAAGACGGGCAGCAAATCGCCGCTTTTAGGGGAATTGCCTCTTGGATAAATTCGATCGCCTTCAGTCGGGATAGTGAAACGCTCGTCATCAGCAACGCCGACCGCGTTGTCAAACAATTGGATATTGCCTCTGGTACGGTTCGACGCGAATTTCACGGACACAAAGGGGTAGTTTTGAGCGTTGCCATTAATAGAGATGGTAGCCTCCTGGCCAGTGGCGGCGAAGAAGGCATTGTCAAAATCTGGGATTTGCAGACCGGGAAGTGTCTGAACGTACTGGACGGAAATCAGGGCTGGTTGGGGGCGGTGGCATTCGATCCTGCTCCGCACCCAGATGGTGGCGATCGAATCGCCAGCGGGGGTAGCGACTGTAACGTCCGCCTGTGGGACGTGCGATCCGGGCAGACCTTGCAGATCTTAGAGGGACACGCCCAAGGGATTTTAGCGATCGCCTTTAGCCCAGACGGTCAGATTATTGCTAGTTCCAGTATCGATGGCACGATTCGCCTCTGGGACGCGCAAACGGGGGGTGCGATCGCGGTGTGGCCGGGGCACGCCGCTACAACTTGGACGCTGGCATTTAGCCCGGACGGTCGAACGTTAGCCAGTGGCAGTGAAGACCAAACCATTAAACTCTGGGAGGCCAAAACTCAACATTGTTACCGCACGTTGCTGGGGCATACGGCAGTAGTGCAATCGGTTGCCTTCAGCCCCGACGGGCACGTCTTGGTCAGTGCCGCGCTCAACCAATCGATCCGCCTCTGGGATGTCCAAACGGGTCATAGCCTCAAGACTTGGCAGGGATACTCCAAAATAGTATCCTCCGTCGCCTTCCATCCAGAAGGGCGAATCTTAGCAAGCTGTCATGGCGATAAAGCTCTGCGATTGTGGGACGTGCAGACCGGAGATTGCCTCAGTTGTTTGCAAAAACACACCGATCGCATCTCGTCCGCTGCTTTCAGTCCGGATGGGCAGTTGCTGGCCAGCGGGAGTTTCGATCGCACCATCTGTTTGTGGGATGTAAAGAGCGGCAACTTTTTACGCGCTTTCCGCACCCCAAATTGGGTGAGTTCGGTGGCCTTCAGCCGGGATGGATCGCTGCTGGCAAGTTCTGGTCTCGATCGCTTCGTGCGCCTGTGGGATGTTAAAACCGGGCAATGTCTGCGAGTTTTTGAACCGGGGGTAAACTGGATTCCCTCTGTGGCGTTTAGTCCCAAGGAGCAATACTTAGCCACTAGCAGTCAAGACGGCATCGTCAAGCTTTGGCATCCCGACGCAAGCGATCCCCTTTTGACCCTCGAAGGACACGCCAGACAGACGATGGCGATCGCTTTCGACCCCTTAGAGCGGCGGCTAGCCAGCGGCAGCGACGACTGTACCATCAAGTTATGGGATCTGCAAACCGGAAAGTGCCTGCAAACTTTGGAGGGGCATACCTACCCGATTATGAGTATCAGCTTTCATCCCCAAGGAAACTTGCTAGTGAGTGGTGGTTTCGATCGCACCCTCAAACTTTGGGATTTAGAGCGGGGAACCTCGATCGATACTCTACCAGGGCATACCAGTCCGATTCGATCGGTAGCGTTCGATCCAGAAGGGCGTTGGATTGCCAGCAGTAGCGAGGATGGCACGATTCGGCTCTGGGATAGCCGCACGGGCGAGTGTTTGAGAATCTTGACGGTCGAGCGTCCTTATGAAGGCGCGAACATCTCAGGGGTGACGGGATTAACCGACGCGCAAAAAGAAGCATTGCGGGTATTGGGGGCGATCGAAAGTTAAAGCAAAAGAACCTCAATACCCCATAGATGTTGGGTTTCACTTCGTTCAACCCAACCTACGGTCAATCTTTTTATGCGAACTTTCTCGAAAAGTTTCAGACCCTTCGCCCGAAGAAATTGCGAATTTCCTTAAGCATTTTTGCTGAGATACTTGGAAGCAGTGAATTTGGTAGTTAGGAACGCCGAAGTTCGATCGAATTAAAAGCAGTTAGGGGTTGTTTGAAAAGAAGAAGGCTCAAACTCCTCCCAAAACTCTTCCTCTCAATAGAGGAGGCTCGTACCAGGGTAAAGCAATGTCATGGAAAAAGCTGTTTATCAAAGTGAGGAAAACCATGAAAATTCCCTACCGAGGTATTTCATACAAATACTATCCGTCCGAGCCAACCCCTCGATCGATCCGGTTATGGCGCTATCGCGGCGAGTTTTACCTCCAAAAGATGCGATCGTCTAATCCCAAGCGAACTATCGTCGATCGACACCAACTTTATCCCCAACGAAAGTCACTCACAAGTCAAAACCCGATTTTTGACTTAGTAAGACTTTTCCCTTTTACAGGACAGGCTTGAAACGCATTTTTTTCCGTCAAAAAAAGGCAGAATACCGATCGAAACGCCAACATCTCGATCGCGATCGAGATTAATTATACCAAATCCGCCTCTCATACCACCCAATCCAGCCCTCACCCCCAACCCCTCTCCCAAGGGAGAGGGGAGCCGGAGGCTCCTTTGAGGGAAAGTAGGTGTTGGCAACCGGATTTGGTATTACACAGATTTGAGATCGCCGATCGATAACCCATGATGAAAACGGGACTTACGCTAAATGTAGCGGCGTATATTGGTGCAACACACCAAAAAGAGTGCAATAGCTGTAGGTTGGGTTGATGGCAGGAAACCCAATAAACCCGATCCGTCATCCCTCTGCGGCATGGCTACGCTAAAGCGCAGCCGCCATCAATGGTGTTGCTGCGTAAGTTCTGGAAAATCAATGTTCGTAACGGGTTCGATCGAGCCTTCTGCCCTCTATCTGCCGCCGATGGCGGTCAAACCAATTCGCAATTTACAGTTTGCAATTCGCAATTAACCCGATCCCTGTTGGCGCAGCTTTAATTTTCTCCTTCATAAAGGAGAGGCTTCTACCTCAAAATTGCGAATTGGCAATTGCGAATTGACAATTGCTCAGGTTATCTCAATTGCACGTACAAGTAAGAGGTTCAGATTGTGAAACTTATCTACCGCGCTCAAACCTACGAATACACTCCCCCCACTCCCATACAATCCTCCTATAAGCCTTGCCCGCCGAACGTTATCCTCAAGGAGGGAGCGATAAAGCTAATCTATCGGGGTCAGACTTTTGAATATACACCTCCACCGATTCAGCCGGAAGCCGTTCCTCAGTCAACCCAGATATTGCGCTACCGAGGCGTGTTTTACCTCCGAGAAATGCGACGTTTCCCAAATGACAGCACGCCCTCAAATGTAAGCCAAGAGAGTCATACAAAGCTCGATCGATCGATGGGGCTGTTCTACAAGCTTTACTCCATCGGCTGGAGAAATGCTTCTCTCAAGAGCTTTTCTCTCCTCCAACACTGGGCGCTCAGCATCTTTATTGACTATCGGAAAGGCTTTGCAGAAGGTTCCAAGTGGAAAAACTGACTTCTACTTTCTCGAACGAGAACAGACGTGAGTAATAGGAGATATGTAATGGAGAACAAACAAATAGGTCACTTTTACAAGCTCTACTGCTGGGGCTGGAGAAATGGTTCGACGAATAATTTTCCTCGACTCTTACATCGGTTGCTGAGTACCTTTCTCTACTATCGTCGAGGCTTTGCGGCGGGGACTGAGTGCTGGCAGGATCGGACTATAAGCGCATTCATCAACCGCAGAAAGAAGTTTTAAGGCAGAGGGGTGATTACTTATTTGGCAAGGAAGGATATCGAACTCCTACCAAAAATCCTCGATCGATTTCAATCGAATAGAACCCTTATTTGTCTATCTAGGTCTACAAAATGCGTGAATACATCGAAGCACTCTACGATAGCCTGAACAGACTATCTAAGTGTGAAATATCGCTCCTAACTTTCCGAGAGGTGTTCGATCGACTTTATCTGCGAACGATTCCATCCGAAATTTTTTCGGACGCTGAGTTCAATTTGTTCGCCCAAATCGCTGAAATAATGGAAAAAATTCCAATTATCGAACCAGCGAACGAAGAGAAAGCCAGGGAGTTAATTGGCGATCTGCGTCAAAAATATCAAACCGGATCGCAATAAACGATCGCAAATGTGAGATTTACCAACATGGTTTCAACGATGAAAGAGCTATCGGACTACGATTTTTTCGACCCCGAATTTCTGGTGTGTCCTTATGAATTCTACAAGTTGGCCCGAGAGCGATCGCCGATTATGGAGCTACCGAGTCCTAAAGCAAATGCCAAACTTTTTCTGGTGACTCGCTATGACTTGGCGATCGAAGTGCTTAAAGATACCAGCAGATTCTCTAGCAATTTCGCTGCTTTACTCGTTGGCCAAGCAGAACCAGATGATGAGTTGCAGCTAATCTACGCTCAAGGCTGGCCGCAAGCGAACACTCTGCTGACAGCAGATCCGCCCGAACACGAACGATTTCGATCGCTCGTAAATAAGGCCTTCACCTCGTCGCGGATCGAGAAAATGCACGACTCGATCCAGCAGGTTGTAGATGAATCGATCGATGGTTTTATCGATCGAGGCCATTGTGAATTCGTCAGCGAGTTTGCCGTTCCCTTGCCTGTAAAAGTCATTGCCCAGCAGTTAGGAGTGCCACCAGCAGATCTGCCGCAGTTCAAGCGATGGTCTGATGCTTTTATTGCGCTTTTAAGTCATTTGATTTCTAGAGAGCAGGAAATCCAATGTGCTAAGGATGTCGTAGCTTTTCAGTATTATTTTCGCGATGTCATCGAGTCGCGCCAAAAACAGCCGCAGGACGATCTGATTACCGATTTAGTAAATGCCAAGGTCGCTGGAGAAAGACCGCTCGATATGGTTGAGTTGCTCAGTATCATCCAGCAAATTTTGGTGGCGGGCAATGAGACTGTTACCAGTGCAATCGCTGCTGGTATGTTATTGCTGATAAAGCATCCCCAGCAGATGGAGTTACTACAAACAGATTTTTCTCAGCTACAGAACTTCGTCGAAGAAGTGCTGCGCTTGGAAACTCCGACCGCTGGAATGTGGCGCGTGGTGACGCGAGATACCAAACTAGGAGATGTCGAGATCGAAGTTGGGTCTTTGATTCTAGTCCGCTTCGATGCGGCTAACCGCGATCCGGCAAAATTCGCAGCAGGTGAGGGTTGCGACGTGCGCCGCCCCAATGCTAGCAGCCACCTCTCTTTTGGTTACGGCATTCATTATTGTTTGGGCGCGATGCTGGCTCGTAAGGAAATGCATATCGCCTTCCAGCGGTTGCTGCTGAGGCTGAATAACGTTCGCTTGGCGAAAGATGGTTATCAATACTTGCCGAACGTCCTGATGCGATCGCTGAAATACCTCCATATTGAGTTCGACAAAGTAGCATAACCTGAGTTCGGAATTCGGATTGACACACCAGCCAGAGTCGATCGATGGTGTCGATCGCTGCAATCTAAACCTAGAAGCAAGCAACCATGATAAAACCTTTAAATATTGCAATTGTTGGCGGTGGCATTGGTGGACTGGCAACCGCTCTCGCTCTGCTCGAACGCGGATTTGACGTGCAAGTCTACGAGCGGGCGCAAGCTTTGCGACCCATTGGTGCGGGTCTGACCTTGACCCCAAACGGGTTGAATAGCCTTGATACCATCAAATCGGGAATTGTGGAATCGTTGAAACAAGCAGGCAGCCAACTCAACGAGTTGACCCTGAAGCGCAGCACTGGAGAGACGATCGCCTCCAAGCCAATTACGGTGATGCAGCAATACGGACAGCCGATGTTAAACATTCAGTGGTCGAAGCTGCAAGCCATCCTCGCCGCAGCACTACCGCCCGATGTCGTTCGTCTCCAGCATTATTGTCTGGGATTCGAGCAAAGTAGCGATCGAGTTAGACTCTTTTTCTCAGGCGACAAAACCGTGGAAACCGATCTGCTGATCGGGGCAGATGGCATTAACTCTGTGGTCAGACAAACTCTCTTCCGCGATGATGCGCCCAACTATGCAGGTCGAGTGTCTTGGCGGGCTATTATCCAGTTCCCTTGCCAGCAACTCTCTCCGAACGCATCTACTTTATTGACCGCCGCCGATGGCAAAAACTTTTTGCTAGTCGATGTCGGTGAAGGCTATACGTTTTGGAGCGCCAGCGCCCTATCGACCGATGATTTCGTCCGTCAATGGGCTACAACTCCCAAAAATCGCGTTCTAGAGCGATTTGGCGATTGGGCCGAACCTGTAGGTGCGATCGTCAAAGCTACGCCCGAAAAAGATATCGTAGAGCGACCTATTTGCGATCGACCCCCTCTAAAACATTGGAGCCAAGGCCGAGTGACGCTCTTAGGCGATGCGGCTCATCCCGTCGTCCCCTCTTTAGGACAAGGCGCAAATATGGCGTTTGAGGATGCCTGCGAACTGGCGGAGTGTCTTGCTGTTGCGCCGGATGTAGAAACGGCGCTTAATGCTTACGAACGCAGTCGCATTCCTCGTACAGAAGTCATTTACGATCGCAGTGCCACTCAAGGTTATCGCTCGTACCAACCCGATAGTGAAACGACACTGGGCGAAATGATGAAACCATCTCAGATGGGTCAGGATGACTTTGAAACCTGGCTCTATAGCTATAACCGCTCCTCGAATCTTCCCACTTCAAAGCCAAATGAGTTAAAACAGTAAAATACAACCACCAGATCGAGCGTGCAAGTGGCACCAAAACCGATGAATCCTCAAAATTATCAAGAAAACGAATTTCAGCGTCGAGAACGAGAACTTCAGGAACGAGAAAAAGAATTGCGCATGAGAGAGCTACAGATAGAAGTTTATCAAGATCCCACAGAGCGAGTTCCTCAAAGCCAAGAGTCGGCAAGTTCGTCAAAGCTGTTGTCTAAGCAAATTATTAATGTCGCCAAATTTTTAGCCATTGTGGTAGCGGTGGTCGTAGCGATTAGAGTCGCACAGGTAATTGCTGGTTTACTGATAGTGGGCGTAGTTGCTTGGGTCGGATATCAAATTTTCTTCAAAAGCGATCGCTAAGCCATAATTTTTAATCAAGCATACCTTATGAGAAATTTACCAGCTTGGATTCCAGCTTTTAACGCCTGGATGAGTGCAGTTTTGCTAGTTATACTAATCCGAGGATTGGCGGTTGTTATCGATCGCATTTGGGGACTCGGCTTCGATTTAATGGCACTTCCCATCAAGTGGAAAGTCATATTATATTTTTTGGCTTTACTATCGCCGATTTTAGTCATTGCTATCGCTCACCACTTTCTCCAGATGTTCCTCGATCGCTTTTTTCCCGAAACTCGATCGGCAGAAATTCATCACCCTGAAGGCGTAATTCCTAGTTTGATGAGTTGGTGGGAAGGGTTTTATGGATGGATGGCAATTTCTCTGGCTACAATCGTCAGTCTGATGTTTGAATTTTTGCTCTTGCCTACTGGGAATTCACCTTATAGTTTGCTGGCTTGGTGGGACGAAATTAAAGACCTATTTACCCTGCCAACTCTGGTACGAATAATTACGGCTGCTTATCTTTATCATTTGGAATATATCGTGCGGCATCATTTGATGTCTGTTGGGGCTGACGATCGAGCTAATCGATAGATTTCTATAACGCAGACGCACCGCAGATAGACGCAGATATAATCAACGAGTTATCGGCTTGGATTCGAGAAAAATGATAAATGATAAATCTCACCTGGCAAGCTGTCTTAGATCGGCATTAGGTTTGTTGGAACTCGATAGAAACTCGCAACTTTATCGAAATAGCGTAGCGCTGTGCGATTATCTAGAAGAGCCGATTTTTCGGATTGCTGTGTTCGGTCCGTTTAATTATGGCAAATCAACTCTACTCAATGCTATTTTAGGCGAACGAACTCTACCGATCGATCTAATACCCACAACAGGCGCAGCGATTTACGTTCGTTATGGAACCGAACTTCATACCCGAATTACTCTAACTGACGGTACGGAAATTAGCGAACCCGGTACGGATATTCTCAAGCGGTTTGCTATCCTAGACGAGCGCAGGAGGATGAATGAAGATGTCGCCTCAGTTCGCGTATATTGTCCTCACTCTTGGCTGCAAACTGGTGTCGAATTATTAGATTTACCTGGAACCAACGATCGCGAGGCTCAAGATGCTTTAGTTCGAGACAAGTTACTAACGGCAGATCTGATAGTTCAGGTGTTAGATGCTCGAAAGTTAATGACTTTAGGAGAGCGAGAAAATTTAAGAGATTGGCTGCTCGATCGCGGCATTAAAACTGTAATTTTTGTTATCAATTTTCTTAATTTATTAGAATCAGAAGAACAGAAACAAGTTTACAATCGTCTGCTATTTGTCGCTGAAAGTTTTCGATCGGAACTACCGAATAATATCAGCAACTTATATCGAGTTGATGCTTTGCCTGCTTTAAGGGCAAGATTAAAAGGGGATGTGGCAGCCGCCCAAAGCGCCGGACTTGCTATATTTGAATCGGCATTGCAAAATTTGGTTGCAGTGCAGCGAGAAAATTTAACTTATAAATTACCTAGAATAGAAATAATAGCTGCCCAGATCCAGCAAGAATTACAAAATAAAAGAGCAGCGATCGCCAGTCAAATTGAAACAGCAAAACAACAGAAACAGCAAAAACTAGAACTGCAACAAAAAGCCCAAAAGTTGATTAAACAAGCTTTTCAATCTAGCATATCGGATTTGCAAAGCTGGCTCTACCTGCCAAAACTTTTAGAACTTTATCAAACTGAATTAGCCACAGCATTGCAACAAGGCACATTTAGTACCTGGGAAAATAACATACTGAAACCAGCAGTATTAGAACGCCAACAAGCGATCGAACATTGGGTAAATAAAGCTAGCGAATTTTTCGATCGCCAGCATCCTGGCAAGCTGTTAATTTCCTTTCCGCCTGCCCCCCAAATCTCTTTGCCGCCACCAAAAACTGAAAAGAAATCGAGCGATCCCGATCTCACTCCAGTAGCAATTGCTACCGGATTGGGATGGATTTTGGGCGGCCCCGTGGGTGCAGCGGTGGTTGGCGGCGCTACCTATTTCCTCGATCGAAACCCTCAGTCAGACAAAGCAGATTTATCAAGCTCTGTTGACTTACAACCAGCAGCTAAAATTTGTACCGATGCCGCCCAAGAATATCTGAGTAACTTTAGCACCCAAGCTTGCCAAAGGATCGATCGATACGAAAAACAAGCAGAACCAGTCATGAATTTACCAGTCGAACCAGAGCGATCGCCACTTACCACCGCTCACCATCAGCTAAACTTATTAGATAATTTATTAGAAAGTCTCAAGTTTGAACTGACGAACTTCGATCGAACCTAGCCCTGTTATTTTTTCATACTCCCACTCTGGAGTGAAGTAGATTTGGTGTCTGGATTTCTGTAAAACAAGTAACTACGAGAGCGATTTCTGATAAGTTAGCTTAAAGTCAGGACTTGAGGAGTTCGGAATTCGGAATTCGGAGTTCAGAATTAACTATGCTCCGCCCTCTCCTCATCTCCCCATCTCCCCATCTCCCCCTCTCCCTAACATGAGCGTCTCTGAATACACACCAGCTAACGTCTGCGAGTACATCCCAGGTTTAGAAAATATCCCAGCCGCCAGATCGAGTATTAGCTACGTTGACGGACAACAAGGCAGACTAGAGTACCGAGGTATAGCGATTGAAGAACTGGCAGCAAAAAGTACGTTCTTGGAAACAGCGTATTTATTAATCTGGAACAAACTGCCAACCAGGGAAGAACTGAAAAAATTTGAAACTGAAATTTATTCCCATCGGCGGATTAAATATCGCATCCAAGACATGATGAAATGTTTTCCTGAAACCGGCCATCCCATGGATGCTTTGCAAGCTTCGGCTGCGGCTTTAGGCTTGTTCTACTCTCGTCGCGCCCTCCCCAACCAAGATTATATTCGGCAGGCAGTAGTACGGCTGCTGGCGAAAATTCCGACTATGGTGGCAGCATTTCAACTGATGCGTAAAGGGAACGAACCCGTGCGCCCCCGCGACGATTTAGACTACAGTGCTAACTTTTTGTATATGCTCGGCGAAAAAGTGCCAGACAAGCTCGCAGCCAGGATATTTGATGTTTGTCTGATTTTGCACGCCGACCATACTATGAACGCTTCAACCTTTTCCGCCAGGGTGACAGCATCAACCCTGACCGATCCATATGCCGTGGTGGCCTCAGCCGTCGGAACTCTGGCCGGGCCGTTGCATGGCGGAGCCAGCGAAGAAGTAATTGAAATGCTGCAAAAAATTGGCTCGGTAGAAAACGTTCGTCCTTATGTCGAGCAGTGTTTGGAGAATGACCCCAAATACAAATTCATGGGTTTTGGGCATCGAGTGTATAAAGTGAAAGATCCGCGAGCTATAGTCTTGCAAAACTTAGCCAAAGAACTTTTTCAACAGTCGCATGATGATAGCGATAAATATTACGACATTGCTGTGGAGTTAGAAAAGGTAATCGAGGAGAAAGTCGGGCACAAAGGCATTTATCCTAACGTCGATTACTACTCTGGCTTGGTTTATCGCAAACTGGGAATTCCCGCAGATTTGTTTACGCCAGTATTCGCTATTGCTCGCGTGGCTGGTTGGTTAGCTCATTGGAGAGAACAGTTAGGAGAAAATCGGATCTACCGGCCCACTCAAATTTATACGGGCCAGCATCAATCCAGTTATGTAGCGATCGAACAACGTTCCTAAGATTAATTGGCAAATAGCTAAATAGCTTTAAAAAAATAGAAGTTCAGTTATTTTGAACTTCTATTTTTATTTTGCCCAAAATTTCCGTTGGCGATCGCGATCGAACTAGTATTAATGGGGTAGAATGCTGCTCAGATCGAGCTTTTTCCCTTCTAAATCGCCAACCCTACTGGGCAATCGATCGAATTAAAACTGCTATTCTCTCGAACTCCTGTATTCTTCCCCATCGCAATTCAGTATTTCTGCTGATGGTAAATACTTCTATATCCTTGCAAGATCGGTATGATTACAGTTATCCCCTCGATCGATTAGTCATACTCTAGTGAGTACGTGGAGCAGAAGCCCTACAATCTCTGATTTCATACTTAGAATGTGCCAATAGTAAACAAATATTTACATTATGCGATCGGGAATTCTTTATGACCTCGCCACCATCTTTTACCTTCTCCTTTAACCCCCAAGAATTGCCGGACAAGTTAACTCAAGCGTCCCAACACGTCAGCAGTGGATACTGGCAGTTCCAGCTAGCTACTGCCGAACCAAATAGTTCGGGAAGCTTATGGCAACTAGCATTAGCCCAAAAGCAAATCGTGTTTTCTGGGATCGAGCCGCTTTCTTGGCAAAGTCTGAACAAAACTTTGCGGCGTTATCTACCCAAATTAAGAGATCCTAATGCCCAGCAAGCAATAGCGACTATAGAACAAGAATCGACACCCGAAGAAATCGGGCAGTTGAAGAAGATGGTAGATAAAGTTGTCAAGTTGGGCTTGATGACTCACCAGGAAGTCATAGAAGCCCTGCGATCGCAGATTCTATCTGATTTCGATACTTATTTATTCGATCGGGCTGGGGAAGCTCAATTCATTCCTAATTCTCAATTAATTATTCAAACCCCCATTCCTGGATTTCAATTAGAGAGTTTACTGGTCAACGCTCAACGTCGCCGCCAAGAGTGGGAAGGATTGAAAACTGAAATTCCTTCTCTAGCAATTGTCCCCAGTCTGAATCAAGAACTATTAGAACGCTCTAACTTACCTCTAGCTCAAAAGCAACAATTACAAAAGCTAGTTCGAGGAGGGAGAAATTTCAGTGAAATTGCTTACGCCCTAGCTAAAGATCCCCTAGATATTGCCAAGCTATTTGTCCCTATGATCCGCAAGGGGTTGGTGCAGGTAGATCTATCTAGTTACCAGCCCAAATCGGAGCCAGGTCCCGAAATCTTCATCGTTGACGACTCGCCGCTCCTGCTACAGCAGTTTCAAAGCGTAGTCGCTAGCTGGGGATATCAAGTCAATTGTTGCCAAAATGCCTTGATTGCTGTCAACGAAATGTTGAATGCCAACCCAGCAGCAATTTTTTTAGATATTAATATGCCAGGAGCTTCTGGATTTGACCTAATCAAACAAATTCGCCGTCAGCCTCAATTAAACTCTATTCCCTTGGTGCTGCTAACAGCAGAAAAATCGATGTCCAATCAATTTCGCGCTCAGTGGGCGGGTTGCAGATTTTTGTCTAAGCCTCGCGCTACCGAAGAAATTGCCACCTTTAAGGCAGAGTTGCGCAACCTCTTGCAAGAATTAGCACCTCTACCTCAGAGGTAAGTAAAGTCAGAATTGGAATTTTTGGGGTGAAGACTTTCTGGTTTTTAGCCTATCTTTAAAAATATCCAATTTGCTGGCCCTTAAGTAGCACGACTATTCAGATATATAGGAAAAAACCGATGCGATTTTTAGTAGTTGATGATAGTGCAGTAGATAGACGCTTACTCGTATCCTTATTAACAGAATTGGGACATGAAGTTGAGGAGAGCGATAGCACCACTGGAATTTTAGACCGAATTGCCACGGGAAATTATAATTCCGTATTTCTCGATATTGTAATGCCAGCCCAAGATGGCTACAAGTTCTTGCGAGAGTTGCGGGCCAATCCAGCAACTGCTGGGCAGCACGTCATCTTTTGTTCTAGCAAGAAGACATCTTTAGAAATCGATTACGGCCTCAAGCGTGCTGGTGCTAACGATTATGTGGTCAAACCAGCAACCCGCGACAGTATTGTTGGAGTCTTACAAAAGGTAGCGCCCTCATGAACGTTGCAGAATCTTCTGAATTGTTACTAGCTAGTTCGATCGAATCGGGACAACGGTTTCTGCTGGTGCGACTAGAGGCAGAAACGCTAGTATTTCCCTCAGATACGGTATCAGAAATCTTGCCGATCGAGCGATCGCGAATTTTGCACCTGCCGTTTTATCCGCCAGCGGTTATCGGCTGCGTCCATCAGGCTGGGAAAATTGTCCCGATAATTTCTCTGCGTCAGACTCTCTACCAAAGACCAGAGCCGAATCGAGAAATCTTAACAGTTATCCGCTTCAGCGAATTAGCAGGTAGTTTAGCCGGAGTTGGGTTGGCGATCGATCGAGTTTTGTCCAGCCAAGAGAAGTCGGAACTCCCAGCCGACTTATTTAACCTAGATGACAAAGCGCCTCAAACGGTTCCCAAAGATTCCCCCCTGCGGCTATTTCGCTCGGAAATGCTGACCCCCAACCTCTGGCAACCCCAATCTTATAGCTCGTAATTCGTAGGAATCAATTTTAGATTTATCTAGTTAACGATCGACAATTAACAATGAACGATCCACAATTAACCATAAACGATCCACAACCAGTCGATCTGGCCGACCAGTTCGATAACCAGACGCAACCAAAGTTATCTGCCATCAAGCGCCCATTTTGGAACTCAGTCGGCACGAAGCTGTTCTTGGCCGTCATGTTAGGGGCAATTGTCGGGCTGGGAGCCACAGCGTTCTTCTTCTATCGAGCGCTCCAACAGCAAGCCAAAACTCAAATTCAAAATAGTCTTAACAGCGAAGTTCAACAAATTGACAGCCAACTGCGTCAAGGCGAACAGTTTTTGTTGAGTATGGCAAATACCGCTCAACTGCTGCATAAAAGCAAGGCTGGCTCGGTTGAAACTTACAAGCAAATGCTGTTCTCTTCAATGGCGGTGCGCCCGAAGTTAGTGAGTGGATTTGGCGTACTTCAAACTCCCAAAGGTTTAATTGCCGATCGCCAATGGTTTGGCCCTTATATCGTCGAGTATAAAGCCCAAGCGGTAGAACAAGTCAAAAAAGGGATCGCCCAAAGATTGCCAGCCCCATTTCAAGACTTTGTTTATCAAGAAACTACTGTTACCGATCGCTATTTCGAGCAAGATTGGTACACAGAAGCAGCTAAAGCGAACAAAAATTATTGGACAGAGCCTTACGTCACCGACGAATACTCGATCGCCCTAACTACCTTTGCCGGACCGATTAAAGACGATCGAGGAAAGGTAGTTGCTGTCTTCAACGGCGATATCAGTCTGGCCGATTTAGTAGCAGCTTTCAAAAATAAATCACCATTCCAGGAAACAGGTTACTACGTTTTAGTAACTCCAGAGGGCAAACTTTTGGCTTACCCTCCCGATCCACAAAAGGCCACCGATCTGCAAGAAGCGATCGCCGTACCAGAACTCAAGGCAGTTTGGTCGCAGGTACAGCAAAATTTATCCCAAAATCGACCTGGCATCATTTCTTCAGGCGAAACTTCTAGCTACTGGGCATATCAAAAAGTTCCTAGTACCAACTGGACGATTCTCGCTAAAGTTCCCCATAGCTCGGTAGCCGGTCCGGCATACTTAATTACCGCTGGTGGGGCGGCTATTGCCGTGATTTCTCTAGCAGGTGTAGTGCTGCTGTTCAGTCGGCGGTTAAATCGGCGGTTGCAACCAATTTTGGATGAGTGTAACAAGCTAGCAGGTACTAATACCACCGAAGCTTTGCTGGAAAAACAAGATGAAATCGACCAAGTATCGACCGCATTTTTCAACTTGCTAGAAGCTCAAGATCTTAACACCAAGCAGTTAGAGCTTCAAAACGAAGTTTTAACGTCACTGGCACGCAATGAAGCCTTAATTCAAGGAGATGCCAAATCGGCCGCCCAATCCTTGACCGAAGCAGCAGCGGTAATTTTAGGAATCGAGCGAGCCAGCATCTGGCTTTACAACCCAGATAAAAGCGCGATCGAATGTTTCGACTTGTACCAACGCACTTCTAGCGAGCATTCTTCCGGGACAGAACTAAAGGCTGCGGACTTTCCTGACTATTTTGCCTCTCTCAAAGAAAGACCTTTAATTGCAGCGGTGGATGCCCGCACCCATCCATCTACCCGCGAGTTTTCTGCTTCTTACTTCATACCTTTAGGAATTGCCTCGGTGTTAGACGTGCCGATTCAAGTTAGCGGTCAGACGGTGGGAGTGCTGTGGTGCGAACACGTAGCCCAAACACCAAAAGAGTGGACGCTGCAAGAGCAATCTTTCGTTAGCTCCCTGGCCAACTTAATGTCTTTGGCACTAGAAAATCAGATGACTCAAGCCGAAGTCGGACATCTGTTGGATATTGTTTGCTCGGTAGAAGAGGGCGATCTCCAAGTGCGAGCCAAAGTGAGCGATCGCCCCACCGGGCTGGTGTCAGATACCTTCAACCGTTTAATCGAGGAATTGGTAGCCGTCCTCAGTCAGGTGTTAAATACAGCCCAGCAGGTTTCTCAAGGGGCAAACAACTTAGAGGAAATTGCCACCACAGTGGCCACTAATGCCGATCTACAAGCGCAATCGGTAAGCCAAGTGTTGAACCTATCGGAACAAGTCAAGCAATCGACTCAAGATACCGACGTTCAGGTGCAGGAAACCAACCAATCATTAGGAGCCTTGAGCGCGGTGGTAGGAGAAGGAAAAACCGCGATCGCCAGCCTCAGCCAAGGGATTGGCGTGTTGCAGCAAGGGACCGATCGAATCATCCAACAAATGAAGACTCTGGGGGAATTCGTCGGCTTAGCCGACCAATTCGTTCAAGAGCAAGGTCAAATCGCCTCGATGACTCAGATCTTGTCGATGAACGCTGCCTTGGTAGCAGCGCGGGCAGCCGAGCAGCGCAATCCCAAGCAGTTTGCCAATGTGGCGCGAGAATTTGAATCGATCGCCGGACAGGTGAGCAAACTGGCGCAACAAACTAACGATGGTTTATCGATCTTGGAACAGCGCACCGGACAAATCCATAACGTGGTTTCTGGGATCGATCGCGAGGTGCAAAGTTTGGGTGGATTGGTAAGTAGCTTCAACCAAGGGGTAGAGCAGTCAGAGCGCGTTTTCCAAAACGTGCAGTCGGTCGCCTCCGAATCTTTAGAAGCTGGCAAGGCGATCGCTTCTTCCAGCCAAGAGATTGCCAATATCAGTCAATCTACCTCTTCAGCTTTGCAAGATGTGGCTCAATTAGCCCAAAAGACAGCGCAATTAACTCAAAATACTCGATCGCAGTCAACCGCGATCGGCGCTCTGTCAGCCCAATTGCTGCAACGGATTAAATTCTTCCAACTCCCAGACTCAGCTTTACCGCCCTCTGAACTAGAAGTGGCGATCGACTCAGAACTCACCGCAGATATCTTTGTCGATGATAGCTCTCCCGTAACGACTCAGAATAAGTAATAAGCAAGTCAAAAGTCAAAAGTCAAAAGTCAAAAGGGAAAACTTTTTTGTCAGCAGTCAACGGTCAACAACTGACAACTAACAACTAACAACTAACAATTTAATTATGACTACGGCATCAAATTCTTCTGAACTCATAAATCCAAAAGAGAAAGCTAAATCTTTCAAGCTGAAGCCACCAGGAATAAGATCGATCGGTTCTAGACTATTTATTGCGGTGTTGCTCGGCTCTTTGGCAGGACTTGGAGCTTTAGGATACTTTTTCTATCAAACCCTAGAAAAGCAAGCTAAAGATGAAATGCAAGTCAACCTTGAAAGTAAAGTTAACAAGATTGAGGCGCAGTTCGATCGAGCCAAACAAAACATGGCAGATTTATATGCTGCCGTCAAATTGCTCGATAGCTCTGGAATTAGAGAGCCAAAAATTTATGAAAATTTGGCGTTTGAGTTTTTTCAAAAGCGTCCCGAACTAGCAGTTGCGGTCGGTTTCGGTCAACCGCCCAATCGCATTATTAAGGATCGCAAAGGATTTTGGCCTTACTTTACCGTCGATCTAGGGCAAAGCCTCGGTAAGTTGCTGCCTCCCCCCAATCAAAAAACTCGTTATATCGATCTGGTAACTGACAGCCCTGCCAACAGCAAAGAAGGCTACTTTGCCCAAGGTTACTACAAAGAACCGATGGCTACTGCCGAACCGTTTTGGTTGGAACCCTATCCCTGGCAGGGTATAACTCTCACCACTTTTAACTTTCGGGCGAATGATGCCCAAGGTAAAGTGTTGGGTATCTTCGCCACAGACGTTAACGTCACCGCCATTAACGACTTAATCAAAACTAAGGTGTTACGGGGAGAGGGTTACTTTACCATCTTGAGCGATAAAGGCACGATGGTAGCGTATCCTCCCGATCCGAAAAAGACCCAGGCAGTCAAAGCGGACAATGTGGAAAAGATTCCTGACTACAGCCAAATTCCCGAACTCAAGGAAGTATGGGCCAAAGTCCAACAGGGCGAAAGCGGTTTATTGTCAAGTCAAGGCAAGTTTTGGGCTTACAAGCGGATGCCCAGCACTAACTGGATTATGCTGGCAGCAGTTCCAGAGTCAGTGGTCTTAGGCCCGGTGTTACTGAGTACCATAGGTGGCACGCTAGCCGTAACCGCAGTCTTGGCAGCGATCGTGGCCTTGTACGTCAGTTGGTTGAACCGACGGTTGCAGCCAATTCTGAACGAGTGCAATCAACTCGCCACTACCAACGCTGCTACTCAAACCCTGATGGAAAATCAAGACGAAATCGGGCGGCTATCGACTTCGTTTTTCAACTTGCTAGACCAAGTAGCAGCCAACGAACAACGAGTTCGGGAAGAAGTAGCGCGAACGGTGCAAGCCCAAGAGGAACTCAAACAAGCTTCTGAAACCCAAAAAGAAAGCGAAGCGCTGCAAGCCGAAGTCGGACACATCCTAGATGTGGTTTCGGCCGTAGAAGATGGAGATCTAACCGTGCAAGCAGAAGTAAGCGATCGCGCCACGGGTTTAGTGGCAGATACCCTCAACCGCACGATCGAGCAATTGTCAAGAGTCATGGCTACCGTCTTATCCAACGCCCAACAAGTAACCCAAGGAGCAGAATCGCTCGAACATTTAGCCGTCACTACCGCCCAACAGGCACAACAGCAAGCTCAATCTGTGGTACAGGTGCAATCGTTGATGCAAGAGGTGAACTCTTTGTCTCAAGGCAATGCGGAACAATCAGTAGCTGCTAACGCTGCCGTGCGTCAGGCCCAAGCAGCGGTGACTGAAGGCGAACAGCAAATGACCGAAATGACCGCCGGGATTGCCACCCTGCAAGATGGTACCGACCAAATCGTCAGACGGGTGCAATCGCTGACAGACTTCGTGGATTTGACCTCGCAAGTAGCCAAGGATCAAAAGCGAGTAGCCGCTTTGACTCGCACTCTAGCGCTCAATGCTTCCTTGCTCTCCAATCGAGCTAGCGAACAACAAGATCCCGAACAATTTGCCAGTGTCGTCCGAGAATTTGAAACCATCGCCACCCAAGTCAACGATCTAGCCGTGCAAGCCAACCAAAGCTTAGTGCTGTTGCAACAACGTACCGATCAGATGCAAACGGTGGTATCCGGTTTGAAGCAAGACGTACAAGAAATCTACCAGTTGGTGAACGGGTTCACCATGGGGGTAGGTAATTCCCGTCAGGTATTTGAAAACATCAAAACCGTCACCGAGCAGGTAGCGCAGGTAGAAGAACGAGTAAACCAATCGAGTCAAGCGATCGCGGGTGCGGCTCAAAACACCTTGCAATCGATTCAAGACATTGCCACCGTAGCCCTAGACACCGAGCGCCAAGCTAGCTTCACCCGCGAACAATCTGGCTCCATGGGAGAACTAGCTCGCAACTTATTAGATCTGGTGCAATTCTTCCGCGTCCCTGCTAACCAGTTGCCACCAGAACCTCATACCCCTGCCTTAATACCAGCTACAGAAGTAAGTAGCGTCAGAGTCTAGAAGTTCAGGAGTTTAGGAGTATAGAAGTGTAGAAGTTGAAGAAGTAAGAAGTGTGGAGTGCTGGAGGAAGTGTGGAGTGTTAAGTGTTGAGTGTGGAGCTAATAAATTCTCCCCCTCGCCCCCTCGCCCTCTCGCCCTCTCGCCCTCTCGCCCTCTCGCCCTCTCGCCCTCTCGCCCTCTCGCCCTCTCTCCCCATCTCCCCATCTCCCCATCTCCCCCTCCCCCGCCATGTCTGCCTATCAAGATTCACCCGACATCGATTTAGTCGAAGCCCAGTTACAGCAAGAACTGCGCCAGATGTTTGAGGTAGATACTCAGATGTATCTGCAAAACTACATCGAACTGGCCCAAAGACTCCAGCCTCAGTCTTGGACAGCCGACATTCAAGAGATGTACCGTGCCATTCATACGATTAAAGGTGGAGCGGTCACTGTGGCTGCTGATGCGATTTTGCTCGTAGCTACAGCCTTAGAAGATTTGCTCTCAGATTTACGCTATCTCGATCCCGCTCCACCCTTAGCAGACGGCCAGTTGGGACAAAAGTTGCTCGAAGCCGGAGAATTGCTAGCTAGCAGCTTGGAGGTTAAAACTAGAGGCAATATGGCTCTAGTAGCAGTTCAACCATCAGTGCGACGGCTGGAAACATTGCGATCGCAGATCCAACAGCTTTACTTGCCAGAGTGGAACGAACAGCAACTATTGCACCAAGAATTTGCCGAACAAGGTTTTGACTTAGTGGTGCTAGATCTGGAAATGGCATTAGAAGAGTTGCCACCTGATGGAGAAGTGCCGCTAGAAATATTTGAAACGGCTAAACGCACTACTGGGCAACTAGAACAAATCGGTCGAGATATCGAGTTAGCTGAAGGATGGCAGCAGCTTCTAAACCGCACCCAAGAGTTCTGCCAGCATCGGGACGTTGAGTTTTGGCACTCTCAGTTACCGTCCTACTTGCAGCAACTTAAAGATTGCGCCAAAAATGGCGGGAAGTTAGCATCGTCGCCAGCAAGTGCAGCAGCAGGCTCAAGCGAAACACAACTCGATCTAGCTGCGGAACCTGCCGTAGAGCAGATGGCGCTAGGGGCAGAAGAGGATTTGTCATTATCCACCAGCCACGACTCGCAACCCGTTCTAGAAGTAGAACCAGAACTGACATTCGATCTAGATACGATCGAGGCTCTGTCGGCGATTAACGAATCGCTACTGGCAGTAGAATTTACGGAAGATGCAACTATATCCGAACCCGATCTTACAGAATCGTGGCTCGATCCAGAAATGACAATCATCGAAGGAGCAGATCTGCCATTATCGGTAGTAGCTTCTGAGGAAAGTCAACCAGCGATCGAGGAGCGAGAGAACGAGGTTCAAATTCCCGTACCTTTGGGCAGATTAGACCAAACTTCTCAAAACTTGGTAGAAACTCTATTAGCAGCACGGGCATCTCAAAGTTTTTCTAACGAACTTCAGTCTCAGTTGGTCAAGCTAGTAGCTTTGGCTAAAGAAAGCGTGCAATATATTACCCGCTTGCGGCAAATTCAAGATGACTACGCCTTGTTAGATAGCTTCAACCGGAAAAACCCTCAACTTTCTGACAATCCGACTGTAGAACGCTATCGACAGGGATATCTGACGATCAATCGCCTGCTAGAAAGTAGCTTGCGCCTCTCAGAATTGGGAGCGGAAGCAGAGAAATCGGCTCTCCAGACGACAGAGAGCTTGCAAAGATTAGACCGCAACATTCTCAAGTTGCAAAACACGGTCGAAGAAAGTCGCTTGGTGCCGTTTAAAAATCTCAGTTTCCGGGCGCGGGCGATTATTCGAGATCTCAGCAACCGTTATAACAAACCAGCACGTCTGATAGTTCAAGGAGAAAACATCGAGCTAGATGCTGGCACGATCTCCAAATTAGAACCGGCCTTGCTGCACTTGTTGCGCAACGCCTACGACCACGGTTTAGAATCTTATCCCGAACGCTTTGCTTTGGGTAAGCCAGAAATCGGCACGATTACCCTAACGCTCAGGCGGCGCGGTAATTCTTACCTGCTCGACGTGCGAGACGACGGGCGCGGGATTGATGCGGCTAAGATCCACCAAAGTGCCGTGAGTAAAAATTTGCCCTTAACCAGCACTAACACGCCAGCAGAACTTTTGGGCGTACTTTGTCAATCTGGTTTTAGCTCTAGAGACACGGTAAGCGAGATTTCGGGACGAGGCGTGGGCATGGATGTCGTTGCCAATCAGATTGCCGATTTAGGTGGCAGGATGAGCTTGGATACAGTTCCCGAACAAGGCGCTACTTTTCACCTGCAATTTCCGGTCCCTCACCTGTTGGTATCGTGCGTGTTGCTCAAAGTCGGCGATCGCTCGGTGGCCATTCCGGCGGAAGATATTTCTATTACTGGGCTGTTAAGTAACCTCAAAGCAACTCCTGCTAATGGTTCTAACTCGTTATGTTCTTGGACGATCGAAGCAGAGGATCGATCGCTACCGGGAATGGATCTGAGCGATTACTGGTACTTAGGCCCTCGAACGAACCCGCTCTCAGAAACGGCAATTTGTATCAAAGTTCGCTCTTGGAATACCCAGCAAGAAATGTGGTTTCTCGCTGACGAATTATTAGGGCAAACCGAATTGCTGATCGAATCTTTGCCATCTCCTTTAGTTCCCCCTACAGGGCTGATGGGATTGAGCTTGCAACCCGATGGTTCTTTGATTCCAGTAGTGGAAGCAACGATTTTAGCAGAATATTTGCTGACATCTCCGACAGCTAGTTCGATACCTGCGGCAATGCCGATGACTACAGCCGCAGTGGCAGAAGCACCTCAACCTTTGCCCGCAGTAGATGAGCCTGAAGCTAAAGAGCGCGGCCAGTCGAGTCAAACCATTTTAGTAGTAGACGATGCCGCCTTAATGCGACGACGGCTGGAATCTAGTTTGAATACTTACGGTTACGCCACCCATACCTGCGCCGACGGTCAGGAAGCCTGGAACTGGCTGCAAAATAATCCTCTACCTGCCTTGATGCTGACCGATATTGAAATGCCAGTGATGGATGGTTTTACTTTAATCGATCGCTGTCGGCAAGCTGGGATCGATATCCCCATTCTCGTGATCTCGTCGCGGATTGCCGAAGAGTGGAGCAAGGAAGCCAAACGATTGGGAGCTACAGACTATCTCACCAAGGGATTCTCTACGGCCGACCTACTCGTTAAGGTTAAATCCTTACTGGTAGATTAAGGGCCGCTTTGCCAGGTTGTAGGCGTATAGCCGTGTCAGACCCGATACCGTCGCGGCCTAGGATGTCACGCTTTGCTTGAGATTATCTAGCGATCGAGCTAGCGTTGCTAGGATCGAAGCAAATCAGGATCTAAGAGGGAATAAATATGAGCAAATATATGGTGGCAGCGATCGATGGCGCTAGAGCCAGATTTCTAACTTTAGAACCAGCCGAGTTTCCTGGTGACTCAGGTCCTCATTTGACCGAACATGAAGGTTTGGCTAATTCTGCTAAAGAAATGCAAGGACAAGATCTATGGGCGGATATAAGAAGCGGGCGCAACCGAAGTTCTGGCGGTCAAGCCCATAGTTACGACGACCATCGGGAAAACCACTCGATCGAATTCGAGCGTCGTTTTGCCCAATCGATCGCTGCTAAAATCTCTGATTTAGCTCGATCTCATCAAGTCCAACAACTACTTTTAGTTGCCGAACCCCAAATCTTAGGATTTATGCGAGAGGCTTTGGGATCTGTCTTCCCCAAAAACTTGAAAATGACTGAATTGGCTAAAGATCTTTGTCACCTCAAACCCCACGAACTGCACGAATATCTTGCTAGCAAAGAACTCTTACCAGCCCGGAAAAAAGCTTCAACTTAGAGGCATTTATGGTTGGGTTAGTTGGGTTTCCTAACGTCAACCCAACCTACAGCCCGTTCTTGTAAGGCACGATCGCTCGATCGATCTGCATTTAATTGAGCGATACGTGCTACCGCACAGGCTTACGCCAACGCAATTCTTCCTGCCTATTGATTCTTGACTCTAAAATCTTCCAATCATCTTTGTTGGTCATCCATTTGACGATCGGTAATTTCTTTTCGCGATCGTTACCTTGCAGATAAACTTTATTTTGTTCTACAGTTAAATCTTGCCATGAATTGAAACTATATTCCTTGATTTTCATGCCTAATAAATTATAAAAATAGATTTTATTACTTTCTTTATAAATATAGGTCTTATTAATTTCTATCGAAAAATAAGGTTTTGTTAGATATAAAATACCTACAGTTAATATAATAATGCCAGTTATTAAATTTAAAGAAAAGTTTTTAGTAAGTAAAAGCAACCATATCCATAAGAAAGTATTAATTCCTCCTAGCACTGTGAAACTTATACCCAACCATTTGTGATAGCGGACGACTAATGTTTCATCGATCTCAAAATCTTGAGTCATATTTTTTGCCTCATATCAAACTCGATTTTAAAAACGAAAATCATTCGCCGCCAAGTCTAGCTCGTGCATCGCACTCCAAAAAGGTTCGTTGTTGTACTACTAAAGACCTCACGCACCAGCCGATAACTTATCAAAAACATCTGCTCCTTCGGCTTGGCTCAGGACAAGGTTTATCTGCGTTTATCTGCCGTCAAGAAAGCGTTATACATCTAAAATTTGGATTTATGCTAGAGGTCTATTACCCATTTAAAGCTCGAAAAACTTAGCTGCCGTTTGCACGTCCTTATCGCCCCGTCCGGAACAATTAATAATAATGCGAGGACTACCAGTTAATTGCGGGCAGAGGGTTTCGAGATAAGCGATCGCATGAGCGGTTTCTAGAGCGGGAATAATTCCCTCTAATTGAGATAGGCGTTGAAATGCTGCCAAAGCCTCTTTGTCAGTTATGCTGTAATACTCAGCCCGACCTATATCCTTGAGATAGCTGTGTTCTGGACCTACACCTGGATAATCCAATCCGGCGCTAATCGAGTGTGCCTCTACTACTTGCCCGTCATCATCTTGCAGTAAATAACTCATCGCCCCGTGCAGCACCCCAACTTCTCCTTGAGTGAGGGTAGCCGCGTGTTTTCCGCTATCAATACCTTCTCCAGCCGCTTCCACGCCGATGATGCGAACAGATGGCTCGTTAATAAACTCGTAAAACAACCCGATCGCATTAGAACCGCCACCGACGCAAGCTAACAAAATCTCTGGCAGTCCGCCCCATTTTTCTTGGGCTTGACGGCGAGTTTCTTTGCCGATAATTGCCTGAAACTCTCGAACTAGCATGGGGTAAGGATGAGGCCCCGCCACCGAACCCAAGATATAGTGGGTAGTTTCGACATTTGTTACCCAGTCTCGAATCGCCTCGGAGGTGGCATCTTTCAGCGTTCCCGTCCCCGCTGCTACAGGTCGAACTTCTGCTCCCATCAATCGCATCCGAAAAACGTTGAGGGCTTGGCGTTCCATGTCATGAACGCCCATGTAGATGATGCAGTTTAAGCCAAACCGGGCGCAAACGGTGGCAGTAGCCACGCCGTGTTGACCCGCACCAGTTTCAGCAATGATTCTTTGTTTGCCCATGCGCTTAGCTAACAGCACTTGTGCTAAAGCATTGTTAATTTTGTGAGCGCCCGTGTGGTTGAGATCTTCACGCTTCAGATAAATTTGCGGTCCCGTGCCATCCGGTCTGGCATATAAAGAGGTGAGCCGTTCGGCAAAGTATAAGGGAGTAGCTCTACCTACATAGTCGTGCAACAGTTGTTGGAGTTCTTGCTGAAAAGCTGGATCTTGGCGGTATCGATCGAATGCTGCTTCTAGTTCGGTCAAAGCTGGCATCAGAGTTTCAGGGACGTACTTGCCGCCGAAGCGTCCAAATCTACCGAAGGCATCGGGAATTTGAGAAGAAGCTGTAGCGATCGATTGGGAAGCGGGAGATGTAGGAGTTGCAGTCATCTGAATGATGAATTATGAATTATGAATGATGAAAACCCTGTAGATCGATCTAGTAGCTCTGAAACCGAATAACTTTTGGGTTGCCAGTAAAATCTAGAATGACCTCAATTATAACTCTGGAGATCGATCTTGCCCGTTAGTTGGCGATCGCTACTGACAATCTACTATAAACTTGACAATCCATACTCGTTATGAATATGTTTATTTACATAAGTTCATCTAGGAGGTTATATTGATGTTGCCGAATCGCGAAGGACAAAAAATCCCTAACGTTACTTTTCGCACCCGTCGGGATAACCAGTGGGTAGATGTCACCACAGACGAGCTATTTGCTGGCAAGACAGTAATCGTCTTTTCTTTGCCTGGGGCGTTTACTCCCACCTGTTCCTCGACGCACCTTCCCGGCTACAACCAATTGGCGAAAGTGTTTAAGACCAACGGCGTAGACAGCATCGTTTGTCTGTCTGTGAACGATGCCTTCGTGATGAATGAATGGGCCAAAGACCAAGAAGCCGAGAACGTAATTTTAATTCCCGATGGCAACGGACAATTTAGCGAAGGCATGGGAATGTTGGTAGATAAATCAGACTTGGGATTTGGCAAGCGATCGTGGCGCTATTCGATGCTGGTAAAAGATGGGACGATCGAAAAGATGTTTGTCGAACCAGAAGAACCAGGCGATCCCTTCAAGGTATCCGATGCAGAAACCATGCTGAAGTATATCAACCCCCAAGCTACCAAACCCCAACAAGTATTTATGTTTGCCAAAGAAGGTTGTCCGTTCTGCGCTCGCGCTAAAGGGATGTTACAAGAGCGCGACCTGGATTATGAAGCTGTATATGTGGGCAAAGACGTAAGTATGCGCTCTCTTAGTGCTGCTACTGGAGCGGCTACAGTGCCTCAAGTGTTTATCGATGGTAAGTTAATTGGTGGTTCTGAGAGTTTAGCAACTTACTTAGAATCTATTAGTGGATTGACTCATTAACAGGATCGACATACCTAAAATAGTTCAATAAAGTAGGGTGCGTTAGACAGCAATAACGTTTGTTCTGACATAAATCGATCGATCCGTCCTAACGCACCATCTTAGCTATTCTGCTTCCTCTTCTATTTCCTCTTCCTCATCAATATATTCTTCTTCGATCGTATCCAAATAGTCGGCAGCACCGAGGAGGGCATCGCCAATTTCTTGGAGTTGCTCTTGAATTTCCTCGTCGGCACTATCAGCCGCTTCGTTTACTCGTTCGCCCAGTTCCACGAATAGATCGGCAAACTCAGCTTCTGAGGCTTCATCTTTCACCATTTTTGTCAATTTCTTGAACTCTTTGGCGATCGCTTTTATTTCTTTATCATCAGAAGCTTTGAGTGCAGCTTCCCACTCTTCAATCTGCTGTAGGGCAGCTTCAGGATCGGCAGTCGTCAAATCACCTTCAAGTGTTTTGGTTAGAGATTTGATACTGGGAATTTTATCTGTTGATTTCTCAGCAGATGATTTTTCTGCTTTTGACTGAGATTTATCAGATTTCTTGGCAGAACCGTTTTCCGACTTATTTGCTTTAGTCTCAGAACCGTTGGCGGTTTGCTGTTTAGTTTTTTTGTCGCTCTTACCCTTAGCTGGCATATCACCAATTCTCCGATTTAGGTATCGTCAATTACCACGGCCGTTATCCTAAAAAAACTGCTGCCCTTTTGACCTCTACCTCTAGGAAAACTCATCGAACAAGTTTATTGACTGACAAATAAATTGAATACCAGTCTTGAGAAAGAGCAAATTAGCAATCGATCGGTTTATCAATGAGGATGGGCGATCGAAAACGAGAGGGCGGAGAGGGCGAAGCGCCTATGCCCCATGCCCTATGCCCCCTGCCCCATTCATCATTCAGGAGATCAGGCAATGGAAGAAATTACCCCCAGAGATTCTCGCTCTCAAAACCAACCGACGAACTCCGAAGCTAGCGACTTAGAACGATGGGCTTCGCTGATTGGAGGCGGGACTATGGTGCTGACGGGCTTGCAGCAACGCTCTTTAAGAGGAATTTTAACCGCTCTGGCAGGTGGAGGCTTGATTTATCAGGGGGCGACCAAACAAAGCACGATCCATCAAGCTCAACAAGCCGTACAGCAAATTCAAGAAAAGACGGGCACCAGCGGGTCGATTCGAGTAGAAAAAACGGTGACGATTAACAAGTCGGCCGAGGAACTCTATCGTTACTGGCGCAACTTAGAAAATCTGCCCACCTTCATGAAACACGTCAAATACGTCAAGGCATACGACCAGGGGCGTTCTCACTGGATTGCTAATGCTCCTTTGGGGGGCAGCGTAGAATGGGATGCAGATATCGTTAACGATCGCGAAAACCACTTAATTGCTTGGGCTTCAGTCGAAGGTGCAGACATTGAAAACTCTGGTTTTGTCCGCTTTCAACCAGCACCAGCCGATCGCGGCACGGAAGTGAAGGTCGTAATGGAATACAATCTCCCAGGCGGAGCCGTTACAGCTACCATTGCCAAGCTATTTGGCGAAGAACCAGAACAACAAATCGGCGACGATCTCAACCGTTTCAAACAATTGATGGAAGCAGGCGAGATTGCCACGACCGAAGGGCAGCCAACCGGACGAAGGTAGGGCATAGGGAAGAGGGGTAAAGGGGAGTAGATGTAGGTTGGGTTGACGGTAGGAAACCCAACGAACCCTACCGTCATGTCTCTAGATATAGCGTTGGTAGCGATCGCTGGGAATAGAACCTGACGATTTCCTCTAGAATTTGTAGAGATGTGCCCGCATTTCTCATCAAATCATGGAAAAATGGAAAATCCAGCGATCGCAGTTTGTCATCAATAATAAATGGTGTCAGGTCAGGCAAGATAAAATCGAACTACCTACGGGAGAAATTATTGATGACTTTTTTGTCAACGTCAGAGATGATATCGCTTTAGTATTTCCCCTAACACCACAACAAGAAATCGTCTTTGTCAGGCAATACCGTCATGCCGTCGGAGAAATTTTATTAGAATTACCGGCCGGAGCTTTTAACGCTAAGGAAGAAGATAGCGCGATCGCGGCTGCTAGAGAATTAGAAGAAGAAACCGGATATGTCGCCCAGCAATTAATTAAATTAGCAACTTTATACGATAATCCCGTCAAAGATACCAATCAAATTCATTTATTTCTGGCTGAAGGAGTCCAGCCAGCGTCGCAGCAAATGTTAGATTTAACAGAAGATATTGAAGTTGTATTAATTCCGATTTCTGAAGCGATCGCTAGAGTTGCCTCTGGAGAAATAGCCGTATCGGGTACTGTTGCTGCCATTTTCTTAGGGTTGAATTTTCTCGGACAGCGTTCTTCTACCTAGAGCGCATACATACTCATACCTTTAAAAATTATAGTTAATTTAATTTATGGTTAAGAAGAGGTTATAAAACAAAACTGTAGCCAACGATACGAGATATAATTAAAATAATTCCGCGATAAAATTTGACTCTGCTAAAAATTGAGAGCTAGTGCAGTTTAATATGAAAGAAGAGAGCATAGAACGAGCCAAAACTCTGGGAGATTGGGCATATCTAGGAATAGAAAAACACTTTCAGAAAATCCTCAAACATGAGGATCTCGTTCTTAAAGATAAAGAACCAGAAGAATTGCATCAAATGCGAGTCGGTATGCGTCGCTTGCGTTCGGCGGTGACAGGTTTTGCTCTAGCCGTCAAGTTACCTAAAGATGCCAAAGAAAAACCAATTGGTAAGGTGGCTAGAATTTTAGGAGATTTACGAGATTTAGATGTCCTTAAAGAAACAATCGAACAGCGCTATCAGCCAACTTTACCCGCAGCAGAAAACAAGCGCGTGAAAGTTGTTTTAGAACGGCTAGAAAAACAGCGATCGCAAGCCTTAGAAGCAGTAAAATCGGTACTTGAAGGAAAAAAGTATCAAGACTTAAAGCAGGCTTTTAAAAAGTGGTTGGCAGAACCAAAATATCAACAATTAGCTAGCGTTGACATTCGAGAAATCTTGCCGAGTTTATTGTTGCCTACCGTCAGTCAACTGTTATTGCATCCCGCTTGGTGGATAGGGTTAGACTCGAACGATGGTGAGGGAATCGATCGAGCAGAAGAACTCTTGACGACTAATGCTAAATTATTTCACGACTTACGCAAGCAAACCAAGCGATCGCGCTATCAAATGGAATTATTTGCAGATTTATATGGAGACAACTATCAAGACTACATTGCGGATATAAAGGCAATTCAAGAAGTCTTAGGAACAATTCAAGATTCTTTTGTTTTAGGAGATTTTTTAGGAAAAACCTTAGATTTAGACCAAAAAGATCGACTGCCTACCTTATTCGATCGGCTAGATCAAAACCGCTATGATTCCTGGAAAGAGTGGCAAATTTTACAACAGAAGTACGTAACCCGTGAAACTCGACAAGATTTATATTTACAATTATTAAATCCAGTCATATCAAGTCCGAATTCATAATGCAGATGGATCGGTTTTTAGTCTGTGGATTGGGTAGTTTAGGGCAACACTGCGTCTTAGCCCTGAAAGAATTTGGGGCAATCGCAATCGCGATCGATCGATCTCCACCCCAGAACTGGGAAATTCCTAACCTCCCGGATTTATTAGAGGACTTAATTGTGGGCGACTGTCGCCATAATTCAGTTTTAGAAGCAGCCCAGATCCAGCGGTGTCGGGCAGCCCTATTAGTCACAAATAGCGAACAAGTTAACGCTGAAACTGCTTTGGCGGTACGCCAGATTAATCCTCGCACGCGCTTAGTTGTCCGCTCTGCCAAGGAAAATCTCAATCAGCTTTTGAGCGAGCAACTAGGCAATTTTATCGCCTTCGATCCCGCCCAACTATCTACTTCAGCTTTGGGGCTGGCGGCTTTTGGGACTGAAACCTTGGGATTGTTCGATTTAGACGGGCAGAAACTGCGGATAATCAAACGTCAGATCGATGGAGTTACTAGCATTCCCTCCAAGGCTGCGTCCCTGCCAGGAAGTCAGTGGTTGAATACCAGACGGTTGCATGAATTAGATACCCGCACCCGCCGAATGATCGCTTGCGCCCCACAATTTGCCCGGTTTTTCCCCGACTTGCATCAATGGGAACCAGAGGCGATCGTCAGTGCTGGAAACACTTTAGTTTACATCGAAGCGATCGACTCGTTTTCCCTGCAAAGCGTTGGCGCTAGAGAGCAGTGCGGTAGCACGCATCGCCCCCTAGTCACTTCAACTCGACACTCCAGAGAGCATCGAGGAGTAAAGGCGCTCTACCGCTGGTTCGGGAATCTCAAACGACAATTAGCTGAGTTCTGGCAGTTAAGTTGGCGACAGCAAATCCGGCGAGTGGCCCTGCTCTCTAGCTTCGTCGTTTTGGTGCTATTGTTTGCTGGTACAGTGTTGCTTCAGTGGTACTATCCGCAATCTACTTGGCTTTCGGCTTTTTATGCCACTGCTTGGCTGCTTTTGGGAGGATATGGGGATCTATTTGGCAACTTTCCCCCAAATGCCACAATTCCTTGGTGGTTGCAGTTATTTAGCTTAGGGCTGACGGTAACTGGAACCATCTTTGTGGGAATATTGTATGCCCTACTAACAGAGGCGTTGTTGTCTGCTAAGTTCCAGTTTGTCAAACAGCGCCCCCCAGTTCCCGCCCAAAACCATGTTGCGATCGTCGGACTTGGTAGAGTCGGCCAGCAAGTAGCTGCTAGGTTGCAAGAATTACAACAACCTATAGTAGGTATTACCCTCAATCCCGATTTCGACCCGACGATTTTGCCCCAAATGCCGCTGATTACTGGAAATTTGACCGAGGCTTTGGCGAAAGCGAATCTGGGAACCGCCAAAAGCGTCGCGGTGGTGACTGATGATGAAATCCTCAACTTAGAAGTGGCGTTGATGGCGCGATCGCTCAATCCTACCAGCCACCTAGTAATTCGCACTTCTGGCATCCGACTGGAGGCCCATCTAACCGAACTATTGCCAACGGCTCAAGTTTTGGGAGTTGACGCGGTGGCGGCTGAAGCATTTGCTGGGGGAGCCTTTGGGGAAAATATTATCAATTTGTTTCGTTTGAACAACCAAACAATTTTAGTCACCGAATATCAAATCGAACCTGGCGATTCCATTAATGGGTTGCTCCTGGCAGAGGTGGCTTACGGTTACGATGTCGTCCCGATTCTCCACGCCCAAGCTGGCAAGGCATCTACCTTGATGCCCTCAGACGATATTCGATTGGCCAGCGGCGATCGCTTGGTAGTTTTAGCCACGATTGAAGGGTTGCAACGGATCGAGCAAAGAAAACTCAATTTAGCCGCTCGCACCTGGCAAGTGCGAGTAGAAACCGCTCGCACCCCAGATGCTGAATTTGAGGGCGCTAATGCGATCGCTCGGATTTCTGGGTGCAGTCTGAAAACGGCTAGAGACTTAATGAATCGATTGCCTCAAACCTTGCCATTTTTCCTCTACAAGCATCAAGCCCAACGCTTAGTCAGAGAGTTGAATCGGCTGCTAGTTAAAGCTAGCTCGATTTCTGCATCATAAGTACCCAGGCAAGCAGCGGTTGCGGCTGAAAGGGCAACCTGTATGGCCTTGAGGAAACCTTGCCGTGCAGCTTGCACCAAGCAGGAGGACTTCAATCGCATTCCCGATTAAAAAGCTACCGTGCATACACGGTAGCTTTTTAATCGGGGGCTAAGGGCTGGATTTGGTATTAGCCTAAAAGCTCTTTCGCTTTGGCAACGACGTTATCTACCGTGTAGCCGAACTTGGCTAATACCACCTTGTCAGGTGCAGAAGCCCCAAATCGCTCGATGCTAACCATCGCACCTTCGCTGCCCAAATAACGGCACCAACCGAAACTAGAAGCAGCTTCCACCGCTAACCGCTTGGTGACAGCTTTGGGCAATACCGACTCGCGATATTCGGCACTTTGAGCGTCGAAAACTTCCCAGGAAGGCATGGAAACGACGCGGACTTTCTTACCTTCAGCCGATAGCTGCTTGGCAGCATCGACGCAGAGGGGAACTTCGCTACCAGTACCGATCAGGATAATATCTGGCGTACCGTTGCTATCCGAGAGGATGTATGCTCCCTTAGTCACGCCTTCGATACTGCTGCCAGCTAGTTGTGGCAATGCTTGACGGGAGAGGGCTAAGAGCGTGGGAGCGTGCTTAGCAGCGTTTTCTATTGCTACTTTATAAGCCCCAGAGGTTTCGTTGCCATCAGCCGGACGCATCACGGTGAGGTTAGGAATTGCCCGCAGGGAAGCTATCGTTTCTACTGGCTGGTGAGTCGGACCGTCTTCTCCCAAAGCCACCGAGTCGTGGGTCATGACATAAATCACGCCAGCTTGAGATAGAGCCGAAAGCCGAATTGCCGCCCGCATATAGTCAGCAAATACCAAGAAGGTAGCGCAGTAGGGAATGAATCCTGGAGTATGTAGGGCAATCCCGTTACAAATCGCTCCCATGCCGTGTTCTCGCACGCCAAACCGCAAGTTGCGGTTTTGGTATTGACCTTTTTGGAAATCTCCCGAAACCTTCAGTAAGGTTAAGTTGGAGTGGGTAAGGTCGGCAGAACCGCCGATCAACTCTGGTAAAACCGGAGCGAGGGCGTTAAGAGTATTTTCGGAAGTTTTACGAGTAGCTAGGGGTTTATCTTCAGCCGTGTAAGTCGGTAATGCTTTCTCCCACCCTTGAGGGAGTTCGCCCTTAACTAACCGCTCGAATTCTGCTGCTTCTTCGGGATACTTGGCTTTGTAGTTAGCAAAGGTTTGATTCCACTCAGCTTCGTAGTTGGCACCCCGCTCTACAGCTTTCCGCATATGATTGACGGCATCGCCTGGGACGGTAAAGGGTTCGTATTCCCAACCCAAATTTTGGCGAGTGGCTGTCACTTCATCTCCACCGAGGGCCGCACCGTGAACGCCAGCGGTGTTGGCCTTGTTGGGCGAACCGTAACCGATGGTGGTGGTGACTTTAATCATCGAGGGCTTATCGGTAACGGCTTTAGCGGCCGCGATCGCTTTTTCAATGGCGGCTAAGTCGTCGTTACCATTTTCGACGTGCTGGACGTGCCAACCGTAGGCTTCAAACCGCTTGCTGACATCTTCAGTGAAGGAAACGTCAGTAGAACCGTCGATCGAGATATGGTTGTCGTCGTACAGGGCGATCAGTTTGCCCAATCCCAAGTGTCCGGCTAAGGAGCAAGCTTCCCCTGAAACCCCTTCCATGTTGCAGCCGTCGCCCAAAATCACGTAGGTATACTGATCGACAATTTTGGCATCGGGTTTATTAAATCTAGCTGCCAGGTGCGCCTCTGCCATGGCCAAACCGACTCCATTGGCGATTCCTTGTCCCAACGGGCCGGTAGTGACTTCTATTCCTTCAGTTTCAAAGTTTTCTGGGTGTCCGGGAGTCCGAGAACCCCACTGACGGAACTGTTTGATGTCATCCAACGTCACGCTGTCGTAGCCAGTCAAATGCAGGAGCGCGTACTGTAACATACAACCGTGGCCGGCTGAGAGGACGAATCGATCGCGGTTGGGCCATTTCGGGTTTTTCGGGTTAAATTTCAGGAAACGATCCCAAAGGACAAATGCCATGGGAGCCGCACCCATTGGCAATCCCGGATGACCGGATTTTGCCTTTTCTACAGCGTCAATTGCTAGAAAGCGAATTGAATTAATACAAAGTTCTTCGAGGGATTGGGTTGCAACAGCCATAGTCTCTTGTGATTAACGACTTCAGTAGCACTCTGATGTAGGCGGGTAGCAGATATAAACGCTCTGACTCTACCTCAAGCAGGCATTAAAGATCGTCCCATATATGGGGATCGTTAGTCATCTGCTTTCATATAAACGACAAAATTTTTTCATCAGCTAGCTTTATCTTTCGCCGTTCGTTGCCGAATTGCGAACTCAACTAAACGTACTTTTTGAATGCTAGCGTAACATTGTGGCCCCCAAACCCAAAAGAATTAGATAGTGCCACTTCTACTGTTTTCGATCGACTGTGGTGCGGTACGTAATCGAGGTCGCACTCTGGATCGGGATTCTCTAAATTGATTGTCGGCGGCAGTCGATCGTTAGCTATGGCCATAACTGTCGCTACTGCTTCAATACCGCCAGAGCCACCTAACAAATGCCCGGTCATCGATTTAGTCGAGCTAACCGCTACCTTGGCGGCCGATTCTCCCAAGACATTTTTAATCGCAGCAGTTTCGGTAACGTCGTTAGCTGGGGTACTAGTGCCGTGAGCGTTGATATAGCTTACTTGTTCTGGAGTAATCCCAGCGTCTTTCATCGCCAATCTCATCGCTCTGACCGCTCCCTCGCCGCCTGGAACTGGGGCGGTAATGTGGTAAGCGTCGCAAGTCATGCCGTAGCCGACAATTTCGGCATAAATTCTGGCTCCCCGACTGAGAGCGTATTCGAGTTCTTCTAAGATCAGAATTCCAGAGCCTTCGCCCATGACAAAGCCATCGCGACCGCGATCGAACGGCCGACAAGCGCGAGCCGGATCGTCGTTTCTGGTCGATAAAGCTTTGCAAGCGGCAAATCCGGCTAAAGATAAAGGCGTAACCGCTGCTTCCGTGCCGCCACAAATCATCGCTTGGGCGTATCCCCTTTGGATCAGGCGAAAAGCATCTCCTACCGCGTTAGAACCAGCAGCGCAAGCCGTTACCGTACAGCAGTTAGGCCCTTTAGCTCCAGTGTGAATAGCGGTCAATCCGGCGGCCATGTTGGCAATCATCATCGGAATCATAAATGGGCTGCAACGGTCTGGCCCGCGCGTCAAGAAGACCTCTTGTTGGTCTTCTAAAACTTTCAGCCCGCCGATCCCAGTGCCAATGACGATCCCTACTTGCTCGGCGTTGAGTTCGTTGATGACAAACTTAGCATCAGCGATCGCTTGCTTGCTAGCTGAAACTCCAAACTGGGCAAATCGATCCATCCGTTTGGCTTCTTTGCGATCGAGGTATTCATGGGGATCGAAGCCTTTCACCTCGCCAGCAATGCGGCAATCGTGCCGCGAGGCATCAAATAAAGTAATCGGAGCAATACCGTTACGCCCTTCCAGCAGACCTTCCCAGTATTCGGTCAGGTTGTTACCAATGGGGGTAATTGCGCCTAAGCCCGTTACTACAACCCGTTTGCGATCGAAATTTGTCATCGTCCCAGTAAGAGTATTCAAATCAGTGGGGGAAAGGGAGGGGGAGAGGGGGAGATGGGGAGATGGCGGAGCGTTCTTATACTCCACACTCTACACTCCACACTCCACACTTCCTACAGCACTCCACACTTCTCTCTCCTCCGCCCTAGTTTTACGCAGAGGCTGTGGTTTTCTCGCTAATATAGTCTGCTACAGACTGAACTGTCAGCAGTTTTTCAGCGGCTTCATCGGGCACCTCGATATCAAACTCTTCTTCCAAAGCCATGACCAATTCCACTGTATCTAGGGAATCTGCACCCAGATCGTTAGCGAAGTTGGCTTCTGGAGTGACATCAGCCGGGTCAACTTCTAATTGTTCGGCAATAATCTTTTTGACTCTTTCAAAAATTTCCGCTTGACTCATATGTATTCCTCTACGCCTGTTGCTAGAATCGATTGCTTAGGTATTGTCTGGTTCTAGCATTGATTAATTTTAGCCGAAAGCGCGATCGCTTGAGTAAGAACTTATAGCTGTTAGCACAGAAGGGTTATCAGTCTTAGGCTGAAGAAGCGATCGCCTCCCTTTTATCGATCTTGGGTTGAGATCGATCCCTAACGCTTCGGTCTTCTCGTCCACCCAGTCCCACTTTACTTTTATCGGAAAGCCGCAGGAGAGATCTTGAAGAAAGCAGCCAATCGCTCTATTTGGTGGTCTGTTAGTTTAATTTCGTCGTTCGGAATTTGGTCAATAGAATCTTCACCGTTCAAAATAGAATCTAAATCTTGCGGCTGAAGGTTAGACTCTTCTAGCAGAGCCTTTAGCAGTTCAACTCCTTTAATAGGTGGCAGCAACTCATGTTTTTCTTCGTATTCATAAACCAGCATACCTAAGATTTTTAAATAATCTCGATCGTCTGGTGTCATTTTACTTCGATCCAGAATTTGATTAATGCGATTTTGCATTGCAATTAACTCGGCATCATTAGTAATAGGACGTGGCGGAAAAGTATTGATTAGCTCCATGTAGTAGCTACTAGGGATTTTCAAACCAGTTGTCATTTTTCCAATTCTCCTTGTCGTATTCGGCATGGGTAAGCACGGCTCGAATAAATACTATTTGATATTCATAGTCTATGTATGTAATTAATCGGTAGTTGTTACCTCCAATATTGAAAACAGTGAAATTACCCACGAGATCTGCTGATGGAAAGATGTTACGTAAGTCATTAAAGCTGAGAAAATCGGCTGCCGAGATCCGCTCGCACCAAAGTAAAAGTCCAGGTTTTGCAGTAGAATGTTTTTCCCAGAACTCCCTGAGAGTTCTGCGGCTGATAATACGCATTTCATTTTTTCAATCTGGTGTTTGAGGAGTGTGGCGATCGCTTACTGACTATGGTACAAGATGCCACTCAAAGAGATTGCCCTCTATCTGGTAACTTTGGAAGAAAATTTCGTGTATTTTTATGCAGGCGATACGTGCTATCGCACAGGCTAGCGCCAACGCCACAGGAAATTGATAAACTCAAGATCGGTCTAGCGTTGATGCAACTGCCAAGTAATTCCACCTAATTTAACCCTGATGCGATATGAAATATGCTTATTTTCCTGGCTGTGTGGCGCAAGGAGCTTGCCGAGAACTTTACCAATCGACAGCGGCTTTGACTCAGGCTTTGGGTATCGAACTAGTGGAATTAAAAAAAGCTGCTTGCTGCGGCTCTGGCACTTTTAAAGAAGATTCCCAACTGTTGGAAGATACGGTTAACGCTCGCAATATTGCCCTAGCAGAAGCACTTAATTTACCGCTTTTGACTCATTGCAGCACTTGTCAAGGGGTAATCGGCCATGTGAACGATCGCTTGCAGAAATTACAGCAAACCGATCCGGCTTATGTCGGACAAATTAATGGTTTATTGCAAGCAGAAGGCTGCTCTCCTTATCGCGGCACGGCGGAAGTCAAACACCTGTTGTGGATTTTAGTGGGAGATTACGGTTTAGAGGCACTGCAACAAAAAGTTACTCGTCAATTGTCTGGGTTGAAGTGTGCAGCTTTTTATGGTTGCTATTTGCTGAGAGCGCAGAAAACGATACCCTACGACGATCCCTTCCAGCCAGAATCGATGGAAAATGTCTTTCGGGCTGTGGGAGCAACGCCCATATATTATCGCGGACGGACGCAATGCTGCGGCTGGCCGCTATCTAGCTATGCCACCGAGCAATCTTTTAAAATGGCAGGAATGCACGTTCGAGAAGCCATAGAAGCTGGGGCTGATTGTTTGGTAACGCCCTGTCCTTTATGTCACCTCAATCTCGATTCGCGCCAACCAGAAGTCGAAAAAGTCATCGGGCAGAAGTTAGGATTGCCCGTATTGCATTTGCCTCAATTAGTGGCTTTAGCATTGGGAATTAGTCCCAAAGAATTGGGTTTAGATCGCCATATTGTCTCGACTCGACCTGTATTAGAAAAATTAGGTTTGTAGCTACTCGCGGGCGCGAGTCTCTAGGCGGAACAGCCCTAAAGATTGGTCGAAATTGCCTGAACGGGGCAAGTGGGAATGCACTGCTCGCAGACAACGCAGCGCGATCGCACGAAATTTAATTTAAACGTTGACGGCTCTAAAGTCAGAGCTTCTGTAGGGCAAACTCCAGTACACAAACCGCAGTGAACGCAAACCTCTTCATCGATCGAGATCTCGCGGCTGGTAAGAGAAATTTGGATCTCTTGCGATCGCATCCAGTCGAGTGCGGCTTCTAATTGATCGATATCGCCCAAGAGTTCTAGTACCATCTTCCCAACCTGGTTGGGGGCAATTTGGGCGCGGATGATATTGGCGGCGACATTAAAATCTTTAGCCAATCGATAGGCGATCGGCATTTGGATGTACCGTTTGGGAAAAGTTAGCGTTACCCGTTTTTTCACAACTAGAAGCTTTAAACGATTCGGTAGACTGAAAAGGGAAACCAAACGCTCTAACTCCCTTCTTCTTCTTACTCCCCTCTCTTCGCAGGCTACTATGTATACATAATTTATCGGTTATGCAGTTTCACATCTAGATCCCCCTAAATCCCCCTTAAAAAGGGGGACTTTGAGAAGTTTATCCCCCTGCTTGGTGCAAGCTGACGGCGAGGAAACCTCGCCGCGACTTCCCCCCTTAAAAAGGGGGGCTAGGGGGAATCTACCAGGAAATCGAGCATCAAAACTAGAGATGTATACACGATAGCCTCATAGGAGATCGGTTGGGGGTGAGGTCTGAGATCAATAGCGATAAAATATCTAATCTCATACTAAGAAAAAACTGCAATGGCTGCTAACTCATCTGAACCAACCACAACCCCGCTGGCATCTACTGGTGGCAATCGCTTGAGAAACTTCGTCATTGCGATGGTAGCGATCGCCCTTTCTGTCGCCTTATTTTTGGGCATTCGCACTCAAGCGCCTTCAGCTACCTTAGATACCCTAGCAGAAAGTTCTACTCCTCTCGAAGTAGCCTTGAGCAACCAAAAACCTACATTGATCGAGTTTTATGCCAATTGGTGTACTAGCTGTCAAGCTATGGCTAAAGATTTAGGCGAACTGAAACAGCAGTATGCTGACAAGCTGAATTTTGTGATGTTGAACGTCGATAATAGCAAGTGGCTGCCAGAAGTGATGCAGTACCGCGTTGATGGCATTCCTCACTTTGTCTATCTGGGTAAAGATGGCGGTGCAATTGCCCAAGCAGTCGGTGAAATTCCCCGTCCGATTATGGCAGCTAACTTGGATGCCCTGGTTGCCAGCTTACCCCTACCTCATACCCAAGCATCGGGACAAGCTTCCGAATTTGAGACACCTACAGCCCCTTCCAAACCCAGCACCACCGATCCTCGCAGTCACAGCAGCCAAGTTAAAAGTTGAACGATCGCGGTTCCATAACAATTCGATCGCGTGGACAATTGGGTGCATTTTAGCTACGATATCGATCGGGAGTACAAGTTAAAATTCAATCTCATCGATTAAATCGTACCGATCGACTAACCTAAATAAAAATCCTACTTTTACTAGTAGTTAGTTGCCCACTTTCTACTGGCGTAGGAGAAAGAACGGTTGAAGCGATCGCGTCCGAATTCAACATCAAGCTATTACTCCAAACTCAGCATTCATCGCCGATCGCCAAACAACTGTCTGAGGTCTACACATCATTGAAATGCTGGCTCGTATCCAGCCCTGTGCTTTGAATCTGCACGGGTAGTTTAACTGGTAGAACGCAATGATATTAACAGCAAACCTTCAGAATTAAACGGAACGGCGAGCGCAAATGGGCGATAACCCGAAACCCAGTAGCATGGACATCGCTACTGGGTTTCACCTTATTGCAAGGAGTTCAGATGATACCAAATCCGCTTAGCAAAACTTGGTTTGCTCTCAAAGGAGCCTGCGGCATTCCTCTCCCAAGCTTGGGAGAAGGGAAGGGGTGAGGGCTGGATTCAAGCTTGTAAAAACTGGATTTGATATGACACCAGGCTTTTTGAACTTAAACAAGCCATCTGGAATGACATCTCACGACTGCGTAGCGAAAGTGAGGCGGCTGTTGCGCTGCAAGCGAGTAGGACACGGAGGAACTCTAGATCCAGCCGCAACTGGAGTTTTGCCTATTGCCATCGATAAAGCCACGCGGCTATTACAGTTTTTGCTTCCAGATAAAGCCTACCGAGCCACCATTCGCCTGGGAGTGCAGACGACAACAGATGACTTAGAAGGAGAAATTATCGCCAAGCAACCCGCAGCCCAATTAAATTTAGAAACTGTAAAAACAGCACTCCAGCAGTTTCAGGGGCAAATTCAGCAAATACCGCCTAATTACAGCGCGATCCAAATTCAGGGCCAACGGTTGTACGATTTAGCGCGGGCTGGAAAAACCATCGACGTTCCAGCCAGACAAGTAGAAGTCGATCGCATTCAAGTTTTAGACTGGAGGCCCGGAGAATTTCCCGAACTGGATGTCGAAATTGCCTGCGGGCCTGGAACTTATATTAGAGCGATCGCCCGCGATTTAGGTATAGCCCTCAACACGGGTGGCGTACTAGCAAGCTTAACCCGCACGACTAGCTGTGGATTTCAGCTAGCCGATAGCCTCACTTTTGATGAAATCGAAACTCAAATTCAACAAGAAACTTTTCAACCGATTTCACCTATAGCTGCTGTAGCTCATCTTCCATCTGTTAGTTTGCCAGTTACAGATGCTAAGCGTTGGTGTCAAGGTCAAAAAATTGCCAACTTACCGCTAAATATAGAAGATTTTAAACTCCCCTCTTCAACTAGAGTTCACCGTGAAGATGGTAGCTTGTTAGGCATCGGTCAGTTAATTAGTGGGGATCTGGGGGCGATCTTAATACCGCAAATAGTTTTGGTGTAGATCGCATTACAAATAAAGAAAAGAATGCCATAAATGTTTGTAGGGGTGTGTTTTGCCAGCCCTGTTATCCACCAACCATCAATAGACCTCTCTTGAAAATCGATTTTCAAGAGAGGTCTAATCTTCGCCGATGCCACGATCGCATTAGCCGCTGTCGATCGCCTGGTTCATCACGCGACGATTATTGAGATCCGTCAAGAGAGTTTTCGGAAAAAGACAGCTTTATCCCGCTCTCATTTTCCCTCACCCAACTCGCCAGAGTAATGTTCGTTTTTGTCGAGATAATTTACGCAGATAATCGTTAAACATATGCTTTTAAACAACACAGATAGTCGAATCGCGATCGTTCGAGGCGATATTACCAAACTGGAAGTCGATGCCATTATCAATGCTGCTAATACTTCCCTATTGGGTGGTGGCGGCGTTGATGGGGCGATTCATCGTGCCGCTGGACGAGATCTATTGGAAGAATGCCGCCAATTACGCGGCTGCGCTACTGGAGAAGCCAAAATTACTCAAGGATACAAACTGCCCGCTAAATGGGTAATTCACACCGTCGGGCCGGTTTGGCGAGGCGGAGATAACCGCGAGGACGAACTCTTAGCCAGATGCTATCGCAGTTGCCTAGCGCTGACAGAACCTAATGAAATTAAGACGATCGCTTTTCCAGGTATCAGTACGGGTGCATATGGGTTCCCGATGGAACGTGCCGCCAGCATAGCTGTAACTGAAGTAAGACAGTTTCTAGAGAGTAATACTTCGCTAGAACGAGTCATCTTCGTTGCCTTCGGAGAGAAAGCTTACAACTGTTATCAACAAGCCCTACTTTAGCTTGGAGTTAAAAGTTCAAACCCGATCGATTTGCCTAGACTTGTGGGATAGCCCTCTGGGTTGTCTCTTCGCTATAATGTAAACTTTTGTATATAATATTTACATAAAGTTACACAAACTCAGCTACAAACTAGAACGCTGAATATCTAAAAGCTAATACAGCAGGATTTTTGGTCTAAGTCCTGCAACTTTTGCTGTGCTTCAACCTCAGAGATGCTTCTGGGGTCTAGATTTTTTATGAGTTATTGCAAAAATTCTCGATCGCTCCACTACCCCAACTCAGTTATAGGCATTGGTATTGCCTTAGCAATCGCGGCTTTATGGATTGTTAGTTTGACATGGTTATTGTTTGCAGACATTTCTCAATTTAGTATTTTAGGTTTAATAGTTGCTGTTTTTATTCGCACTTTTCTACACACTGGGTTGTTTATCACTGCTCACGATGCCATGCACGGCAATATTTGTCCTCAGAATCACCAGGTTAATAACTTAATTGGAGCGATCGCCCTGGTTGCATACGCATTTTTACCTTATAAAACATTGTTAATAAAACATCGACTTCACCACCGCTATCCTGCCAGTGTAAAAGATCCAGACTTTTGTGAAAGCTACCAGAACAATTTGTGGCTTTGGTACTTAAAGTTTATGCAGGAGTATTTAGATCTTCAACAACTGTCTATATTTCTAATTGGAATAATCGTGATTTCTACGATGTTGAGATATGGCTGTAATCTCTCGATCGATAACTTAATTTTGTTCTGGATTTTGCCGATATTTCTAAGTTCGGTGCAACTGTTTTACTTTGGAACTTTCTTATCCCATCGACAACCAATAGGTGGCTATAGCGATCGCCATCGCTGTCAGAGCAGCAATTACTCAGTGTTTTGGTCGTTCCTCGCCTGTTACCACTTCAGCTACCACTGGGAACATCACGAATACCCTCATCTCCCCTGGTACAAACTGCCCATGGCAAAGGATAGAGGAAAATTTATGAGAAAACTGTAAATAAATATTTACAATTGTTAAGATTTGTAATACAGTCGATCGTAATGAGGTGAAGCCGCCTGCGAGCGGAAGCCTGTAAATCTAGTAAACCTAGCAAAGCGATCTATGACATTTACTCTTGACGCGGCTCGTAATATCTTTCCTGGTACTTTGTCTGCCGATGCAGTTCCGGCGACAATTGCCAGATTCAATCAACTTAGTGCTGAAGATCGATTAGCGCTGATTTGGTTTGCTTACACCGAGATGGGCAAAACCATCACGATTGCCGCTCCTGGTGCTGCCAACATGGTGCTAGCAGAAGGCGTGATGAACCAAATTAAGCAAATGTCTGCGATCGAGCAAACTCAAGTCATGTGCGATCTGACTAACGGTGCCGACACTCCCATCGGTCGTACTTATAGCACTTGGAGTCCTAACATCAAGCTGGGATTCTGGTATCAGCTAGGGCAGTGGATGGAACAAGGAATTGTGGCTCCGATTCCACCAGGTTATAAGCTATCAGCCAATGCTGGTGCCGTGCTGCAAGCAATTCGCGGCTTAGATCCAGGTCAGCAAATCACGGTTTTACGAGGCACTGTGGTCGATATGGGATACGATCCCAGCAAATTGGGCAGTTACACCAGGGTGGCAGAGCCAGTCGCTCCCCCTAAAGATGTGGCACAACGCACTCAAGTAGCGATCGAGGGCGTGACTAATTCTACTGTGCTGGCCTACATCAACAACATGAACGCTAATGACTTTGATGCCGTCATCGATTTGTTTACCCCCGATGGGGCTATGCAACCTCCTTTCCAAAAACCGATTGTCGGGCGAGACAACGTGTTCCGATATCTGCGGGAGGAATGCCAAAATCTGAAGCTAATGCCCGAACGCGGTATTTCCGAACCAGCAGCCGATGGCTACAACCAAATCAAAGTTACAGGTAAAGTCCAAACTCCCTGGTTTGGCGGCAACGTCGGCATGAACATGGCTTGGCGATTTTTGCTAGATCCGCAAGGGAAAATTTTCTTTGTGGCGATCGATCTCTTAGCATCTCCCAAAGAACTATTAAATCTGGTTCGCTAAACAGGTCAAATCTCTAAATGTAAATAAAATGGTGCGTTACGACGGATTGATGAATTGAAGTCACGGCAAAAGTTATCGCCGTCTAACGCACCCTACTTTAGTGGGCTGGTAGGGTGTGTATAGCGCAGCGTAACGCACCGCTACTGCTGTCTAAAACAAATGTGCAGCACAATTTTTGACAATAGGTTTTCGCAATTTAGGTTCGGGGCTACCCATGAGTTGTCCCCGACGATCGTACCGATTTGATATAGGTGTAGAGGAAGTGAGTGAAACTAGTTGGTCTGAGTTAGAAAAGAAAGTAGCTCAGGTAGCTTTTAACAGAGCTTACGATCGAGAAATCACGGCTCTAATTGCAGAGGTGCGCGATCGCGCCAGTACCATCGCTGCCATTGACGATCTATGGCAACTGCACGACTTCTTAAGTGCCAGGAGACACCAAATCGATGGCAAGTACGACTACGATTATGCTAGCTTGCTGTTCGTGTTTGCTAGGTTAATCGAAGATGGTTGGTTGCATCTCGATGAAATGGAAGGTTTGGATCGAGACAAGCTGAGCAAGGTTGCGGCGATCGCTAGTATGGGATAAAAAAGTTGTTAATGGCTTTCCAATATCAGTCGGCTGTTCCTTGGGGGCGCTCATTCGATGAATACCAGCGAATGTTCGCGCTGGCCGCTGACGATTTGAATCTAAGAATTATCGGGTGTGCAGATGGACCAGCCAGTTTCAACGCCCACCTATCCAAGTCCGGTCGCCGGGTCGTTTCGTGCGATCCGCTCTATCAATTAACCGCTAAGCAAATTCAAGAGCGAATTGATGTGACTTATGAAGACGTAATCGGTCAAACTCGGCAGAATCAAGCCAAATTCGTCTGGACTGACATCAAGTCGCCTGATGAACTCGGTCGAATTCGCATGAGTGCCATGCAGGTATTCCTGACCGATTACGATCGAGGGAAAGCAGAAGGTCGTTATATTGCTGGGGAATTGCCCCATTTACCGTTTGAATGCGCTTCCTTCGATCTGGCTCTATGTTCGCATTTTCTTTTCTTGTATTCAAGTCAACTCTCGCTGACGTTTCACCAACAGGCGATCGAATCGATGTGTACAGTTGCCTGCGAAGCTCGGATATTCCCATTGCTCACCTATAATGCGGAGCGATCGCCCCATCTCGAACCGTTGCTGGAGAGATTAAATCAAGTTGGCTACAGAACTGCGATCGAGCGTGTACCGTATGAATTTCAGCGTGGGGGGAATGAAATGCTAAGAGTGATGAGATGAGAAATGCCATCTCAGTAAAGGTGGACAGATGAGAGATTTTTCTGTACCGTTTAAGCTCTTTCACTGCCGCTCGCTTTAGCCGTTATGCAGCGTAGTGCCAGCTTTCAGCACCGTTTCATTCTTTTGGCTTTTGACTTTTGACTTTTGACTTGCTTAACATGAGTTTGGTACGGGCGAGTTTGACCGACAAAGCTTTGTGTCTAAATCCGCTCCGATACCGCGAACGTCTAAGTCCTGAGTGAAAAAATGCCAAACCAACCGGGTAAGAAAATTGCACCTGTTCCCATTTCTGGGGAAATTAACGTGGTCGAACTAGTCGATCGCTATTTCAGCGCTTACAACTCGGCCAGGTTGCGAGAAATCTGCCACTTGCTTGCCCGTGAAGTGCTGCAACCAGGCGTAACCGTAGGAGTCAGCCTTTCAGGAGCGATGACACCAGCCGGATTTGGAGTCGGAATTTTAGCGCCACTGATGCGGCAGGGTTTTGTTGACTATCTCATCAGTACAGGGGCCAATCTTTATCACGATATACACTACGGGTTGGGGTTCGATCTTTATTCCGGCAGTCCGTTTGCCGATGACGTGAAATTGCGCCAAGAAGGGACGATCAGAATTTACGATATCGTCTTTGGCTACGACGTGTTGCTAGAAACCGATGCCTTCATTCGGAAAATTCTGCAAGCCGAACCATTTCAAAAACGGATGGGAACGGCTGAGTTTCACTACTTGTTAGGCAAGTACGTCAGAGAGGTAGAACAGCAAGTCGGAGTGCAGCATTCCTGTTTGCTAGCCACAGCTTACGAATGCGGCGTTCCAGTTTACACCTCTTCTCCTGGCGATAGTTCGATCGGGATGAACGTTGCCGCTTTATCTTTAGAAGGTTCGGAGTTACTGATCGATCCGTCGATCGATGTCAACGAAACCGCCGCTATTGCTTATTGTTCTCGCGAAGAAATCGCTCCAGGAGTATCCGGTAAAAGCGCCGCTGTCATTATCGGTGGCGGCAGTCCGAAAAACTTTTTGTTGCAAACCCAACCTCAAATTCACGAAGTCTTGGGCTTAGAAGAGAGAGGACACGATTACTTCGTGCAAATTACCGACGCTCGCCCCGACACCGGAGGACTATCGGGAGCCACCCCCAGTGAAGCCGTCAGTTGGGGCAAAATCGACCCAGAAGAGCTACCGAGTACGATCGTTTGCTATACCGACAGTACGATCGCCATGCCCTTAATCGCCGCTTATGTAACGAATCAGTGCCAACCTCGATCGCTCAAACGACTTTACGATCGGCGATCGTTCATGCTCGAAAAACTAAGAGAAGATTATTTGGCAGCCAAACCAGGATCGAGCGATCGAATTCCTGTAGCCGTTGCCGATGAAACTGGCGAACAACCCGTAGCGACCTATCCCTGTGGTAGAGTCATTCCTCATTAGTTGGGAGATGGGGAGATGGGGAGATGGGGAGATGGGGAGATGGGGAGATGGGGAGATGGGGAGATGGGGAGATGGGGAGATGGGGAGATGGGGAGAATTTTTAACTCAACACTCAACACTCAACACTTAACACTTCCATAGCTCCTGAACTCCTGACTCCTGACTTCTGACTTCTGACTCCTCTCTTCTGATATATTGAAACCTGATTGTTCTCCCTTAGTGCAAAGTTCATGATTTCTAGTAACGATTTTCGCCCTGGTGTCACGATCGAATGGAATGGAGGCGTGTGGCGGGTAGTCGAATTCCTCCACGTTAAACCAGGCAAAGGTTCGGCGTTCGTGCGGACTAAGCTCAAAAATGCCCAAACAGGAAGCGTCGTCGAACAAACTTTCCGCGCTGGTGAAACAGTGCCGCAAGCCAATCTGGAAAAGCGGACGATGCAACATACCTATAAAGATGGCGAGCAGTTTGTCTTTATGGATATGGAAACCTATGAAGAGGCTAGTTTGCGAACTGAAGAAATCGGCGATCGCGTTAAGTATCTCAAAGAAGGGATGGAAGTTAACGTGGTGCGCTGGGGCGAGCAGGTTCTAGAAGTAGAATTGCCCAACTCGGTAGTGCTGGAAGTGACTCAAACCGATCCGGGAGTGAAAGGCGATACAGCCACCGGAGGCAGTAAGCCCGCCATTGTCGAAACTGGCGCTCAAATTATGGTTCCCCTGTTCATTTCGACGGGAGAAAAAATTAAAATCGACACTCGTAACGATTCTTACTTAGGACGTGGTGAATAGCTTTAATGTTCGTCGATCGCGGCTAGGGACAATGAACCGCGAACCGCGAACTCCGAACCCAGGATAATTATGGCAATAGATTTTCAGGAACTTCGCGAGCTACTAGCAGCGATCGCTACTACCGACATTACTGAGTTGACTTTAAAGAGTGCCGACTTTGAACTCACCGTGCGTCAAAACGGCCCCTTAATTTCTAGTGCTCCCGCTCTAGCCGTAAGCCCGGTGCTTCCTTCGACTTCCCCGGCTGCCGTACCCACTGTGCCTCCGCCGCCCGATCTCGATGCTGTAGTAACGCCTACAACATCACCTCCCCCAGTCGATAAAAAATCGATCGAGATTAAATCTCCCATGGTGGGAACCTACTACCGCTCCCCGGCACCAGACGAGCCTCCGTTTGTGGAAGTTGGCGATCGCATTCGCATCGGTCAAACAGTGTGTATCATTGAAGCCATGAAACTCATGAACGAAATTGAGGCTGAGATTGCAGGTTCGATCGTCGAGATTATGGTCCAAAATGGGCAACCCGTGGAATACGGTCAAATTCTGATGAGAATAAATCCCGATTGAGAGAGCAATTAAAAATTTAAAACTAAAGAGTTAAAAATCCGGAAATTCAAGCGGGGTAAACAATAAAAAGCTTTTCGTCAGCTATTTAAGCTCGAATTTATGGGCAAAAACCTAAATTACTCTATTGCCATAAATCACATAGCTGCTAGAATTTGGGGATCAGTTGTTTGAGGTTACTCCCATGCAAACAATCATTAAATCTGTACCACAAGAAGTAGTCCACCAAGTGGCGGAATACTTCAGCATTCTGAGCGAACCAATGCGTTTGCGGATTTTGAACCTGCTACGTGGAGGTGAAAAATGCGTACAAGAGTTAGTTGATGCTACAGAAACCAGTCAAGCAAATGTATCTAAACACTTAAAAGTGATGTGGCAAGCTGGCATCCTCAGCCGCCGTAGCGAAGGCACCTCTGCTTATTACCGGGTAGAAGATGGTTTAATTTTTGACCTGTGTAATTTAGTGTGCGATCGCCTCGCCAACCGAATCGAGCAACAAGCTCGCCATTTTCGGGACTTTACCCTGACAAGTAGGGCTTGAGAGTCACTTTTGAGAGCATACTGACGTTATAGTTAGTTGGCTGCTATCCCCCTTTTTTGCACTTTGCCAAGAGAATAAGAACCCAGTCTTCCTGATTCTAGGTTTCGTAATGTTTAAAAACTCGATCTCAAAGGCTCGGTCTTTACTTAAATTCTCTATCGCTAGTGACAAAAGGGGGAAAAGCTATTACCCCTCAAACCGAGGATTGATGACGATCGCGCGTCGCCTGAGTTAATCTCGATCGAGAATCTCAATTTGATAGCCATAACCCTGTTCGGTGAGAAATAATTGTCGGTGGCGGGCAAAATCTTCTTCGCAAGTTCGCTGGGAAACTAAAGTGTAAAATTTAGCGGTTCTGCCGTCGGATTTGGGGCGCAAAATTCGTCCCAGTCGTTGGGCTTCCTCTTGCCTGGAACCGTATTTGCCCGACACTTGAATCAACACGTCCGCGTCGGGTAAATCGAGGGCAAAATTTCCTACTCGCGATAATACTAAACCTGCGATCGCACCTTCCCGAAATTGTTGGTAAAGGGTTTCTCGCTGCTGCTGGGCAGTCTGTCCGGTAATTAGGGGAAACCCGGTGGCGCGGGCTAAGGTTTTCAATTGGTCGATATATTCCCCAATAACCAAAATTTTATGTCCCGTCTCCTGTTGCAACAGTTGCAGCACTACATCTACTTTGCGGGGGTTTTCGGCAGCAATGCGGAACTGCTGGCGGCGGGGGGCAACGGCGTAGGACATTTGCTCGTCTTCATCTTGAGAAACTCGAATTTCCGTACAAGTCGCTGTGGCAATGAACCCTTGGGCTTCCAACTCGCGCCAGGGCACGTCGTAGCGCTTGGGACCGATGAGGGCAAAGACATCCCCTTCTCGCCCATCTTCCCTAATTAGCGTGGCCGTCAGTCCCAACCGCCTTCTGGCTTGCAGTTCGGCGGTAATCCGAAAGACTGGGGCGGGGAGCAGGTGAACCTCGTCGTAGATAATTAAGCCCCAAGCGCGGGCTTGGAACAGAGAGAAGTGGGGAAAATCAGCCTCTTTATGGGGGCGATAAGTCAAAATTTGATAGGTGGCTAAAGTCACCGGGCCGGTGGATTTGATTTCCCCAGAATATTCGGCGATCGCATCTTCTGTAAGATCGGTTTTATCGATTAACTCCCGCCGCCACTGACGCACGGAAGTCAAACTGGTGGTGAGAATCAAGGTATTTTCTTGCACCTGGGCCATCGCTGTCATCCCAACAATGGTTTTTCCTGCCCCGCAGGGAAGGCAAATTACCCCGCTGCCCCCTTGCACCCGGCCCGATTGATAGAACACGTCGGCAGCTTCTTTTTGATAGGGACGCAAGTTAAAAGCTTGTCCGTTGTGGGCAACGGGACGCAGATTGAGGGGTAAGGCATCACCGCTGACGTAGCCAGCCAAATCTTCCGCCGGATAGCCGACTTCCACTAAGGCTTTTTTCAGCAGTCCCCGAAACCCAGGATTGACTCGAAAAGATAGGGGAGAGAGGCGTTGCTCTAGTAAGGGTGCGATCGCTTCTTCCCTGAGTAACAATTCAGCTAGGGGTTTATCGGCTACTTTCAGGAGGAGGGAGAAACCATCGTCTGACTGTTCCAGGCGAGTCAGTCCGTAACGTTTTCCCAATACCTCAATTTCCTGAAGCACCGCATCGGGAACCACATATTTGCTATATGTTTGCAGCGCCTCCACCATGCGCTCGACTGCTAATCCGGCGGCGCGGGCGTTCCAAATACTCAGGGGAGTGAGGCGATAAGTGTGAATGTGTTCGGGACTTTTAACCAGTTCGGCAAAGGGTGCGATCGCTTCTCTGGCAACTTCGGCAGTAGGAGAATGGACTTCTAAGAGGATGGTGCGATCGCTCTGAACGATGAGAGCATTTTCGGGATAATAAGACATCATCGATCGCCCTTTTTTACGGTGGCGGTTGAAACCGCAGCTACACAATCGAAGTCCGCCGGCGCGGACTAAAGAATAATACCAAAGATATTTACCATCATGTGGTTAGATTGGCATTGGTCGAGGATGGTTGGAAGATTTTAACGGAAGATTATACTTTGGAATATGGTGGCGTTCGCGCAGCGTGTGCGTAGCACGTATCGCTTATCCGTCGATCTGGCAGCGATCCTTCTGGGCCATAGATGACATCGTTACTACTAGTGGCTGTGAGAGTATTATTCCCAGGTATAAAGTTTGAATGCTAGGATAGACACTCAATGAAGTTTGTGTTGTCAAAGTTTAGATGCCTACATCGGCCCAACTAGAAGGTTTATTTCGAGCCAGCTACTTCTTGACCTACTTGATGTTTCAGTCTATTCATCTTGTTTGTCTTGACGAGCGCACCCAAAATCTTTTCATTTTGGCAGGATACAACGAAGAAATTGAGGTAGAAATTACTCCAGATGGGGAGGTGCTTTAATGAGCCAGGTTAATTATAATGCCATGTCCGATCGAGATTTAAAGCGGTACTTTCTCGAACATAGAGATGACAAAGCTGCTCTTGAAGCCTATCTGGACAGGCGCAGAAAGCGTTCGTCTACGGTTATTACCAAGGTAGGAGATCCCGATTTTGACATCAAACTTCAGGCTGCTATTCGCCAACAAATGCAGGGTGAAGACAGTAGTAGGGTTCAACAATAGCGAACCATAAGCAAATGAAAAAAGCGATCGCACTTAATATCAAGCCAAAGGCGATCGCTCGCAGTATCTATTTCGATCGCGTAGTGTCTTCTACAGAGGATCGATCGCTTCAGTATTTAAATCAAACCATATTGATACTCATCCAAGATGGCGGCTAGTCTTTTTTCATATTTTTTACTCAAAAAATCTAAAGTATCGATCGCTCTTAATATGGAACTAACTCTTAACTTATAAAGTGCTAAACAAAAACGCGAAGGATCGTGGCGAGAACGATAATAAATTCCGTCTGGCTGTTCGGGATGTTCTTGGAATTTTTTAGCCCATTCTTGAGCGATTTCATAGCTACCAGTAAATAATCGGCCGTCAGCATCTAATAAAGTTAATTTATTCCCAGTTAAATCGACTAAAGACAAATCGCGATCGCTAACTATTTCCGTCATGCGTCGTCGTTCTAAAACATCGCTATTAATTAAGCGATACTGACTAAAACGACCGATAGTTTCCCTAAAAGCAACATATTCATCGATTCCTAGATAAATAATCCCTTCTGGTATGTCAAATCTACTTCTACCAGAATTGCCAAAATAAATTGGATTGTGTATGGTTTGATGAACTCGATAGAAAATGGTGCCCGCCGCCACGGTTATTATCGGTAATTTTCGGTTGAATAAATCCAATGGTGGAGGCGGATGCAATCCTGGTAAATCGTTAGTCGGGTTCATCATTCGCAAAGGCGATCGCACTAACAATTACAGGTTCTAATTTTCCCATTCTCAGCATTTCTAAGGGCGTTTTCTCTTCTAACCGAACGTTAGGATTGAGAAAGAAAGCCAGTTGAGTCCAAGGATCGAGTTGTTTTAACTCTTTGAGGACAGATTCTAATCCAGAAATAGTTTTTCCTGTATCGGTAAATTGCCAACGAGGATAGATATATTTGCCTTTTCCTCTAGACAAGCCGATGAGTTGTCCTTGGTGGCGACGTTTATTAATCGCTTGACGAGTAATACCCAATAATTCTGCTATTTCATCGCTGCTGGCACATCCTCCCTCTGCTTCGATTAACTGTTGTTTGAGTTTTAAACCTCTAATTTTCGCTAAGGCCAGAGGATCTCGTTGAGTTAATAAGGATAATGCTTCCGGTGTTTGTAAAGCTGCTAGCAAAACTTCGTAGTTGGAATCAGCCGCAGTGATATCGACAAGATTCTCAGATTCGGCAATTTCTATTAATCCTTCAATGCCGCGAGTTAAAAAAGCTCCCTTTAAAGGTTCTTGAGATGCTTGGAATACTCTATTTACCGCATTTTGCGTCGATTTAGGAATTTTAGCATTTTTGTCTCGATCGAGCATTTTCATGGCAGCTTAGTTTACCAAGTATTTTCTTGAATTATAAAATATTTAATATACTCACATCAACTCAAGCCTGGCGGTTGAAACCGCAGCTATACAAACGAAGTCCGCCTACGCGGACTAAATAAAGAAAGCGATCGCTCTAAAAATGCCCATTACGCCAAAAAACGCATCCCTATTGACTAGAAATGCGAAAACTAGGTAAAACAGCAAGATTACTGTTACTTACTTCGTAATACCCAGACTAAAATAGCGATCGCCAATATTATCGCTGTTGGACTGTAGGGATCTCTGAATAACGGAGTTGGATCGATGGTTACGGGGGTTTGTGTAGTTATACTTTTTACCTGAGACATAGCTTTCTTGTCTTTTGAAACTCTACAGTTTCATCCTCTCTGGGTGTAGATTGAGTTCCAGATTGAGCCAACAGGTGACTTGTCGTGGAAATTACGGAAAACTTAGGCTTGAATTGGCAAGAAATCTCACAGATAAACGATCCATCCAGCCAATCTACTATTCCTGACAACTTTTTCGCTTATGACACTTCCTGGGTTGGTAGAGACAAGCTGGTAGAACAACTAAGTCAGAAAATGCGTAACTCTTGCCGTCTTCTGCTGATTTTAGGACTGACAGGCATTGGGAAAACCGCTTTAGCTGAAAGGTTAGCAGTGGAATTACAAGATTTAATCCAGGGAGACTGGAAAAATAAGCTACTCAGAGCAAATTTTGACTATGACGAGAAAGCTACTGACTTTGCCAGTATCGCTGCTGGATGGCTAGAAGGGTTAGGAGAACAAATTTCACCAGCAGAGAAGAAACCAGAACTTTTATTGAATCGATTAGTCAAACGCCTACAAGATAATCGCTTCTTAGTATTGATTGATTCGATGGAAAAGCTACTAACAGAAAATGATAATGGTAGCTGGGGAGGTTTTAGCGATGAATATTGGGAAAAATTCTTTCTTAGATTACTATCAGCCGAATCTTGTCAAAGTAGTTTAATCGTTACTTCTCAAGATTTACCAGTTAGTTTACATAGCAATGCTTCTCGTTATAATAATTTCTACCACCATCACATTCTTTATGGATTAGAACAACCAGAACAAGAAGCATTGTTTGATGCAGAAGGTTTATATATTAGTGAAGAATCTGAAGATAGACCAATTTTATTACGATTGGGTAAAGCTTATAAAGGTCATCCTTTAGTTTTACGAGTAATTATTGGAGAAATTAACGGCGACCCTTTTAATGGGAACGTGCCAGCTTATTGGAATGATGTTCGGAGCAATATAGAAAAAGTAGAAAAGGATTTGGCAGAAGCAGAGAAAGGACAAATTATAGGGGAAGATAAATGGGAATTACACAAACTTACTCGTCAAGTACGATATAAAGTAAATAAAGAACGTCTCAAGGCAATATTTAATCGTCTAGAAACCCAAGTACCAGATGCTTATATCTTAATTTGTGCTGCTTCTGTGTATCGCATTCCCGTTCAAGAAGAAGGTTGGTTGATGCAGTTATCAGCTTTAGTCAAACGTATAGAAAAGCAGGTTTGTAGTAAGGAAAGACAAGAACAAGCTTTAGAAGAATTGTTGAATCGCTTTCTAGCTGAAGAATCTGTCGATCGCAAGAATAACCGTGTTTTAGGACAACATAATTTAGTTCGTAGCGTTACTTTAGAACGCCATAATAATTTAATTAAAAAATTACAATCTGAGGTAGATTCAGCATAACAGATAATTCTAAAACATCGAGTCAATTACTATATAGTCAAAATGGTTACAACCTGAAATAAAACTGACATGAAAAATAATTCAGCAAAGCCAGGTAAATTATTGTTTGAAGAATTGGATATTAATTTAGATAAAGTTCCTATCACGCATCTTCATTACTACATAGCTGTAAAGTATTTTTTAACTATTCAAGACGATCCTTCTTGCGAGGCTACAAATTTAGAAAAATTACTGAGATATCTAGAATCTTTTTATCATCTCTGCGATGCTGAAGATTGGTTTTTAGCAAGAAAAATATTTCTTATTTCTTCCGATCGCCCAGATAGTCCAGACAATAAGTATTTGGTAACGCAATTATCTAGTTGGGGTTATCATCAAGAAGTAATTGAGTTATGCCAAAGACTTTTATTCAATTTGGAAAAAAATTTTGATGTTTGTCTTTTAAGAACAATAGGTGATGCGTTTTGTTCGCTAGCTAACTATCAAAAAGCTATTGAGTACTATAATTCTAGCTTAGAACTTGAAAAACAACTTTCAAGATCAGATATAAATCACAGTATACTCAATAGTTTAGGTGTTGTATATTTTAAGATAGGTAATTTTGAAAAAGCGATTAGTTACTATCAAAAGTTCTATCATAGTGAACACAGATACGCAGCTATATTTAATTTGGCCAGCGCTTATTTATTGATGGGTGACTATAAGCAAGCAGAAAACTATTTGCAAGAATCTCTACAAATTGCTAAAACAGGCGAACAGATCGAATTTCTGGCAAATATTAGTCAATCTATGGGAATTCTTTATAGAAGACAAGGGAAATATCAACAAGCACTTGAATGCTTTAAGAAGGGGTCAGAGTTTTTTGAAATTATAGGAGATCCATTTACTCAAGGACAGTGTTTGGGGAACTTAGGAAATGTTTATTGCGATCTAGAGCAATACGAACAAGCTATTAATATACAACAAAAACGTTTATCAATCGCACGTAAAGTAAAAGATCTTGCTGGTGAAGGACTGACGTTAAATAACTTAGCAACTAACTATATAATGCAAACACATTATGATGAAGCAATTAAATGTTTAACAGATGGCTTAGCTATTTCCAGAAAAATTAGCTGTACTGAATCGGGTGTACTAGAAGTAAGTATTCTGTCAAATACAGGAATTGCTTTAATGAAACTAAGACATCATTCTGAAGCAATCCGATTTTTAAAACAAGGTTTAAAGATTTCTCAAGAAAATAACTATTCTTACTGGGAACATCACTTGCTAGCAAACTTAGGAGATGTTTATGATGCTATGGATGAATACGGTATAGCATTTGATTACTATTGCCAAGCCTTAAAACTAACAAAAAATATGGAAGACTATAAAGCAGAAGAAGAAATTTTAATTAGATTATCCAATCCAAATTATTTATTAGATTTTATAACTTATATAATGAAAGAACACAAATCAGAAGATAATATTTTTCTCGAACTCGGTAAAATTAGCTGTGCTTTAGGTGACTATGAAAAAGCTATTCAAATAAATAACCTACATTATTTTTTTACTGTAATGTCTAAAAAATTGCTTACAATGGCTGACAAGTAAGTAGACAATTAACTAATGATATCAAATAATTCTAAAACACCAAGTCAATTACTGTTTAAAGAGTTAGCAATTAATTTAGATGAAGTTCCGATCGATCGAATTCATCATTACATAGCAGTAGAATATTTTCTTAAAGTTGAAGATGAACCTGATTCTGATGTTAATAACTTGGAGAGAGTAAATCGATATTTAGAATCGTTTCACTTAACGGGTGACAACCTAGCTACGAAGCTTGTTGGATCAGGGATAGAGCCAAAAAGCCTCGCTGAAAATAGAGGCGTTTATGAGGTTTGAGGGCAATCAGGTTGTGTACCCAATCGGCCCACAATTCCATGCCATATATCCATCGTTGTCCATAAAGTCCAAAACTAAATTTACTTTGTCTTGGAGTTTTATCTTGGTGTTCGTTAATTCGCCCAGCATAAATTTCTATCCCTAATGCCTTCATCCTTTGTCCTTGGAGTGTCGCCCAAGCGTAAGCGATTGTAATTAACAAGATTAAAGCGAGAAACCGACTCTCATTGACCTTGGCTTCTTCGAGATTATAGCCCCCCGTTTTACAATCTTTGAACAGTTGTTCGATGCCCCAGCGACAACGATAAACTGTCAATACTTGTGGCAGGGTGGGCAAATTAGTCAAAATATACCAAGGTGCTTTCGGTCCTCGACCACGATATTTTCGTTGCCAATAGACCGCCAGATTAAATGGCCCTAAGCCGTCCCCTTTATTGCACAATACACCTTGATAAAATTTGCCCATACCAGGCTTAAATCCCTGTTCTTTAAGGATCTGATATGGTTGACCCCATTCCTCTTGAAAATGCAGGTCTTTTTTCTGACGAAGTGCAAATGATACCCCCATAGATGCCAGCCAGTCGGCAAGTTTCGGACTATGGAACTCTCGATCTCCTAGCACCAGAACCGGATAGTTCTGTAACAGATGGAGAACGGGTTTTAACAGACGCTTTTGGGTTTTAAGATCGCTACTGCTCACCTGCTCTAAAACTTCCCAATACACAGGTAGTGCGTGTCTTCCCCACACCAGACTGACCATGAAGATGTTGCGCCCCTTCCATTCGGTGCGGTCAATAGCTACGATCCAATAGCCAGATTTCTGATGCTTGAGCTTGGCTCGATGACGGCGCTGTTCAAAGGTTTAATTGGTGTCCAGTTCGTTCTTGTCGCAGCCAATATTTAATCAGGGGAAACCATAAGAGTTTGATGCTTAGTTGTGGCAAGACTAAAAAGCGTTGTAAATTCCGTTTGCGACTGGCAAATTGAATCGGTTGGGGAAACACACTAGCTAACACCGAAAGTTTAACTTGACGATGAGCTTGGAGCAATAACAACAACAATTGCAGGGTGAGATACTGGCTTTCGTTCAGATGCGCCCGCAGGGTGGTTTGGTAAAATGGAGGCAACATTTTATTTTGGGGAGCCGCTATCTGGCTCCCGATTTTTTGTCCTCTTCATTTTCTCAAACCTTTGTCACCTGTGGACTAGAGGCATCTTGTCACCCGTTAAGGAAATTACGGCATTAAATAATTTAGGAAGTGTTTATGGATATCAGGGGAATTACGAACAATCCGTTAAAAGTTTTGAAAACTCTTTGAGTCTTGCTAGAGAGATAGAGAGTCGCGTGGATGAGGCTCAAGCTTTAGGTAATCTAGGTTATTTATATAAACTTAAAAAACAATATGATAAATCAATAGAGGCACAGCAAAAAAGCTTACAAATTTCTAGAGTAATAGGCGATCGCGCTGGAGAAACTGTGGCGTTAGGCAATTTGGGGGCTGTTTATGGTTCTCAAGGACAATACGAAAAAGCCATTGATTACTTTAAACAAAGTTTAGCCATTGCTAAAGAGATTGGTAGCAGTCAAGATCTGTTTTTGGCAAGAGTCAATCTGGCTTTGGGTTACTTTTTATTGTACTGGACTAGAATTGTCAAACGCTGGAAAGCTATAGCAAAACTGCCATAGAGATTATAAGGTTAACAGTTATCGATCGCTTAGAGGTTAGGCAAACTATAACCTAGCTTCTGTAGAGCATTGCGAAACTTAGTCTCAGATTCCAACGGTACGATCAAACGACTTTCACTTGCCAAAAAACAATACTTTTTGGTACGCGAATCGTGAGCGATTAAAGTGGCTATGCCAGCGTCGGCACATTCAATAATTCGACCAGTTCCGATAGTCTTTAAACTTCCACTTCTCGATCGCACGTCGGCTAAAAATTGCTCGATCGTCTGAGGTAATGGTTCTGAAGACCGCGCCTGTAAAAATTCTGCTAATTCCTCGATCGAACGACCTTCTGCCGCTACTTTCAGCAACTTCGCCATCTCCAAACGCCACACTGCATCGGAGACTTTCTCGGCATACATATCCAAAGCTAGAATGTCGGCTGCGCTCAACGGTTCCCCGATAGCAGCAATTTCCCGATTGGGTAGCACCCGCAAAACCGGACAAATCTCGATCGGCTTCGGGGTGTAAGTCGCGCTCAAATCTAAACAGTAAGCCCCCAAAGGAGTCAAACGGATATACATCAAACCGTCGTAACGGCTGAGAAATTCCAGGTCATCGACTCCCCAATTGTTGCGATAATCTTCCCGCGCCCCCACCGGAGAAATATAGGCCACATCCACTATGCCTAATGTGGCGGCATACTCAAACAACAAGCACAGCACGTACCTGCCCTGCAACATACTCCATTCGTGGAAACCTTGATAGCCCAAACTGCCGTATCCCGCCTCGCAGATGTAGAGACTCCAGGGATCGCGAGTTACTTCAAAATTGTTGCTTCCTGCCTGCATATAGCGGAAGAATTCATCTACCGTCACCCAGCGATCGACCCGCAGATCGTGCAAGGCTTTGTAAATCGCCTCTCGCCGTCCGACTACAGCAGTCATGCTTCTTTGCCCCTTGCCCGTTTGCCCTTTAATTTCATTAATGCGTCGGAATTCATCTAAAAGCTTAGTTTTAAGCCATTTTTGCCACAGATGTTTCAGCGTCTTTTCCGTAGGGTCGCTCAGCGCCTTTTGTCCTGCCTTAGTCAATCGCAGTTTCTTCCCAGATAGCTCAGCCAAACCGCCCGCTTGTAGCAGCATCGACCAGCCAAAAGCAGCAATCGAGCCGATTTCTGTATATTGCGGGGGATTGGGTTTTTGAGAGATATCGGTATAGTAGTCGCCACCGACCAGAATATCTGTAATCGCCTTGAGAGTTGCGGCTGAAGGCAAACGGGTTTGCTCGCTAACCGACACCTTCCCCGCGTCGATTAGCCGCAGCATGGCCAATAATTCCTGAGATGCTGTTTGCTCTCTCAATCTACGATCGAGGGGAACTTCCTCGACTCGGTAGTAGACTTTACGGGCTTCATAGTCAAATTCTCGCCAGCGTTGCTCGATCGTCTGCGGGATTTCCTCAGAAGTTGATAGCTTGGCTTCCACGGGTGGTGGCACAAAAGCTTTCAATCGTTGTTTGAGTTCCTCTGGCATAATACTGCCACAGAAAAAAAGTACCAATCTGGAAGGCGTTTGGGAGATCCCGTAGCGATCGCTCGTCCCCCAATCGGGCAACTCTCCATATTTGGCTTGAAAGCGGGCAGCATCAAATCGCGTGTTCGGCGAATGAACTGCTTCGGCAACGGCTGCTTGTTGCAATGAGTCTAATTTTTCCCACAAGGCTTTCAGTTCTCGACCTTGTAAATACCGTTCGATTAGTTCGATGATTTCGGCTTTGCGGGTCGGTTTTTCTTTTGTGGGCAAGTGAGGCAACAACTTTTTCAGTCGATCGACTGATTGCTGGTTCAGTCCTTCGGCGATCGTCGCCACGGTTTCGGGAGTTTGAAAGTAAGGCATCGCTGTATTTTCATTACGTTTTTATCGATCGACGGCAACGCGAGGTAGCCGATGTTTAAAGCCGCAAAGAATCTCCCAAGAAATCGTTCCTAAAGTTTTTGCCCAGTCATCGGCTGTAATTTCAACTTCCCCATCCTTGCCCAGCAAAGTAACGACTTCACCTGTCTGTAAGTCAGGAATGGCACTCACATCTAACATTAGTTGATCCATTGTAATAGCTCCCACTTGGGAAACTCGCTGACCTCGGATTATTACCTGCATTTGGTTAGAAAGACTTCGGGGCACGCCGTCGGCGTAACCGATACCGACTATAGCTAGCCGCATCGGGCGATCGCTGATAAATTGATGGCCGTAACTCACGCCCGTCCCCGCTGGAATAGTTTTAACTTGAGTAACTCGCGCTTTTACTTGGAGAACTGGCTGGAGAGTCACTGCCGATCGCAAATGAGAGGATGGATAAAGACCGTAAATCGCTAAACCGACTCGCACCATGCTGTAATGAAGATCCGAACTAGCTAAGGTGGCAGCCGAGTTAGCTAAGTGCAAGCGGGGAATCTTAATGCCTGTAGCTTCGATTTGGGCGATCGCTTGGTGAAATCGCTCTTGCTGCTGTTGCATCACCCTCGGATCGGGATCGTCGGCGGTGGCAAAGTGGGAGTAAATACTAGCAATTTGCAATCCAGGCAGGCGATCGACTAATTGTGCTAACTCTACTGCTTCCGGCCACAGCACTCCCAATCGCGACATCCCGGTATCGAATTTGAGATGAACGGGTAGTTTGGTTTCCCTTCTTCCCAAAACTTCAGAAAAGACTAATGCTTGCTGCGGACTGCAAATCGTCGGCTGCAATTGCCAGCGGGCGATCGATTGGATCTGTTCGGGGTCGTTGACTGCTCCCAAAACCAACACGGGCGACTCGATACCAGCTTCTCGCAACTCAATCCCTTCTGGGACAGTGGCCACTCCCAACCAACTCGCACCAGCTTTAAGGGCAGTCTGCGCCACAGTTACAGCCCCATGACCGTAAGCATCAGCTTTGACTACTGCCATCAACTGCGTCTGGGGCGATAGCAAACGGTGGATCTGTCGGACATTCTTATCTAAAGCCGTTAAATCGATTTCTACCCAGGCACGCTGACACAACTGGCCGTAGCGATCGCCTTGTACGTGTGGCAATTCAGGCGTTTTCGCAAGAATTTTTAATCTGTCTGTCATCTTCATCACATCCTCAACTGACACTAGTTAAGCAACTCAAAAGTCAAAAGTCAAAAGTAGTTGTAGAAACCCGCCATAGCGCGTCTTTACAGGAATTCAGAAGGCAGACGGTTAGATATAGAGTTATAACCAATTTGCGCCAATCCGATTCCGGAAATGGCAGCAGTCGGCTTGTAGTCGATAAAATAGAAATAATGTTACATTCAAGTGAGTAACTAAAGAGGAAAAAACGATGGCTCAAAGACTAAAGCGGTGGGAATCTCCCCGCCGTCAGGGGCGAAACGATAAAGGTAGAGGCGGTTCGGCCAGACAGCGACAACTGAAAAAGCAAACTCAACTCTTGAGGAAAAAGCTCAAGGAACAAGACAAAGGCGAAAGCCGCCAACAACAAAAGGGAGGGAAAATTAATTTCCCTCTCTTTTTTTTGGGCTGTCAAATCAAGTCATATCAAATCCGGTTCTTAAACGCCGAATTGCTGCCCTCACCCCCAACCCCTCTCCCACGGGAGAGGGGAGCCGCTGCGATCGCTACCGATTGTCCGATCCACAAACCCATGTGATTCTCGATCGTTAATGTCGATCGTTATCATCGTCATTACTGGGTGCAACAGCAATATCGAAATGAAGCACTTCTTCGCGGGTTCCCAGCTTCGTGTAAAGTGCGATCGCAGGGTCATCCCCGATATCTGCCTGGACGAAAATCACATAGGCCGATCGCGCTGCGGCGATCTTCTTTAATTCTTGAATTAATGCAGTGGCAATGCCTTCGCGTCGATGCGCTGCTGCTACAGCCAGATCGTAAATATAAATTTCACTACGCTCCTGCTCGAACTTCTGGAGTTCGTAAGCGGCAATACCTCCGACTACTGAGCCATTTTTTAACGCTACCAGCGCAATGAAATAATCGCTACTTAACAACCGCTTGAGATAGGCATGGCTGGGGCGAGACGAGCTATAGGTATCAACTTCGTCGAAAGCCTCACCAAAGGTAGCTAATAAACCCTCCATAAGTTCTAGGTCGTTGGTAGCAAGCTGATGAATGCTAATTGGCTTGGATGATGACATTTTCTATCTATTAAACTGCGATTGCCTCACTTAATTTGTTCTGGACTCAGCCCATAGTATTTCGAGTCTCCGCTCAATACTAGCCGCGTTAGCAGGTAATTTTCCCACTGACCGATAAGCAACTGTGAAATCCAAGAGGCATGACTGGAAACAACTTGATAATCGAGATCGAAATGAGACAAAATAAACGCCGTGCGCTTAACGTGATATGGAGAGGTGACAACTAAAGCCGAAGACCAGCGATTCTTATGCGCGATCTCAACAGCATTGAATAAATTATGATAAGTATTTCTCGCTTTTCGATCGGTTACAACAGCACTTTTAGAAACTCCTAGCGAGCGAGCGAGTTCCGCCATCACATCGGCTTCCACATAAGAGTTGTAGACCGCTCCCCCTGTAAACAAAATATATTTTGCTCGTCCACCCTGAAAAAGTTCTACAGCTTTCAATACTCTCTGCCTCATTATTTCACCAGGGCTGCCGTCTGAATTTGCTGGATTACCAAGCACGATGATGATGTCGAAATTCGTGCGTGTTGTGTTGCTTGAGGGCGCTTGGCAAAAGAGCAAAGGAACGATGTTAATGGCTACCAGAGTTAATGTCAGTGTCAACAACAGCGGTACGACAACCCACCGTGTCATCTGCTTCTTGGCTTTTGAATTCGATCGCCTTTTCATGATTTTGAAACTGAGAAGTCACGACTTTTTCAATGAAGCCGAAACAAAAAATTCCTTACAAGTTTGTCTGGGTAAGGCTAAATACAGCATTCTAGCAACAGTAGAACCTGTAGGGTGTGTTAGCGAAGCGTAACGCACCGCAACCCTATCAGTGGCGTTATTGCGTAAGTTCTGAGATCGTATATTTTAAAGTTTTGATAGATTGCGACGAATAGCATTTTTTACAATTCCTGAAATGCGAATGTCTCTCTCCGAACTTCTGATTGGTTCATGATTTTTGTTCTCTGATACTAGAATCACTTCTCCTTTTTCCGTTTTGTAACGTTTAACTAAAGTTTCGTCATCCAGAGAGACTATAACAATCTCTCCCTCTTTAGGTTTTTGGTATAGACAGTTAATTAGTTCAACAATCAACCAATCGCCTGGATATATACCAATACCTATCATCGAGTCTCCTATTACAGGCACGATAATAGTTTTGCTAGGCTCCTCAATCAGTGATTCGCAGAGGTCAATTTCCTCATAATTGGTATTCATTGAATCTCCTCCAATGCTTGATGTTCTATTTATACCTGCTGAGACTGAGTAATCGTATTTCCTGACCTTGCGAAATTTTACCGAACGTAGATCGTCTATTAGGTCTTGCCCTTTTCTTCCCTTTTCCCAAAGGTATTCTATTGCCACAATTAAGTCGTTACTGATTGATGAAGGAACACCAATATCTGCCAGTGGTTCTCCAAATTTATATTTACGACCCGATCCTGTTCTGCAACCGCCTCTCGGCATAAGCTAAGTCTCCTTGGTACGCGAGTTTTTTTATTTTCTTTATTTTTTTTAAGACAAACTTCGCTAATTGTGTCTGTCTTGTCCAACTTTTGTAGGCAGAGTTTGGTTAGCTAAATTACTAAACTGTAGATGGGCAATGCCTAAAGCAAATGTCACAGACAGCAAGGCAATGAGAGCTTTTTCTGAGAAAATGACGCTAAGGCCAGTGTTAGGATTTTCTGGCTTACTCTGTTTGCGACTGCGTTGCATAGTTCACTTGTTAACTAAATACCAACTACAATTTAGTACAATTGAACTACTGCTGTATAGCGGGTTTTGAAAAAAGCCTGGAAATCAATGGTAATAGCTCAGCAGACAAAACCTATAAATTTATTTTTTAAAAAATAAATGCTACTTTCGCTTACCACGATCGAGCGTCGGTAATGCTGGTCGAGAAGATTGGGAGTTAAGAAAATACTTGGGCGAGTCCTCGTCTAGTTCTTCTTGAGTATTTTGAGATTGCCACCAACGAATAGCGATCGCAACTCCTACTAAAGAGCAACCAAAAAACAGTAAAGACCAACTGCGATCGAGGCCACCAATGGCTACATCAACCGCACCAGCGATCGCCATGAAACTAGTAATTGGCTCTTTACGGTAGGCAGATTTTAAAAATCGGTTCATATATTTAACGATTAACTCTAATAAAACGGGTTTGTCTGCAAATATTTGAGAATAACAGTTTGTCGATCGCTATCCGCCCTAAATCTCAACTGTTAAGCGAAAAAGAGCAGTATTTTGAACTTAAAACTTACCTGGGGCAAAGCATTTAGGCGATCGATCGTTGATTTTAACCGCAGATTTTATCCCAAATCCTTTGCCCCTAACGCTCATCACTTCTATTTTAAGCCCAGCCAAGAGAGGATGCCTTCCCCGGTTAGGTATTCAATGACGAGCATCAAAACAAAACCAATCATGGCGGCTCTACCGTTCAAACGTTCGGCGTAGTCGTTAAAGCCAAACTTGGGTGAGTCTAGTTTTGGCGTTACAGAGGGTTGCGGTGGGGTCATGACTGGCATCAATTTATCTACCAAGCTAGTTTGCGATTTGTTAGCATTTTTATTGTGTACCATTGTCAAGGCTGCTCGATGGACTGTCAACTGAAGCGTCAAGGACATATCGTTTATTCAGCCTTTCTCAGTTAAGCGCACGGTAATCCTTAGCAGAAAGAGGTGGGATATGGAAATCGGTGTCCCTAAAGAAACCAAAGACCAAGAGTTCCGGGTGGGGTTGAGTCCTAGCAGCGTTAGAGTTTTGTACGAACGCGGTCATGCGATTTTTGTCGAAAGTGCGGCGGGTAACGGCGCTGGCTTCACAGACGAAGATTACATCCAAGCAGGGGCGAAAATTGTGCCCTCAGCGGCCGAAGCTTGGAATCGAGAATTGGTAGTCAAAGTTAAAGAACCCCTCTCTCCAGAATACGACTTCTTACAAAAAGGCCAGATTTTATTTACTTACCTACACTTGGCAGCCGATCGCCGTTTGACGGAACATTTAATTGACAGCGGCACGACTGCGATCGCTTACGAAACCGTAGAACTGCCCGATGGCAAGCTGCCTCTACTAACTCCTATGAGCATCATTGCCGGACGCTTATCCGTGCAGTTTGGCGCGAGGTTCTTAGAACGCCAGCAAGGGGGTCGAGGCGTACTTTTAGGCGGCGTTCCTGGAGTCAGACCTGGAAATGTGGTGGTTTTAGGCGGCGGGATCGTCGGTACGGAAGCGGCCCGCATGGCCGTGGGGATGGGCGCTAGAGTCCAAATTTTGGACGTGAACGTCGAGCGGTTGGCGTACTTAGAAACTCTCTTTGGCTCTAGGGTAGAACTACTTTACAGCAACTCTTTGCAAATCGAAGCGATCGCCTCTGAAGCTGACTTATTGATCGGTGCGGTTTTAGTTCCAGGTCGTCGCGCTCCGATTTTGGTATCTCGCGAACTGGTGCAAAAAATGCGCCCTGGCTCGGTAATCGTCGATGTCGCAGTCGATCAAGGGGGTTGCGTGGAAACTTTAAGAGCGACATCTCACACCCGTCCCACCTATGTTGAAGAAGGGGTAGTGCATTACGGCGTGCCTAATATGCCGGGAGCCGTACCTTGGACATCAACCCAAGCCCTGAATAACAGCACTCTCCCTTACGTCCTGAAGCTGGCCGATCGCTCTTTAGAGGCTCTAGAATTAGACCCAGCGCTAGCCAAGGGCTTAAACGTGAAAAATTGCCGACTAGTTCATCCAGCGGTGAGAGAAGTCTTCCCGGATTTAGCTCTAGAGGTTTAGCTTTCATCTCTACTAGCTGACCTCACCCCCGGCCCCTCTCCCACCTCAAAGAAGCCCTCTCCTACAAGGAGAGGGAAAAGGAAGTTTCTTTTTACTGGAGAGGGGAGAACGGAAGCTTTAAAGTCCCTCTCCCACGGGAGAGGGATTTAGGGCTTCGGCGCGAGCGCTCAGCCGAGCGGTGAGGGCAAACCAAACAAAGTTTTGTGCCTGCCATATAGTAATTAGGGAGAGAGCAAAGGGAATTTTGGCATGACAAGAAGTTTATGGCAACCTCCTCGCCTGCGAACTGCTGATGGTGAAGAAGAACGACGCGCTACTTGGCTAGAACTGTTTTACGACTTGGTATTTGTCGCTGCGATCGCGGAAGTGGCTCATACTTTAGGCAAGGAGATCGACCTTTTAGACTATCTAGGCTACGTCCTGCTATTCGTCCCGATTTGGTGGTCTTGGGTAGGCGCAACTTTTTACGCCACTCGGTTCGATACTGACGACTTAGGGCACAGATTGCTGACGTTGTTGCAAATGGTAGCGATCGCGGTGCTAGCAGTCAACGCGAGCTACGGATTGGGCAAGAGTGCAGATGGTTTTGCTCTTTCCTACGTCGCCGTTCGGGTAATTTTGATCGGTCAATATCTCTCAGCTGGCTATTTTGTCCCTTCAGCGCGGGGATTAGTTAATTGGTATACCAAAGGGTTTGGCATCGCGGCCGCTATCTGGTTGGGGTCGATTTTCGTCCCCATGCCTGCCAAATTTGGCCTGTGGATCTTGGGACTGATGGTAGACTTCTACACCCCTCTCAACGCAGGACATTTGGTAGTCAAGATTCCCCCAAGTTTTTCTCACATTCCAGAACGTTTGGGCTTATTTACCATCATCGTTTTAGGCGAGGCAGTAATTGCTGTAGTCAGAGGAGTTACCGAACTAGAATGGGGAGTTTTATCGGCGGCTGTAGCTTTATTGGGACTGGCGATCGCTTTTACTTTATGGTGGCTTTATTTCGACAGCGTGGATGGTTCTCCCTTACGGGCGATGGGAGTAGGCAACATGAAAATCGGCCTGATTTGGCTTTACGCTCATCTGCCCTTAGCTATTGGGATTGCAGCTACAGGCGTAGGCGTAGAGCATTTAATTAAGGCTGCCAAAACCGGAACATTACTAGCTAGCGATCGCTGGTTGCTTGGCGGTTCGGTGGCGATTTGCTTGCTCGCTTTAGCAGTTATCCACCTGATTACCTGTACTTTAGGAACGATCCGGCGGCGAAAGATTTTAGCAGCTTATCGTGTCGGCTCAGCAGCCTTCATTCTCCTGCTGGCTGCTTTTGGTTCTCCTCTGTCACCGCTAGCGTTAATTGGATTGGTAGCTGTAGCTTGTGCGGTACAAGTCGTGTTGGGTTTACTAGGAGGGGAGCGATCGAAATCTCAAATATAATTATTTAATCTATCAATTCTTTGGTTGCTGTTGGGTTTCACTTCGTTCAACCCAACCTACAAGATCTGCGATCGCACTTCGATCGCTAGATCTGGCGGCGGATCGACTGTAAGATCTATTCGAGTTTTACCTCTCATTCGTTGGTGGTTTTGGATATAAAAGCAGTTATCTGGTTCGATGCCATGTTCCCAGAAGTGTTGAATGTTAAGAAAAAATCGATAAAAATAGCCCAAAAGCTGTTATACTTTGGGCTAGAAATCTAAATATATTTGTTGCTTATGATTATAAGATCGTTTCCCAAGATTGTCAAGACTATTCTGGAAGAACTACCAAAAAACGATTATCCAGTATTAAACAGTCGCTTATTCTTTGAATGTTGGCTCTCGTACACACTAGATAACAGTTTAACCAGTATGAGAGATATATTTAAAAGATTAAATAACACGGGATTTACCCTGGATATTTCGACATTTTCTAAGGCCAGCGCCGGTCGAAGCTGCCAACCTTTTCAGCAAATCTATCAAAAACTCAATCAATTATTAGGGCAGAAAAGTTCTCAAAGATTATCTGGCAAATATGAGATTTGTCCGATTGATTCAACGATTATTACGCTGACAAGCAAATTATTGTGGGCGTTGGATTATCATCAAGTCAAACTTTTTAGTTCTCTGAATTTAGCTACAGGCAGTCCGGCTGGTAATTTGATTAACTTTGGCTATGACCATGACTATAAATTTGGTGCAAAAATGATAGATTGTTTACCGGTCAATGGCGTTGGTGTAATGGATAGAGGTTTTGCTGGATTAGAATTTATTGAGAGTTTATGTCGAGATAACAAATATTTTGTTTTGCGGATAAAGAACAATTGGAAGTTAGAATTTTCGCCAACAGATGGCTTAGTTAAAATCGGTTCATCGGTTGATGCTCCAGCTTATAGAATAATTAACTTTTGCGATTTAGAAACCAAAAGTGAATTTCGTTTGGTGACTAATCTACCTGGTTCAGGAGAGGGAAGTATTGGGGATGATGAAATTCGAGAGATTTATCGATGGCGTTGGGGAATCGAGTTATTATGGAAGTTTTTAAAGATGCACTTAAAACTCGATAGATTAATTACTAAAAATGTCAATGGCATCACCATACAAATTTATACTAGTCTTATAGCATATCTAATTTTACAGCTTTTATCCATTCCCCAACAGTGGGGAGATAAATTATTAGATAAACTCCGCTATTTACAAGCTTGTATGTGTCAGAAAATCAGTTACGTTCATTGGCTTGAAGATATTATGTTATGTTGACAATTTCAGGCTTTTTAGGTTTAGTATTTTTCAGGATGTAAAGTTTTATTAAGTATTCAACACTTCTGCCATGTTCCATATCCTCGCGCTTAAAGGTAGTAGAACCAAAACATTCGCGATCGATCTCTAACTCTTCCAGCAAAATCTTCACCATATCGCCTACAATTTCTTTATTGACCTCACGTTCTGGCAATGGCATTCTAGTTTCTAAAGTTCCTTTGCTGTAAGCTATGCGAGATGGACGGTCTTCTCCTAGTTCTTCTAAAATAAACTCAAATTCGTGCCAATTAATTTGATGTAGCAACACTCGTTGTCCTGGGGGAACATCTAACTGTCGGATCTGGATTTGTACGACCATGCTATTTTCCCCGAAATGCCAAGAAATAATCGATCGCGTCTCTTGAAGTCCGCGCAGGCGGACGAGAGTTTGTATAGCTGCGGTTTCAACCGCCAGAATTCTATTTTAGTGAAGGCGATCGCAGATGCCAATCAGTTGCTTGTTCGTAAGCGTGAGCTACTTGAAGCAGTTGCTCTTCTCCCAACACTTTACCGATTAGCTGCATCCCAATTGGCAAGTTATTATCGTCAAAACCGCAAGGAATACTAATTCCTGGTAAGCCAGCCAAATTGACGGTAATTGTCATTAAATCTGTCAAATACATACTCAGCGGATCGTCGGTTTTTTCTCCGACTTTAAACGCTGTAATCGGAGCGGTTGGAGTCACTAAAACATCGACATCCTCAAAAGCTTTATCGAAGTCTTCTTTAATCAAGGTTCTGACTTTTTGAGCTTTGAGATAATAAGCATCGTAATAGCCAGCCGATAGGGTGTAAGTTCCCACCATAATTCGGCGCTTAACTTCGGTACCAAAACCAGCCGCCCTAGTTTGATAGTACATTTCTAAGAGGTTTTCGGGGTTGGGGGTGCGAAAACCATATTTCACCCCATCGTAGCGAGCCAAATTAGCCGAGGCTTCGCTGGGAGCGATGATGTAATATGCGGGTAAGCCATAGCGAAATCGGGGACAAGAAATCTCTTTAACTTTAGCCCCTAATTTTTGCAGTTGAGCGATCGCTTCGTTTACTGCTTTTCCTACTTGCGGATCTAACCCTTCACCAAAGGTTTCTTTAACTACCCCAACTTTGAGATTTTTCAGCTTCGATTTGAGCGCTTTCGTGTAGTCAGGAATTTTGACATTGAGACTAGTAGAATCTTTAGGATCGTAACCCGCGATCGCTTGTAATAAAATCGCCGCATCTTCTACCGTGCGACCAAACGGCCCGATTTGATCTAACGAAGAAGCAAAAGCGACTAACCCAAACCTAGAAACCAATCCGTAAGTCGGTTTTAGCCCTACCACCCCACAAAAAGATGCTGGTTGACGGATAGAACCGCCAGTATCCGAACCAGTAGCGACTACGCATTCTCCTGCTGCTACTGCCGCCGCCGAACCGCCCGAAGAACCTCCTGGCACTCGCGACAAATCCCAAGGATTAGACGTTACTTGAAACGCCGAATTTTCCGTAGAACTGCCCATGGCAAATTCATCTAAATTCGTTTTGCCTACCATTACCGCCCCAGCCTCAGCTAGTTTTTGCGTCACGGTCGATTCGTATGGGGGCACGAAATTTTCTAAGATTTTAGAAGCGCAAGTAGTAGGAATTCCTTGAGTACACATATTATCTTTAATCCCGATCGGAATTCCTGCTAGCAGCCCAATTTCTTCTCCCGCTGCAATCTTGGCATCAACTGCTTGGGCTTGGGCTAAGGCTTTATCGGCGGTAACGCACAAAAAACTATGTACTTGCGGTTCTACTTCCTGAATGCGTGCTAAAGCTGCTTGAGTAATTTCAACTGCCGAACGTTCTTTTTTTACCAATTGTTGATGCAATTCGCGGATCGATGTCATGTTGCTACCTTTTTTAAGAAGTTCAGAAGTTCAAGCTTCGGCTACGCTCAGCTTGAAGGAGTTCAGAAGTTCAGAATGTCAATTGTCAGTTGTCAGTAGTTAATTTTCCGCGTTCGGCTGACGCTCGCGGCGGAAGCCTCTGCTCCCATATTCCCCTCTCCCCATCCTCTGCTCCAATTACTTTTATTTACCCCAAATTTTCTTTAGAGTTTCAGAAAAATGATTTGGCAAAAAGTCGAGTCCAATTACTGATTTAAATAGATAGGCAATCAGTAAAATTAAGGCACTAATAGTCAAGTTAGTTGCTATCAATAAAATTATAACAGTAATGATATTACCAACTCTGGTGATTCCCCTAGCTTTATATTGCCGCTGTTCTTTACGAAAATCTTTACCGACTAATAACACCAGGTAAAAACGAGAAAAAATTAGATCGACAGTAAATCTAAAATCTACGATCTTAGGAGACGATTTAGGAATAGCTTGCTTTAAAATTGAAGTAATAGCTTCTATTTGTTCTGGTTTGAAGCTAGCTAAGATATCGGGATCGATTTTTTCTAAGTAGTAGCCAGGACTTCTAGAACGGTAATCTGGTGGATTCACGGCGATCGCAAGATAATAATTTTTAACAGCTTAACCGATCTTCCTACCTGAGTTGAGGAAAAAAGATCCGATCTACTAACCAGCCCAACCACAGTCCTAACCAGGAAGCGATCGCTAACAGCCAAAAAACTTGAGTTTGACTCCAGCGGGCAGCGAGTAGAACCTTTCTAGCCTGAGCTAAGGTCAAAATTAATATTAACCCAAAAATCCAAACTACAGCTAAAGCCGCCGCCCAAACTCCTGGCGTAACCCAAGGCACGTTTTTAAACCACGAACCCGCAAAAGCGCCAATCCATACCAAGCTGATTATCCAAACCAGACCTATAGCTATAGCGTCAAATCCTGCCCAAGCTAGATGCAGGCTGACAGCACAAGTACCCACCCAGGCCCACCAAGAGGCTTGATACTCAGACAGCAGCCAGCCAGCTAAAATCGACTCGCTCAGCACTGCGATCGGATAAATCGATAAAGGTTTTTTGAACCGTAACATGAATGATAGATAAAGATCTAAGCAATCCCTAACAATGTTTTGCCAGTAAAACATCGTACAGTTCATTATGCCAACAATTCAAGAAAAATACTCAGAAAATGCGATCGAGATTATCCAGATCCATTCCGGCAAGATCGATCGTTCTATTAATGCAAGTTGCTAGTTACAAATATTGATGGCTCCATCCCCCCTAGCCCCCCTTAAAAAAGGGGGAACCGGAGTCAACGTCCACCTTCTTTTCATAAATATGCAGTAAACCAACACCACCTTTGGCAGGTGTAGAGGAAACTAATTGGAAGTTTTTATCTAGAATAATTGATTCAAACTCAGGTAGCATATTAGTTCTAACGACAAACCATTTTTTAGACTTAGCCAGGAGAAGTTCTACCAAATCGTGTAAATTTTTCTCTGGCATTTGATATTTGAGGTGATGGTAAACTCCTAAAAATAGAACGATGTCGTATTCCTTCAATAAAATGTCTTGATATCTTCGCTCGAACTCTTCTCCGGATATAGCTAAATCTGCTCGTACGAATTTATTCTCAATCGGAATATCGCGGAACAGTCTTTTGGTAAACTTCACCATGTCTTTTTCTTTCTCAAAGCCATGGATTAATTTACTCCCTCTTTTAGCAAATTCATAACTAATCAACCCTTCATTACTGCCTATATCCAATACAGTAGAGCCAGGACATTTATCTAAAATAAAGTCTAATCCAACGAATCGATCGAACAGACTACCCGCAAAATTTTTTTTTCCAATTTGTTGATAAACTAATAGTTTCCGCAATTTGTCAAACATACTTTGTTGCTTAGACCTGAAAATCTGCGAGTAAAACATCAAAATTAACCCCCACAGCAAAATTATTTATCTGCCGACAATCGGAAAATTAGCACGACAATTATAGAGACGTTCTAGGAGAACGTCTCTGAGGTGAAGTCAACCTTGTTAATTACAGTTTGCCCAAATCACCTCAAATTATTTCAGCCATGAAAAGGTCTGATTGCTAATCTAGGAGTTGAGAGTCGAATAGCCGGCCTTCAGATTGCAAATAGACATAGCTATCGGAGCGATCGCTCTCATAAGCGCATCGATATATAGGATACCATCAAGCGAATCGCTCTCGATGCTTATCCTTTATAGGTTTGCCATATATGACTTAGTTAGAATCTAATGCCGATTTGTCCGTTGAGTCCTCTAACCGAGTTGTAGCCAGCACCTACGGTGATGTTCTTAGAAGCCTCTACCTGTACGCCGCCGGACAAAGAAATACCTGCATCGTTAGAGTATAGCCCTACTCCCGCATAGGGCGAAACTCCTGGTAAACCGACAACGGATGTGGGCAAATCAAAGAACTTCAGAACGTCTACCCCAGTTGCACCATTAGAATCAGTTCCGAGTTCGACTCCAAAACCCAAACTCCTAGCTCCCACAGAATAGGTAATATCATCGTTTACCCCAACAGAAACCCAAGGTTGGGGAACCAATTGGCTGCGAACTTGACTGGGAGCCAATAAAGTCAAAAAAGTTAGCGCAGCGATCGCTGCTTTATAGGTATTTTTCACGCTCGAACCCTCCTATTGATCGACACCACATAATCTAGGAAACTAACCTAGCATAAGAAGTGATAAGTGTGGAGTGTTAAGTGTTGAGTGTTGAGTTAAGAAACTTCTCCCCTCTTCGCTCTCCTATGACACGCTGAATCCTGCTGGCCAGGTGGTGACGATGAAAACGACGATCGCGCCGATCGCTAGTAAAGCATGAATTATTCGCCCCACGATCGAACCGACGACAATGCCAACGCCTGCCTGAAACGATAGCTTAAGTCTAGGAAAAAATTCTAACTCGCGGCGGTAGAGAAATTCGCCTGCGATCGCGCCGACAAAAGGACCAAAAAATATCCCGATTATCGGCCCGCCAAAGGGTAAAGCTGGCAGCAATCCAAAAAATCCGAGCAGCAAGCCGATAGCTGCTCCCCATTGTCCCCAACTACTTGCCCCAAAACGTTGTGCGCCCCAGTATCCAGCCAGGAAGTCAATGCCGATACTCAGCAGCCAGACGACAATAGCAACTCCTAAAGCCAAAGCTAAATTGCTAAAACCAGTAACTAATCCCCAGATGACGACGGCAGCCAAAATTAAGCTAGAACCAGGAATTCCAGGCAGAATCGCGCCGATTACGCCCACCACCATCACGATTACCAGCAGCCAGTAGAGAACGATTAAACCCATGTTTTGATTTACCAGTTTTTAGATATTAGACGCTCGATCGAAAGTATCTGCCAACTTATCAGCTATGCCCTCAATCCAGTTTTCATCTTGTTTGGTATAACTGCGCGGAGCATTAGCCCCTAAAATCAATACTCCTCGATCGCCTATTGGTTGACAAATTACGCCTTGGGTATTTTCTGGCAAATAGTCAAATTCGATGCGACCTGGATATAATTTCAGGTTAACTAAATAAACAGGCTTTTGTTTGTCTAATACCCGCTGGACGATCGCTCCTGGTGTAACATCTGGGTTAGTCCCCAAAATTCCGCGTCGCAGCAGCACTTTACCGTCGCGAACGATTACCAGCGATCGGGTGGCTGTATTCGTCAGCAATAAATGAGATGCCCAAGCTAGCTCGGTTTTGACTTCTTCGGGCAAATTTGGGGCTAAATCGAAACCTTCTTTGCCTATGAGTTGAACTGCATCGGGCGATCGCGGTTGCACTCTTTGCCACAATAACCCCGTTAAAATTAGCAACGCGCTTAAAATTACTCCCAGCACGTCAGAACGGGATTGGGAATTGTTAAGTTCGGGGGTAAATAAGCGGTTGACGAGCAACAAACTACCACCTAATACGCCTGTTATTAATGGAAGAAGTTGCCAGGTGCGATCGTTCATAATTCATGGTTCATAGATTGTAGATTGTAGGTTGGGTTGAGCTAGCGAAACCCAACATTGATTGCAGTGTTGGGTTTCTTCGTTCAACCCAACCTACCAGGTCGATCGCTAATTGTTTTGAAGGCTTAACTCTTAACACTCAACACTCAACACTTCACACTCAACACTTTTTAAAGAGGGCGTGGTTCGGCAATAACATATCCTTGAGCGTAATCTACACCGATGTCTCGCATCTTGGCCAAAATCGTTTCGTCAGCCACGAATTTAGCTGTAGTTTCAATTTCTATCAAAGCCGCCAAACGTTGAATCATCTCCACTATTGCCAGAGTAATGCGATCGCTCCCAATATCTTTAATCAACCTGCCGTCGATTTTGAGATAATCCACGGGCAAATTTTTCAAATAACCAAACGCCGAGATCCCCCCACCAAAATCGTCTACGGCCAAACGACATCCTAACGCCTTTAATCGCTCGAAGAACTCGGTAGCCTGACTCAAGTTTCCCAAAACCGCCGCTTCTGGGATTTCAAAACAGATCGCCGATGGCGGAATTTGATGTCGATCGAATTGTTCTTGCAGAAAGTGGATAAACTGGTCGTCTTTGATGCTAGCTGCTGACAAATTAATGGCATAAAAGCAGTCTGCGCCATCGACTTGACACGATCGCCATGTTTCCTGGTAATGTTCTTTTTGACTGGCAAGCAAGTGTTCGATTACCCAGCGATCGAGGGCCATCGAGCGATCGTACCGCGCTGCTGCTGGAATGAAGGCATCGGGCAACACCACATTTCCCTCTTCATCTAATAGTCGTAGCAACACCTCATAAGACTCTCTCAGAGTATTTTCGACCTTGAGGGGCATAATTGTTTGATAGTAGAGACAAAACCGATCTTCGAGCAAAGCTTGTTCGATTTTGGCTACCCACTGCATATCCCGGCGCTGTTGCATCAATTCTCGATCGCTAGGGTAATAGACCTGCACTCGACCGCGCCCTTGATTTTTGGCCGCATAACAGGCAGCATCAGCGGCATTGAGGATGCTGCTAAAGTTAGGACTATCGTTACCAATTGCCACTAACCCGATGCTGGCCCCGACTGTAAACACTCGATCGTTCCAGCTAAACCGAAACGACTCAATGCGATCGCACAGATTCTCTGCCAAGTTTTCCGATTCAGCGATCGAACATTCGTAGAGCAAAATGCCAAACTCATCTCCACCCAAACGGGCAACTACGTCACTTTTGCGGACGTTAGATTGCAGCAAAGTCCCGATTTGGCGCAGTAACTCATCGCCAGCGGCATGACCGCAAGTGTCGTTGATCGCTTTGAAGCGGTCTAAATCGACAAAACAGAGAGAATGTTGCAGATTATCGGTTTTAGCACTAAATAAAGCTTCCTCTAACTGCTCCTCAAATCTCCGCCGATTTAACAGTCCGGTTAAAGCATCATAACTAGCCTGCCAAGACAACTGACGGGACAACTCGCGAGATTGGGTTACATCTCGCAGCACTAGCACTGCGCCGATAATTTCCTCGTTTTGTCCGCAAATTGGAGCCACAGAATTATCGATCGCAAACTCGTCGCCGTTGCGAGAGCGCAACATCTGACTGTCGCTGATGTTAACCACCCGATGACCGTTTTCTAAGACTTGCCGGACTAAATTGTCGATCGGTTCGGAGGTATTCTCATCGACAATCTCCAATACCTCGTTTACAGGTAAGCCTTGAGCATCTTTAGCTTTCCAGCCCGTCAATTTTTCTGCCACTGGATTGAGCGATTCAATCTGTCCTCGAACGTCAGTAGCAATTACTCCATCTCCAATAGAATGTAAAGTAATTTGGGCCAGTTCTTGTTCTTGAAAAAGTTCCTGCTGAATGCGATCGCGTTGCCGCAGAGATCTAGCCAACTGTGCGAGTAACAGCCAGACGATCGCTGCTGACATCAACCCGACAATTAGCAATGTCGATCGCAAATATTTGAGGCCGAGCAAACCTTCTTGATAGATCTTTCTCGGAGTTTCTATTCGCAGCCATAAGCCCGGTTTGCCATTAATATCTTTGAGGATTTTGTATCCCGTAGCTACGTCATCGTTGAGAACTCGAACCAAAATCTCTTCCCTACCGCCTAACTCCGATTTTGCTACTTTTAGATCTTCTGGCAATTTGGGATCTGCATCTGAGTAAACTTTAAAAGAGATGCGAATTTGTTGGCCCAATCGCTGAACTTCAGCCGCATCCAGAAACCGTCCCATTACAAACGCCCCGCGCACCGGCCCTTCGCCGTTGCTTTTCACGATCGGCTGCGAAACAATCAGCATTGGATTTTCAGGTAAAAGCGCGATGCCTTTATGATTGCTTTTAGGATTGGGATGCTGCCAGAGAAAAGGGTGATTTTTTACATAATCTTGTATGGTTCTTGGTAGTGGGACTGGCTGGTTTTTACGGTAATCGATCGACTGGGGAAAAACACTTTCACCAGAAGGGCGAATAAATAGAGCTACATTTAATCTCAAAAGAGGAGCATCAGCAAAGTCTGACTCGATATACTCTTCAGTCGGATTTTTGATGAATTCATAAGTGGCATCCCAAACCGCATAGTCAGCGGCAAAGTTATTAAAAGTGTCTACTTCTTTCGACAAAGTATCGGCGACCACTTCAACATTGTGACGCACTTCTTGATGCTCGATTTCGGCAAAACTTTGCAGCAAAATCGTCGAGGCGATCGCATATATTCCCCCGATCGAACCTAACACTAACCCAGCTGCGATCGGCGGTGTCCACCGATGCAAAAGAATTGAGTGGCGATGAATTCGAGTATTTATAGGAGTTTTGGAAGTGTTAAGTGTTAAGTGTTAAGTGTGGAGTGTTGAGTTAAGGATTCTCCCCATCTCCCCATCTCCCCATCTCCCCATCTCCCCTCTTCCCGTCTCCTGCAATTATAAATCAGGTTTCTCCTGGTTCGACTATCCTTTGGAATAGATACCCCGTCCCTCTGGCGGTGAGGATTAACTCTGGATTGCTCGGATCGTCTTCCAATTTAGCCCGCAATCGAGAAATGTGAACGTCCACTACTCGCGTATCGACGTGGCGTTCTGGTGTATAACCCCAGACTTCTTGCAAAATTTCCGATCGCGAAAAAGCCTCTCCCGATCGCGAAACCAGCAATTCCAACAGCGAGAACTCCATTCCTGTAAGCCGGATGCGCTCGTCACCTTTATAAACTTGCCGCTTGTTGGTGTCGATTCTAATACTGGTAACTTGAATCACGCCCGAACTGGGAATTCCCGATGCCCCGGTTTTATCGACTCGCCTCAGCACCGAACGGATGCGAGCTTCTAGTTCCTTGGGAGAGAAAGGTTTAACGACGTAATCGTCTGCTCCCAACTCTAGACCCGTAATCCGGTCGGCCACGTCTCCCAAAGCAGTTAACATAATAATGGGGACATCCGATTCTTTCCGTAGCTCCTGACATACACCATAGCCATCCAGCTTGGGCATCATCACGTCGAGAACGACTAAATCTGGATCGGCGTTGCGGAAAGTATCTAGAGCTTCTTCTCCATCAGCAGCGGTGACAACATCGTAGCCAATCATGGAAAGTCGAGTTTCCAAGATGCGGCGAATGCTAGCTTCGTCGTCTACTACTAGGATTTTTTCTTTATGGTTTTCCAAGCTCTCCAACGCTCCTCGTAGCTGGTCTTTCTAATCGTTAATTTTTTAACCTTATTATTAAGATATCACTACATTTGACGAGTTTGGAGCTTCTCAAACTCTTTAGGAATAGCACTTGTTCGATTTGGGGTTATGTTACGCCATTTTAAGATTCTTTAAGAATTAACTCATGCCCAAACCAAAAATTGAGTACATCTGTAATATGTGCGGCGAAGTCTCCCACCAATGGATGGGTAAGTGTCCGGCTTGTGAAGCGTGGAACTCTTTGGAAGAAAAAACCTTGACAGTACCCTCTGCCGTTCCCAGTAGGGGCAATTGGCAATCGAATTCTCGCGGTCATGGTAAATCGGGTTCGGCTAACGTGAAACCAAGAGCCTCTCTCAAGTTTGCCGAAATTAGCGATCGCCATCAAGAGCGATGGGGTTCGGGATATGAAGAACTCAACCGCGTCTTAGGCGGCGGTATCGTTCCCGGTTCTCTAGTGCTGATCGGCGGCGATCCGGGAATTGGCAAATCCACCCTGCTGTTACAAGTTGCCAGCGGCTTAGCAGAACGCTATCGCATTTTGTATGTCTGTGCTGAAGAATCGGGGCCGCAAGTCAAATTGCGGGCTTCTCGCTTGGGCGTGGGCGTGCCAGCAGAGCAAGAGGGCGAAGAGGGCGAAGAGGGCGAGAAAGGCAAGGTAGCGGCTAAGAAAGTCGAGATCGTCTCAGATACGGAGGAGCCAAACCTCTACGTACTGCCAGAAACCGATTTAGAAGAGATTTTGCGGGAACTGGAATCGCTCAAACCACACGTCGCCGTGATCGATAGCATCCAAACCATATATTTTCCAGCTTTGCCATCGGCTCCTGGTTCGATGACGCAGGTGAGGGAATGTACTTCGGCACTGATGCAAACCGCCAAACGGGAGGATATTACTTTATTCATTGTCGGACACGTCACTAAGGAAGGGGCGATCGCCGGGCCGAAAGTGCTGGAACACTTAGTAGATACGGTTTTATACTTTGAAGGCGATCGCTTTGCCTCACACCGCCTGCTGCGCTCGGTCAAAAATCGCTTCGGCGCTACCCACGAAATCGGCGTGTTTGAAATGATGGGTGCGGGCTTGAGAGAAGTCACCAATCCTTCAGAACTGTTCTTAGGCAGTCGGGAAGATGTTGCTTCGGGCACGGCAATCGTCGTCGCTTGCGAAGGCACTCGCCCGATCGTAGTGGAATTGCAAGCTTTAGTCAGTCCGACTAGCTATGCTTCTCCTCGCAGATCGACTACTGGCGTTGACTACAACCGCTTGCTGCAAATTCTAGCGGTGTTGGAAAAACGAGTCGGCATTCCCCTGTCGAAATTAGACGCTTACGTCGCTTCCGCTGGAGGGTTGAACGTGGAAGAACCAGCGGTAGATTTGGGGATAGCGATCGCCGTGGTGGCTTCTTTTCGCGATCGCATTGTCGATCCCAGTACGGTGCTGATCGGCGAAGTGGGCTTAGGCGGGCAAGTGCGATCGGTTTCTCAAATGGAATTGCGGTTAAAAGAGGCAGCCAAATTAGGATTTAAACGGGCGATCGTCCCTAAAGGGCAAAGTTTCCCAGAGATCGGTTTAGAAATCGTTCCCGTGGCTAAGGTAATCGATGCGATCGTCGCAGCCATTCCGGCTCAAGGGCGATCGGATGATGACTATGGCGATGAAGAGGAGGAATAGGCAATTAAGTAGCAATAGCAAACTCGTCGGGATGTATACCCCAATTTACCCAGGTAATTGCCGCTTCTGCACTAGTCGTATCTGGCGGTACGCGCAAGATGTGAATATATCTAGTAGAAGGACAAGTCATTTTTAGCAGAACCATTGGTTCGATATCTACATCGGACTCAATTTTTAGCAGCGTATATTCTCGCCAAGTATGGAGTTCAACAGCACCCAAGTCCTGGCAAATTTTTTCATACCCTATCTGTTGGATTAATACTCGTCGAATTTCCGCATTCTGTTCGTCCAACAACCATTCAGATTGCCAATCTAATAATTTCGTCAAGTAACGGGAGGGAAGTTGTAGATCGTCTAGAACGAATAATTCTGTTAGTTCTGACAAATTCTGTAAAGGAGATAAATCTGTTAAAGGATTAGCATTAATATTGAGAGTATTCAATTTAGTTAAATTTCCCAAGCCTGCTGGCAAAGATATAAGTTGATTTTCTTCGAGATACAGTTGAGTTAATTCAGTCAAATTTCCTAAGTTTTCTGGCAAAGATATAAGCTGATTTTTAGAAAGATATAATTCGGCTAAATTAGTTAAATATCCTAAGCTTTTTGGCAAAGATGTTAGATGATTATTTATAAGATCTAGATAGGTTAAATTAGCGAGCTTTCCCAAGCTTTCCGGCAGAAAACTTAATTGGTTTTCTTGGAGATATAGATGATTTAAATTAGTAAGATTCCCCAGGTTCTCTGACAGAGATGTTAGTTGATTTCTACTAAGATCTAGGTCAGTCAGGCTAGTTAAATCTCCCAAGCTTTCTGGCAAAAATGTTAATTGATTTCCTCTGAAGTCTAGGTCGGTTAAGTTGGTAAGCCTTATCGAGTTTCTTGGGAGCGATGTTAGTTGATTATCTTGCTTGCAGATACAGTTTAGTTAAATTAGTAAGATTTCCTAAACTTTCTGGCAGAGATTTTAGTTGATTTTCACGGAGCCATAAAATAGTCAAGCTAGTAAGATTCCCTAAACTTTCTGGTAGAGACGTGAGTTGATTAAAGTGAAGGTACAGAGCAATCAAGTTAGTAAGATTGCCGATGGTTTCTGGTAGAGACGTGAGTTGATTTTTTCCAAGAAATAGCTTAGTTAAGTTAGTAAGATTACCGATGCTTTCCGGCAGAGATGTTAGTTGATTACCTGAAAGATCTAGCTCTATCAAACTAGTAAGATTGCCGATGCTTTCCGGCAGAGATATTAGTTGATTACCTGAAAGATCTAGCTCTATCAAACTAGTAAGATTGCCGATACTTCCCGGCAGAGATGTTAGTTGCATAAAGGAAAAATCTAGACGACTCGAATTCTGTATAGCCGCTAGATTTATTCTGCCTTCTATTTGGGAGTTGGACATATTAATAGTAACTGGGAAGGGGAACTATATAACGTTAGGGATATAACCCTGAAACTCTTAATAGATCTCTACCTCGGAGTTTAGCACGTTGGGAATTCAACCAATAACCTAATACCTGAAGGGCGCTGCCGTACTTGAGTCGGTTGAGCAGCCAAATAAAAGCGAGTTTGTCTCGCCAACGAGGAAGGTTAGCATCCCGAAGAACTTGCAGATATTCTCTTGGATTAATCGGCTTAAGGTAAAACCACAACTTCTTCCAAGTAATACCTTCTACATCCATCTGGCAGTTGCCCAAAGTACAGCGCCGGATCTTAGCTACCAATTGAGGGGTTTGGCGAGCAGGATGCCAAACTAATGCCTATCGCTTACTAGTTTTCTACTGAGGCATCGCGTAGCGTTAGCGTTACCCAGCATTAACAGTAAGTGCTGTGTAGCAGTTAGAACTGAACGAGCGCAACCATGCGCTCGATAACGCTGATGTAGCGATCGTGTAAAGCTTTTAAGTGAAATCGGGATGACTGGATTCGAACCAGCGGCCCCTTCGTCCCGAACGAAGTACGCTACCAAGCTGCGCTACATCCCGGTTGAATTTACGTATGAACTCAGACCGTACCAGTATAACTCACGAGAGGCGATCGCGCAGCGTGCCGGAGGCATTCTCGCTCCCAAGTTCCACCTCGGAAACAGCAAGTCCGAGAATCTGTTCGAGAATTTCTGGAGGCAGGGAGCAGTGGGCACTTTATTGGCACTTTATCCGTCAGTTAAGCCTAGAAGCACGTTTGACTAGCTCGTTCGTGTAGTATAATAGTATTACAAGGTTCCATAAGAGATTCAAAACCGCCGTGTTACAACTGATACACTTCTGATTTGGGCGAGCGAGCTATAGTGCGAGACGCATTCAAAAGTATCAGTTTGTCGGGTTTTCTCCCAACGAGTTTGAAGGATGAAGGCTGCATGATAAAGAGCTTACAATTCACAATCCAATATCCATAAATTAGCGCCCCCATCCGCACTACTTAGATAAGTAATAGCTCTTCCGGCTCATTGAAAAACGAGCCTGGAACAATCTGCTGCGGCGACCCTTTGAGTGAAATCACGTAAGCCAAAACATGAGAACTGGCAAATTTTCGGCAATCTCACCCAAGCGCCTAAACGGGGCAATCGGGCAGCATAAAAGTATGCACTAAGAGCTAAATATTTATATCTACCAGGCTCGCTCCGATCGCTCAACCAACTAATTACCCTGTCGATCGACTCTGAATAAATCGGAAACAGCCATCGAGCAGTTGTAGATCCCAAATAGGTGGTTCAGTTGACCAAGAAAAAACCAGGAGAAAAAAATGAACGTAGTGGATTACACCGTATCTAACATCGCCTTAGCCAGTTGGGTGTGGATTGACAAAACCGAAACTACTAGCGAGGCTCCCAGCGATCCCCAGCCTACCACTCCCAAAGTGCCATTTGACTTCTTCTCCCCCTTGCGCCAATGGTTAGATCGGGTAGAAATTAAAGATGTCAAATTAGCTCATCGCATCTGCAAGTCGATCCCAGCCCAATGTCCCTTTGAACGCGATGTCAAAGTGTTCGGCCGCACCCTGTTTCACATTCCCCCCATGTGCAAGCTGAACCCACTATATGAAGAAGTAGTGGCCCTGAGATTTCGCGCCCTCTGCTACTTAGCTGACGAATGTGGCGAAGATATCACCCCTTACTGCTAAAATTTAGTACCAGCAGTATAATCTGAGGCAGTACAAACTTAGAGTGCCTCTGGAAAAAGTGGGTTATGGCCATCATTGCTTTGAAAGCTTGGTATATTCAGCAGTATGAGCCGATCGCGGAACTGGAAAAACGCCCTCAAGATCTGCGCCTCAGTAAAAACAGCTTGCTCAAGTCTGGGTTGAGAGCAGATTTTTTAGAAGAGAGTCAGGATGTCAAACGTTCTGCTTGGTTCGGGCGATATTTAGAAGGGGAAACAGTAGAATTTTATATTGAAGGCAGTGGCGGCTACACGATCGCCAACGTCGATCTCATCAGCCACGAAATTTATTTCACCAAGCAAGAAGTCATAGCTCAACTAGAGCCAATTATTTTCTTCAGCTATCAAAACGAATATAGTGCCTCCAGCGAGAGCTTACATACGGTTCTCTCAGAGATATTAAAAAAAATTAATCAAAAATCTCGCATACCTATTACCTTGAAAGCATCCCAGCAACCGCTAGATGCCCCCTTGCGGCTTAGCAGCACCATGTTACGTCAAATTCGTAAAAGCTTATTATTCGTCGCTGACGGCACACCTGTCGCCAGCATTAGCGATACGCGCTCCGCGCACGCAAGCGAACGCGAATCTACTCGATTGATTCCCAGCCCCAAGACGTGCGTGGAAATGGGCTACGCCATGCAAAGCAAGCGCTCCGAACAAATATTGCTCGCGCGCATGGAACGCCCCGATCTATCGGGAAATTTTCCTTTTGACTTGCCTAGCCACCAACAGTTATGCTTCAAAACGGCAGGCGAACTAGAGAAAACTTTGCCGCCCGTTGTCGAAAGTCTTCTACAGCGGTTTAATTTATTTTCCTGATAACTAGCTGATATGCCTAGAACCCCCTCGGAATATGCGATCCATCTCCTGATTGACGGCGGGCATCGGGAAGAGGTAAGATTTGCCACGATTCAAGAGTTTCAAAAGTGGTACACCAGCGAACTGGTATCAAAATATGATTCGAGCGAGTTCATTAACGTACCGATTAAAAATATTCAGGGGGAGTATATGGTGGTACGTCCCTCCAGCATCTTAGCGATTCGGGTGGAACCTGTATTTGCATCTAGCGTCGAGAGAGACTATTAAGTAGTGTTGAGTGTTGAGTGTTAAGTGTAAAAAACACTAGATGTAGCAATTCTCATATTGATGAGTTACAGTTTTTTTCTTGTGGGGTGGGCATCCTGCCCGCCCCACAAGACAGGCTTCCAGCCTATCTCACAAGACAGGCTTCCAGCCTATCCTACAAAACAGGCTGGAAGCCTATCCTACAAAACAGGCTGGAAGCCTATCCTACAAAACAGACTATAAGACTTCCAGACTACTCAAGTAAGATCTCCTAACTATTGACAAATTTCGTTTTGCATTTAGGTGAACATGAAAAAAACACTGGCTTTGCTAGCGATCGCCTTGGGCGCAATCCTGACGTTACCTATCGAACCAGCTACTACTCAAACCGGACAGCGCTCGCGTAGGAGCAGGCAAGAACAGCCAACGGTTCCTAATGCCAAAAAATTAGGATTGGACGACCAACTTTGGGGCAAAAACGGCCAAGCAGCCGATCGACAAGCGCTCATCAAGTCGATCGATTACAGTCTCAGCTACCTCAAAACTCCCCATGCCATTGCTTCCTACAAGCAATATCCCGTACCTGGAATCACTCACGAGCGCGTCGTGCGCTCTCTGCAACGCTTCCGAGAGTTAGTAGAAACCTCGAACAGTCCAGAAGAATTGCAAGCGGCAACGATCCAAGAGTTCGACTTCTACCAAGCGATCGGCAGAGATGGTAAAGGAGGCGTACTCTACACGGGCTATTACGAGCCAGTTTATCGGGCCAGTATCAACCGGACGGAGGAGTATCGCTATCCCCTCTATCAGATACCTCCCGATTTCAATAGTTGGGCCAAGCCTCACCCCAGTCGCGCCCAGATAGAAGGTAAGGACGGCTTGCTAGGAGAAGCCAGCCCTTTGAAAGGGTTAGAACTAGTTTGGCTGCGCGATCGCTTTGAAGCTTTTTTAGTTCAAATTCAAGGCTCGGCTAGACTCCAGCTAACCGATGGTTCGACGATGAGCGTCGGTTTTGCCGGAGGCACCGATTACCCATTTACCAGCGTCGGGCGAGAATTAGCCAAGGATGGCAAACTTCCCTTAGAAGGAATGAGCCTGCAAGTGATGACCAAGTATTTTCAGAAACATCCTGAAGACTTAAGCGAATACATCCCCCGCAACAATCGATTCGTGTTTTTCTACAATACCCAAGGGGCACCAACTCAAGGCGTAATTAAGGTGCCAGTAACGCCGGAACGCTCGATCGCTACCGATCGAACTTTGATGCCGCCGGGAGCATTAGCTTTGGTACATACTCGACTACCCTACCTCAACGGCAATGGAAAAATCGAACAGCGGTTGGTAAGTCGCTATGTCCTGGATCAAGATACGGGCAGCGCCATTAAAGGCCCGGGTCGGGTAGATTATTACTTCGGCACTGGCAAACGAGCAGGCGATCGAGCCGGGACTACAGGCGGCATCGGGCAGTTGTATTATTTGGTTCTCAAAGAGTGAGTCAGAGGGAGAGAGGGCGAAGAGGGAGACGTATTCTAAACTCAATACTCCACACTTCTGTACGGAGGCAATGCATTCAGAGGTGTCAAGTTAATGGTCAAAAGCACGATCCGCCAGGGGTTAAAAACCCCTGTCTCACAGCGAAAGTCCTCTTTAGAGGACTATTCGGTTTCTGGGAACTTTTCTTCTTTAGTCCATTTCAATGGACTTGAGCTTAAGCTGTGGGGTTTTGAACCCCTGGCGGTGGTGGCTGCAATTTCTTGTGTCACAAGGATTTTAGCTCTAAGTTGACACCAATGAATGCGTTGCGCTCCTACTCCTGAACTTCTGAACTTCTAAACTCCTAAATTCTGACTTATGAAAAAGATACTTGTTTTGTTAGCTCTGAGTTTGGGCATCACTTCGATAAATCCTAGTGAAGGGGCAAATGTGCCGGAAGCAGTTGCCCAACTTTTTCCCAGCCAGTCGCAAACCATTCCCGTTCCTCGATCGGTTCCGGTTCCCGCTCCCCAACCCAATACACCCGCTCCGGCTCCCCAACCAGATCTACTCGGATTCGACGACCAAATCTGGAGTCGGGGCACTAGACCTGGAGATTGGCGATCGCTGCTGCGGGCGATCGATTACAGCTTGTCTTATCTCAAAACTGGCGATGCTAAAGCTGCCTACCGACGGCTGGAAATGCCTGGATTTAGCCGAGCGCGAGTTATTCGTTCTTTAGCACGCTTTCGCCAGCTAGTCATCAGTTCTAAAACCCCGGCCGACCTGCAAGCGTCTGTCAGACGAGAATTCAAGCTCTATAGAATCAGTCGGGACGATCGGGGAAATGCTTTGTTCACCGCTTACTATACGCCCGTTCATCTCGCCAGTCGGCGGCGAACGGCCGAATATCGCTATCCTCTATACCGACGGCCCAGCAACTTTTCTAGCTGGTCTAAGCCTCACCCGACGCGGGCGCAGCTACAAGGGGAAGATGGTTTGTCGGGCAATCGCGGCCCGCTGCGAGGATATGAATTAGTCTGGATGAGAGATCGGCTGGAAGCTTTTTTAACTGAAGTTCAAGGCTCGGCAATTATACAGTTAACTAACGGCAGCACGATGTCTATCGGCTATGCTGGAGCAACCGATTACCCTTATACCAGTATTGGTAAAGAATTGCTCAAAGATGGCAGATTCCCTCCCCAAACTAAGGTGACTATTCCCATCTTAGAGGCTTATTTTCGCCGCAATCCTGAAGTCATGAATCTCTATCTGCCTCGCAACGAGCGGATGGTATTTTTCCGCAATATTGGGAGTGCTTCTCCTACAGGCTCGATCAACGTGCCCGTCACTCCCGAACGCTCGATCGCTACCGATAAGTCTTTGATGCCGCGAGGCGCGTTGGCTTTGATCCATACTAAACTACCCTACATCAACGCCTCCGGCCAAATCGAACAGCGGTTAGTGAGCCGCTACGTCTTAGATCAAGATGCTGGGAGTGCGATTAAAGGTCGAGGGCGAGTCGATTACTACATGGGGACGGGCAAGCAAGCAGGCGATCGGGCTGGCGTTACTGGTGGCAATGGGGAATTGTATTATCTGCTTTTAAAAGAGTAGAGACGTAAAACCAAAACATCTAGGAAAGACGATACGTGCAACTCGGTTAGATACCGAGTTTTTTTATTTTCTAGGCAAATTATACTAAATCCGGTTTCCAAAACCGTCTTGACCTCGCCTTGACTCCGGCTCCCCTCTCCCAAGGGAGAGGGGTTGGGGGTGAGGGCAGCAATCGATGGTATGAGAACCGGATTTGGTATTTATTAAACCGAGAAAACTTGGGTAAAAATCGAACAAAAATTGAATACCTTTTGGCGTGGAAAGCGAGCAATCGGCAGTGACAAACTGTACGAGTGTTGGTTCTGAAGTCTAGAGCTAAAGAGGCTCGAACCCTACAGAGCCACGCTCGTTTGTTCGTAAATTTTTAGAGGTTTTATCATGAAGCTCTTACCTAAAAAGACCGCGAAAAAAGTGTTAGCGATCGCCCTTGGCACCTTGGCTGGTTTAGCCACCACTGGGATCTATCTAGCACCAGCCCAAGCCCAAGCTACTAGTAACCTGCGTTTTATGGGACTCAAAGCCAATAACACCTTGGTGAGCTTTCGCTTAGACCGCTATAATTCTAACGGTGTAAGGGTAATCAGACGAGTCCAAGTCACTGGGATTGATGGGAATTTGCAAGGGGTTGATTTCCGTCCGGCTAACGGCCTGCTTTACGGGGTAACAGACAAAGACAAAATCTATACCATCGATCCTCGAACTGGTGTCGCTAAATTGGTGGGCAGTGCCCTCAAAGATCCCAACGGACAGCCGATTAGTTTCAATGGCGGATTCCAGTCAGGATTCGATTTTAATCCGGTACTCGATCGCTTGCGCGTCATCGGCAGCAACGACCAAAATTTCTCGGTTAACGTCGATACTGCTACAGCTACTATGCAGACGACCTTAGCTTATATTGCTGGCGATCCTAACTTTGGTAAAGACCCTAACATGACCGCTGCTGCCTATACCAACAACATGGCTGGGGCAACTTCAACTCAACTGTATGATATTGATTACGATCTCGATGTTTTGGTGCTGCAAGATCCACCCAATGGAACATTAACTACGGTGGGACCTTTAGGTATTAACTTTGCTCCCATCGGCGGTTTTGATATCTTTACAGACGCTTACGGACAAAATACTGGTTTTGCCATTTCTGGCTCCACTTTATACAATATCAACTTGAAAAATGGTAAGGCTAAGAAATTGGGCAGCTTCAATGGTAGTTTCATTGGGCTAGCTGTCACCTCAAAACCGCTCTAGGCTTTCCACAACCGGAATTACAATTCCAAATCATAAGTCTGACATTTGGTGGATCTCATATTTATTTGTAGGGCAATGTTTTATTTGACATCTTTGCGCCTCACTCAGATTGAGTGAGGCGTTTTGTTTTTGTTAGGTTGATTTTTGTCTGCTTGTGATGTGGTAATTCCCTGCTTAACGATCGAATAAAAATCAGTCAATATTTGAACAATTTTCGACCTGGAAAACGAACAGATTTAATAGATAAATTAAATCTTAAGCTACTAGATTGCGAGCGATCGATAAGTAGCTCAAAACAAGTTCCTTGTCTAACTCCTACGATTGAGATGACCCAGCTAACGGCTGGGTTTTTTCTGGGAAATTGCTAGGTACTTCAGCTTAGTCGATCGACCGTAAAAATCCGGCGCTCTCCATCCGAAAGTTAGCCAAGATCTCTTGAAGGGAATACTAAGAATAAAAAAAGTCAAGGAGAAAAACTGATGCTAGATCCGATTTTATTAGTCATATTGCTGGGCATAGTGCCAATAGCTTTTTTGATTTCAGTTGTGGTGCTGCTCGCGGTTGCTTATACTGGTTGGGCAATGGTTGAAATCGTCGAACAGGTAGACGAACTGTTATAAAATTGCCAAGAAAAAATTAGTCTGATTTATATCTTAACGGATGACAAGGTGGCTCTAGGCTAGAAGTGACAAAGGTTTGGGAAAAGGGAAAGGACAAAAAATCGGGAGCATCATGGTCGCTCCCGCAAAATAATATGTTCCCTGAATTTTACCAAAC
>JAESGS010000145.1_pt1 | contig 109347 bp, 87 predicted proteins | sample 9269761 | NCBI WGS metagenome assembly JAESGS01 (sample SAMN15741799, study PRJNA653493) | algae metagenome | isolation source: Cyanosarcina radialis HA8281-LM2 and co-occurring heterotrophs from damp... | place: USA: Makauwahi cave, Hawaii | collected 2011-01-06 | reverse complement strand
CGTTAGGATGCGGCATTGATTTTAAGGCTCACAGGACTTCTTCCCTCTTGACTAAGCATCTTTTAGTTTATGACTTTTTCCCTCTTTTTAACTGGTCACTTATTTCCGCCAGCTTGGTCTAGTTATTTGCTTGAGGGCGAACCTGCGGCAAGTGCTGGAGGCGATTATGCCTACCTGATGTCACCGTAACTTGCCAAGTCCTGAGAAGTAGACTTTTCTTCGATCGCTTCTTCCATGTCAGGCAAATCCAGGCCTGCTCCCGATACTGGGGCAGCAGTTGTCATTACTTTAGTCCGGCTTTGAGACTTCCAATGCTGATATCTCAATAACGGGAACGAGGACACTTTTTTCGCCATTGCCCAAAAGAATACATAACTGGCCAGCAGCCGCTCGAAAGAACTAAAACGCGATTCTCTTAACTCTTCAACGATCGCTTTTTGGTCGGGTTCGCCAGGTTGGCTCGTCCACACGGAATCGGGGTTACTGCACAAAACGATCGCCTCACGAAATCCTTTACGAGCGATTTCTGGGTTGTGGCCGACGACGACGACTTCCGGTCCGGCTCCCATATTCCTCACGCCATCAGCTTGCTTTCCAGTCATAATGGCGGCATTTTCTTCATTTTGTTGCTTCTGACCTCTCCGACCATCTGGTACGCCTAAAAAGACTAAAGTACCTCTCACTACTCGATGACCGAAATGATGCAACATATGATCTTGGGGGTTGGCTCCATGCACCTCTAAAGAAGTAATGCCGTAGCTGAGAGAAAATAGTTTGCTGACGTAAGATTTCAATAATTGATGTACCCAAGGAACATCGCCGATAACTACGGTTCTATTACCCATGCGGGCCAAAAGTTGCCTGCCTTGTAAATAACGCAAAGCGAGCGTCCAGAGCCACGGACCGAAGATATAAATTCCGATATCGATCGCCGTTACTAAATATCCGATTGCAGTTACTAAAAACAAATTACTGGGTATATTATCTGCCCACAAAATTAGGCGAAAAATCGTGTTGCCGATCGGAATTGTATAACCGAAAGGAATTACCCAACCCACCGTAATTAAGGTATACAAAGCATGAATTCCCCAGACCAAAGGGGTTTCGGTGACGTGCAGGCCCCATTTCCGCCCGCCTTGAATCAGCTTTTGATTGACATCAGATGGAATCGCACCCCCGCTGGTGGTAGTGCCGCAGATAGAAACGGCGCTTTGATAGACGAATTCATCTTGAGCGATTTCCAAGGCTAAGAGACTTTCTTTACTTAAAGTCATGCCGAAAGGAATGGAATTAGGAAAGGCTCGCCTTATCCGTTTGGCCGCATAAAATAAAAGCTCTGTTAATGTTTGGTGGATCGCTGCGATTACAACTGTGGCAGCTTCAGCCGTTCTCCGACCGCTATGATTGATAAAGATTCTGCGATTAAAATTATTCTCCGATGTTTCGTGGCGATCGCTAGCCGAACCCATGAAACTACTCAACTCGCCAGTAACGATAAACACTTCTTTGAGCAAACCTTGACGGGCTAGATGGTTCAAGGCATTAATCGCTTGGACGGTAGAAAATGTTTGACCGGACTGAGTAATAGCTAGCACCAGCGATCTTTTGCTGAGATGTAAGGTACTAAAATCGTGTTTGAGTTTTTTCAACACTTGGTTGGAAGACAAAGCGCTGACATTTAGGAAGGGAAATATAGTCTTGAGATCTTGGGCTAATTTTTGACCGAGCCATAAGCTGCTTTCTACTCCAATAATCAGTAAATCTAAATTAGGGGATTCTCCGGCTTGGCTTTCTAAACCTGCTTGAAACATCTTGATTTGCTTTTGTTCAAAATGCTGAGCTTTTTCCAGCAAAAGATTGACAAAATACTCGGCGCTTTGACGGTTAATCGATCCTGGGTCGATCCAAGAAGATTGAATTTCTGCGAGAACCTGCGGAATTTCTTTGATATCGGTTTCAACTGGATCTTGAGGATCGGTTTTAGGAATATGAAGAGTGGAACTACCTGTCATTGGTATCCATCTTTTTTCGACTTCTGTTAATTGAAGTTCGCTCTCTTTAGCGAGCGAATACAATTTAATATCGGTTGGACTTACTAAAGCAACTTCGCCCGATTTTTGATTTAAATCTAAACGGTAAGCCTTTGAACTTCCCAATAAGACAGCATCCACTGCTGCTGGTTCTGAAGCATAAACAGCATATTGTTGTTGGCGATCGAATCCAATGGCGATCGGTTGACCTTTAGCACTTAACACTAATCTTTGCGGTTCTAAAGTAGAAACGGTAACTAGTCCAAAACTACCTACAGCTTGAGACATAAAGATTTGGGTAGCGCGATAGAGATGGTTGTTTCTAAATACTTCGATCGCCCTCTGGACGAAAGCAATTTGCCGATCTTCAGTCCAATGGCCGATGATGCTATCTTGAGCGATCGCAGAGCAAACATCGTTTTGCCAGCGATTTAAATATTCCAGGGTAAAAATTTTTTCTGCTTTTGGTATCAGCTTAGTATGGAAAGCAAAAACTTCATCAAATATTGCCGCCCAGCGATTCAAATCTGATTCGGATGGGGCGGTGTTGGGAGCATTTTTAGCTGGTTCTTCGCCGCCGAAAGCCTCGGTAATTGAAGTTGCGATCGCTAGTTGATAAGCCAGCCTTACCGAGGCATACCACATTCCTTGAGTAATTAATAAATCCATCATGCCAGCAATTTTAGGCGAGTCTCCCGTCGTGACATTGGGAGTATGTAGCACTCTTTCTAACCACCAACCTAACTGACAATTTTTAACTTGCTTCCCAAAAATTTTCCACTCATCAAAGTCACCATTGTGAGTAATTCGATGATTGATATTTTGGTTTTTACATACCCATTTGCCATGTTCGATTTTCCAGACTGGAGCAGTTCTAGCGGGCATCCATTCATGCCAATGAGTTTCCAAAACAGAGGGCGGACAGCTAGTGCCGTAGCGATAATGCCAAACGCCAATGGTAGTCGATTCTAACGGCTTGATACCCGAACTTGCGGCTTTATTTCTAACTGGGGCAAAAGCTGCTTCTAGCGATTTCGTCAAATTCTTCCTTTTTTGGTTGACCAGTTTCTTGCCGACAAATACGACTTGGTTATCTTTGCTGCGGGCTAAAGTCAGTCCGCCTCCAGCTTGTTCGCCGCGCACCTCGGTTTGATGTCCCATTTTGTAAAACATTTCCACCAAGTTTGATGGCAGCAGTTCCCGATTATTTTCAGGCAGGCGATTGGCCAACAACCCAAAATTGCCGCACATAGTTAATTCTCCTTTTTATGTCCGAATAAAATGAAAAAATGTTAGATCGATTAGCAATTACCAATTTGTAATTGACAACTGCCTCAATCGCATTAAAAAAACAACCGGGAATATCGATCGAGCGAGAAGTTCAGAATACAAGTGTTAGAAATTTAGAATGAATTTGAATGCACGTTCTAGCAATCTTAACTGTTATCTGCGATACATTTTTCGATTTATTTTGGCTTTCGTAATCCTAAATTCGGCTAGACGTTGGCGTAGCCTGTGCGTAGCACGCATCGCCTGTTCCGATCTCGAAATTAACTGGGCTACAAAAAATCATATCAGCATCAATGTCAAGTTAGTTCAGCTTTTAGGTTAGATTAAACTACCAACTCAACTTTGACAGTAATAAAAAGTAGTAAAAAGTTCCCGATCGGGAATTAAAAAAGAACTACCTAGCAACATTAACATCAGCGTAATTCTCAACTTTAATTGCAGAACCACTTTCATCTTATAAAGACAAGCGATTGTCCACATCTGAAAAACGTCTCAAATCGATCTAAGATTTTGAGTAATTTTATCTAAGACTTTAGTTGTAATCTGAAGCCGTGTCGATGTAGAAAAGTTAAGGAGTTAGGCGTTGCTCTCAAAATGGAGGATTATATAACCCACAATCTACGGGGAGCAAGCTTTTCAGCTATTAGCCCAGACTGAATCGAATCGGGGTGACTAATTAGCTCAAAAATGGTACGATTGTACTATAAAGTAATGCCTATTCTGTCCTCCACGCAGACGATGTTTTAAGGGTATTTTCCCCTGCGGAAACGGCTAGGCCGCAGATCTTGCAGATGACATACGAACCGCTACATCATAAATATCGACCTCAAACATTTGCCGATCTGGTAGGGCAAGAAGCGATCGCTACGACTTTGACTAATGCGATCGAGCAGCGGCGGATCGCACCAGCCTACTTGTTTACGGGACCTCGCGGTACTGGCAAAACTTCTAGCGCCAGGATTCTAGCTAAGTCTTTAAATTGTTTGGCTAGCGACGCGCCCACGGCCAAACCTTGCGGCGTTTGCGAAGTATGTAAGGCAATAGCGAAAGATGCTTGCTTGGATGTAATTGAAATCGATGCTGCTAGCAATACTGGGGTCGATAACATTCGAGAAATCATTGAAAAAGCGCAATTTGCCCCAGTACAATGTCGGTATAAAGTATATGCGATCGACGAGTGCCATATGCTCAGCACGGCGGCATTTAATGCCTTGCTGAAAACTTTAGAAGAACCACCAAAACAGGTGGTATTCGTATTAGCAACTACCGATCCGCAACGGGTGCTAGCAACTATTATTTCTAGATGTCAAAAGTTCGATTTTCGTCGCATTCCTTTAGCAGCAATGGTGAATCACTTACAAGCAATTGCCGCTAAAGAAAACATAGATATTAACGACGAAGCGATCGCCCAAGTCGCCCAAGTCGCTCAAGGAGGTTTGCGAGATGCTGAAAGCCTGTTAGATCAACTCAGCTTATTACCCCATCAGGTAGGTGTAGAGCAAGTTTGGGATTTAGTGGGAACGATACCAGAAAGAAATTTGCTGGAGTTATTAAAAGCGATCGCATCCGGCGACTTAGAAGGTATCCTCAGCATGACCCGTTACTTATTAGATCGAGGGCGAGAACCGCTAATCGTGCTGCAAAATTTGGTGGGTTTCTATCGAGATTTGGCGATCGCTAAAACCGCCCCTAAACGCAACGATTTAGTTGCCATTACCGCCCCAACTTGGCAAGCAATGTGTCAAGAAGCGCAAAGCTGGCAGCTAGAAACAATTTTGGCAGGACAAAAGCACCTCAAAGAGAGCGAAGCTCAAATCAAAAACACGACTCAGCCGCGCTTGTGGTTAGAAGTAACTTTGTTGGGGTTGGGGCAAGTTCAGAAGTTCAGGAGTATGCGCCGAGCGCAGGCTGCGCCAACAGAAGTTCAGGAGTATGCGCCGAGCCCAGGCTGCGCCAACAGAAGTTCAGGAGTATTTCCTGCGGAAACGCTGCGCGAACAGGAGTTTAGAAGTTCAGGAGTAAGGAGGCAAGAGCCAGCAATAGAAGCTCAAAGTTTTGTGCCAGTTCGAGAGTTAGAAGTCGAGAAGCCAAAAGAACCAGAAGACAAAAAGATAGAGAAACCAGTTAACCAAGAGACACAGGAGCCAAAAGAGGAATTACTAACCCAAAACTCACAACTCAACTCTCCCCCTGCCTCCTCTGCCTCCCCTGCCTCCTCTGCCTCCCCTGCCTCCCCTGCCCCTCTCCCCCTCTCCCCCTCTCCTTCTCCCCAGCCAGACTTAGAGCGACTGTGGGAGGAAGCGATCGCTCGCGTCCAATCCCCAGCCACTCAAGCCCTTTTAACTCAGCATTGCCACTTGTTAGCTTTTGACGGCCAGCAAGCACGGATTGGAGTCAGTACGCAGCCATTACTCAAACACGCCCAGACTAAGTTGGCTGGTATTGAAGCAGCTTTTAAGGCGATCGCACAAGGTCACGTGCAGGTGAGCTTGCAAGTAGCCGCTCGTCAAGAGTCAAAAAATTCCGGCTCGCCACCAACGACTTCTCAATCTGAGACTAGAGCAGTGTCGAATCCGTCGAGTACGAACGGCGCGTTAGCACCGCCTGTAGCGGAGCAACGCATCGCCCAAACACCCCCAGCACCAAAACTAGAGACTTCCCAAGTTAGCTCTTCACCATCACAAGATGTTTCGCTGCTCGGTGCTAACCCACGGCCGCCGTCAATTTCTTATCAGTCTTTAGAGTGGGAAACTAGCGAAGTAGCGATCGCTAGTAAGAGCCTCGCCCAGTTTTTTGGCGGAGAGATCGTTTCTTTGGGAGACGAATTAGCGATCGAAGAATCTAGCCCGCTGCCGATGGCGAAGCCCTTTGCCAATGTAACTGAGCCACTAGCGATCGAACCGGATGAGATAGATGATGATGATGTCCCGTTTTAGCGGTAGGAGCGATCGGGCAAGCAGGTAAATTTACCGTGAGTCAGTCGATCGACGATTTGTTCGTCGGCTGTTTTCATACGAAATCCGTTTAGCAAAAGCTGGTTTCCCCTCAAAGGAGCCTGCGGCTCCCCTCAGATAACAGAAACTTCCTTTACCCTCTCCTCGTAGGAGAGGGCTTCTTTGAGGTGGGAGAGGGGTTGGGGGTGAGGGCAGCAATTCGGCGTTTAAGAACCGGATTTGATATTAAATATAGTCCTGCAACAGTTGTGTTAGAAAAACTGCTGCTGTGGTACGAGTCGGCTCTAAAGATCGCCCAATATCTGAAGATATCCGCCAACCGCAAGCAGTAGACGGAGATCGCCATAAATCTAAATGTTCCACCGCCGGATCGGCATAAAAACTATCTCTTCCCGCACCCAATAAAGCCGAACTCCAGTGAGTAAAGCGATCGTGACTGAGCCGATGAATCGGAAAGTTACCAAACAGCGGCACTCCCCAACCATCAAGAGCAATAAAAGCCTTAACCGTGCCGCCAGCTAATTGCCATCCCCACGCAGCACCAATTGCTCCCACCACCCCAGCACTAAAAGCCAGCCAAATCGTCGGCTGCTCTAAAGATAGGCGATCGCGAACGAACTGCCCAATGCTAACTGCTGAATACGGCGGACAATCCCGTGTCGGCATCACTAACAAATTCTCTTCCGGCCATGCCAAATCCCGAAGAAAATCTTGCGTTAGGATGCGATCGTGAATTCCAGGGCAAATAATTACGGTAGTCATGAAGGAGAGAAGGGGATGGGGAGAGAGGGAGAGCAGGGGAGGAAATTGACTCCTAACTTCTGACTCCTGACTTCTGACTCCTGACTCCTGACTCCTGACTTCTGCCTTAACACTTTCTGTAGAACAAATAATCCCTCCTGGGGGGGATGCTAAATTAGACAATAGAAGTATGGTTGGGATAAGGCTTATGGGAAAGCCAAAAGCTATGCCCCCTATCTAACCTAATTTAGATCTCACTAGTGTTGAGGAAAACAACGTGGTTGCCACCCCTGAAACAATTCAACCAGAAATAACCAATGACTCTAATGGTAGCGATCGCATTGCCGTCCTCTTGATGGGTTACGGTGAAGTTGAAAGCTACGCCGATTTTGCCAACTACAACGAACAAGCTCTAAATCTCCTCACGGCTAAGTTTGCCCCCGTGCCTAGTTGGGTGTATCCTCCGCTCGCCAAAATTCTGGCGATGCTTGACTTCCACGAATGGAACCACCAGCATGGCAATTTCATTTCTCCCCACAACCACATTTTTGAACACCAGCGGGCCGGAATCGAGAAGCATCTCCAAGAAAAATGGGGCGAGAAGGTGCAGGTATTCAAAGCCTTTAACTTTTGTGCTCCCTTCTTACCCAAACAAGTTCTGGCAGAAATTAAAGCTTTAGGTTTCAATAAACTGCTGATCTATCCACTGCTGGTAGTAGATTCGATTTTTACTAGCGGAATTGCGATCGAGCAAGTTAATAAAGCTTTAGCCGAAATGACTGAAGGTGAAGAACGCTGGGTAGAAGGATTGCGTTACATTCCTTCTTTTTACGATCGACCCGATTATATCGATTTGCTCTCGCGTTTAGTCGAAGAGAAAATCGCCCAAGAACTGGCAGCTTCGCACTTGCCCTCTCAAATCGGCATCGTCTTGATGAATCACGGTTGTCCCCACAAAGCTAAGGGATTTACCTCTGGAATTACCGAAAGCCAGGCCTTGTACGATCGCATTTGGGAAAAGTTAATTAATCGGTATCCCCTAATTTCGATCGGTTGGTTGAATCACGACACGCCATTGATCGAATGGACTCAACCGAACGTAGAGTTGGCAGCCAAAAACCTCATCGAACTGGGTGCGAGTGCGGTTGTCTTCATGCCTATTGGCTTTGCGACTGAAAATCACGAAACCCTGTTAGACGTGCATCACATCATTCACGCCTTAGAGCGCCGCCACCCTCAAGTAAATTACGTGCAAATGCCGTGTGTCAACGACCATCCCGATTTTTTAAAGATGGTAGCAACATGGGCAGATCCGCAAATTGAAGCTTTGCTGTCAGAACCAGCCGTGACAGGCAATCTGCAATCGGCAAAAGTTAAGACTGGCCACCATCACCACCACCACCACTAGATCGTAATTGTGGGGCAGGCAGTGCAATAGCTGTAGGTTGGGTTGAGCGAAGCGAAACCCAACTCACCCAACCGAATGCTTCTATCGATCGCCCTGTGGCTCGGTGGCAAGAAGTCAGCCAGCCGCAAGTAAATTCCCTAGAACTTATGGGGCTTGCATCTGTTGCCGCACCCATTGACGGAGATTAAGTTCTGCTGTCACTTCATCAAGGAATGCGGCTGACAAAAATTGATATAAATCTGTTTTCTCCACGATCGCAAAAGTAGGAGATCGATCGCGTTCGACATACGTGCCATCTACTAACTGCAAAATCTTCCAGACGCGCCCATTAAACTGCCAAAATTCAGGCACTCCCAAACCAGCATAAAGCAAGTTTTTATTGAGATCGGTGTTGGTAATATCGACTTCTACAACTAAATCCGGTGGTGGATCGACATTTAAATCGATTTCGCGATCGGCAACTAGGGCATAATTTTGAATGTAATACCCATTATCTGGCTCTGCACTTTTGAGTAAGTCTTCTCGATCGAGGGTAGTCGAACCCATGGTCTTGATTTTCATCCCCATCTCAACTACCAAGACTCTAATAAAAAGTTCGATGAGTCTGGCCGATCGTTCGTGTCCTTCCAGGGGCATAGTAATTTCTAAAATTCCATTATCGTAGCTGAAGCGGGCGCGGGTGCGTTCAGCCAGCAAGTTTTGAATTTGCTTGAAGGTCTGCCAATCGAGATTGCGAAAGGTGAGACGCTTTTCACCTACGAGTTTAGGTGGAGGTTCTAACAGCATTGCAGTCACCGTAATTTGGGAAAAATTACTGTTGGTTTTTTGAGAATAACGTATTCGTGAAAAAGAAGCATCGCCTGCATGGTGGGGCTAAATCTTCCGGGTGGCGGAATTTTTGATGCGTTAATTGCAGCAAAATAGTTAATATCAGGGATGGCAGGAGGTGTCTATGTCGTCAGTTAAAACTAAAGAAATGGGGAAAGTTACTACCACAATTACAGTTGCCAATCTAGTAGATCAAATTATGGCAGAACGGGGTTTTATCTCTGTTGATGAAGTCCGTTCTGTGACGCTGGAAAATGTCTTAGTCGATACAGGTGCTAGCAGACTTTGTTTGCCCGCAGAAATTGTTGCCCAGTTAGGTTTGACAATGGCTGGGGAAGTAGAGGTAAAAACTGCTGTAGGTGCTAGAAAAGTTCGGGTGTTTAAAGGCGTGAGTCTTTCTGTAGAAGGAAGAGAAGGGACATTTGATTGTGTCGAACTTCCAGAAAGTGAAGATCCTTTATTGGGTTTGATTCCTTTAGAGGATTTAGGTTTAGAACCTGACTTACAAAATCAACGCCTGCGACTGTTACCAAATCAAGGTAAAGATACATATTTAATGGTGTTGTAGATGCAGCAGATAGCGATCGCCGATCGAATGGGGAGAAGTCAGCCCAATCGCCTACCATGAGAAAAAGATTCAAAAGAGGCGATCGCTACGATTAACTATTCTAATTACTAGACTAGTTATAATCTAAGCTAGAAGCAAACAAGATTAGGTTCCGATGGCTGCACCTACAGAAATTCGCCAAAGAGCGATCGCCCTGCTGGAACAATTACCAGGATCGTCTTTAGTCAAGGCAGTTGAGTTTTTAGAAACCCTTTATCGTGAGGCTTTACAGGGATCGAGAACGCCAAAGCTGGAAGATGGCGAAGCTGCATTACTTCAAATTGTTCAACGTCGTCTGTCTTCCGAAGAACAAGAAGGGTTAGCTTATTTACGTCACCAAAACGAGACTGGAGCAATTACAGAAACCGAGCATCAAGAGCTATTAAGCTATGTCGAGCGCGTCGAACAACAAGATAGCGATCGCGCCGAGGCATTAATTCAATTGGCTCAACTTCGCCAGGTTGATTTGCAGGTGCTGATTAACGAGTTCTTACCTACACCTAGCAACGCCGCCTGATGTCAGAGCGAACTCCAGAATCAATGAGGCGTATTGTTGAGGAGCGCAAATCTTCACCCACCAGAGAAAGTGGATGCTGATGAGTAAGGGGTTATCTTTTAAGATGCTACCGGAAATGGCAATTATTCAAAGTACCAACGGGACACTGAGGAGTTATAAATGAAGATCTGCTCGAATCGCTGCAAGATCTAGAAGCAGCCAGAAAATATCTTAATGCAGCACTAGAAGATGGCGATCGCCTGTTGCATAAATATCGCCTGTTGCCTACATCGAAAAAGACCTAACCCCCTGCCCCCTTCCCCTATGAGAGAAGGAGAAAATCCGGCTCCCCTCTCCTTGCAGGAGAGGGGCTGGGGGAGAGGTCAGCCACCACAGCCAAGACTCTCGCGCTTGTTAGGACGAGTCTTCAGGTAATCTGTTAGCCAATCGCAACCCTTCGCCATCAAATCATCGAGATCAGTCACTGTCCCGTCACCATTTAACTGGCTTTTCTCTATATTCCAGAGTTTGATGGTCTTGTCATTACTGCCAGAAGCTAAAGTCTTACCATCAAGGCTGAAACTGACGCTATTGACCTCACCCTCGTGCCCCTGAAGAGTGGTGGAACTGACGGTACGAACCAGGCGATTGTACCCCCGGAGGACGCGAGTTTCCTTGCTGGTTTCTGAATTCCACAGTTTGATGATCTTGTCATTACTGCCAGAAGCCAAAATCTCACCATTGGGGCTGAAACTGACGCTATTGACCTCCCGCTCGTGTTCCTTGAGTGTGAGGATGTTCTCGCCCGTCTCCAAACTCCACAATTTGATAGTATTGTCCCAACTGCCAGAAGCCAAAATCTCACCATTGGGGCTGAAACTGACGCTATTGACCTCCTGCTCGTGTCCCTTGAGTGTGAGGATGTTCTCGCCCGTCTCTACGTTCCAGAGTTTGATGGTATTGTCAGAACCACCAGAAGCCAAGGTCTTGCCATCAGGGCTAAAACTGATACTATTCACTTCAGAACGCTTCTCCTGCGTCTGCACGTTGGGGTTGTTTAAATTGTCGCTATTGACTTGACTATTGTGCCCCCCAAGAGTGCGGACCTTGCCCGTCTCTGGATTCCATAGTTTGATGGTGTTGTCCGAACTGCCAGAAGCCAAAATCTTACTATTGGTGGGATGGAAACTGACGCTATTGACATAGTTTGTATGCCCCTTTAGAGTGCGGATTTCCTTGCCCGTCTCTAGATTCCACAGTTTGATGGTGTTGTCCGAACTGCCAGAAGCCAAAATCTTACTATTGGTGGGATGGAAACTGACGCTATTGACCTGGCGCTCATGCCCCCCACGAGTTAGGATGTTCTCGCCCGTCTCTAGATTCCACAGTTTGATGGTCTTGTCTGAACTGCCAGAAGCCAAAATCTTACCATCGGTGGGGCTGAAACTAACACTCAAGACATAGCCTTCATGCCCTTGGAGAGTGTTGCGTTCTCTAACATTTGAGAGAGCTTGGGCAAGAGCGTCTTTGGTCTGACGTTCTGCCCGATCTTTCTTAGGGAATGATTGCTTGAGGAGGGGTCGCATTTGTTTTCCTGCTTTCATCGCAAAGAGCAAGGCCTCAAATACTTTGCCCTTGCCAAATAAGGCTTTTGATTCCGTCGCCTGCACCTCAGCGTCGGTAGCTTCCAGGTCTAATTGGGCGATTTGCTGTTCTTGTTGTAGTTTTTCGGCTTGCTGTGCTAACTGTTGTTTTTGTTGCTTGGCTTGAGCTACGGCTGCTTCAGCTTGCTTTTTTGCTCGTTCTGCCGTTCGGGTAGCTTCTTGTGCCTGAGCTAAGTCTTGATTTGCTCGATCGAGTTGGTTTTGGGCTTTTGTTTTGTCAGTCTGAGCTTGTCTAGTAGCTATCTGTGCTTGTTGTTGCTCTTTTTGGGCAGCAACTAGCTGTGTTTGTGCCTGCTTGAGTTTTGTATCAGCAGACCTAGCTTTATCTTGTAACTGTTGTAAATTTGCTTGCACCGCCGCTAAATTTTGTTGTGTCTGTGCTGCCTGTTGATTTGCCTGTGCCACCTGTTGTTGTATCTGTGTAGCTTCTCTCTGAAGATTTTCTGCAATTTGACTTTGTTTAATCGTTTCTGCCTTAGCCAGATCTCGCTCTTTACCTGCTCGTTCTAATTCTCCAGTGGCTTTATTGAGCTTTATATTCGCAATATTCGTAGTTTGATTAGCTCGATCGATTTGAGTTTTGGCAGTTCGATTAGCATCCTCGATCTTCTGGTTAGCGGTTTTATTAGCCACCTCGATCCGAGTCTGTGCATCTCGCTTGGCTTGGTTTGCAGTTACTACTGCTATCCCACCAGCTAGTAAAATTGCTCCGATCGCAACTCCCACCCCCATACGGATCTGTCGCCGAGTCTGGCGTTTAGTTCGATCTAATTCCTGTTTTGCCTGCTCCTGCTGCTGGGCAATTTCTCCCAGGTTTTGTCTGGCTCGATCTAACTCCTGTTCTGTAACTCGATACTGTGCCTCTAATTGGCGGCGCTGTTCTCGTTCTTGTTCGATTTCTAGAAGTAACTTCTTCTCTCCCTGCTGGCGAATAAAGGCTACCAGATAATCGTGTACCAACTGATAGCGATCGGCTGGAAGTTCAGGAATGAGAAACACCAACCCCGAATCGACTAAAATCTGCAACACCAGGTTTAATTTATCGGCTTCTACCGCCAAATCTGCCAGTAATTCGGCTTTAGTTTTGAGCGGCCGGGTGTTATTTTCATCGGTCAGCAAATACAACACCAGTCGGGCGGCGCGTTCGTTTGAGATCCCGCAATCTCGCACCACCTCCTCTAAAAAGGATTGAACGAGCCTTTCCTTGGGATTGTCCCCTAGCTGGCGATACTTGGCTAAAGTGGTAATCTGCTCCGTTTGTAATTGCGCTCCCACCACCTGAAGCTCGATCGGGCGGACTTCTCCTAAATCTTGGGCTAAATCAGCTACCAGTTGTTGAATTAGGTCGGGTTCTAGGCGAAATGCGCTGAGGTCAGTCAAGCTATGAATGACAGTTTCGGCATCTGAAGGCGAAAAATTGCCTAAATAGTAGCGATTTTGATGGCTGAGGATGTCTTTGAGGGCATCAGCTTGGGTTTCTTGAATGCCAAGGCTAGCCCGCGACAGTCGCTCTAGTTCCAGCAAATAATGCAAGTAATCTTCCCGCAACGAGAGGACTATTTTCACCGTCTGAACTGCTTTAGCTTCCAGACAAACCCGCAAAAACTCCCAAAACTTTCGCCTCTCTTCTTGACGGGTAACGAAAAAGAACTCCTCAAACTGGTCAAACAGTATGACTGTGAGATGATACTGGCGCTGATGCTGTTGTAGTCGATCGATTAAATCGGATATTTCGATCGCTGCGGCTTTGACCTCTCCCCCAGCCCCTCTCCTCGCAGGAGAGGGGGGCAAGAATTGGTTCTCCTGGTTTTCAAGCTGCGGCCTAGCGGCAGGAGGATGGAAGCGCTCGCTCTCAATCCTGGGAACGGGGGGCAAGAGTTGGTTTTCCTGGTTTTCAGGCTGCGGCCTAGCGGCAGGAGGATGGAAGCGCTCGCTCGATCGTAAAGTTGGGCTAACAGGCTCCTCTATTGCCAGAGCTTTTCTCAATTCCTGTCGCCAATTTTGATAAACCCGCAGGTAGATCGGGACAACCGTATAAAATTCAATTTGCTGCTGTTTCAGTGCTGGGACTAAACCTGCTTGGATCAGCGAACTTTTGCCTACCCCCGACTGTCCGTGCAAAACTATCAGCTTGCAACCTTCCAGACTCATCTGGTTTAACATCCGACTGAGATCTTGCTGGCGATCGCTATTGGCAATTTCTTGGGCAACAGCTTCAGGACTTTCTTCCTCACCCACCGCCCGAATTTGGCGCTGCGGTTGCAGGTATCCCGCTCCAATAAAGGCTCGCAAGCGGTACTGTTGTTCGAGCGATCGCTGTCGTAACTTGAGGCGAAAGGCAGCCAGGTATTTACCTCGGTCAAAATAGAGTTCTCGCAGTGCCTCCAGAATTTGAATGTAAAGTTGCGGATCGTCTTGAGCCTCAGCTAACTTTCTAGCCTTTTTTAGACTCTGAATCGCCTCTGTCTTCTTTCCTAACTGCCGTTGTGCCTTAGCTAAAAGAAAGTAATAGTAAGTCGCTTCCCCCTCTCCTTCTTCTTCCCCCTCTTCCCTCTCTTCCCCCTCTCTCCTTACCAACTCGATCGCTTGCTGGGCAAACTCCTCAGCTTCCTGCCAACGCTGTTTCTGGAGAGCCACTGCTGCCAAAAAACCGTAATTCTGCGCTAGGAGTTTGGGATCTCCCAATTGTTGATGCAAAGTCAAGGCATTGTCGGCTAGAGTTTTCAGGGCTTGCCAATCCTCTAACTGTCTCAACAACCGACCCAATTCGCCAAGCGATTGTGCTTGTAAATCCGGTCTGTTAGCGGCGGCAAAATTAGCGATCGCTTCTTGCCAACATTCTCTCGCTGCTTCCTGGTTTCCCTGTCGCTGGTATACACTTGCCATCTGCTTCAGCACGATTCCCCGCTGCTGCGGTCGATCGTGTTGTTGCCAGTACCCTAAACTCTGCCGATAACAATTTAAAGCAGCTTCAAAAGAGCGATCGCGTCCAGTTTCCAGCCCCAGTCCCAAGAGAAACGCCAACCCCGCTTGTAAATCGGCTTCTAATTCGATCCCTCTGGCTTGTAAATCACGATCGATCGCTTCTGGTTCCCAGCTAATTTGAGGCAATTCTCCTCTGAAGACGCGATCGATCTCCTGTTGCAGCAACTCCAGCAGTTGCTCGGTTTCCAGTTCAAAATGAATCGGTACGCCACCCCAAGTATTGAAATCAGCAGCCAATCGCACCAATTTACTGCGAATTTCGTTATCAATCCAAATAACTAGCGGAAAGGGGAAACTATGCTTAAATTCATCCCGTATCCGGTTCGTACTTGTCAGTAGATCGTCGATCGCTGTCACCAACTCCAACCCCACCACCATCAACGCTGAAAAACCTCTCTCCAAACCTCTCTCCTCGCAGGAGAGAGGCTTTGAATTCCCTTCTTGTTCGTCGGTTAGGGAGTCGGGGGTTAAGTTTTCATTCCCACTTCCCTCGTCAGGAAGAGAGGCTAAGTCTACATTCCCCCTTCCCTCGTAGGGAAGGGGGTAGGGGGTTAGGTCTGCCTTCTCCCTTTCCTCATCGCTTAGGGAATTGGAGGTTAGATCTTCCAATTCGGCTTTAATCAAACCGTAGAGACTTCGAGTAGCCGCCGGAACCATCAGGACGTGCATCTCAACCTGATAATCTTCCTGTAACTGCCGCAACATCTCCTCTCGCAAACTGGGGTAGTTACAGCGCACCAAAAACAGCGAAAACCGCCCTTGGGTTCGTGCGATCGCTCTAGCCAAAGATCGCAGCGATCGCTCGTTATTAGCTGTAACATCATCTGGGCGATCGGCGTTGGTCATAACTGCCAGGATTTGTAGGTACTCGTTTCCATCAAAGCCGGATTGAGGTTGAACCAGCGTCCCTCTTCATCTCGATACTCAAACACAAAAAGGCTTCTAAGCAAAACTTCATGACCTTCTTCACCGCTAACGTGCTGCTGTCGCACTACTTCCTGAAGTAATTGCCATTCAGTTGCCGAAATCGACATGGTTAAACCATCTCGATGTTCCCGAATCACCCGTTCTAAACAGCCTCTAGGAATCGGCGGATCTTCATCTCGCAAACACCCATATAGTAGTCCCATCAGGGTGCGAACGTGACCGCCACTGACAAAACACAGGCGATCTAAAGTTTCAGGAGTGTCAACTACTTCAGGAATTAATGCCAATTGCTCGCCAGCAGGCACTTCAGGGAAAGCCCGCGTCAGCACCATCTGTCGCAAGAGTCTCATTCCCAAGTCGGAGGTCGATTTATCCCGACATTGCACCGGAATCATTGGCAGCACTTCTGGGCGCGATCCGCCACCCAAACGATTGATTAAGGCTTGAGATTCGTTAGAAAAGATCAAAGATAGAGGAATAGTATAAACGACGTGACAATTCAATCGCCGCAGTTGTTCTCCTCGATCGACAAATAAATATTCTGGTTGCGATTTTCCTGAAGGTTTCGGACGCGGATCGACCCGATCTAAATCGTCCACAATGACTACCAACCCTTTTTTACCTTGCTCTCTAAGTCGATCGTTAGCAACAGCCAAAATCTCTTGATTAATCGATTCCAGGATGCCGTTGGTGCGCGGTTCCAGAAATCCCCGCAACCGACTTCGCAGTTGAGGACTGTCCTTCGTTTTCGCCGTAATCTTGCCCAATCCATAGGGCAGCGAAAATTCATTCTGGTAAGAAAATTCGATCGGAGTCTGCAAGAAATCGACAATTTCACCAAATAACTTTTCAAAATAGCGGGGGCGCAAGCGAATCCCTACTGCTTCCAAACTCTGACTGACTTGGCGAATCATCGACAACAAAATGTCGGTGACATCTACATCCGCCATATCTAAGTCTTCAGTCGCTTGGAAATAAACCACATGAAAGCCTTCTTGGTTGAGTTCGGCTTCCAGTCGCCGCAGTTCGGTCGATTTGCCACAACCGATATGACCTGTAAATAGCTGGCAAGTATGCTTCCCAGAGGCAGTACGATTAATCGTGCGGGCAAGTTTTTCAATAATTTTGCCACCCCGAACTTCGGCAAAGTCGATATAGTATTGCCGATCCTCCGGTTTAGCGATCGCTAGCGTCCGACTCGGATCGCAAGCATCGAAAAATTTTCCCACATCCATAACTGCTTCCCCAGATCTCCTGACACGACTATAACCCTAGAAGCAATGAACTCAATCGAAATTTTTCTTTAAAACAGCTTAATCGACCAAACTATGCTCGATCGCAAACCGCACTAACTCGGCGCGATTGCTAGTAGTAGTCTTTCGTAAAAGTTTGGTGACGTACTTTTCTACCGTGCGCGGACTGAGGTACAACTCGGTGCCAATTTCGGCATTAGATAAGCCAGTTGTAATTAACCTCAATACTTGTCGTTCTCTTTGAGTGAGATCGATCGATGAAGTTGTAGCTGTATTCGTCTCTGCATTAGCCGTCATTGAAGAGTTGGCACTCTCCTTGAGGGGAATTCGGCTGCGCCACTCTGACTCTATAGTGTGCGATCGCTCCAACAAATTGCGCACCATTGCTCCCAACTCGTGCATCTCAAATGGCTTCGGCAGATAGAAGTCGCATCCTAACTGATAGCCGCGAATCCTCTCTTCGGTTGAAGCGCGTTCGCTTAAAAAGATAATCGGCAACAGGCGCGATGTTGGGCGCTGACGCACTTGACGCACCAGTTCGTATCCATCCATCCGGGGCATGGAGATATCGGTAACGATCAAATGAGGGTGGTAAGTCTCAACCAACGATAGGGCCTCTCGACCGTCCTCAGCGGCGATGACTGAGTAGCCAAACATCTCCAGATAGTCGCAGATCGAAATCCTAGTTCCCAAGTTGTCATCTGCTACTAATATCATTAAGGGCATAAGGGCAGGGGGTGAGTACGCCTACTTTCTTTAGTATGGCAGCAGCGATACGCCCTCTGCACGCACAAAGGCTACTTAAAATCGGGAAAAATGCTTGGGTTCGCGATCGCTATTTGTGCTATCATTACTATTCGTGGGATAAATGGGTCGGTGCCCGAGTGGTTAATGGGGGCGGACTGTAAATCCGCTGCGTAAGCTACGCTAGTTCGAATCTAGCCCGGCCCACCACGAATCAAGTCAAAAATCAAAAGTCAAAAGTCAAAAGTCAAAAATTAGAAGTAGTTATTTGCCTTTGTAGCTCAGTGGTAGAGCACACCCTTGGTAAGGGTGAGGTCACGAGTTCAATCCTCGTCAAAGGCTTAGATATCAAACCTTTTGAGATTGCCTGCTTTTAGGGCTGCTCGCACCTTAGCGATCGGGTAGGCGATCGCTCAACACTTTGAGAATCTGCACGATTTCCCCTTGACGGCGGGAAAGCGTTTCGATTAGTTGGTCTTGCGATTCCAACTTTTGATAGTAACCAGCTTGGGCAGAAGCTAGATCGGCCATAGCTTGATACAATCTGGCTCGATCGTTGCGATCGCCTGCTGTCCGGTCTGCCAAAGCTTGGATGGCCTTGGCATTAGATTGCTGAATTAGCTCGATTTCTTTTAGTCGCTCGCTGCTGGCGGCTCGCTCAGCTTCGCTGTTGGCAATGAAGCGTTCGAGGAGGGCTTCAATTCGGTCTAGTCTGTCGCTGCTGTTGGTCATCAGATTTTACCTTTCTCTCTTACCTCCAATCATAAGTGTGATTAGATTTGTTCTGGCGATCGTCTTTTGAGTACGGAATGAGTATGAAATCATTGAGTATGACAGGCTTGGTATTTATCTAAAATTGCTCGGTCAATTCCAAACTACCTACTTCTGGAAATCCGAGGGCATTTTTTTGGCCGAATCGCCAATGTTGTTGATACCGATTGAGGAAGTTCTGACCGATAATGCCATCTACTCCCAGTAAATATAAAACTTTGCTGTCAAGAATGATGGCATCAAGTTTAGTAGCTTGATGTTGCCTGACGCTGACTCGATCTAACTTAGTTTCTCGTCCGATTTCAATACCGCAAAAGCCGAGAACTTCAATTTTTTGATTCTCCGGGCGATCGAGGGCTAATTTCTGGGCTAAACGTTTAGAAATCACCATGCGATCGGCACCAGTATCTAACAGAAATCGAAACGGGCCTTTGCCGTCAATCTGAGTTTCAACAATCATAACCCCCAACTTGCCTACGAGAGGAATTGTCTCTTTAACTGGTTGAGAAGGTGGCAAAAGTTGCAAAGTTGAAGTTTTGGGATTTAAAACTACGTCGAAGCTACTTAAAAAATCTAAACCCAAAACTCCAGTTAACTTGCCAGGAATAAACTTTGGCGGCAATCCGAGTCCTTGTAAATCTTTGACTTTAGCCGATCGCACGGCCAATAACGGCAGAGGATGAATGTTACCTTTCAACTCAGAGCAATCGTCCCCAACTACCATGTATTTCATCAGTTCGCTAGGAATTGGGGTACTCGCTAGTTTGAGTTGTTTGGCAGTTTCGCTATCAACGATCGAATTAGAAGCACCTGTATCTAGCAAGAAAGTTTTGGTTTTTCCTCCCACAATTACGGGTACAGTAAAAACTTGGCTGTTAGTTAGACGTTTAATTTCAACCTTAGCTTCGCCTTCGCTGGTAGATGGAGTGACAGCCACACCGAGAGATTTAACAACAGCAGTTAATCGATCGCTAGCATCATCCCGCACGCTACCATCAGGCGCTAGCAATACTACTTGAAACAAACATTGCGATGCCCGTGCTTGCAAGGCTTGATAGTCTGGTGGTTTTCCTGGCTTGTTGGCACTAGAGATACAAGCAAATACTTCTTGCATCAGTTCTTGTCCTAGCGGATCGGGGGTAACGCTAGATGCAGGTGTAGTCGGGGTCGAGGGTTGAGAAGTGCTGGGAGAAGAGATATTTGCACTTTGCTTGTCTGGTGTTTTCAGCCAATTTGGGGCCGTGCTAACAGCGACAACCCCTGCTCCCAGAATTAAAATTAGAGCCAAGAGACTGCCTCGAAAAAATCCTCGCTGCTCGTTTGCCTTTAACAAATATCCCAGCCACTTAGTCTTAAGTTTTATATTCATCGCTTAGAATTATTAAGGTCTTTACCAAAATAACAAAAATAACTTATGTAGCATTTCTCAATTTAGTGAAGTACATTCTTGTGGGATAGGCTTCCAGCCTGTCCTCGATCGCAGACAACTTAAATTACCCAAGTCTACTTATTTACGATCGCACCGTCCCAGCTTGGCAATCTCTCAACCAAATTCGCACCGCTTGCCCAATAATGCCATTACTAGTTTCTCGCGGTGGAGTAGGCGGTTTTTCTCCAGTTGAAGAGCCGAGGCGAGAATACATAGTTACCAGTTTCCAACCAGATTTGGTATTAGCTAAAAACAGCCAATGGTAGTGCTGAAACTCTGCTATTTTACCATCTGCATACCGTCGCTCTAGGGTAGTAAAAAAAACTTGCTGTGGGGCTTCGGGATCTGTAGCTAGATCGATCGAACTATATTCTCCAGGACCTAAACTCAAGGGGGCAAATTCTGCCTTTCCTGCTACTACTACATAAAGCGATGATTCTTTGTTACTGCCAATGCTTCTAGATCTTCTAGTTACTCGATTCGCATAACCGGGTAAATCTCGCAACATCAAATTCGTTAAGGTTTGTACTTCACCGGGACAAACCTTCAGAGTCGATCGCGCAGATATCAAATCTCGCATCTGTAGGTTCGAGTTTTGGGCTAGCAAACTGCGATCGCCAATTAATTCCCATCCCAGTAAGATAGCTATTATTGCTCCTAGCTTTAACAGAGCGATCGTCTCGATCGATAATAATTTCATCAAATCGCCTCTGATTTTATGATTTTAAAGGCTAATCAAAATTATTTAGCTGTGCCACAATAAGTATTAATTTCATCATCTAATTTTTTAATTTGCTGAGAATTAGCCGTGCTTTTTTCAGTAATAGCAGAAATTTCTGGTACTAGTTGGGAAAAATCTGTTTGACTTTTAAGTTTGCTAGCCTTATCAAATAGCTTACTAGCGTCACTTGCATACTTCTCTCGTTCTGCTAATGCCTTCTGATAATTGCCCTGTAAATCTTTAAGTTTAGAATCGTTGAAATTCAGCCCTGTAAATTCTTTATTTACCGTTTTTAATTCTCCAGCAAATGACTTAAAAATTCCTCCTGCTTTGCCAAAAGCAGTTTTAGCTTCATTGAAATTATTCAGATTGCTTTGTTGTTCTAACGCCTTCAGTTGTTCTTCATGCTTCTGAGAAATAGATTGCGATTTTTTAACTGAAGCTGTTAATCGATCGCATTGGCTGACTTTACTTTCCCCGCAACTAACAAGCGATAAGCTCGCAATTGTACTAAGTGTTAATAAAACTGTAGATCTGAAAGTAAAAAACACGGGTAGTCTCCTGATTCCTAACTCGAAATGACTCGTTTCATTTGTTGAGACGAGTCATTCAGATTTTTCAAATTTTCAAAATAGATTTTGAGTAACAGACAAATTCAAATTAGCTACTCGCACCGCAATAAGTATTAACTTCGCTAACCAGTTTTTTCTGTTCGCCTTCGTTAGCTTCACTCTTTTGAGAGAGATTGGCAATTTCTGGTAAAACTTGAGAAAATTCTTCAGGATTTCCTAGTTTACTGGCTTTGTCAAATAATTTACTGCCATTCGTTGCCAATTGCTCTTGCTCGGTGAGGATAGTGATATAACGTCCGTGAAATCCTTTAAGTTTATCGTCACTGAAGTTAAACCCACTAGCTTCTTGCTTGATTGTTTTTACTTCCCCACCAAATGAGTTAAGAATAGCAGCTAGTTTCGCAAAAGTTGCTTTAGCTGCATTTAAATCTTTGGGAGCACCTTCCTTTTGCAACGCATTCGTTTGGTCTTCATATTTTTTACTAGTAGTTGCCAACTTGTTACCGGAACCAGTTAGTTTATTGCATTGGCTAACTTTACTTTCTCCACAGCCAACGAGCGATAAACTCAAAGCTGTACCGACTGCGAATAAAACGGTAGATTTACGAATGAAAAACATGATTGTATCCTCAGAAAAAACTGGTAAATTTTTTTGCTTCAGTTAAAGCATCATCGACTCAACTTTAGCAGCACTAGCGCTCAAACTCAATCTCGATCGACAGGCTAAAGACAAATTATTTGGTGTCAGCACAATAAGCTTTAAGTTCGTCAACCAGCTTTTTGCCTTCCTGAGTATTAGAAACACTTCTTTGCGAGATCGAAATAAATTCTGGGCCTAACTGCCGGAAGTCTGCCTCTTTTTGCAGCTTGCTAGCTTTTTGAAATAACTTGTTACCATCGGTTGCTAACTTTTCCTGTTCGCCTGCGATCTTAATATAGCGAGTATGAAACTCTTTCAGTTTATCGTCACTAAAACTCAGTTTTGTAGCTTCTTGATTAGATGCTTTTAATTCGCCACTAAAAGAAGTAAAAATGCCAGCTAATTTCCCAAAAAGCGCCTTGGCTTCATTGAAGTTTTTAGGACTGCTTCCTTGTTGCAGCTTTTGAAGCTGTTCTTCATATTTTTTGTTAATAGATACCGATTTATCGGTAGCAGCAGTCAGTTTATTGCATTGGCTAGCTTTATTTTCTCCACCACAGCTAGCGAGCGATAAACTTAGAGCAACTCCAACTGCTAACAAAGGTGTAGATCTGCGAATTAAAAACACGAGTAGTTTCCTCACACTTAAATTTATCGATCGATCGCTTCAAGTTACGAGACGAACGAATCGGTTTTTGCCGACGCTCAAAGTGCGTCCGGCTAGCTCTGTGGGCGCATCGAAGCCGAGATCGACTTGCTCTATGCGCTCGCCATCTAGCCTGACAGCCCCACCTTGAATCTGCCGTTTAGCGTCGTTACCACTTTTACACAAACCAGCAGCATTGAGAATATAAAACAACTTGGCCGGAAATTGAACTTCAGAAAGGGAAAATTCTGGCACGCTATCGGCGGCAGTGGTTCCCGCTCCTTTTACCAACTCAATTGCAGCTTCCTGGGCTTTTTTAGCTGCTTCCTCACCGCGATACTGACTGACAATATTGAGGGCCAAAAGTTTCTGGCGATCGCGCGGATTTTCTGGCAGAGTTTCTAAAGGCAAATCTGTCAGCAGTTCAAAATACTCTGGCAATAAGTTGTCTGGCGTTTTCTCTAGCTTCGAGTACATTGACAGCGGCTCTTCTAACAACCCGACATAATTGCCTAAAGACTTCGACATTTTCTCTTTGCCATCAGTCCCCAATAAAATCGGCATCAGCAAGCCAAATTGGGGCAACAGTCCGAAATATCTTTGCAAATCGCGCCCGACAGCAATATTAAACTTTTGATCGGTTCCCCCCAACTCGACATCGGCTTGCACCGCTACCGAGTCGTATCCCTGCATCAGCGGGTAGAGAAACTCGTGCAGAAAAATCGGGTTTTCTTTCGCATAGCGGTCGGCAAAACCTTCCTTAGCTAGCATTTGCCCCACAGTCATAGTCGATAGCAACTCGATTATCTTGCCTAAATCGAGTTTCGAGAGCCATTCGGAGTTATAGCGGATTTCTACCCGCTCCAAGTCTAAAATCGGTCGCACTTGCTCTAAGTAAGTTTGAGCGTTTTGCTTCACCTCCGCCGGAGTCAACTGCTTGCGAACTTCTGATTTCCCGGTCGGATCGCCAATTTGAGCGGTAAAATCGCCAATAATCAGCACCGCTTGATGGCCAGCATCTTGAAACTCTCGCAGCTTGCGGACCGGAATGCTATGCCCGACATGGATCTCTGCCCCAGTAGGATCGATTCCTAACTTTACCCGCAAAGGGCGATCGGTTTTTGCCAATCGCTGCGCCAAATTTTCGCTAGTATCTTCAGAATCGGGGCGATCGGGAAAAATTTCGCTGACACCTCGGTATAACCAGTCTAACCCTGTATTTTCTCTTGCCACTCGATCGGGAGCCATATTATAGTTAATAATACTTAATAAACTTCTGGAGGTCGATCGACCATTATCGCATATCTCAAAATCCGTCTATGATGGGAAAGACGTAATCGTCCTTGACAATCTGCCCAAAAATAGCTATACCAAGCTCAAATTCCTCTGCTCATCCCTTAAGGATGCGGTAATTTCATAATTCATAACTCGTAATTTATAATTCATAACTCAGTCGAGCCAACCTGTAAGGAAGTAAAACCGTCGTGTCTTCTAGAACTATTCAAGACAAAAAACCGATCGACACAGCACCATTCCTCAACTTCTTGCAAGGAGTAGGGAAAACCACAGGGGGAACGATCCTGGTGCTAACGATGCTGGCTAGTTCGGCCGTAGCTGGCGGTTTGGTGGGCTTAGCGATTAGCTTCCGCAACTTGCCGGATGTCAGAGGGCTGCGAAATTATTCCCCGCCAGAGACTACTTACATTTATGACATTAAAGGCAAACACCTCGCTAGTCTCCACGAAGAGGCTAATCGAGAAGTCATCGCCTTAAACAAAATCTCTCCCAATCTGAAGCGAGCAGTGCTTGCGATCGAAGACAGTCACTTCTTTCAACATCAAGGGATCAACTTTAACAGTATCGGTCGGGCAGTTAAAGCCAACTTTGAAGAAGGTGATGTCAAAGAAGGGGCTTCGACGATTACCATGCAGTTGGTAAAAAATATATTTTTGGAAAAAGAGAAAAAGTTTACGCGCAAAATTGCTGAAGCCGTACTGGCAGTCCGGTTAGAGCAAGTCTTTAAAAAAGATGAGATTTTAGAGATGTACCTCAATGAAGTTTATTGGGGACACAACAATTATGGGGCTGAAACTGCTGCTGAAAGCTACTTCGGCAAGCACGCCTCTGAGTTAAACCTGGCAGAAGCCTCAATGATGGCCGGGTTAATTCAGTCTCCAGAAAAATACAGCCCTTTTAGAAATTATCAAGCGGCGAAAAAGCGGCAAGCAGAAGTTCTCAACCGGATGCAGGAACTGGGATGGATTACCCCCCAAGAAGAAAAAGCCGCACTCAAGCAGCCGATTAAATTAGGCCAACTGACTTCCTGGAAAGGTAAGGAATTACCTTACATTACAGACACAGTACAACAGGAATTAAAGGAGCGTTTTGGAGAGGACGCAGTTCTCAAAGGTGGCCTGCGAGTGCAAACCACCATTGATGCCAAGTTTCAAAAGATGGCAGAAGATACCCTCAGTCGGTATAAGGGACGTAGGTATCAGCTAGCACTGGTAGCAGTCGATCCGAGGACGCATTTCGTCAAAGCGATGGTAGGCGGAACCGATTACAAAAAAAGTAAGTTCAATCGCGCCAATCAAGCTCGCCGCCAACCGGGTTCTGCTTTTAAGCCATTCGTCTACTATACGGCTTTTGCCAGCGGTAGATATACGCCAGATTCGATCGTTAACGATACTCCCGTCAGGTATAGAGATGGCAGCATCTACTATTACCCCAAAAACTACGGTGGCAATTTCTCAGGGCCGATGAGCGTTCGTAATGCTGTAGCAGTATCGGCTAACGTGCCAGCGGTCAAGATCGGGCAAGCCGTGGGGATAGATAAAGTCATTGAAACTTGCCGGATTTTGGGGATTAAAAGTCCGATAGAGCCTGTAATCTCTTTACCTTTAGGTTCGGTCGATTTAACGCCTTTAGAAATGGCAGGTGCTTATGCCACTTTTGCCAGTAATGGCTGGTCTTCCCCAACCACTAGCATCGTGAGAGTGACCGATAGTGCTGGTAATCTGTGGTTGGATAACACGCCTAAACCAAAGCTAGTTCTAGATCCTTGGTCGGCAGCTTCCACTACTAGCGTGATGCAATCGGTAATCAATGGCGGTACTGGTAAATACGCCTCTATAGGCCGCCCCGCCGCTGGAAAGACTGGTACGACCTCTTCGGAAAGAGATGTTTGGTTCGTCGGCTACGTACCCCAACTATCTACAGCAGTTTGGATTGGTAAAGATGACTACAGAACTTTAGGTTCTGGCATTACGGGAGGTGAATTTGCCGCTCCGATCTGGCGCAGATTTATGATGAGAGCTTTAGATGGCGTACCCGTCGAATATTTTCCTTCAGCTTCCAAATTCAAGCGCCCGCCGAGGCAGTAGGCGTAGCAATTGCCAATTGACAATTCGCAATTCGCAATTAATATAAAGTACGAGCATCTAGCTTCAGTTAGGTAACACAAGAAATGAGCAGTATCAATGCTCGTTCCTGGTGACTTGAAACTTCGGCAAGCATAAATCAAGCATAGTAGGGAGCTAACTGTGAACTGCGAATTGAAAATTGCGAATTGGATTTGACTAGCTTGTCTTTTCTAATTCTGATTTCATCCGCTCTAGAGTCATGTTCATTTGGTCGAACATTTGTTGAGGTGTCATGCCAAACTGACCGAGTTGGGTGTTGAGTTGCTCTACGGTCATCTGGGCCATGAAGTCATCTGAGAGTTCAAATCGCTTCATAAAAATGCGGTAGCGATCCATCATCGCTTCCATTTGCTCGATAAACAGCTTTTTCCCTTCGCGATCGAATCTGCCGTAGTTGCTGCCCAGCTTCAGCAGAGCTTGATAATCTCCAAATAGCTGCTTGGCCTCTTCCTGGACAATTTCTGAATCAAAGAATCCCATTGTTTTTAAATTAGTTTGGCGATCGATTAGCTATTATTGCCGTACACGATCGTATTTTAGTGCAGTTACTTGTTACCGTAAAATTCGGTTTACCGTATTGTTCGATCCCAGACGCAGGGGGCAAGCAAGAAAGTTGGTTGACGATCGCTATAATTTATTGGCAATAAGACTAGTGTTTCGTCGAAGTAGAAGTGAGGGCTAGCCCTCACCCCCAACCTCTCTCCCAAGCTTGGGAGAGGGGAGAAATAACCTGTCAATTTCAAGTTGACAGACTACTAGGCATACATTTAACGGAAAGCGAGGATGTTGAGTCAGAAAAAAAATCGCACGGTTGCCACCTTACTAGCATTTTGTGGGACGGTAATCCCGATCGCTGGATGGCACAAATTTTATCTAGGACAGCCTCTTTGGGGTGCAGTCTATGTCTGCCTTTCTTGGACTCCGATTCCTCACATTGCCAGCGCTATTGAGGCGGTTTGGTACTTAGCTCGAGACACAGATAATTTTCAAAGCTACTTTCAGGGGACAGGAATCCCGACGATTCAGGAAACCACCAAGATTAGTTCTGCTGAATCGATCGCCCATAGCATCCGCCAGCTAGAGCAATTGCGTCAGGATGGACTGATCTCGGAATACGAATTCGAGCAAAAACGCAGGCAATACCTCGATCGGATGGCTTAAGAAGTGTGAAGTGTGGAGTGTTGAGTGTTGAGTTAAAAATTCTCCCCCATCTCCCCATCTCCCCATCTCCCCATCTCCCCCTTTCCCCTTTCTTCTCACTTATGAATATGTTTCACAAGAAGTTAATTCGCCAGCGGTCGATCGACGATCCATACTATCGATTGCGATCGCTAGCAGAAATCGCCACGGCCGCAGAATTGGGAATCAAAATCGATGTCAATCGGGCTGGTGTTGACGATTGGTTGAGATTGCCTGGAATTTCGATTCACCAGGCGCGATCGCTCGTCCAACTTTCTCAGTCTGGAGTGCAGTTTTATAGCATAGAAGATATTGCCGCTGCTTTGAACCTGTCGGTACAGTACCTCAGACCTTTAGCGCCAGTTCTCAGCTTTTGTTATTACGAGGAGAGCGATGCGATCGGCCGCGTTAACCCCAATACAGCATCGGTAGATCGACTGAGGCAAATCCCAATTGTGGACGCATCTCTCGCCAGTACCATAGTCGAAAACCGGATGGCGATCGGCCCTTACCGGAACTTGGTCGATTTTCAACAACGCCTGTCGCTATCGGGGCAATTGACGGGGCAATTGATGCACTACTTGCAATTTTGAGATCGATTTGCCCTCACCCCCAGCCCCTCTCCCAAGAAGAGGGAGAGGGGAGCCGGACACGGAAGAATAAGGGTTGCACGAATTCGCCAACAGCATCAGGGGGGGAAACCCAACGAACCCAAATCGCCAGGTCCCAACCTACATTATTTATGGACGATCTTCCCCTTTCCCCTTTACCCATTACTAAAAATGGGGAATTGATAATTGTTTTGGTCGCGCACCTTTTGACTTTTGACTTTTGACTTTTGACTTGATTAGCTATTCTTCTTCATTCCAAGGACTGGAAACTGGTTGTTCTTCCATGGTTCTAAGGGATTGAACGCGACTGAGTTGAGAGAGAAAATATTGAGTTACTAACGTCGGTTGCTTGGCATCCATAATCGCCCGAACGACTGCTACTCGCTCTCCTCCAGCCCTCAAGACATCGCTGAGGTTATTCATATCTATCCCGCCTATAGCAAACCAAGGAACCGAGGAATTTTCCGCCGCGTAGCGGACGTAATGCAGTCCGGCTGCGGGTTTTCCAGCTTTAGTTGGAGTTTCGTACACCGGGCCTACCCCAATATAATCAGCCCCTTCGGCGATCGCCCTTTGCATTTCGTCGGGGTTAGTCGTAGAACGCCCGATCAAGCGTTGAGAACCCAAAATTTGCCGAGCCAGAGCAATCGGGATATCGTGCTGTCCTAGATGTACTCCATCAGCATCGACAGCTAGCGCCAAATCTACTCGATCGTTGACGATAAATAGGGCGTTGTAATGATGGCATAATTGGCGGAGCTTGTGGGCGTAACTGAGCCTGACATCATCTTCAGCGGTTTTTTCCCGGTACTGAAGAATGCTCAATCCTCCTTGAAGGGCAGCTTCGACGATCGCAAACAAGTGTTCCGAGGGTGAAGTAACTAGATACAGAGGCGATCGCATTAGCTGCTGGTGGCGGTGGTAAGCTAGTAATTTGCTCTCTAGGGTATAAACTTGATAGCGCATCTGTTTGACCCCCACGCTCATGTCTGAGTTGTACAGCTTGCTGTATTCTTCCAATACCCGCAATGCCTCTTCCACCCGACAAAGGTTGGCCTGCAACAAATGCTCGATCCCAGAACGATGTTCTTCTTGGGGATGAGTCAGTTCCGTTCCAGGATCGCCTGGAGTATCTCGCGAACCTCTGATTTCGGCACTATGCCAGCTAGCTAACTCCTGCCGCATTTGCTTGCATTCATTGGCTAACTGGGCGCTATTAAGACCAAATCGACACCATTCTTCGATAATCCGCAAACCTTCTCGCGCTCGGTCTAAATTCGCGTCTAAAATTCGCCAAATCGCTGGCTGTGCCAATAACTTGCCCTGGCTTTGTCTCTCGGCCATAGAGAGCTACTCCATAACTTGGTGTCGGTTATTAGTCCCTAGTATCTAATTCTTCGCGACCTGATGTACAACTTTTTGCCTTTTGCTATATAAGTTTGACTTGTCGATCGATTTTCAGTTTCTCATGACCTTATCGCGTAGACCGCTTAAAATGTTGGCGAGTTAATTGCTAAGTTATACATATATTTGTTACAAAATATGAAGAAAGCTAGCGGAGGCACAACAGAATGTTTGGTGGTCTCACGGGATTACAAGACACAACTAGCACCGATTGGGGAGAACGCCTTCTCAATACAGTTGCCAATAAGACCATTCGCCATCTGTTCACTACCAGTGAAGCTGTGGAGGTGGCCGTTCGTTGCTATCCCTCTAGCAAACTGTTACAGGGCAGCATTGACAGCTTTAAAATGAGCGGTCGCGGTTTGGTAATTCGTCGCGATTTTCGCGTCGAGGAGATGTCGTTTGAGACAGATGCCGTCTCGATCGACTTTAGTTCGGCTCTGCAAGGTCAACTGCGCCTGAAGCAATCGACCCAAGCGATCGCCCAGGTCATGCTATCAGAAGACGATCTGAATCGCTCTTTTCAAGCCGAATTGGTCAAGAAACGCTTACAAAACCTTTCTTTGCCCGAACTGACGGCGCTATCTGGCGGTCAGCCAGTTTCTTTTGGGGAAGTGCAGGTAGAACTATTACCCAACAATCGACTGCGAATAGTTGCCGAAGCCGACTTGTCGGATGTGGGCAAAGTGCCGATTTGCTTGACAGCTACCCTAGCAGTCGAACGGCGGCGGCGGATCGCTTTTCAAGATCCCCAGTTTGAGGCTGAGGCAATTCCTGAAGCCCTGCGAGCTACAGCGCAACAGCTAACAGCTATCCTAGCCGAGATTTTGGATAACATGGTCGATTTAGATCGATTCGACCTCGATGGTGTAACCATGCGGGTCAATCGCCTAGAAACTCAAGGAAAAATGTTAGTTTTCAGCGGTTACGCCCAAATCGATCGCATCCCTAGTGGAACTTGAGGAAGTGTGGAGTGTGAAGTGTTGAGTGTTGAGTGTTGAGTGTTGAGTGTTGAGTGTTGAGTATTGAATTAAGAATGCTCCCCATCTCCCCATCTCCCCATCTCCCCATCTCCCCATCTCCCCATCTCCCCATCTCCCCATCTCCCCATCTCCCCATCTCCCTCTCGCCCTCAAGCTGCAACTTCTGCAAACACGCCCAGTTGCCGAAACTTTTGATAGCGTAACTCGCGCCGCTGGCTGCTCGTCAGTTGAGATAATTCCTGCAAATTTTGTAATAGAGTCTGTTTGAGGATTTCCGCAGCGCCTAGAGGATCGGCATGGGCTGCGCCCAATGGTTCTGGCATGATTCGATCGACAATCCCCAAGTTTTTCATATCGGCAGCAGTCACTTTGAGTGCTTCTGCTGCTTGCGGGGCCTTGGTGGCATCTTTCCACAAAATGGCGGCACAGCCTTCAGGGGTGATGACGCTATAAACCGAGTGTTCAAACATTAATATTCGATCGCCCACTCCAATCCCTAACGCCCCTCCAGAAAAACCTTCACCGATAATCGTGCAAATAATGGGAACGTCAAACCGGAACATCTCGCGGAGATTGTAAGCGATGGCTTCTCCGATCCCTTTTTCTTCAGCGATGGGGGTTGGCAAGGCTCCTGGGGTGTCGATAAAGGTCAAAATCGGCATCCCAAATTTGTCGGCGTGTTCCATTAAACGTAGGGCTTTGCGGTAGCCTCCAGGGGATGCCATGCCAAAATTACGGGCAATATTGTCTTTAGTATCTCGCCCTTTTTGGTTGCCCAGCATCACTACGGGAAATTCTCCCAGACGTGCCACGCCGCCTATTAAGGCCAGATCGTCGCTCTCAATGCGATCGCCATGCAATTCTAGCCATTGTTCGCTGATGTATTGAATGTAGTCTAGAGTGCTGGGTCGGCGCGGGTGGCGAGCTACTTGCAGCTTTTGCGACGGCGATAAGTTGCTAAAAATCTCTTGGCGCAATTGTCTGGCACGCAACTCTAGCTGACGAATTTGCTCGGAAACATCGACGCTATTTTCTTCTGCGAGTTCGCGAATCTGGTCGATGCGGGCTTCTAACTCGCTCAGGGGCTTTTCAAAATCTAAAAGAAACGGTTTGCGATCGGTAGGCATTTTTCAAGAGTGTGAAGTGTGGAGTGTTGAGTTTTGAGTGAGAAGCGAGAATTGTGGAGTGCGGAGCTAAGAATTTTTTCCCTTTACTCCTTCCCCTTTACCCTTTCCCCTTTTTCCTCTTCCCCTCACATCAATAAGGGCTTAAATCCGTGTTTTACAGATACCTGACCGATTCGATCCATTTTTTCTACGGTAATTTGGTTGCGTCCCCAAGAAAAATTGGTATGCCATTTTTCAAATTCCAGCAGCATCGATTCGGCGAAACAGGCAAATAATTGGCGGTTGGGTACGTCCATGTTGACGATTTGCATGATTTTCCAGTCGATATCTAGAGAATGCTCCACAATTCCGCCGTTGAGGACGTAAATGCCTGGGTGCTGAACTTTAGTCGAGAGGTTTTTGGGATAACCACCGTCGATTAACAGGCAGGGTTGCTTCAATTTCGTCGGCTCGATTTCGACTCCTTTAGGCATACTGGCAACCCAAACCACGATATCAGCTAATGGTAGTGCCTCTTCCAATCCTAAAATCTTGCCCCGCCCTAGTTCTGCTTGGAGGTTTTGCAATCGCTCCTGATTTCGAGCGACGAGCAATAGATCGGCAATATCAGTCCTGGCATCCAGCCAGCGGCAGACGGCGCTACCGATGTCTCCAGTAGCACCGCAAACGGCAACTGTAGCTTTTGAAAGTTCGATGCCTAACTGTTGCGAGGCTTGTTCTACTTGGCGGCAGATGATGTAAGCCGTGTGAGTGTTGCCAGTGGTGAAGCGTTCAAATTCTAGGTGGATGTTGCGTACTTGCCTAGAATCTTGGAGGTTGAATTCTTCAAAAATAATCGAAGAAAATCCTCCTAGCGCGGTAATGTCGATTCCATGCTTTTGAGCGTGAGCCATGGCATTGAGGATCTTCCGAATGGCTGCCTTAATCCGATGGTTGGCCAGCATCTCTGGCAAAAAGCAAGATTCGACATAGTGCCCTTCAATGGTTTGCCCGGTGATGCTCGTAACTTTAATTCGATCGACGATCTGTGGCGGGGCGCTGCACCAAAAATCTAGCCCTCGATCGGCATATTCTGGATAACCAAGCTCTCTGGCGACAGATTGGGCGTGTTGCAAACTCGTGAGATGACCGATAAGACCAAACATGAATATTTCTTATTAGACTGGTGGATTGCGCAGAAATCTGGTGAAATTTAAAGACTCTTAACAATAGTACAAAAAATTTTGCCTCAAAAGTTAGGAAGAGACTGATGAGGGGTTGTGGGAGAGGGAAGATGGGGAGATGGGGAGCAGAAGGGAAAATTAACTACTAACAACTGACAACTGACATTCTGAACTCCTGCCTTCTTTTTTATTGCTTTAGCCAGACAATAAATCTAAAGATTTTTAAATTCATCCATCAGATCGCCATCTACCATATTTCACCCAAATAAAACGGTTAAAGTCTTTTGGTGAATTATTTTTTCGATTTAATCGTGGTTTTGCTCATTCGTTACACCCATGGTTGGGTTAAGATAGCAAGAAACAAGAAACATCTAAGCAAGCAGACAAAAATCATATGGCGATCGCGGGGGAAGTTTTGACTGCGGCGGAAATATCCTGCTGCCAGCGCTTTGAGATCGACCCCAACAACTTAACTTCATTTTTATGAGGTGTGACGATTTAGTTATGTATACTTTTGGACAGCGATCGCTTTGCCCCCAAAATCGCAGCCTCTGAGCGTCCATAAAATATCTAAATTTAGATAGGAGAAATTAAATACATGGCTGATATCACTAGAGAAGAGATGCGGGAAAGACTCGGTAACATCGATCAGATTAGAGATTTATTATTCGGTCATAAAGTCAGAGAATACGAGCAGCAGTTTCAAAGTAGCGATCGCCGATTGGAAAAGTTAGAAGCAGAATTATCTAACTTTCAGGTAGAAATGCGCGATCGAACCGAGCGCCTGCAAGAATCTCTGGCAACCGAGATTCGCTCTGGACTGGATTCTCTAGAAAAAAAGCTAAAGTATTTGAGTTTAACCACCCACGAGCAGACGAGCAAACTTCAAGAAGAAATTACTTTAACCGATCGCAAACTGTCTCATGGGGTTGAATCCTTGCTCAAAGATGTCAAGTCTCAAACCAGCTTGTTTAAAGAAGATTTGGCTCAAACTAAAACTAAAATTGCTTCTGATTTTCAAGAGTTAAAAGAACGAGTGACAGAAGAGATAGAAAATATTTTTTCTAATCTGAAAGAAAATAAAGTATCCCGTGCTGACTTGGCAGATGTGCTATTTGAAGTATGTTTGAAAATCAAAGGAACTGAATTTGTTCCTAGTTTAAAAGAGGCAACAGAAAATCAGATGAAAACAGATTTCGTCTTGCCAGAAGAAGCAGAAGAAACAGATATATTATCTAACATAGAGCTACACTAATGGATAAAAATGGAGCAGACAACCTAGAAAAACCGCTGCCCAATAGTTATGAAATATCCTCCGATTTTCCAGAAAAAACCTCAGAAAAATTTAACGAGTTAGTTGAGTTGCTGATCGATCTAGAATCGATCGCCCCCAGCAATGGCTCGGCTTTGAGGTCGGAAGTAACACCAAACGATGTTAGCGTTGGTGGCAAGTTTGGTGGCGACTCAAAATCGTTAAGCCAAAATCGAGAAATTATTGCTCGATCTCCCCAAGATAGAATTTCAGTCGATCGCAGTTCCTCCGATCGAGAAATCAGAGCTTTGCCACCCGCAGTTTCCTCAGAAATTTTCGATCGCAAACCAGTTATTCTTAAAGAAATTGTCCCTTCTTTACCTGTAGAAAACAACTATTTAGAAGATACAAAAAAAGGGGATCGTCCTGAGTTTAAACAAGCGAAAAACTCACAGCATTTTTTAGGAAAAGTAACTAGTTCGCATCGAATTGATGGCGATAAAACTGAATTGTCAACTTTGCATCAACAAGTTGTCGAATTAGAAGATAAGTTGACAAATCTAGAACAACAGGTTTATCAACCCACAGAGTTAGTAAATCCCTTGTTGCCGTTAATCGTTGAATTGTTAAAACATCAAAATGAAGTCTCGCGAGACTCGCTGCTATCGGCGATCGTGCCGATTATCGATCGAGCAATTCGGCAACGCAGCCAGCAAGATGTGGCGGCTATGAGCGAAGCTTTAGCTGATGTGTTACCAGGAGCAATTTCTCAAGAAATTCAAAAATCTCCCGAACAAATTGCCAAAGCGATCGCCCCCGAAATAGCTTTAGCGATCGAGGAACAAATTAAACTCGATCGAGAAGCAATTGCTAATACTCTGGGACCGCAAATGGGTGAAGCGATCAAAACCCAAATTAAGGTAGAGCAAAATGCCATGGTTGATGCTCTGTATCCAGTGATTGGTAATACTATTTCTAAGTATATGGTGGAAATGGTTAAAGCCATCAATGACAAAGTAGAAAACACTCTGAGTTTGAAGGGAATTAAACGCAAAATTCAGGCTAAGCTAGAAGGGATATCCGAAGCAGAACTGATTCTTCAGGAATCAATGGAATTTCAAGTTAAGGCAATTTTTTTAATTCATAAAAATTCGGGTTTAGTGATGAGAGAATTTCAACTTTCATCAGAATCTAAGCTAGAAACCGAGATGTTAGCAGGAATGCTGACGGCGATTCGCAGTTTTGTTAACGACTGCGTTACCAAACCCGGAGAATTTTCGGAACTGCATACGATCGAATGCGATGCTTTCAAAATTATTCTAGAAGTAGCAGGTTACTGTTATTTGGCCGCTATAGTTAAAGGCGAACCATCTAAACAATTTATCGAGCAACTTCGTCAAACTCTAAGTGAAATTGCAATCGACCACGATAAAGCGATCGCTGCCTTTAATGGCGATCCAGCAACCATACCCGATCGGGTACAACCACTGTTAGAAAAACTTGCTACAAAATCACAGATATCGAAAAAAACTAGCCTGCCAGTCGGTATAATACTATTGCTTTTCATTCCTATTTTGGGCTTGGGATTTATTCAGTATCGCAGTCATATTGCTAGAACAGTTGAAAGCAAAACGGCTACTGCTTTAGAGTCAAGTCCAGAGTTATCGGTTTATGGCATTGTGCCTGAAGTCCGCCAGGGAAAATTACATTTGATCGGGAAAGTTCCGAATCAATACCTGCGATCGCAAGCTGGTAAAATTGCTAGCACAGTAGCACCCAATTGGCAAATAAATAACCAGATCGTGGCCGTGAAAGTTCCTCCAGATCCAGTGCTAACTGCTGGAGAAGTAGAACGAGTAACGTGGCTATTCAATCAAACTAAAGGAGTCGCAATTACCACCGAGAGCGAATATGGCAAAAACAAGGTGAACGTGACAGGAATAGTTCCCGACATGGCGATCGCCCAGCAAATAACTCAAGCATTTCAACAAATTCCTGGAATTGACGCTGTTAGTAATACCGTTCAAATCCGGCCGATTTTAGAAACGCGCCTTTATTTTGAATCTAATTCCACTCAATTTAGTCGTGCCGATGTCGGCAGTAAAATTAAAGCGATTCAAGAATTTCTCGATCGAAATCCCCGCGTTCATTTAAGGATTATCGGTCATACCGACTATCGAGGCCAACAACCTCAAAATCAAGAATTAGGGATAAAACGCGCTCTAGTTGTCAAGCAGGCGTTAACGGCTTCGGAAGTAAATCCAGCCCGCCTGCATATTTTTAGTAGTCCTAAACTCCCTCCAGGAATGACAGCCGAACAACCTCTCTGGTTGAGTCGGTGCGTCCGATTTGAGGTGTTTATTCCCCAGTAAGGAGAGGGGGAGAGAGGGAGAGAGGGAGCGTGCTAACTTCTGCCTTCTACCTTCCGAACTCCTGCAAGGGCAGGGCGCAAAGCTTTGCGCCCCTACTCCTGAACTTCTGTAAAGACGCGCTATAGTACGTCTCTAAAAACTCCTGAACTTTAAACTCCGAACTCCGAACTCCGAACTCCTATGTCTTTAATTTCTAAAAAAATTTGTCTCGTTGGTGACTTTGGAGTCGGTAAAACTAGCTTAGTTCGCCGCTTTGTCGATCGCCAGTTTAGCGATCAATATTTGTCAACTATTGGAGTGAAAATTTCCCGCAAGCTAGTAAAATTGTCGGCTAACGGTAACGTCGAATCGCCAGATGTACAACTGGTGATTTGGGATGTAGAGGGGCAGACGAGATTTCAGGCGATCGCTTCTAGTTACTTACAAGGTGCAGCCGGAGCCATTATCGTTGCCGATCTGAAACGACCGGAAACGATCGCTAGTATCGTCCAACATATTGCCCTCGCTGCTAATGCCAATCCTCAAGGAATAGCGATCGTCATTGCTTTAAATAAAGTCGATCTAATCGATGAAACAGCTTTAGCAGACTTGCTTTCCCTGTCTCAATGGGAAGATCGCACTGAAGTAGTAGGGACTTACACGACTTCTGCCAAGACTGGGAACGATGTCGATGAAATTTTTCAAACCTTAGCTCAAGCAATGGTCTAGAGGGGAAAGGGGAAGAGGGAAATTTCCCCTTTGACCCTAAATTCATCTTGCAAGTTCAGCGACTTAATGGTACAAGGTTGACAATAATTGGCAATTCTAATTTGTGGTTAGAGGAAGGCGGTATGTCAGCAAGATTGAAGATCGATAGCTTTGAGATTCACGACGACAGCGATTGCTACGTTATCGCCGAAATCGGCAACAACCATCAAGGCAGCCTAGAAAAATGCAAGGAACTATTTCACGCTGCCAAAGAATGCGGCGCTCATGCCGTCAAACTTCAGAAGCGAGATAACCTGGCTTTATATACGCAGGAAGCTTATAACAAGTCCTACGACCACGAAAATAGCTTCGGCACTACCTATGGCGAACATCGAGAGTTTTTAGAATTTGGGGCTTATGAATATCGAGAACTGAAGCAATATGCTGAAGAACTAGGAATTACTTTCTTTGCTACCGCCTTCGATCTTCCCAGTGCTGACTTTCTGGCCGAGATCGATATGCCAGCTTACAAGATCGCCTCTGGAGATTTGAGAAGTCTGCCCTTAATTAAATACGTCGCTCAGTTCCAAAAACCCATGATTATCAGTACGGGCGCGGGAACGCTGGAAGACGTACAAAGAGTTTACGATGCGATCGCACCCATCAATAATCAATTGTGCTTCTTGCAGTGTACGGCTACCTACCCAGCAGATTTTGAAGAATTAGACTTGCGAGTAATTGAAACCTATCGAGAACTGTTTCCTGGGGTTGTCGCTGGTCTTTCTAGCCACGATAACGGTATTGCCATGGCAGTTGCCGCTTACGTTTTAGGAGCGCGGGTAATTGAAAAGCATTTTACTCTCAACCGAGCCATGAAAGGGACAGATCATGCTTTTTCCCTCGAACCTATTGGCTTGCGCAAAATGGTCAGAGATTTAAGGCGCACCCGTCAGGCTTTGGGAGACGGTCGCAAGCGCGTTCATCTCAACGAACGTTCTGCCTATCTGAAAATGGGCAAAAAGTTGGTCGCTGCCCGCGATTTGCCCGTAGGTACTGTATTGACGGCGGCAGACATTACCATGAAATCTCCTGGAGATGGCTTGGCCCCATACGAACTAGAAAATGTTATCGGTAAACAGTTGACCGTTGCCCTCAAAGCCGATGAGTCGATTAGTCGGGCCGCGTTAGGCGATCGCGTGGAGTCGATCGCTTAACGTGAAGTATTTCGACTTGTCTGAGAAGATCGCGGTGGTCACAGGCGTTCTGGGCAAGCTGGGGCCTACTTGGTGCGGTGCTTTATTAGAAGCAGGTGCAACCGTAGTGGGAATCGACTTGCCCGCCGCTAAAATTTCTCTTGGGTTTGCCGAACTGCAAGAGCGTTACGGTCAAGAACGCCTCTATTTAGAACGGGGGGATATTTGCGATCGCGCCCAGATCGTTGACATTCGCGATCGCATTCTGGCACAGGTCGGGATACCCTCAATTTTGGTCAACAATGCTGGCATCGACCAGCCTCCCGGCCCTGCTAAAACCTATTTGTTAGAAGAAGTTCCCTTAGAAGTTTGTCGCCAAGTTTTTGAGGTCAATATTTTAGGCGCTTTTCAAGTGACTCAAATCTTTGGCTCTTCGATGGTTAAAGCCAAACGGGGTTCTATTATTAATATCGGTTCGCTCTATGCCAGCGTCTCTCCTGACGTGCGGATGTACGACCATCTAGATTGCGATCCACCTTTTATCAAACCTCCTGCCTATGGTGCTTCTAAGGCAGCTTTAATTAACCTGACTCGATATTTTGCCACTCATTGGGGCCCTGTGGGCGTGCGCGTCAATGCCCTCTCTCCTGGAGGAGTTTTGGGGGGACAAGATGCAGAGTTTAAGCGCAAATTTGGCGATCGCGTTCCCTTGGGAAGAATGGCAAACTTAGATGACTTAATCGGTCCTTTAATCTTCCTGGCCTCAGACGCTTCAGCTTACGTGACCGGAATCGAACTTTTGGTTGATGGGGGTTTTACGGCTTGGTGATATGAAATCCTCTTAGCAAAATTCGGTTTGCCCTCACCCCGCCCTGACGGGCACCCCTCTCCCACGGGAGAGGGGTTGGGGGTGAGGGTGGGATTCATGCTTTTAATAACCGGATTTGATATAACAACTCTTGCTGGCTAACTTTGGCACTTATCGATCGTCGTTATTCGTGCGATTTTCTCTCCAAATTTTTTCAAAATTCTTATTCCCATTCTTCTAATTCCGCAATCCAGTTGCGAACCAAATAAGTAAATTGTTCGCGACGAGTTTCAAATGTAGCAGCTAGCCAGATAAAAGCAATACCAACGATTAGACCGACTACCCATTTAAAAAATGGCTGGTGCAATATCAAAACTACTAACTGATAGAAAGCATTGGCGATAAAAGTAGCCGTCCCCACATAGAGAAAGGCTCTAACTCGCAGTAATAACCCGGCAAATATCGCAATAAGACTGAAGATTCCTGGTACTATCCACGCATCTTGATGAAAGATTAAAGCTGAAACACAAATCGTACTCGTCGCCATCAACCGGAGGTAGTGACGCGACTCTTTGGCGTTGGGTAGCTGCCAATAATAATCGACTTGGGCAACATATAGCAAAGATAATCCTGTCGGGGTCATATACCACAGATGGTCGCTTAGATCTAAATCTAAAAACCACTTAAAAAGCGCCCAATCGATTAGCATCAAGCTGATATAAGTGAGACGAACTTGCTTAGTTAAATAGCAAAGTAAAATGTAAAATCCTGCGGTTATAACTAAGCCGAGAGAGTAAATTGCCTCTCTAGTTTCCCAGACGAAAACTAAGGGCAAAACATAGGCGATTCGCTGCCAAGGTCTTTTTTGCCAGCCCCAACTTTCCCAGGGCAAGATATAAAAAAAGTATGCCCAAATACAAGCAATGGGAGCTTTCCAAGGAAATAGCTCTCCAGCAAATAGCTGTCCGAAGGGAGTATCGCGCCAGAAAATCTTGAGGGCGGCTACTTCTAAAATCCCTAAGTAAACCCAAATTTCGGCTGCTTGGCGATCGCTATGATTTCGTCCTTGAAAGAGGGCATACTGAATTAAAAATATCCCCGTAAATAATCCCGCTACGTGACTCGATGCCAATGAATAAAAATTGGCAGCAATTAAAAAGCAACTACTGCTGAACCAATGACCGTGAGAGATAATTTTTAATTCTTGGTTGGTAAGACCTAAGTATCTAACCAGCCAAGGAGAAAGCAGGCGATAAGCATATACGATCGTCGTCCCTAGAGCCGCTAGAGCAACAAATCCATCTCCTAAAGCTCCTCCCGGTACTTGCAATAGCTGGTAGAGCAAAATTTCATAAGCACTAACCGATATGCCAATAATTCCTAAGTAAATTAACGGTTTCAGTTCTGGTTGTCTTCTACCAATGCCGATCGCAATTAAAGCTACACCTAAAGAACAAAAACCAGTCCAGCTAGTAAATGTATCTAATCGCAACACTACGCTTAGGGCAGCGTAAATCAAAGGAAGAATGTGCCAATTGGGAGGCAGAGTATCTAAGCGGTTGCGCCGCCACCACACTTCTCCTAAAAGTTGAGTTAGAAGCCCCAAACCAACGTTAGCAACGCTCAAATTGACGATCGCATATCCGCCAAAGCCTAATGCTTCAGCCGTCAACAATTCCAAACCCCAACCGCAACCATAAAAGGCCCAAGGGTTGGGTTGTCGCCAATAACGATAAGCGATCGCACCCATAGTTATTGTCACTGCCCCGATTACCATGACATCTGGGGGCAGAATTCGCTGATAAACGGCTAGAGAATGAACCGTAAGGAGAGAAAATTCTAAGCCGCACAAAACGATCGCCCAGTCATCGGCGGCTTGTGCATAAATTGCTGCTAGGGTTCCATGGCGAGTAATTAACCAGCGACTAGCCAACCATAAAATCAGAATCGCGATCGCTCCGACTAAATACCAATCAGGAATCGACAACTCGGGCAAACCAGGTATGCCATCCCACAACCACGCGGCCACGAAACTCAATCCGAAGCCGATAGTAATTGCTGCGGCTGAGAGATGTCGCAAAGATCGAGTATTGACTAACATCAAGCCAGTCGCCACGCCCAAACCGATCGATCGCACTTCTGGCTGCAAGAAGGTCAAAAATTGCAGGAAAAATAGAGCGATCGTACTCAACCAAAATCTGCTGGATTTTAGGGGGTCAGGAGTACGACTTGCTACCCAAGTCAGAGTTATAGGCGCAACCAGCCACCAAGTCACCCAATACTGACTAAAGCAATTGTCAGTTCGCAATTCGCAATTCGCAATGGTTTGACTGCTAACCGGATTAATATCTCCAGAGGTAGGAGGGTAAATCCAAAGCCAGAGTAAGTAAAAGCTGACAACAGCCAGGACTAAGCCTAAATGCCAAGCGCTGCGCTGCCAAACCTGTAGAGCGCCAATCTCTTGCGTTTCTACAACTTGCGATTCTGAGTCGTCTTCTGCGATCCCTTGTGCCCTCACCCCCAACCCCTCTCCCAAGCTTGGAAGAGGGGAGCCGGAGGCGGGGTGAGGACCGCCAATCTCTAAAACGCTCGCTCCCCACTCCAGCAACATGACAGCTAGCATAATAATTGCCCAGACTTCCCGACGGAGATCGGGGAAGAAAAGGTTAATTCCAGAAGCTAGCGCCAACAGCCCCACAATATGGCTGAGATACACCAAATTGATACCGATGGGAGAACGACGGAAGGAGACGATCGCTAGCGTTACAAAAGACAACAAAAGATCGAGCGATCGCACCGTAGGATTGACTAAAGCGATCGCTGTCAACGTGGTTCCCAAACCCAGTGCTAGCCGATCGGCAAAGTTGGCTAATTGAGGCTTAGAAGCCCGATCGAGCCACTCCGACACCGCCATAATCAAAATTACATAGGGAAATAAAACTAGGCTCAATAACGCCCAAGGAGTGCTTTGTGTCCCCGTTAGGTGAGTGCCAGTTGCGATCGCCCATTCTTGGGTAGAGGTTGGCAATAACCGCCAAACCAGCCAAACTGTCTGCAACCCGATGGCTAATAAAACAGCTAAATCGGCTTTTTGCCACCACCGCTGCAAGCGGCTATGAAAGAACCATAAGCTCAACAAGCTAACGCCAGTTGCTTGCCAGGGAACGGTTCCAACTGAAACCGACCAACCCAGCAGTAATAAAATCCCACCAATGGACTCCCAAAGCGCAAGGAGAGAGGGCGAAGAGGGCGAAGAGTTTTGAGTTAACCATTCCTCTTCTGTCTCCTGTGTCTCCTGTGTCTCCTGTATCTCCCCCTCTCCCCATCTCCCCATCCCCCCCTCTTCCTGCTGTGACAGCCACGCTACTACCCAGCCACAAATTCCTAAAGCTAGACCTAATTGCGGGATCTCTACGCCAGTAACAAAAATTGCTCTGACGAGTAACATCACTAAGGCATAAATTACTAAGGATGAGGCTATATCTAATCCTTTGTTGTCGCTCCTCGAATTTTCAAGCTGTTGGCGATGTTGAGTTGTATAAAAGGTAATGACAGAAGTGCCGATCGTGCCGATGTAAAGGGCGATGAGGGGAAATTTTGGTAAACTCCAGCCCCAATGCAGGTAACTCAGTCCCAAAAAATTGAAAATCGGCAACCAGTGCAGTTGTTGCCGTCGCCGAGAATAAATCGAGGGGCGATTTTTTAATAACAGAATGGTAATAAAGGTCAGCAATACTGTGGCGATCGCAACTGTAAGCCATTCCAGAGGATGGTGCCACAACTTAAAGCTATCCATTGCCCACAAGTTGACTGGCACTAACATTAGGGTGACGACTTGCAAGGTGTTAGCAGTCAATCCTAAATTAGATTGCTTGCCAGCCCAAAAACTGACCAAGCAAAAGATGGCAGTATAGCCAAACAACACCCCATATTGTCCGACTGGGGGAAACTTTTCCCATTGACTGGCGGCGAGGACTCCCGAAGAGATTACCACCATGAACACGCCCAAAAAAAGCAACCAGCGAACGCTCAATTCTGCCACTAGCGATCGCAGAGTCCGAGTAATCAGATCGGGCGATCGACTCGGTTTACTACTAGCAACTTCAACGGCAAAATCCCGATCCACAGCTACCAACCCTGGAGGCTCTGGTATGGTTGCCTTCACTGGTTCCGGTAGCGGACAAGATAAATAATTTAGAGATAAATCTCTAACTTGATGCTCAGAAATTAAGCCCAAACGCAACCACGCATCCAACCCTTCTAATAACGCAGGTTGAGAGTTGCCAGTTACGACTTTAATTTCGATCGGGCGATCGAATTGAGATGACATCGGCAGTCTCCCTATATGGAGATACCCTATATTGCTTTCGATCTAGGGTTTTGACTACTACTACTGTGCCACTTTTTTCACTGGACTAAGCTCAGATAATTATAATTAATAGAGTTGCCTAGCGATCGCCAGAAAAATCAGCCGCCAAAAACCTAAGACAAGTTACTATCGCTATCTGCATTGGTATTATTTGGCTGAAATTTAGGAAAAATAAATTCATGAATAATTATGAGATTATTTTCGCTATATTTTTATTACTGGGCATAAGTGGTTTTGTTAATTGTGGTATCTCTGTCGCAATTGACATTTCTGTCAAACTTCAATTTATGGATCGAGAATTTAGGTCACTTGTTCTCCGCAACTCTAAATCAAATGGTAAAATTAATCTTTTTGAATTCGCCGTTGAAAGTGGCGTTCATGGGGCGATCGCTCGGTGGTATCTCAATCGCAAAGCCAAACAGTTTAGTGCTTTTACCGAACGCGACGAATTGGGAGAAGAATTTTATTATTTTGGAGAGTCTAAACGTCACTATCTAGCTTTACTATCCGAAGATAGTTAAGTCCTATCCTTTTAAATTTTGTTATGGAATCTAAAAATAATTAGCTAATTCTTGTGGGATAGCCCTCTGGGCTGTCCCAGTGGGCAGGCTGGAAGCCATTGGTGTCAACTTAAGGCTAGAGCCTTTGCTAAACCATGGGTTTCAGCCATCTCCGCCAGAGGTTGAAAACCTCTGGCTAATAGCACAAGTCCATTGAAATGGACTACCTTGACTACAGTTAGTCCTCTTTAGAGGACTTTAGCTTTGAGGCAGGGGTTTTCAACCCCTGACGGATGAAGGCTTTGACCGTTAACTTGACACCAATGGAATGGCTGGAAGCCTACCCCACAAGATTATTCACCAATGATTTAGACTCGCTATAGCGATTTACCGACACTTCAACCTTTGATATTCAATTTTAATGCAAGCATCCATTACTACATTCATACCTGCGGCTAAAGCTTGTTGGGCAGCAGATTCATGATTAATACCTAACTGCGCCCAAATAGTTTTAACATCGATCGCGATTGCCTGTTCGACAATTTCTCGTAGGTACTCGCTGCGCCGAAAAATGTTGACCAAATCTACTGGTAATGGCACTTCTGCCAACGATGTATAACTCGGTTCCCCATCGATTTCTTTCACTGCTGGGTTAACTGGAATCACGGTATAACCCACTCGACGCAAAAACTGGGCGATTTGATAGCTGGTACGTTCTGGTTTATCGGAATGCCCGACAACAGCAATGACTTTAGTATTAGTCAGGATGTCGCGCAGGGCAGTGTCATCTAACTTGACTATAGACATATTTTTCACCATTGCGATCGCAACTTGTTGGCAATCCTTTCATGCTAAATCCGATTAGCATAGTCGGAGTTTGCCCTCACCCCCTAGCCCCCTCTCCCAATTCTGGGAGAGGGGGAACCGGAAGAAAGATTGAGGTTTGAAGCCCCTCTCCCAAGCCTGGGAGAGGGGTTGGGGTGAGGGCAGAGCCATTCGTCGAATTCGCGTCAACTGAGAACTTCTTCATAATTTTCCCAGGAACATTTTAGATCGATCGCCTGTTTTCTTAGGCAATTATCATCTGGACCTCAATTAACCCAGCAATAATCTTTGTCAGTGGTTATCTGCGATCGCTAATCTGTTCGTTCTGGGGTGCAAAGCTGATGAATTTAAATCTTATCCTCACTTTGAGTGTAACCTGTTTTCATTTGTTTACTGGAAAGCTGCACTGGCTAAAAGTTATCTCCCCAAAGCGTTGGCTTTCTTTTAGTGGAGGGGTAGCGATCGCTTATGTCTTAGTCGATATTCTACCGAGTTTGAGCCAAGACCAACAATCGATAATTCAAGCGGGAGATGCGATCGCCTCATCTTTTATGCGACAAGTTTATGTCGTTACCTTAGTCGGTTTATTAGCCTTCTACGGGTTAGAAATCTTAGCCATGGAGTCCTCTAAATCTCATAACTCGGTTTCGTATCTAACGCCTGCCTTGGCAGGAAAAGGGAAACCTATATCTTCTTTCTCTACCAAATTAGATCGACCCGATCGCTTCAGTTTTAATAAAGTACCGAAAACTTTTTGGCTGCACCTCGCTTCGTCGGCGATATCTAATGTTTTATTTAGCTATTTGCTCAACCATACGGCAAAGACCCTCGATTGTTTGCTATTATTTGTAGCTTTGACTCTCCACTATTTGGTAGTCGATCGCAACTTACAGCGAAGTCAAAAAGTAGCTTACGATCGAATTGGGCGTTGGGTGCTGATAGGGGCGCTGTGGCTGGGTTGGACGTTACGATTAATTATGCCTGTAGGAGGCGTAGCGATCGCTTTTCTCAAAGCTTTTCTCGCTGGTGGGGTAATTCTGGGTGTCTTAACTAGAGAAATTCCCGAACGCCAGGAAAGTTGTTTTTGGTCTTTTGTTTCTGGGGCGGCAGTTTATACGACAATTTTGTTGTTGGTGTAGTTAGTAAGTTGTTAGAAAAAGATGCGCTGTAAATTGGAATTAGAAGTCAAAGCAATTCGCAATTACCAATTCGCAATTGACAATTACAGTTAGTGATTGCTCTGACCCACCACTAACTGAAGACAACTGATTTTTAAATCAGTGTTGGCTCTGAACCCATTAATTAACAATTAATGAGAATCTTTGCATTTAATTGTGAATTGCGAACTGCGAATTGACAACTGTTTTGGTTAATTTATGAGTGATTTGAGTGAAATTGTTTCTATGACTCATGCTAGTTTCCATCGCGGCTTAGAAAGCTTAGTCAGTCGCGATCGCGATTTGGCTGGTATTTTGCTCGAATTTGGCCCGCCGCCAATTTGGCAAAGAGAACCGGGCTTCGCTACGTTGGTGTAAATTATTCTAGAACAACAAGTTTCTGTGGCTTCTGCCAAAGCAACTTTCGATCGCCTTGGCAACTTTGTTAGCATCGCACCAGAAAATCTGCTCGCCCTTAAAGATGAGGAATTAAAAGCGATCGGTTTTAGTCGGCAAAAAGCTTCATACGTGCGGAATTTATCGCAAGCGATCGCTACTGAACAACTCGATCTCGATAGTTTGTCTCAAAAAAAAGACGATCTCGTCAGACTCGAATTAAAACAAATCAAAGGCATTGGCGATTGGACGGTAGATATATATCTATTAATGGCGCTGCAACGTCCAGATGTTTTTGCTAAAAGCGATTTAGCGGTAGCGATCGCCGTTCAAAAACTAAAGAAATTGGCCGAACGTCCTACCGTAGAAGAAATGTTAGCGATCGCTTCGGCTTGGCAACCCTGGCGTTCGATCGCCACTCAGTTACTTTGGCATTATTACTTAAATGTAAATCGCAAACAGATGAAATGAATTTTATCTTTCTAAATCGAATCTCAAAAACTTTACTTTGATTTCGAGCCAATTGCTTTGCCGATCTCCTGGGCTATTTCTTTTTGCGTCCAATAGCTACCATGAGCGTTTCCACCATTAAGAATAGGTAATATAGTGTCCCCGAATGCTCCCCAGAGCCAATTACTGGGACTCATAATATCTTTGATATCAACCAGATCCCCTGCTCCACCTAAGAGAAGCGGCATGACTCCCTCTAATGGGTAGGCAATTGGATCGCCGGGGTGAGCGTAGTTTCTCCAGACCAGGGGCTTTAGCTTTTTTTGTTGTCGTGCTTCTAGGAATTCCTTGAGTTTTGGTGTGAGGTTAAAAGATTTTGCCCCATCAACGTTGATTAAACTAAACAAAGAGATGGGTGAACCCATGGTATGAATGCTGGCTAGAGGAATTCCATAGCTTTTTTCTTCTTCGTTGGCACCAATACCAAAAAAGCCACGGCGAATATTCTCAATTTGCTCGAGCGTCTCATCATCCAACACAGACTCTTCCCAACGAGAGGCAAATAAGATATCAAATAAAATGACGGTACCCCAGCTATGAGTGACGAGGTGGAGGCGATCGCCTTCAGGAGGGTGTATTATGCTTTCAAGCGGCCCCATTTGCTTAATAGCTTGCTGGGTAATCTCTCGGACAATATTTTTACTGATGGTTCGGCTCAGATACATAGCCGCATCGCCCACAAACGGTAAAATTTGGTTAGTTCGTAGTTCGTCGCGAAACCAAAATTTATGCCATTGGGGAGACTTGGTAAAGCCTTCATGCAATTGCTTGATTCGCTCTTCTCCGACATCTCCCCAAAATAAAACTACAGGTTTTAGGGTTCGCGATCTATCGCTGACGGACTTTTTAATGACCTCAAACATATCGTTAGCCTGCGTTTGAAAGCCTTGACGATCTCGAACGTTTACGCCATGCATGAATATAATGTAGTCTGTAGGCATTATCTTTCCTGTTTAGATAAAACTTAACGGCTTTTTTATTTTCTCATAAATAATATTCGATAATAATGTTCGATCCCAAATCCGATTTTTAAAACCAACATTTTATTTGTAGTCGGCTCCAGAAAGATTTTGTTTCTATGGCTGTGGCTTTAATTATCGATGCAGATTTGGGATGACCGAAACAATTGTCAATTTGCAATTTAGGGTACAAGCTATCCTTTCAAGGAGAAAATAAAAACAATTTCTTCGTTATTTCAGAGCTACTGGCTATGCCTGCGGCAGGCTGCGCCAACAGGCATGGAATTAATTGCGAATTGGTTTGACAGTTCTATTTAGCTCGATCGGTCTGATTTCTGAGCCGAGCTAGTTCCTGATAAATTCGCTTCCGAGAGCGATTTACTCCTCCTAAAGGTTGAAGTTCTGGCAGAGTATTCCAAGGCGAAAACGCTAGCTTTTCATCAAAGTCATTCATTGTTGGCGTGTCAAATTCTTGACTTGGAATCCGAATGGTTGCCACTTTAAAAAAAGGAGATTCTTTTTCGTCCCATTCAACAGTAGAATCTTCGATCGGCATTTTAATTGCATCTTTTTGAAGCTGAATTTTAAAGTCAAAAACAGCCTCTCCCTCCGACAATTGTTTCCTCATTGCTTCTCGAAAATAATTATCTTTATTGCTAGCTTTCTCTGGATCGAACTTTTCGCCCGTAAAAATAGGAACCGCAGAAAATTTCATGGCGCGATCGCCTAGTTTATATGGAGTCGAACTCCAGTAGGTAATCTCTAAAGGATTAGTTTGTGAGTTTGCGCTCGCGCTCATCCTTATTTTCATAACCCGTTCAAAAACCTTATTTTCTTTTAAATCTTTAGCTGGTTCTTGGAGATCTTTAGGAATTTCGAGCGGTGTTTCTGGCGTGACAGTTTTTCCTTCCCGAATCAATTTAGCTGCGGCTGCCCTTCTGGCTGCGGCCACCATAAAAAAGTTGATGTATTGTTGCAGATCGCGAATGAAAAAATTAGGGCTATTGAGGAGAACAAAATCCTGTTCTCCTTGATGCTCTGGATCGTCAAGGACTTTTTCACCTTCAACATTCATCAGCTTAATTGCCATTCCTTTCCCATCTGGTTCTGTATCGGGCTGAAGTTTGCCATCTGGAGTGCGAAGATTGCTGTTATTAGAAAACCGAATCCAAACATCATAGATTTTCTTCGGTTCTTTAAAAACACCGACTTTCATATCATCTGGAATATTCGCTTCGACGATAAACTTTCCTTTAACGCAGCCATGACTCTTCGGGTGTTGATCTCTGAGCATCGGTGGGCTGCCCTCCATCGATTTCTTGCCAAATTGCACCAATTGCTCGATTAGTCCTTCTTCTTCTGGTGGTATGCGTTCTGGACTTGATTCTTCTGCCATGATGCTTTTAACCTCTTTTGATTTAAATTTTTATTGTTTGCTTCATTATACATCTCCAAAAATTAAACTCAAAGGCAGGCAGGATGGCTACCTTAAAAAAATGGTTGGAGGTATATAATTTACTCAAATAGCTAGACATTACCTTTAAATGTCATTGAGGTTCCACTGGCGCTAATGTTAGAAACATCCAATCTTGATAGCGTGCCATCCCACCAGCGGCTATTAGGATTAGTAGACGCACCAAAGTAAGTATTGCCCCCAGCATAGTAAAGGTCTTTAGCCTCACCATATTGACCGCCAAATTCTCCACGTTCTAAATCGAACTCGCCATCAGCTTGTACGAGCGAGCATTCGTAATGAGAGTTGGGAGACATTCCTTGGTTTTCGTTGTTTCCTAATTCATCAATATGCCAAATTGCTAGCCCCGAACCGGGTAGGGATCGATCGCGTTCGGTTTGCTGCCGATTTTCGATGATAAAATACTCGCGCTGATTCTTCGAGTGAATGAAAAATTGATTGACACCAGCGCGAACGGTGGCATTTAATCCGGGTGTAATTGAAGTAACGCTGTCTGCCCAACCAGCCCGGTATTTGAGGTACGCACCTACCTGGGTGGGGTTTTTCTCATTAATATTAGCACCAGCACACATCAAGCAAAAACCGCCGACTCCGTGGGAATTGACCCCATCGCGTCTATAGTCGTACAAATCTGGAAAGTCACAAATCATGTGTCCGTTTTCATGGCAGAAAGTGCCAAGAGTCAGTTCCCTGCCGATGTTAGTAATTTGATAGTCAGCAGCAATTTTACCGGGCATTAAATTATAGTCAGAAAACAAACGCCAAGAATGCGGCCATAGTCCTTTCGACCAGTTGTTAACTACATCGCCTGCATAAAACATATTAGTCGCATAGACATAGTTACCACTATCGACAGTCAGACGACTGAAATCGAATCCTTCGGCTCGCAGATAATCCAAACATTCTCGGATTAATTCCTGCGCTCTAACTCCATCTGGCTGAGTCTCATCGGTGTAATAAGCTCTATTGTATTTAGCCGTGTAGTAGGGAGCGACGATACTGGTGTAACGCAATTTGCCGCCCGAATTATCGAAGAAATAATCGTAAACCGAGCCGTTATTGCCAAAGCCACTGTATCCCTGTAAGTTGCAATAATCTTTGACTTCAGCTTCGGAAATAGTGGCAGGAACGTCAGGAAAATCAACCAAGAGACACAAACCGACAAAATCTCCAACGGTCTGTCGTTGTGGCGGAGCAGGCATTATTTCTGTTGGTGCCATCATGGCAGCGCGTTGTTGCATTCGGGTGACTTCGCGCCTGGTTTCCCAACGCGTCTTTTTAGGCAGTAAACCGGAACTCATAGAAGTTGGAATTGCCGCACCTCTGCGATTGGCTCGCAATCTTGGAGTCAGTCCGAGATTGTACGGATTTACCATTTCTGCTTGAAATCCTGTTGGCAAAAGCTCCTCGCCATTATCGCTAATCGTGGCGTATTGATAAAAGTTAGTTATGGGGTCTTTCACCACAGTAAAACCATCTAGAGTTTCAAATACTGCTTGCCATTGATTGCCCCAACCTCGCACTTGAAATTTAGTTCCATCGGGCTGAATAAAGGTAAATTCTTTTCCAAAAAAAGGGACTGACATAAAAATTTCTCCTTTTTGCGATCGATACTTTAAACAGAATTAAGAGAGGTAGCTTCCTAAAAAGTAATGCCGATCTAACCCCAGTTATTACGACCCCAATCAATTAGTCTTACCAATCCGTTACCGCCAGCAAATAGACTATTCTTCTCTTCGGCAAAATTATCTTCTCTGCCGCTCAGAGTACCAATAATTTGGCGTTGGTCATTAAATACACCCCACAAAGGGCCGCCAGATTGCCCGCTAGCAATATCGGCTTGGGTTTCGACTTCCAGGGTATCGTAGCTATCGCTGTCATCGTCTCGAACAGCAATCCCAAGTTCGTAGCTAGGTTGGGTACCACCCATACTTAAATCGTATGGATAACCAGCGTGCGTCCACACGGACAGATCCTCCCAATCATCAATGTAAGTTCGGTATCCGAAGTAACCCAACCAATCGCCCATTGGTCGATCGATTTGGCAGATGGCCATGTCATATCCATCGACTGCTGTAGGAGTTTCCCAGGCAGCGATACCAATTACATTGGCAACCCAAGTTGCACCGAGGATCGATCCCGAACCGAACATCGCTGGAATAAATGTGAGGTTTCCGGTAACTGGGCCGCCAGGGGACCACCAGCCTGAGACTACGTGCGCAGCAGTGAGGATGGTATTTTTCCCGACTAATGAGGCCGTTCCCCAAGTGCCATCAGGCTTATTGAGTCTGCCGATGCAAACCCATGGAAACGATGTGTCGTAATAAATACTCCGGCTCTCGCCGTTATAAATTTGCGTGAAGTTGGCCGGAATCACTTTGGCTCCAGAAAAGCGCCTCAAAGGTTTTTGGCTCTGGCGACCGATAGATCTCGGTCCACCTGGAAGAATTGGTGCTTCATCTGGAACGAAGGATGGCAGCGAAACCATCTTTTTGTTCTCTTTCAATAATTCTTCTCTAGATAGAACAACCCCACCGAAAGCTTTCTGTTGCTTTGAATCTAAAACTGGATATCGTTCTTGCCGCAAGCGGAACCAATCTTGCACTCCAAGTTTCGGCTCCTGTTTGGCTTGTTCTAAAGGGGTCATCGGCTCGATCTGCGATCGTTCTTTGATGATTTTCATGGTTTATACTCTACGATTGTGCTGGTTCAACTAATTGTTGACAGGAAATATCGATCGAGCATCGCGCGTCTCTTGCAAGGAAAGTTTAAAAGTTTTGATGAATATTCGATCGATTTATCTGTTAAATTTGTTGGTTTCGATCTCGCGTTGGCTCAGCCTGTTGCGGAGCAACGTATCGCTGTTGTCTTGGCAAAATCAATTATGTAACTGATGCTCTTAAGATATCCGAGCATTAGGTGGTGGCCAATGATAAAAAGTGGTGAAAAGCGATCGCAAAAGTGAGAAAAAGTGAGTCGTTCGATCTCCACTCACTAGAAAAGATTATTGTTGGGGAAAATCGGCTTGCAATTGTTGCATCAACCAATTAGCTGCGGCGGTATTGGTTTCTTGGGCGAGGCGTTCGATCGCTTGCTCCACCAGCAAAATCGACAGACCTGCTAGCACCTGGGAAACTTCAATGGTTTCATACACGCCTGTAGAGTTCAATCCGAAGGCAAACAGGCGCATTCCTTTGACATCGATGACCCAATATTCGGCAATTCCCAAACTGGCATAAAGTTGCTTTTGCTCGTCTAGGTCGATGCTGAGCGTGGTATCGGCAATTTCCCCGACTAGATCTGGCAATCGATGGCGGGTTAAATCGATGCGGCGCGGCTCTCCCGGTTGCCACTTGGGGATATTTTCACCTTTGTAAAGAACCAAATCAGGCGCACAGGCATGGGTTTCCGGCCGATCGATGAGGCAACGCCCAAACGATTGGATTGCAGGCTCAGGATGCAAAAATGCCCAAAATCCAAAGACGATCGTTATCAGGTCGTTGAAAGAAGCATGATTCGGCCCTTCTGTCCCCATATCAACCCACAACCATCCCTGGTGAAAAGCAATTTTCCGCCAATCGATATCTTCACTGTCCCGCACTTTGACATAATCTTCCCAAGTGGCATCGCGCCTTTGAATCAGAGGGAAAGGCTGGCTAGATTTTTCTAAGGAGAGGGTCATGGGTAGACACCTGGTAAATTAGATTTGGCGATCGCATACCATTTTTATTGTAGGTCGCACTTGCATAGTCCTTTAATATCAAATCCGGTTCTCATACCATCCATTGCTGCCCTCACCCCCAACCCCTCTCCCACCTCACCCTGCCCTCTCCTCGTAGGAGAGGGAAAAGGAAGTTTCTGTTATCTGAGGGGAGCCGGAGGCTCCTTGAGGTCAAGACGGTTTTGTAAACCGGATTTGATATAACTTCCATACCCTCACCCAGAGCTAACAATCAAGCTAGAATCGCTAACCATATCTTGTCCCACTTCTCCTCTAGTGGGAGAAGGGGCTAGGGGATGAGGGGAAGATCTCGATTCATCGATCTGCATTAGCTTCAACGGCTCCCAGGGCTTTGAGCGTGGCTTTCTGGGCATCGGTTAATCCTGTAGTGCCTGTAATATTCATTCCTTCGTAGGGTCTTTCCACCCGTAAGGTTTGCAAGCATTCTCCGGTTTCAATATCCCAGACCTTCATCGTTTCGTCGAGGCTACCACTAACTACTATTGGCTCTTGTGGATGGAAGGTAATAGATTTGATCAGGTTGTGGTGTCCGGTTAAAGTTTTCAGGCATTCACCGGATGCCAAATCCCATATTTTCAAGGTCTTGTCCTCACCACCGCTGGCCAGGATGCGGCCGTCTGGACTCAATGCTATTGTCCATACCGCGCCGATATGTCCCTCTAGGGTTTTTAGGCATTCACCTGAATAGAGATCCCAGATTTTAATCGTTCGATCCTTACTACTGCTGATGAGGTTACATCCGTCTGGAGTGAAGATCGCAGTATATACAGAACTAGTATGTTCGTGCAGGGTTTTGAAACTCTCCTCACTGCCATCGACCTTCCAGAGTTTAAGCGTGCAATCTAGCCCTCCACTAACTAAGACTGTGGCATCAGGACTGAAAGTAACGGTATAAACAGAATCCTGGTGTTCTTGGAACATTCTGAGGCATTGGCCCTGGGGATTCCACAATCTGACAGTGGCATCTTCGCTACCTGTAGCCAAGGTCTGACCGTCAGGGCTATAGGCGACCGACCACACCCAACTGGCATGACCGTAAAAGGTTTGCAAGCACTGTTCGGTTTGAATATCCCATAATTTAGCCGTGCGATCGCTACTCCCGCTCAATAAAGTTCGATCGTCTGGACTGTGCGCTAAGGCAAATATTCGACCCTGATGGCCTTCCAGCGTTTTGCAACAACTTCCTGTGCTAACGTCCCAAAGCCGAACCATCCGATCCTCGCTGCCGCTTGCCAGCAGCCATTCAGTGTTTTGCATCAAAGGAGATAATTGTCCGTCGTTCGGTGGCATCTCGGTAGATGAGGGTAGCAATTGAGCTTTCACAGGAAAATTGCTGGGATAATTGACGGCAAACATCGCATTTTTATGTCCCTGCCAGGTTTTAATGCACCTCCCAGAGCAAACATCCCAAAAGCGGACGGCATGGTCGTCTCCACCACTGACGATCGTTTGTCCGTCGGGGCAGAAAGCGATCGTCCAGACTAAGTTAGTATGCGCTAGCAAAGTTTGCAGGCATTGACCTGAATCCACCTGCCAAAGTTTAACCGTGCCATCGTAGCTGCCGCTGGCTAAGAGCGTTCCGTCCGGGCTAAACATCAGAGCCGAAATAGTATCTGTATGACCTGCGAGGCTTTGCCAGCATTCACCAGTATCGATATCCCAAAGTTTGATGGTGCGATCGACACTGCCGCTAGCAACGATTTGACCGTCAGGATGGAATGCTACCGATCTGATTTGAGCTAAATGCCCTGACAATGTTCTCAGACAATCACCTGTATCAATATTCCATACTTTGAGGGTAGTATCTAAACTCCCCGTGACCGCAATGCGATCGCGCGGGCTGAAAGCAACGCCCCAAATGAGATTGTTCGCATGACCTTTCAAGGTTCTAAAACGGGAACCAGTATCGAGATCCCAAATAATTCCGCCTTCTTTCCCACCTTCAATCAGGAGGTTGCCATCGGGATTGAATGCCACAGCTTGGGCATCAAAAGAGCCTTGCAACACTTGAAGGCATTCTCCTGTAGCTGCATCCCACAGCCTGATGGTGGCATCAGAACTGGCAGTCGCGATCCGCATACCATCAGGGCTAAAAGCCACCGACCAAATCCAAGATCGATGTCCCTGCCCGATCCACATTTGCTTCCCGTCGGCAATTCTCCAGAGGCGAACCGCACACTCTGTATCGCTGGTTGCCAAAAATACTCCATCGGGACTCACGGCCACGCTTAAAATGCCACCAAAGGTTTCTGTAAATACGGCAGAATCGAAGTGAGCATAGGCAAAATTGACCTGATGTAAATCGACATTCCGCAGGTAAGGATTGCGGATGGTCAAGCGAGAAAAGTCATATCCAGTTAAGTCTACTTTGAGTTCGCACAGCAGGTTAATTAGATTCCCAGCACTATATTCCGATGAAGAAGACGAGGATTGTTGCAGATCTTTTAAAACTTGTTTTAACTGAATTTCAGCTAGTTTCAACGATCTGAAATGAGCTTTTATTCTCTCGATAATCGGCTCTAAAATTAAGCGAATTTGACTTTCTCGAATATAGTCTTTGGCGGTAGCTTTAAGGAGCGAATGACTCGCTAGCAACGAAAGTTCTTTGGTAATTATTTCTCGAACGACTCGATCGACTATCCTTTCGGTCATATACTCCATCACCACGGGCTGCTGGCTGAAACGGTTGCCCAATTTCTCAATTAAAGGCCTTCTACCCAGCGATTCCAGTGCTTCTAGTAATTCCCGTTTGGAGATAAAAGAGGTCATGTCTTCGCTTAAATCTGCCAGCGACATCGACTCTTGATTCACCGCCAACCAAAACATAATTTGTTTTTCTAGTTTTGATAAGCGATCGAACTGTTCGTCTAAGAGTTCGCCGATATCTCCAAAAAACGCAATTCCTTCTTTAAGAAATTCAGCCACCTTGCCATCAAACAATTCTTGAATCGTACTGGTGACAATTTTGAGGGCTAAAGGGTTACCTGCATAAAGCTGAATCAGGCGATCGCACTCTTCATCGGTGCTATAAATATTCTTGGTTTGCAAAATCGGACGAGCGGCAGTCGCGCCCAAGCCTCTGAGCATCAGCGATCGCACTGGTGCATCTTGACTCTCTAAAGTCGCAATTTCTTTCGGTTTTTCCCGACTGGTCACAATCAAACAGCTTTGATGGTGGCGCTCTCCCACATACTGAAGCAGCTTCCCATAACCTTCATAGCCTGGGCGATAATTCCCAGCGCGTTGCGGTGTCGTCTCCTCTGCATCTCCCCCGCAGAGAATCGACTCCATATTGTCGAGAACGAGCAGGCAGCGAGACGATTGTAATAGTTCCACTAGCAGCGCTAGTTGTCCTGCTTCTGACTCCGGCAGGCGGATATCTGGGTCGGGGGCGATAAATTTGATAATGGCCGTGAGGATTTCTTCCAGCGGGGGGGCTTGCCTTAACGATCGCCAGATCGAATAATCGAATCGATCGTGAATTTCCTCAGCAAATCTCTGAGCCAAAGACGTTTTGCCAATACCTCCCATCCCCAACAATGCCACTAACGGACAGTGCTCCTGCAAAATCCATCGTTCCAGCCTGTTGGCTTCATCGAGCCGTCCGTAAAAATAAGGTGCCTTGACTGCTTCTCCCCAATCGTGGCGCTTGCAGGAATTATTATCTGATGGAGCGGTGGGACTATTTTTATCTATGGGGTTCGATACAGTGGATTTCAAAATCTGCTCGGCTTTGCGCCTTAGAGCAGACTGAAGATTGCTTCTCGTTACCCGTTCGCCCAAAGATTGCGATAATTTCCGCCAAATCTGAGGGCCGATGTGCCTGATGTATTCAGCCTCGTAGTTAGTGCGATCGGCTATTTCTTCGTATATCTGTCCTTCCCACACCCCTCGAAATACACGTTCTTCAATATCAGTTAGAGAAGTTGGTGCTAAAGCAATGTCTATAATCTTCAGAGCTTCTTCAACGTCCAAGTTAACGCCTCCCCAATATTTCCACGAAATAAAGCTCTAATCGATGCAGTGTAATGGAAAAGCTCAGTTCTAACTCTTTATTGGCATAGATTCGGAATTTTTAGTTTTATTCCTCATCAGTTATACTATACAATACTTATAGATAAAAGATTCCACTTCTTAACCATCTCAGCGAAAGCTAAAATCGCTATAGTAGCGATCGATGCCAGATGAGGTGATACCAAATCCGGTTCTCATACCCCCAATCGCTGACCTCACCCCCAGCCCCTCTCCCACCTCACCCTACCTTCTCCTACGAGGAGAGGGAAAAGGAAGTTTCTTTTTACTGGAGAGGGGAGTCGAAGCCATCTCTAGCACTACCCCTTACCAGCAACGGGTGCAAGCAATTGGCGATCGCTCTTCAGATTCTTCTAAAATATAGGCATTCAATCTCAGTTGAATCTATGACTGCAACCCTACTGGCACCACCCGACGAAATTATTCACCTATCGGGGATTAGCTGGAAAACCTATGAAACCTTACTGGAGGAACTGAGCGATCGCCATTTACGCCTCGCCTATAATCGTGGCAATCTAGAAATTATGGCTCCCTCTCCAGAACACGAACTTAGTAAAAAGCTCATCGGTCGCTTTGTAGAAACTTTAGCGGAAGAAACAAAAGTTCGGATTTATCCCTTGGGTTCAACTACTTTCAAACGCCCTCAAATAAGCGGCGTGGAGCCAGATGAGTGTTTTTACATTCGCAAGATTGCGGCCGTGCAAGGGAAAAAAAGATTAGACTTGACTGAAGATCCTCCACCAGATTTAGTTTTAGAAATTGACGTTACTAGCAGTTCCCAGAATCGCCTACAGGTTTATGCAGATTTAGGCGTAGCAGAGGTTTGGATTTATAACGGGGAATCTCTGGTTATCCAACAGTTAGAAAATGGTGTTTATATCGTCTCCCAAACCAGTCAATTTTTCGCAAATTTGCCGATTTCGAACATTGCTAGTTGGCTGCGGCAAGCCAACACTATGGATTATCTGGAGTTAGTAAAGACATTTCAAAATTGGGTGAGAATTCAGATAGGAAAATAAGAGGCGATCGCCTGTTTTCCCTTAGCAAAAAATGCTTAGGCGATCGCAATAAATCTGGTGCTGCCAATCAGCGAACTGAAACTGCAATAATTCTTGGCTTGCTATAAGCACAGCCGGAAATGAGTAATTGAACTTCTTTCCGGTTCATAAATGCGCTCAAAAGCAGGGTGTGAAATAGACTGCGACCAGTATCGGCTGGATTGGTCGCATAGCCAGCAGTAGTAACTGGGCATCCATCGGGATTGACTACTGGGGCACTGTGGAAAACTGCCATAGAGTCTACTACCCAGCCCGCAGTCATCGATCGGACTGAACCCCATTCAGTAGCTGCTATTGCTGCCAACGTGGGGCTGGCGATCGTGGTGCTTATCCCAACTATTGCAGCAATTTGTGCTGCTTTTTTCGATAGGCTGATGAGATGGTATGTGGTAGCCATAATTGCTATCTCCTTGTAAGGTAAATATTGCGAACAAATGACCGAAAAAAATTGGTTTCAAGACTACTCTTGAAAGTGAAATCGCTAAAAAAATTGTCGAATTTGGAGCTTCCTTTGAAAGCGGAGCCATCCAAAATCTAAAATCCTTTCATCGCTTGACAGTAAAGCCGAACGTTCACTTCAGCAGCAGAAGGCTAGATGGCTCGGTCACAGCGCAGCCTGCTGATACCCCCGGACAAGCGATTGTGCCTTCTTGAATAATTCTGGTGATATCGTTACTAATCGTGTCTACCCTGGCACTAGTGCAAAAGGCGATCCCTGTCGTCCAAGTCCAATTTATTGGCATTCCTGGAACTACGCCTGTGCGAGCGCAAGTTGACTGCACGCCAGCAATGCCGAGACTTACACCACCAGGTCCAAGGGCTATGTCTGGACCGCCACTGTCTCCACCGCTACCGACTTGGCCGGTGCCATTGATATTAAGGCGATAGCCGAGAACGGTATCATTACTGGCAGCAAACTGGGCCGTTCGATAGCGACCATCATTCACCGCTGGCACTGCGGTTGCCGGACTGGTTCCAGTAGCAAAGGTGCTGATGCCTCGACCATACTTTCTCATTAACCGTCCCGGCGTAATCGACGAAACTCTTTGTAGAGGCTGGGTTGCAGTATATTCTGCTCCAAAATCGCCAGCACCGAGGAAGATCAGGGCGACATCCCGACCGCTGCCCCACCAAATGCGGACGAATCGCGTGGGGATTACAATTCGTCTTGACCATGAAGCCGTAATCTGAGTGTTGGCGAACGCAGCCGACGATCCTCCGATTCCCCCGCTAGTAGTTAAACAATGGTCGGCTGTCAGCACCCAAAAGCGATTGAGCAGCGTACCGCTACATCCGCCGCCTACTGTGACCAACCCCAGGCTTCTTTGGGTTTCAACGGGAACTAGATCGCCGTTAATGATAGCTGGAGCAGGACAAGTTTTTCCTGCTGGCGTATCTCGGCAACCTGTCTGCGCCTCAGCCCGACTTGGTAAAAACAACAATGCTCCTACGGTCAAAATGGGAGCAATGCTGTAGGAAATATTACGAACGTATATCCGTCTCATTTTCACCTCTTAACGCCTGCCAACTCATAGGCGGACAGATTTTTTTAAACAAGTCTTATCCTCTTTGGTGATTTTGGTTTTCATCAGTTGTTGTACCAATGTCTCTTAATGTCGAATCTATACTTCAGAAATTTGAACGTCAATGCGTCATTTGCCGTATGCCAATATGAATTTTTCTTTACATTTACTCTTAATGCTGTTTAATCTGCCTTATAACTTGAATTAGCTATTGCTCTCTGTTAGAGGTAAAACGTAGTTCTATGAAGCAATTAACGCTCAGAGATGTACGCAAACTCCTGAATGCGGTTCAGTCTGTATACACTCTCCAGAACTTAGAAACTTTTGGCACAGATACCTTATCGATTTTGGAGCAACTAGTATCGCAAGACGCATCAGTTTTTGTAGCTAGTCGCGTCGATGGATCTGAAACTACGATAATGCAATCACTTTCTCAGGATTTTGAGCGTCTGATGAAAGAAGACTTATGCGATACTTGCTATCGCTACAACGATGAAAATCCTTTGGTGCAAAATATGCCTTTAACTTTGCTAGGAGCGCACAAAGTATCCGACTTTGTTAATCGCAAAGAGTTTTTTCAAACCGAGGCATACCAACAAATCATGAAGAGAATTGGTGTTGATGATATATCGGGGATGGCTCTTTATAGCGGAGATCCCAGTAAAAGACCTCGCGGAGACGAGTATATTACTGCTTATTATTTCTACCAACAATCGTGGGAAAGTTTAACAGAGCGCGATCGCTTGGTTCTCAATTTAATTCAACCTCATCTCAATCAAGCTTATCAAACTGTCACTCGCTTCCAATCGCTTCAAAAACAATTAACTCAATTGCAGCAATCCCTCGATCGATCGGGGGTTATTTTTTTGGACGATCTCGGACAAGTAAAGCTAATAACTTCTCAAGCTGCTAGATGGTTGGAAGACTACTTTAATTACACCTATCTTTTCGATCGACTTCCAGACCAATTGAACTCGTGGATTCGACATCAAATCTCTCAATTAAAGACAGATAGCAATCTTCCTTCTCCATGTCTCCCACTTTGTCTGGAACTGAGAGATCGACAGTTGACGATTCGTTTAGTTATCGACGAACCGGGCGAACAATATCTATTACTATTAGCAGAAGAACGAGTAATTTCCTTGTTAGCTTCTTTGGAAGCGATCGGCTTGAGCAAGCAAGAAGCTAAGATTTTGTTTTGGGCAATTCAAGGTAAAGACAATACAGCGATCGCACAAGAAATGAATATCCGCTATCGCACGGTAGGAAAACACTTAGAGAATATTTATCGCAAACTGAACGCGCACAGTCGAAGTGAAGCGGTGACTGTGGCGCTGGAAAAATGTGGATGTTTAAATTCACCTCCACTGCTCTAAGAATTTAGCTAAGGCAAACCCATCTTAATTTTTGCAAGATAGAGCGACACCATTAATGGTGGTGGTGCGTTACGCTGCGCTTTAGCGTAGCCATGCCGCAGGCTATACGCACCCTACTGGATCGACACAGCTAAAATAAGGCATTAGAGTAGGGTGTGTTAGACGGCGATAATCTTTGCTATGACTTAAATTCAACAATCCGTCGTAACTCACCGTTTAAGCTCTGTCGATCCACTACCGATCGAGCTAATTGGCGGCGTTAGAAGCGATCGCGAGCCAATTTTGAGATCCAGAGCCAAATTAAAGAGAAAAGTATATTACCCCGTACCATCTCAGCCAGAGCTAAAATCGCTGTAGTAGCGATCGATGCGAGATGAGATGAGGTGAGATGACACTTTTAGATCGTTCTTATTCGGAGCAGACAGAATTATTTCGGACTCTTCAGGGGCAGTTGCGCGATCGCTGGTACAGCATGGAAATGTTGGAACAAAGCGATGTCGATCTTTTAGTCGTGCCCTCATTGAGCGTAGATCAGCGGGAACTATTGAAAATCGAGGGTTTCATTCACTATGAAGAACGGCTGCTGTTTTCTTTAATTCGCCTGTGGAACCCGCGAACCAGGCTGATTTACGTTACTTCTCAGCCCCTCCCGCCGATTATTATCGATTACTACTTGCAGCTTTTACCGGGAATTCCGTTTTCTCACGCCCGCGATCGCTTGCTATTATTTTCCACCTACGATTCTTCTCTCAAACCTTTAACTCAAAAGATTTTAGAACGCCCTCGCTTAGTCGAAAGAATCAAACAAGCATTGCGATCGGAAAAGGCTTTTGCGATCTGCTTCAATTCCACTCCTTTAGAGCGAGACTTGTCATTGAAGCTTAATATTCCCCTCTACGCCCTCGATCCCGATTTACTTTACTGGGGAACCAAAAGCGGCAGTCGAAAAATTTTTGCTGAGTGTGGAGTTCCCCATCCCGATGGTAGCTACAGTCCGATTTGGAATGCCTCAGATTTAGCCGCAGCCGCAGCCGAATTATGGGAACGCCAACCCACCTTGCAGCGGCTAGTAGTAAAACTCAACGAAGGGTTTTCTGGAGAAGGAAATGCCATTTTAGATCTAAAACCGATCGCCGAAGCCATCTCTAGCACTACCTCTCACGAAGGGCGAGTTAAAGCAATTAGCGATCGCTTCTGCAATTTGCAATTTCAAGCTGCTACTGAAACTTGGGAAAACTTTTCTGGTCGGATTGGGGAATTAGGCGCAGTGGTTGAAGCTTTTGTCGAAGGAGAATACAAGCTATCGCCCAGCGTGCAAGGTCGAATTACTCCCGATGGGGAAGTCGAAATTCTCTCGACTCACGATCAAATTCTTGGCGGGCCGAACAATCAAATTTTCTTGGGTTGTCGTTTTCCAGCAGATAAATCTTATCGCTTGCGCTTGCAAGAAATGGGACTGCGGATCGGGCGCAATTTAGCTGCCAAGGGTGCGTTAGAACGCTTTGGAGTTGATTTTATTGCCGTCGATCGATCTAATGGTGGTGGCGATCGAGAATGGGATATGCAGGCAATTGAAATTAATTTGCGTAAAGGTGGAACTACCCATCCATTCATGACTCTGAAGTTTTTAACCAGAGGGCGTTACGATCTTTCTACGGGATTATTTTACAGTCAGCAGGGTCGTCCGAAATACTACATTGCTACTGATAATTTGCAAAAAGAACGCTATCGAGGATTGCTATGTAACGATCTGATGGATATCATTGCTTCCCATCGCCTGCACTTCGATACGGGTACGGAAACTGGCACGGTTTTTCATCTCATGGGCGGACTTTCTGAATTCGGCAAGTTGGGATTAACGAGCATAGGTGATTCGATGCAGCAAGCAGAACAAATTTATCACAAAGTCGTTAAAGTGCTAGATGAAGAAACTAAATTTACTGGAGCCAATTCAACTTACTCGCATCCTAGTATTCCCATTTCCTGGTGTGGCGGAGATACAGGTTAATTCTCACTACTTAAACTCCTAAACTCCTGTACGGGCGCACTAGCGAAGCCATGCCCGCCAGGGCTATTGCTTTGCGCCCCTAATTCTGAACTTCTCATTATGAATACTGCGATCGAATCTCTTCCCTTACTGAGTCGGAAACATACACTTATCTGAATCGCAACCAGCCGGGCCAGCTTCTGCTAATTCGCCGCGATCGTAGCGGTTCAAAGCTACCTGAAAATCATCGGTTTTTCGTCTTTGTATGACCTCTGCACTCAAGCGATCGTATTCCTCTTTAGTAATCGGTTCAAAAGGTAGTCTGGGGAAAGATTGATGGTCTTCAAACCTAGCTAACAGGGCAGCAGAAATGTAGCCTTCATCGTCGCGAATCGCCTGATAAATTCTCTCGGCTAAAGGTTCGACTTCAGGATCGGTTAATTCGATCGTGGCAGAAGAGTTATGAGTCGTCCAATAACGCTGTACTTGTAAGTAAAAATCCATCTGCGCTAAAGCAGAAAATTTACTGATGTTAATTTCGGATGCGCCTGGTAAATTTGCCCAAGGTACTTCTACTGGAATTTCTACTAGCCATTCAGTGCAACGAGGATCGAACGGATCGTCGAGCAAGTTGCCATTTTCATCTTTGTCAGATTGAGCGGGAACGACATTGTAACCATATTCGATGCAAGCTAAAGCGACTGGATCGTTTTTGGCAAAAGTAATCCGCCGGATAAATCTTTGGGCTTTAGGTGGATGCCAACCAGGAGATGCACCAGTTAATAGCGATTTTGTCCCCGCTGGCTGCAATGTAGTACAACGATTGGGACGTTTTATCTGATGGCGATCGCAATAATCCCACACTACCCCTTGCACGATCTCTTTCCAGCGGGTGAGATATTCTTGTTCTCTAAGTTTAAATTCTTTTCCTTGGGAAGTTTCGGGTCGTCCGGCTTCCCACCATCGCAACCAGTCTACTCCAAAAGCAGTGACGAAGAAGTCAAACAATCCAGTAAAAGATACCCCGACGATCGGATCTAATTCTCGACTGTATTGATAGCGCGGTTCGAGAAATTGATGGTTCAACAAAGTAGCTACAGATAGTCCACCAGCAGCGAATGCTTCTTCTTGTTCGAGGGTATTTTCTGGAGCAATTTGATTGAGATGAACCTCTGCCAAGTTACAGTGGAAATTAGCGCCAATTATTTCTCCGCAGTTGTGCGCGACAATGCCGTTGGCATCAAATCGAGATACTCCTGGTACAGTGCAATCATAAACTGACTCAACTCCATCAGGAACGATTTCTTTAATTTTGACTGCAAATCGTTCGTGATTAACCTTTCTTTTGTAACCGCTCAATAGTTCTTGTAAACGAGTCGTTTTTTGCGGTTCTTGGAAGCCAATTATCTGCTGATAATAATAAATATTATCATTGGAGATAATCAACTCATGTTGAGATTGGCAAAAATATAACCCAGGTTGGCGTTTGCTATCTGGAAGGGAACGGTAATCTTCAGAACGGCGATTTTGGTAAATAGTTGAAATAATACCCAGTCGCGCTAGCATTCTTTGAACGATCTTCAACGTTTCAAGATTGCTTTGTGCTAGTCTAATGCTGACACCTTTCTGTTGAGAACCTTGTACGCTACCGTCAGCATCAAATAAACCCCGTAAAAAGCCACAACTAAACTCATAGCTAGCTTGTTCGACTTTTCCCGTCGGCATTTTGCTTTCTATAGTGATGCCGTAATCTGCTGTCAATCGAGCTAATTTCGGTGAGTCGATCGCTCGGTGTTTTAGTTGGTGATGGTAACATCCAGATTCAGTATTGCCAGAAAAACCAACAGCATTTTTTAGTAGCGTCACAGCATATCTTCCCATTTCCTCTTGGGATTCTTCCCAATATCGTAGATAAGCTGTTTGTCCCCATTGAGTTGCTGCTAAGCTGCCATCTCCAATTAAATTTCCTAGCAACCAGCCTTCATCAAATGTGCCAATACCATCCCAAGGTTGGACTTCGCGATGGTTGTGAAGTAAGATGCGATCGCCTGGTTTTAAGTCTTGCAATTCTACCCACTCAACGTATTGCTGTTTTTGAGTTTGAGCGGTAACTTTTAGCAGCTTATGATTGCTGGTAAGACGCAATTCAAACCCTTCTTGAGTTTTCAGTCGATATACAGGCTTAACTCCCGTCAGCCAAAAGCCTTTAGGAGTAGTGCTAAATAGTTCCCCATTTACGTACAAAGCCGATTGTTTGCCGACTAAATCTTTTACTTGTCTGGCACCTGTTTCTGTATGAATCCAAGTATCGGCAGTAACACAAGGATTTAACCCGTAACGAGACAAGCGATGCTCTAATTCATTAGCATCTAAATTGGGATGATGTTGTTGCAACCATTCTTTGGCTTGGCCGCGATCGTATGCTTGGAGAAAGTCTGTTTTCTGGCTTTGAGTCGAGAGTAAATCGCAGTTAGCTCTAGCTACAGCTTCACCAGCCCATTGAATTGCACCTTCACCAGAATAATATTGCTTGCGAACCGCTTCTATACATTCTTCTAAAGTAGGTTTGCGGTGAAAGACGCGGGTATGATTTGCCATTCTTAGGGCATCGCGATCGGGATCGATTCGCCAATTGCCATTTCGATCTTGTTGCCAAAGATTACCTTTAGCATCAGCAAATAATTCATCGTCGCTAGCGCCCTGACGCATACCGGCACTGTTATGGACCAGTAAACCACTAGCGATAAATTCGCGATCGCTCTCAACTTCAATATCGAAAGTTTCAGCTTGTCCTGCGGGTACAACTAATTGCACCTTTAAGGGTAGCCAATGAGGATTAACAATACCCTCAGAGAGCAAAGTATCCCAGTTGGCATCGCGTTTTGGGTTGCCTGTTTTACTGGGGCTGATGAGGTATCTGGTTTGGCTGACAGTTGTAGCTGCCCAACCGCTAGCCATTGCTTCTTCAATGAACTGATGGGGCAAACTCAATCCGTTTTTTTTCTGTCCGTAAATCTGGAACCCTGCACGTTCCATGTATGGGTTTACGAGAGCAACTGCATTGACTTGAGACTGAATTCCTCGAATTTTTAGCCAATGACAACCCTCATAAACAGTATCGCGACCTCTCAGCATTTTCTGAATGCGTTCGTGTAAGGTTGTGGCAATTCCTAAAGACAAAGCTAACCGTTGAATTTGCCGCAAAAATTCTAGTTTGTTGGAGTGCAATAAAACATTCCGCGACGGGCCAGCATCGGCATCGGCTAACCCCGCCAGAAAAGCACCTCGAATTTCTTCAGTTCCCAACCAAACAAATTCTGGAATTACAGGAGTTCCCCAAGACTGTTTGTACTGAATGAGTTCGTCAGCCAATTCTTTGCGGTGAACTTTTATCCAGGCTTGATTCTCGTCTATCCTGATGGACGGGGTATAACCCAAACTTTTGAGAATGCGGAGACATTTTTGACCGAGAACGCCGTTTATCCGCACTTTAGAAAAGGCAAAAGCAACGCATCCACCGCCACCGTTACGGCGCTTTGAAGAAGCAATATCTGCATTGCCGTCACCAATAAAGAACCCCACCAGCCAAGCATAATCAGCCGTAGAACAGGGCATTCCTTTGCGGTGAGGAACAGAAATTAGGCGATCGCCCGATCGTAATTCACCTGCATATTTCCAGTTATAAGATTGCAGGCCGTTGTAAACAGCAACCCGATGGTTGGCAGTACAGCGAATGGAAGTTTCGGCAGTCCGAATCTCAACTACATCTTGTACTCCTTGCAGAAACTTATCGGTAACGGGTTTGTATTCTCCAGAAGAAGTCAGCACCAATTCACCGATAGCAATATCTTGAATCGGCTTCATTCCCGAAATTGCTGAAACCATTTCCCCATAAGCGATACAGCGGCGAACATTGCCAGCAACAACGACTACAGCCGCTTCATCAATTAACAAACAGCATTCAACTGAGTTTAATTGCCGTCCGATCGCTTTATTTAAAATTGCCGCACAACGCTGATAAAGTCCTGGTAATTTGATCGGGTTGGCAACGCCGCCAAAACCTTTTAAAGGTTCTCCCGCTGGGCGAACGTGGCTCAGATCGATCGCTACCTGTACAGAGGCGAGATCTCCCGTCTCTACATTCGAGCCAAATTGCGGATCGGTAGATAATTCCAATAACGCTTGATAAGACTTTACCCAACCAGAACGACTATCCCCTACTGATATCGAGACGCGATTTCCAGCAATCTTAATTTGCGTCTGCTCCCGGCGTTCGGCGGCTGAAGTCGAGCCAATTTCTTTATCTACAGTTACTACCAGGCGGTTGCAAATGGGGGGCAGTTGGTTAATATATTTTGGTTCGAGGATCGCACCCGTACCGCAGCCCATCATGGCTAAATCCATCATTAAGCCAAAGGCCCGCCAGTCGGTGACGTTGGTAGAGGTGCAATTATAGCCGCCAGAGAAGTTTTGCTGGTTTTCTAACCAGGGGATACCGCCTACCCACAGCCAACGCCCGGAAGGGAAAGTTTTCATATTCTGCTGCATTCGCTGGATGAGCGCCGCTTCTTCACTTGATAGCTTGCCGAGTTCGATTAAACCTCTAAGAGTGCGATCGCCTACTTGTTCCCATGTCTCTCGTCCCGATGCCGTGCGGCGGCTGTAAGTCCTGAAAAATACTGGATTAGCAGCAGGCGCGGTGGCTGGAAACTGTTGCCCAGAGGGAAGTTCTTCGGTTCTTACCGAATGGGAGCGATCGAGTTCTCGAACCATAAGTCAAGCTGTTGTTTGTTACGGGTATTTGCACAGATAATTACTATAGGCGATCGCTCATCTAGGGTCAAAGGTTAAAAAAAAGCAAAAATTGACGCTAGGGATAGAGCGATCGTTATTTAGCGATCGAGTTTAACCATGTATAAATATCTCTGCGATGAGAGCGGCGAGAAAGGGAATCGAGTTTTTGTTTAAGCGACTCGCGAGGTTGTTAGAGTGAAAATAGTACAGTTATCCTCCGACTATGAGTTCCAATCGTCTCGATCGGGAATTAGAAAGTGCAATTTTCAGCTTTGAAAAAATTCAGGCAGAACTAAACTACAAACAAGCGCAAGACGCACTGCGAGAATTAGTAAAAAATCTCGACTTGCAACCCCAAGAACGTGCGGGTTTAGAGTCGCAAATCGTCGGTCTGACTGCCATGTTAGACAAATTAGAGCGATCGGTCATCCAGATTGCGGCCTTTGGGATGGTAGGTAGAGGGAAATCTTCGATTCTGAACGCTTTGGTAGGTCAGAACGTGTTTGAAACCGGACCTTTGCACGGTGTCACCCGCGCCAGTCAAACTGCTACTTGGCAAGTATCTACCGATGAAGAAGAGGGGGACGTACTGCGCGTTACGCTCTCAGATGCGAACAACTCCCAAGTCGAACTGCTCGATACTCCTGGAATTGACGAGATCGACGGCCAGGAAAGGGAACTGTTAGCCCGTCAGGTAGCGGCTAGAGTCGATCTGATTTTGTTTGTCATTGCTGGCGACATGACTAAAGTAGAACACCAAGCACTTTCTCAGTTGCGGGAAGTCGGGAAACCGATACTGCTAGTTTTTAACAAGATCGACCAATATCCCGAAGCCGATCGCCAAGCAATTTATCAGAAAATTAAAGACGATCGCGTGCGACAGTTGCTATCCCCAGCCGAAATCGTCATGGTATCGGCTGCCCCCTTAGTTGCCCAAGCCATCCGCCGCGAGGATGGCAGCCTGGGAGTAGTCAAGCGTCAGGGCGAGCCGCAGGTAGAGGAACTCAAGCTAAAAATTCTAGAGATTTTGCACCGCGAAGGTAAATCTTTAGTGGCGCTGAATACGATGCTCTATGCCGACGACATTCACGAACGGTTGGTACAGCGCAAGATGGTAATTCGAGACGAGAGTGCCGATCGAGTAATTTGGAGTGCAGTGATTACCAAAGCTACTGCGATCGCGCTCAACCCCGTCACCGTTCTCGATGTTTTTTCTGGGGCGGCGATCGATATCGTCTCGATCTTGACCTTATCTCGACTCTACGGCATCCCGATGACCCAATTGGGAGCCGCAAACCTGTTGCAAAAAATCGCTCTGAGCATGGGTGGAATCGGTGCTAGCGAACTGGTAGCTACTTTAGGTTTGGGTTCACTAAAAAGTTTACTGGGGCTGTCTGCACCGCTGACGGGAGGAGCATCCTTAGCGCCCTACATTTCTGTAGCCCTGACGCAAGCTGGAGTAGCTGGGGTTTCTTCCTACGCGATCGGGCAGATAACTAAGACTTATTTGGCTAATGGGGCATCTTGGGGGCCAGACGGACCAAAAACCGTCGTTCGTCGCATTCTCTCGACGTTAGATGAAGATTCGATTCTCAGCCGGATCAAGCACGAATTGATGGGACTGAAAAAGTTATAGCAAAAGGCAAGAGACAAAAGGCAAGAGGGAATATAGGGTATAGGGTAGTCAATTTGTCTCCCCCTCTTCCCCCTCTTCCCCCTCTCTCCACACAATGCCCTTACAAGACCATTTCCATCCTCCCTTAAGCGTTCGTCGCCACTGGCACGCTTTTCATAATGCTTGGGCCACTTATATTGCCGCCGAAACGGCCGCACTTGATGCTACCGCTTATCGAGTAGTCGATCGCCAGGGACGATCGCAGTTAGATATTTGGCCAGAAGCACTGATGGTAGGCAGCAATCTCCCAGTTCTACCGTTATGGTTGCGGGGCGGGATTTGCCTGCCGATCGACCTGAATGAAACATACGATCGCACCTGCCTAGAGCAACGAATAGCGATCTAGAGTACCTAAGCTGACAAGAGTAGGACTTACACAACCACTCCATTTATGGTGGTGGAGGTGCGTTACGCTCCGCTAACACACCCTACATTTAGAGGCATTGCGTAAGTCCTGAAGAGATTTTGCTAGAAGTTTCGAGAATAAGGGAGAATATAAGTTTAGCCCCATTGAGGTTAAGCGCTCTCGATCGCTCTACCTACTGGTGGCGTAAGTATTTGTAGATCCGACTTCTTAAACCTGTGACTTCAAGCCTATTCCCTGCTAACTCTCCTGCAACTCAAGACCTCTCCAAAGCTACTGGCTGGCGCGGTTTGATCGAGACTTATCGGCCCCTACTACCAGTGACCCCATCTACACCTGTAGTCACCTTGTTGGAGGGCAATACGCCTCTCATCCCCGTACCGACTATTGCTGGGCTGGTAGGCAAAGGAGTCCAGGTATTCGTCAAGTACGACGGTCTGAACCCGACTGGTAGTTTCAAAGATCGGGGCATGACTTTAGCCATTTCTAAAGCCAAGGAAGCTGGCGCTCAAGCCGTGATTTGTGCTAGTACGGGCAACACTTCCGCCTCGGCTGCTGCCTATGCCAGACGTGCGGGAATGCGAGCATTCGTAGTAATTCCAGAAGGCTATGTAGCTTTGGGAAAATTAGCTCAAGCTCTAGTTTACGGAGCCGAGGTGTTAGCGATCGCTGGGAATTTCGATTCTTGCTTAGAAATAGTGCAGCAGATGGCAGTCAATTACCCAGTCACTCTAGTAAATTCGGTCAATCCCTACCGCTTAGAAGGACAAAAAACGGCAGCGTTTGAAATTGTCGATGTGCTGGGAAATGCCCCCGATTGGTTATGCATCCCGGTGGGCAATGCTGGCAATATCTCGGCTTACTGGATGGGATTTAACGAATACCACCAACAAGGTAAATGCGATCGCACCCCGCAAATGATGGGCTTTCAAGCCGCAGGTGCAGCCCCCTTGGTGCAGGGCAAACCAGTAGCCCATCCCGAAACTCTCGCTACAGCGATTCGGATTGGCAACCCCGCTAGCTGGGAAAAAGCAGTAGCAGCCCAACAATCTAGCCAAGGACAGTTTAATGCCGTTACCGACAGCGAAATTTTAGAAGCCTATCGCCTGTTAGCCAGCCAAGAAGGAGTATTCTGCGAACCTGCTAGCGCCGCTTCGGTTGCTGGTTTGCTGAAAGTTAAAGACCTAGTTCCGGCTGAGGCTACCGTGGTGTGCGTCCTGACTGGTAACGGTTTGAAAGATCCCGATACTGCCATCCAACACAGCAACAACCCTTTTAAACAGGGAATTGAGCCGACGATCGAATCAGTGGCTCAAGCTATGGGATTTTAGAGCGCGAGCGAAACCCCACATTCTTTAGGTAACGAAGGCCAGAAGCCGAGGGCTGACTTGTTTTATCTTTTAGAAATGTCTAAATCTTCCCTACCCACAGAAATCGCAACAGCCAGACTCAACCGTCTCCGAATGCTAACTTATCTCCTAGATAACTCCATTCCCATTTCTGGCACGTCTTATCGAATTGGCATCGATCCTCTTATCGGTTTTATTCCAGGGGTGGGAGACTTTTTAGGAATGAGTTTTTCTGGTTATCTAGTTCTGGAAGCAGCACTGATGGGATTGCCGAAAGTTACTTTAATACGGATGGCAGCTAACATTCTCTTAGAAACTCTAGTAGGTACGGTTCCTTTTGTGGGAGACTGGTTCGATTTTGCTTGGAAAGCCAACGTTAAAAATATGGCTTTATTGGAAGCTCATCTAACTTCTGGACGTGCTAGTAAAAGAGCGGATTGGTGGTTTATAACCTTGCTGCTTGGAGTATTATTTTTAGTTGCGATCGCCGTTGCCGCCATCAGTATTTCCATCTTCAAGTTTTTGCTAGATGCGCTCGTATCTGGTAACTAATTGCCATCATAATTGTAATTTTATGAATACTCGGTTTAGCAAAAATAACATTCAATAGCTATACGATCGCGATTTTAATTTATGGATAGAAGCGACAGTCAAACAATTAAAAACGAGACAAAGTGATGAGTTAGGGTGGCAAGATACAATTAGAGAACAACGCAGACAAATTAAGTTATTGCTAGCTGATAGTCCCAGCGTTCAGAGGATATCTGAAAAGTTAAAATCATTGCACTCGTTCGCGCAGCGTGCGCTTTGCGCTCTCCCCCCTAGCCCCCCTTAAAAAGCGGATGCGCTGTGCGGAGGTTCCCTCCGCATACAAGCGCACCAAGCAGCGGATGCAAGCGTGGCGAGGTTTCCTCGCCATACAGCTTGCACCAAGCAGGGGGGAACAGCTTCAAAGTCCCCCTTTTTAAGGGGGATTTAGGGGGATCTACAAGCTTCAAAAGTAGCCAAAAAGACTTCTCAAACATCCTCTCAGCCATTTTTACTAGAAGTATTGCCCAATTGTTATGCAGATGCTAGAGAAGATGCCTTAGCTAAAACTGATTTACAGATAGATAATTTGCTGACAGAATCTCCTTTTACTTTTGCGGAAATTATCGACTTATAATACTTACCAGTAATTCTCGAAACTGAAAGCGATGAACCGTTTTAGTCAGATTATGTGATAATTAGTGTTCTGTCCTAACTTAACACTTAGCACTTGCCAAAATGCTATCATCAGCTTCTACTACTGACATTGCTGCTGCTCTAGATATCGGTGCCGATCTAAATTTCCAACTGCCCGATCCAGAAGATGATGGGCTTCCCGAATTCGAGTTTCGGCAGCAGATAGATAATGCTTGGGTAGTGTGCGATCGCTTCGATTTGCAAACCGAAATCTGGCGCGGACGGATTTTGCGAGTAGTGCGCGATCGAGAAAAAAATGGCGGTGATGGCAGGGGAGTAGGATTTCTCAACTGGCTCAAACAGCGCGAAATTAGTAAGAGTCAGGCTTATTCTTGGATCGAACTAGCAAATAGCGCCGACAAGTTGTTAGAACAGGGAGATCTCGATCCGCAGACGATTAACAACTTCAGCAAGCGGGCATTTGTGGAAACAGCTAAAGCCCTCCCAGAAGTCCAACAAATGGTGACAGATGCCGCCCAAAAAGGCGATCGTATCACCAGGCGAGAAGTGCGCCAGCTAACCGACGAGTGGACGGCGATGAGTTCGGAACTCTTGCCAGATGTAGTCAAGGAAAAAGCTGAAACTGGCTCGGTGCCAACTCGCTATCTCGCGCCTTTAGTGCGAGAAATGGAAAAGCTGCCAGAATCTCATCAAACGGCATTGCAACAAGAAATAGTGGCCAATCCCGATGTCGATACCGTCAAACAACTGACATCAGATGCTAAAAACTTAGCTAAGTATTTGACAGCGGGAGGGCAAGTGCAAGCCCTCAGACACACATCTTTAGACTTAGAAGTAGCCCTAGAAGAGGCATTGCGTTTGGGATGTTTGAACTTAGCCGCTGACTTAGTAAAACAAGCCTCTCAATTAGAACAAACCGTCGCCCGATTTTATACGCTGTGGAAGCGCCTCAGCAGTCAAGCCGATCGATTGTATGTCGATACGGGTGCTAGCACTCCGCAACTGCGATCGCTCTTAGGATGCTTAGAACGCCTCTCTGGCGATACGATCGAAGTTCATCTGGATGAAACTGGCGAGCGTGTCATTCGCCTCAAAGTCTTAAGCGATTGAGGAGTTAACCTGAGTAGCGATCTGTGTAAATCTCACATGAGATATCTTGTGGGTTATCGGTGTGGCAAGGCGGGTTCGATTAAAAATTGACGGTGTGCGACAAACATAGCTGGCAAAACCCGCTCCTACAGATTGCTCCTATAATGTACAGAACGGGGAAGCGTTCGTGGAGAAAATCCAAAATCTAAAATCCAAAATCCAAAATCGCAATGACTATTTCCGTCCACTTTTCACCCGATAACGTCACGATCGAAGCCGAAGTAGGAGAACCCCTCCTAGAAGTAGCAAAGCGGGCAGGAGTTTTCATTCCCACGGGTTGCTTGATGGGTTCTTGTCACGCCTGCGAGGTAGAACTAGAAAATGGAGATCTGATTTGCGCCTGCATCAGCGCCGTACCAGCGGGGAAATCGCCTCTCAAGATCGATCTCTATGCTGACGACAATTGGTAAAGACTAAACCCTACTTATTTTTTTGCTGTTGGTAGCGTTCTTTAAATAGTCTTTGCTGTAGGTTGTGTTCCACGATTGGGGATGGATAACCGACGGCTTGGCGCTCTATGGGGGAAATATTGCCTGTTAGCAGGGATTGGGTATCGATCGATCGCAGTTCTGGCAGCCATTGCCGAATATAGTCTCCATTAGGATCGAACTTTTGCGCTTGACTGAAGGGATTGAAAATCCGCAAAGGTTGGGGGTCCATGCCGCTAGAAGCGCTCCACTGCCAACCGCCATTATTAGCCGATAAATCGCCATCAATTAGCTTTTGCATAAAGTATTTTTCTCCCCACTGCCAATTAATTATTAAATCTTTAGTGAGGAAACTAGCCACGATCATCCGACACCGATTGTGCATCCAGCCGATTTCGTTTAGCTGTCGCATGGCAGCATCAACAATTGGATAGCCTGTTTTGCCTTCACACCAAGCTTGAAAATGAGCTTCATTGTTATCCCAAGGAAAACTTTTTAACAGTTCGCGATATGCCCCATCAGCTAACTCAGGGAAATGATATAAAACGTGTTGATAAAACTCTCGCCATGCCAGTTCTTTTTGCCAAGTTTCGATCGCCGTCCTAGCTCCATCGCTATCGGTTTGTTCTTTAGCAGCAATTGTAGCCGCCCAAACCGTGCGAATACCGATCGTCCCAAATTTAAGTGCTGCACTCAATCTCGATGTGCCATCAATTCCAGGAAAATCTCGCTGTTCTCGGTAGTTAAAAATAGCCGATTCGCAAAATAATTCTAGCTGCGATCGAGCGCCTAATTCACCTGGTTCGATTACCAGTTTGTTATCCCAAACAAATCCCAAATCTTTAGCTGTCGGTAGCGCGATCGCTCCTGCCACTTTAGCTTTTTCTCGTTCTTTTTGAGTCAAGCCTTCAGCCTTTTGTAACTTCTCTGCTGGTTGAGACTTAGATTTACCGATCCAGTTTTTCCAAAACGGCGTATAAACCGTGTATGGTTGATGGGAACCCGCATAAATTTCTTCTGGAGAATGCAACAATTGATCCCAAAAGTTTTGGACGGAAATACCTTTTTCTTTTAGGGCTTCAGACACAGCGCGATCGCGTTCTTGAGAGTAAGGCTCTACATCCCAATTCCAAAATACCGATCGAGCCTGCAAGGCTTCTGCCAAACTTGGAATTGCTTGACTTGGTTCGCCACTGAGTATTAATAACTGACTGCCAACTTCAGCATAACTTTGTTGGAGTGCATCCAAGCATCCCAGCAGATAATTTACTCTAGCTGGTGCGATATCATCTCGATTTAGTAGATTGCGATCGAGACAAAATATCCCAACAACTTTAGAACTCATCTGTCGCGCTGCGGACAACCCAATATTATCTGCAATCCGCAAATCGCGACGATGCCAAAATAGAATTAAATCTGACATAAAAGAGTTGAGAATTGATTATCGACAATAATTGACAAACAATAGACTTATCTTCTAAATCTTAGTTTTCGATTTATAACGCAGATGAGCAGCAGATAAACGCAGATATTTCTGACAAGTTATCGACTTATGTAAGAGGGATAACGTACAATTTTACCAATATCGTATCCCTCGAACCTCTGCGAACCTTTGCGTAAACCTTTGCGCACCTCTGCGTTTCCTCTAAATCTTCAAAAACGGACGAGCCAAGAAAAAGCTAGAAATCGACTTAGCATCTACTGGTTCTCCCGTCAAAATTGCTTTTTCCAGTTCTTCAGGAGTCATCAACACCGTTTCTAAATCTTCATCGTCATCTTGATGAGGAGGTTTTTCTAGAAGTTCTAAATCTTGGGCGAGAAAAGCATAAATAATCTCATCAGAATAACCAGGAGCCAAAAAAAACTCTCCTAACTTTTCCCATTTATGAGCGCGATAACCAGTTTCTTCCTCAATCTCGCGTTTAATAGTATCAGCCGGATCTTCCAAGGGTTCGATCGTGCCAGCGGGAAACTCTAAGATTCGCCCTTGGGTAGCAAACCGATACTGCCGCAATAGCACTAGTTGCCCTTCTGAGGTTACTGGAACTGCTAGCGCCCCTCCAGGGTGACGAATACATTCCCAATCGCCCTCAGTGCCGTTGGGCAGGCGAAAATGGTTGACATCAAAACGAAACTTGCGCCCTTGGTAAGCTAGGCGTTGTTTGATTAATTGTGGTGGTTCGTAACCCAATGGCATAAGTAAGTCAAAAGTCAAAAGTCAAAAGTCAGAAGATTATGTAGCTATCAATCGACGGACTCCAGAACAGTTTACCGTTTTGACGAGTTCTGCGATCGCTTTTTGGGAAATTGGTTCTATCCAATCAGGAGCAATTTCTGCTAAAGGTACGAGGACAAAAGCTCTTTGAGTCATGCGGGGATGGGGTATTTGTAAAGCGGGCGCGTCTAAAATCAGATCGTCAAATAGCAGCAAATCTAAGTCTAGCGTCCTCGGCCCCCAGCGTTCGTGGCGAGTTCGATCGAATCGATCTTCAATTTTTAGTAGGGTTGCTAACAGTTCTTCTGGAGTTAGTTGTACTTCTAGAATCGCACAACCGTTGAGGTAATCTGGCTGTACGGGACCTACCGCTGTGGTTTGATACCAACTGGAGAGCGATCGCACGACGATTTGAGGAGTTTCATCTAGAGTGGAAATCGCCTGTTCGAGAATAGTTTTAGAGTCGCCGAGGTTGCTGCCTAAAGCGATCGCGCTCAGCGCATGGGTCGCAAACGCACTTGTTGCCAATTCCATAATCGTATGGGAACGCGGAAAAAAATTCGACGTTTTTGATAAGAAACTGAGAATTGAAATTTTTGTAGCACAACGCACATAGCCCGATCTAGACTGTTGAATAGGGACAGTCAACTATTCACCGAAGAGTTTCAATTTTCATGAATCAGATAGCTGAAAATTTAGCAGCAATTGACGATCGACTTTCTCATCGGCACATCGAACTAGATCCAGGCGGGTATTTCATTATTTACCTAGATCGAGATGCAGGACTAATTTGTGCCAAGCATTTTACCAACGCGATCGACGATCGAGGTTTAGCTACCGATCCAGAAACGGGCAAAGTTATCCCAGCCAAAGGTAAGGTAGAGCGATCGCCAACTACATTATTTACTGGCAGAACCGCCAAGGAACTTTGCGTCCAGATTTTCGAGGAAACCCAGCCTTGCCTCGTCACCATGTTCGATCATGCTGCCTATCTCGGACGCGAATTTATGAGGGCACAGATCGCTTTAACCAATTCTCAGGAGTACGTTCAAGATTAGGTTAAAGAGAGGGCAGAGAGAGCGAAGAGAGCGGAGAGGGCGAGCAGAGAATTTATTAACTCAACACTCAACACTCAACACTCAACACTTCATTTGACGTACCAGTAGTAAGTTACCATCGGCACGATCGTAGCCACGATCAACAAGCCAACTACCCAGACAGTGGAGTTGCTAGTATTAGCTTCTTCGGCGCTGGTAAAGTTCTTTTCGACGCTAATATTGCTTGCTACTTGAGGCGGGCCTGGATCGGGTTTGCCAGTTAATACAGCAACTATTCGATCGCTTGCATCGGCAAAGGCTTGATTGTATTTATCAGATCGCAATGGTACTAGTACGGTTTCGCTAGCAACACTCTTAGCCACTTCATCTGGCATAATCGCTTTTACTGCCTCACCCGTGCGAATTCCAGCCGTGTGCGTGAGAGTATCGATGACCAGTAAGGTTTGATGGGCTTGAGCCTCTGGGGTAGAGAACCATTGCTCGAATAGCTGGTCTGTAAAGCTTTGAATCGTTTCTCCGTAATCGAGACGGCGGATAGCTACCATCCTGACTTGATTGCCAGTTTCTTGGGCTAACTTTTCTAGGGTGCCGTTAATTTTACCTTCATTAATCGGACTGAAAACCTCAGCGCGATCGATCAGCCAAGTGCTATCGCTCAAAGGCGGTATTTCATATACGCCAGTGGCATTGGCAGGTAGGGCTAGCAGTTGAGTTGCCAAAACGATCGACACTATTGGTAAGAGTAAATACCTAATGTATTTTTTGACCTGGCAGATTGGTGGGAATCGGTGTTTCATACGGAGCGATATTTAAAAGTCCTTTTCTCCCAAAATACTATAACTTTTTTATCAAAAGACACGATCGCAACATTACCTACGGTTTCAAGTTCCCCCCTCGAACAAACCAAGTCACGCTCGCACTGATGACTGCTGTAATGGCGACGATCGCGATTTGCCGCCAGTTCTTGAGTTCCCCTACCTTTTCGGCTAATTCCGGGATTTTGCTAACGCTAGCTTGCATGGGGTCTAAGCGTCCGTTGATGGACGATAGCTTCTCATTTAATTCAGTCGCTTTGTTGATGCTAGCTTGCATCAGGTCTAACCGTCCGTTGATGGATGATAGCCTCTCATTAACGACAGCGTTGTTAATTTCTACCTTCTTATCTAGCTCGTTAAATCGAGCTTCTGCCTTCTTGTCTAGCTCGTTAAATCGAGCTTCTGCTTTCTTATCTAGCTCGTTAAATCGAGCTTCTGCTTTCTTATCTAGCTCGTTAAATCGAGCTTCTGCTTTCTTATCTAGCTCGTTGAACTGACCAGTAATCAGGTCTTTTAAATCTCGGATGTCATTTTCGGTAATGGTTGTCATGGCGATCGCTTTTTTTGAGAACCGCTATTAAGCTTCAGTTTCCCCTGATTTCACTATCTTACCCGACCAGCTAGCTGCGCTACTTTAGCTTGATTCTTTGAGAAAAGCTTCAAGTAGATCGAGGCAATTTGCGATCGCTCCTAAATGGGCAATTTCATAACCATGAGTGTTTTGGGTGGGAAACCCCAAGCAAGCAGCGCGAGGGACGTGACCGAATTTCATCGCGATCGATCCATCGCTGCCAAAACCGCTAATGGCTGCGATTTGGATTGGAATATTAGCCTTTTTAGCCGCCTGTTGCAGTTGCAGGTTGAGGGCTTCATCGTAAATGCCGTAGCCATCTTGAGAGAGCAATACTGGGGCAGCACCATCAGAGATCGGATATTCACTAGATAAAGGGCAAATTTCTAAAGCAATTAGCGCCTCTAAGCGTTGGTTGTTAGTAAAATACAACGCCCCTATAGCCCCAACTTCCTCTTTAGCAGAAGCCACCAAATAAGTATCGATGGCTGGAGTTTTTAAGCGAGCAGCTAAGCCCAACAAAATTGCTACCGATGCCTTGTTATCTAGAGTGTAACTGGCAATATAATCCTTCAACCGACAGGGACGCTTGCGGTGTTTGCCCACCACCATGCGAGTTCCGGGGCGAATGCCTGCGGCTTCTAATTCTTCGGGCGAACATTTAGTTTCCACCCAAGCATCTTCCCAGCGTAAAACCTTATCTTCCTGCTGAGCTTTTTGGGGAGATTCGTGAGAAACGTGGCGGGAACCAAACGAAAGAATGCCGCTAATGGTTTGGTTGTCTCCCAATAAATCCACCACTCCCTCGCCATAAACCCAAGGAAACGAACCGCCCAGCTTGCGGACATCCACTCGCCCCTCGTCGCCGATGGTTTTGACGATACAGCCAATTTCGTCTTTATGGGCGGTAATGGCGATGCGGCGTTCGGAATCTTTTCCCGGCAAATAAGCGATCGCATTGCCAGCGGCATCCAACCAAGCCTGCACTCCCAATTCGGCAAACTGGCGCATCAACAACTCATCGATTTCGCCCTCTACGCCGCTGGGAGAGTGGTGCATGACTAATTCTGAGATTTGCTCGAACAGGCGATCGTACTGTGTTGACATAGTATTAGGAGTTGTACGTTAATTTGTCATCGCTAACAGATGATGGATGTCGTACTGGAGCGAAATTTGATATTACTTTGCCAAATGGGGTACTTTCAAGGCAGAATGTCAACTGCTATAGAGAAAGAATGGTAAAGACGGGGCGCAGGTTTTGAAGGGAATGGGAGATGGCAATTAAAAAGAGCGAACTCTACAGTTCTTTGTGGAAAAGCTGCGACGAGTTGCGCGGTGGGATGGATGCCTCGCAGTATAAGGACTATATTTTAGTTTTATTGTTTGTGAAGTACGTCTCGGATAAGTATGCGGGCGTTGCCGATGCGCCGATTGAAGTTCCGGCAGGGGGAGGCTTTCAAGATATCGTTAAGCTCAAAGGTAATAAAGATATTGGCGATGGGATTAATAAAGCGATTGCCAAACTAGCAGAAGCTAATGATTTGGTTGGCATCATTACGGTTGCCGATTTTAACGCTGGCGACAAGTTGGGTAAGGGTAAGGAAATGCAGGATCGACTCACCCAATTGGTGGGAATTTTTCAAAACCCAGCTTTGAATTTCAGTCGCAACCGCGCCGATGGGGACGATATTTTAGGGGATGCTTACGAGTATTTGATGCGGAACTTTGCCACGCAATCTGGTAAAAGTAAAGGACAGTTTTACACGCCAGCCGAGGTTTCCCGCGTTAGTTAAAGTGGGTAGTGGAATAACGCCTACTGGTGGCGCAAGAATTTACCAAAAACAAGGCAGACCATTCCTCAGAAGTCAAAATGTAGGCTGGGGGAAACTATAGTTTTCAAGCTGGAAGTAATAGACAAGGGCTAAATTTTGGTCAAATTAAGTCTTTTTATCTTGTGCTTCCCCTACTCTCCGAACAAAAAGCGATCGCCCAGATTCTCAGCGACATAGACGCAGAAATCGACGGCTTAGAAAAGAAGCGAGACAAATACAAAGCCATCAAACAGGGGATGATGCAAGAACTACTAACCGGAAAAACCAGACTGATTGAGGGCTAAACTGGTGAAATACCACCTCGATCGCCTTCAAAAAGTGTAAATTTGAATTGTAAAGCTAAACGCAATCGGCGCTCGGTGGAGCCAAAATGTCACAAATTAAGATCGACGAAATCCCCGAAAATCTCCAGAAACTTTTTACAGAAGTAGAAAGAACTCAAACCCCTCTAACCGTTACTCGCGAGGGTAAACCCTTAGTAATTATCTCTCCCGCTAAAACCCAATCCAAACGTGCCGCCTTTGGAGCGATGAAAGGAAGGGGCGAAATTTTAGGCGACTTAATTACTCCTCCAGTTCCCCTTAGCACCTGGGACGTACTTTCGTGAAACTTTTACTAGATACCCACATCTGGCTTTGGTATCTTCTGGGAGATCCGCGTCTATCTCCAAATCTCCAGACTGTAATTGCCGACGAAACCAACGAAATTTTGCGTAGTCCTATCGGCATCATCAATACCTACATCGGCGCAGAAGCAAGCGAAGTCATCTCCAACTTTAACGACCTTACCTTAATCGATTTAATCGTCCAACGAGGTCGAGACGCGATCGCCTCCTTGCCTCAAAGCATTCGGGAACACCCCGCTGCCGTAGCCGAAACCATTGAAAATAACCTCCGCAAACTGATTGTAGACAAACAACCCACCAATCCCAAATACTTCGATCGAATGTCTGTTCTTCTCGACGAGTTAATTGAAGCTAGAAAGCAAGAAAGCCAAGCTTACGAAGACTACATCGAACAGATCGTCAAATTGAGCGAGCAAGTCGCCGATTCTAAAGAATCATCTCGCTACCCCCCAGCGATCGATAGTGCGGCCAAAAGAGCGTTGTACGATAATCTCGATCGCGATCTTGAATTAGCCTTAGCCCTAGATCGAACGATTCGCCAAACCAAAAAAGATGGTTGGCGCGGTCACAAAATCAAAGAAAGAGAGGTAAAAAACGCCATTAAAACTCATCTCCCCTCCGAAGCCGATGCTAATCGGATTTTTGAAATCGTTAAAAGCCAAGACGAATACTAACTCTAATTCCAGGCGATGAAGATGTACCAAATTACAATTGGCGAACAACAAATCGATGTTGTTAGAAAGAACATTAAAAACCTGCACCTGGCAGTCTACCCGCCCGACGGCAGAGTTCGCATCGCCACGCCCCTCAACATAGATGACGAAGCCGTGCGCTTGTTTGCCATCTCTAAACTCGGTTGGATTAAAAAACATCAAGCCAATTTTATCAGCCAAGAACGACAATCAAAACGCGAATTTGTTTCTGGAGAAAGCCATTACTTTCAGGGCAGGCGCTACTTATTAAACGTGATATATAGCCAAGAAAATCCCAGAGTTAATGTTAGAAACAACACCTGTATCGACCTCTATATTAAAGAAGGCAGTAGCGAATCAAAACGCAAATCGTTGATGATGTCTTGGTATCGAGAGCAACTCAAACTAGAAATTCCCCTCTTAATTGCTAAATGGGAAGTAATTATGAACGTTAGAGTCAAAGAATGGGGGATCAAACAAATGAAAACCAAATGGGGTACTTGTAACACCCAAGCCCAAAGGATCTGGTTGAATCTAGAACTGGCGAAAAAATCGCCGCAGTGTTTGGAGTATATTGTCGTGCATGAAATGGTGCATTTACTAGAAAGAAATCACGGCGATCGCTTTGTGGCTTTGATGAACAAATTTCTTCCCAATTGGCGGTTTTATAAGGACGAACTCAATCGTTCCCCGTTAGCAAGTTACTAAATTGTAGGCGATTTATATTCTTCTGAAACTCCACTATTTCAGGAATCCAACACACCACGGGTGTTGGGTTTCGCAGGCTCAACCCAACCTACAACCGATCTTAATTATGGCTTATTATGGGTGTTTAACCAGATTCGATATCATTCACCCATAACGCAGGAACGGCAAATCTTGCCTTACAACTACACCGATCTCGAATAAACTTAACCCTTTTCTCGTAACTCGCCATGAAAATATCTATTTCATCTTGGTTCGATCGCCAGAAATTTATCCGCAGAGTAATAATTTTACTGTTGTGTTCGATCTATTTTATTTGGTCGCCTCCAGCTTATGCCGCTGCCAGCAAACCAGTAGATTCGCGTTTAGAAGAACAAGTTTTGCAAATTATCCGCCAGCACCCAGAAGCGATCGTCGAATCTCTCACAGTATATCAAGCACGAGAATACGAACAACAGTTCAAAGCCCAGCAAGCTTTTTTACAAGAAGTTAGTGCCAATCCTTCAGCAATAATTGCCCAATCTCCAACTCTGGGAGCAGAAACTCCTAAAATCGTGCTGCTAGAATTTTCCGATTTTCAATGTCCGTATTGCAGCAAGGTAACTCAGCAACTCAAACAGTTTGTCAACAGTCATCAGCAAGAAATTACTTTAGTTTATAAAAATTTCCCGTTGAGCGAGATTCACGGTGAAGCCATGCTAGCCGCCAAAGCAGCTTGGGCAGCAAACCAACAAGGAAAGTTTTGGCAATTTCATGACACTTTGTTCGGCCAACAAAATAAGTTAGGCGAGTCATTGTATGTTTCTACTGCGAAAAAGCTCAACTTAGATCTAGAGCAATTCGATCGCGATCGCAACAGCGAAAAAGCTAGCACCGCCATTGCCCAGGATCTCGCTCTTGGAGAAAAAATAGGAATTTCTGGCACTCCTTTTTTTGCAATGCAAGCCGTCGGCGCTCCTCCAGCCCAAGGAGCATCTTTTTCTGGGTTAGTTAAAACATCCGATCTGGAAAATATCTTAGCTAGGGTGAAAAACTCATCGACAACATCGGCAAGTTAAAAAGACTTAGGGAAACGCATGAAACCTCAATGGGAATGTTTTCTCAACAACATTGGAGAATGGCACGGTTCTTTTACTCGCGTTTCTTTGGAAGGCGAAATTTTAGAAGATACTCCTAGCATTCTGTTGTTAGAAAGTTTAAACGACGATCGAGATGCTCGTCTGACCTTACGCCGATTTCCTGGTGGCGAAGTCAACGAAATGGTTCTCGAATACAATCCAAGTTCGATGGCTCGTAAGGTGCTATTTTTTGAAACAGGAGCTTTTTCTCAAGGTTCTCTCCAGTGGGCACCGTTTACCCAATTTGGCGCAGAATTAGCTTTAGTCGATCGCAATCGATCGCGTCGGTTGCGTCTGGTACAACTATTCGATCGAGAAAGTCAGTTAAACCTAACGCTGATTCGGGAAAAATTAGCTGGTACGAATACACCAGAAAGCCCAATTTTAACGGTGGAAGATTTACTAGGAGAATGGCAAGGAGAAGCCATAACTATTTATCCTGACGCTCAAACTCCTGATACTTATCCGACAAACATGAAATTACGTCAGGAAGGAGCAGAATTACTCCAAGAGCTAACATTTGGTAGCGGCACATCGACTCGCACCATTACTTCTCAGGCAAAAATTGACGGGAAGGTATTACACTTCGATCGCGGCGCTTTACCAGTACGAGTATTGTTGTTGCCAGATGGTGCATCTGCTACTTTTCCATTCAAAATTAACTCGCGCACTCCTTTTTTTCTCGAAGCAGGCTGGTTGCTACAACCTAATTTACGCCAACGCATGATTCGCAGTTACAACGAAACAGGAGAATGGGTAAGTTTGACTTTAGTTACAGAACGCAAACAAGAGTAAGCATGAATTATATCGGACAAATATATATTTGCTTTGGATTACTTTTGTTATTTGTATCTGCTTGTAGCTATAACAAATACGATCGCTCGACTGCTAGCAATAATCCTGCGATCGAGTTTTACCAACAAAGAGCATTTAAAAGTCAGGCTGGCTCGGTTTACAATCTAGTTATTACTCCAGATGGTAAGACTATAATTAGTTGCGGGGGCGATCGCCAAATAAAAATTTGGGACTTAAATACAGGAACATTACAAAAAACTATTGAAACTGAAGATCCAACAGCTAGTCAGCTATTTTCGATTAACAGTTTAGCGATCGGTCGCCATCGACAGTTTTTAGTCACGGGAAGTGGCAACAGCAACACCAAAATTTGGAATTTGACCTCAGCTAAGCTAGAACAAAGCATAACCAGCAGCACGTCGCCAGTTTTTGCCTTAACTTTGAGCCTTGATGACAAAATCCTAGCTATAGCGCGGCAAGATGGCTCGATCGAAATTTGGCGATCGCTGCCTTAAGCTAATTTAGGGGAAAGCCCCTCCCGATATATACGCAGTAGCCTTGGTAAGCGAGGATACAAGAGATGAGGGCAGCCAGCCATTGGTATCAACTTAAGGCTAGAACCATTCTTGGGCCTCGATCTTCAGCGCCAACCGCCAGGGGTTCAAAACCCCACAGCTTAAGCACAAGTCCATTAAAATGGACTAACTTGACTTCAGTTTAGTCCTCTTTTAGTTCTCTTTAGAGGACTTTAGCTATGAGGCAGGGGTTTTCAACCCCTGACGGATGAAGGTTTCGATCGTTAACTTGACATCAATGGCAGCCAGCCTTCGTTTTTCAGAAATGGTATTAGTTACACAATAGGTAATTTAAAGCATTATATAGGGGTGATATGGGCGGGAACCAATCGGTTGTTAAATCTATGAGAATATATTTAGCATAGCTATTATTTGAGATCCGACTGACTAAAATGTTTTTTTGATTCAAGCTGCAAATATTAATACCTTTTTGGTGCAATCTTTTAAATAAGTAGACGGTTTGGATTTTTAAAAGTTGGCGTTGCCGATCGCGATCTAAAAGTAAATGTAATTTAAATTGAGACTTACTAGAAATTTCTTCAACGCTAGGAATCTTGAAAACCTGACAGAATTCAGCATTTAAACCCTCTCGCTCTTGCCCTAGATCGATATATCCTTCTAATCTTGGCATCCAAAGGACTTGTTTGAAAAACTCGCTCGATCGATGACTTTGAAAATGAAGATAAACCGGACAGACTTCTAATAAGTGTCGTTCGCGATCGCTTAGTTTAGTGGCAAAGTCATAGGCTAGTTGAGTGCTGCGATAAAATTGTTTCCTAAGATTCTCTGCCCAAATTTGTCCTCGCGAGCATTTCAACGCCAATTGGCGTTCTGGAAATATCTCTAATTTTTCGTCATTTTCACTCAAAATATATACGCCTTTATCTACTACATCTTTATAAGGATTAATATTATATAGATCTATATTTTTGCTTAACTTTTCCTGAGATAAGATCAGATCGCTGACCAACAAATTCATGTCTCGGTACTTATTTTGCAGTTCTCGATAAACTTCAGGACGAAAATCTAAAGTTATTCGATCGCCTTTCCAAGTATTCACAAAAGTCATAATTAAAAACCGATAACAAATTAACGACAACTGGATGGACGCAATGCTTTACAAGAGTAATTTTGAATAATCTTTTATAAAAAAATGCTTGAGAGTTTAATATATAAGATTGGAATGACTCTTAACCTGGCTGGAAAAACGGCGGGTAATCGGGTGAAGAATAGCTATAAGGACAAAACAAATGTTGAAACGAATCGCGGCAATCTTACTGTTAGTCTTATGTTTGAGCCTACAGATAAGCGTTGCTCCCGCAGTTGCCAGTAGTCTCAAACCTTATATAGATACTACTAAAGGCTACAAATTTCTTTATCCTAATGGTTGGCTATCTGTGAAAGTCAAAGACGGACCGGATGTAGTCTTTCACGATTTGATCGAGCAAACCGAGAATATCAGCGTCGTTATCAGTCCGGTAGCTCAGGGCAAAACCCTTACAGATTTGGGTACGCCTGGGGAGGTAGGATACAAACTGTTGAAAAATGCGATCGCACCCCCTAATTCTAACCGTCAGGCAGAATTAGTGAATGCCGAAGCCCGCGAAAAGAACGCCAAGAAATACTACCTGCTCGAATATGCGGTTAAACTTCCCAATGGCGCACGACACAATTTAGCTAGCGTCGCCGTCAGTCGGGGCAAGCTCCTCACCTTCAACGCCTCAACTACAGAAAGCCGCTGGCAAAAAGTTCAAGCCACATTGAAACAAGTAGTCAATTCCTTCACGGTCGATTGAAAAAGGGCATAGGGCATAGTTTATTCCCCATCTCCCCATCTCCCCATCTCCCCATCTCCCCCTCATGCACGCACCTACCTTCGTCCTCGCTTCCGCCTCTCCCGCGCGTCGCAGCTTGCTGGAAAATGCGGGAATTGTCCCAGTTGTTTCCATCGGCGATTTTGACGAATCGCAAGTCCAACTGAGCGATCCGATGGAACTAGTAGAAACATTGGCACTATGCAAAGCCCAAACAGTTGCCAAAAAGTTTTCTGACTCTTTGGTGTTAGGGTGCGACTCCTTACTGACTGTAGGCGGTAAGATTTATGGGAAACCGCCATCAGTCGCCGAAGCGATCGCCCGCTGGCAGCAGATGAGGGGAAATATGGGAATTCTCTACACGGGCCATGCTTTAATCGACCAGCAACAGCAGCAAACTTTAGTTCGATGTGGGATTACAAAGGTGTATTTTGCTAATGCCAGCGATCGCGAAATTGAAGCCTATGTGGCTACGGGCGAACCTATGAAATGTGCTGGCTGCTTTGCTCTGGATTTTCGCGGCGGGCTATTTGTCGAAAAAATCGAAGGCTGTCACAGTAACGTTATCGGTTTGAGTTTGCCCCTGTTGCGCCAAATGCTCGGCCAGCTAGGATACGATGCGATCGATTTTTGGTCTTGACCAAAACAATTCTCAATTCGCAATTTACAATGAAATTCAATAAATCTTTTAATTGTTAATTAATGGGTACGGGTACGCGATCGGAATAAATTTTATATAACTATTCCTATGCCCCATGCCCTATGCCCCATGCCCTATGCCCGAAATGATTGAGCCAACAGTTGACTTAACGAATTGCGATCGAGAACCGATTCACATTCCAGGACTGATTCAGCCCCACGGGGTGCTGCTGGTTATCAAAGAGCCGGAACTCGAAATCGTACAAGTTAGCAACAATACTTTTAGTTTGCTCGATCGCGATCCTCAACAATTGCTGGGCCAACCGCTGTCAGACTTGCTTGATGCCGATCGAATTGCGGCCATCTGGCAATGTCTGTCAGAAGACTTTGAGAGCGCAAACCCTTTAGATATTGCGATCCGTGCTACCGCAGCCAACGATGGTCCAGGTGAATTCCTGCGGTTTGATGGCATCGTTCATCGCTCTGATGGGGCAATAGTTCTAGAACTGGAACCGAAAACGACCCAACAGCCGACCGACTTTTTTGATTTTTATCGGCACGTTAGAGGGACAATTACCAAAATCCAAAAGGCACAGACATTGGTAGAAATGTGCCAAATTGCCGTCAAAGAAGTCCGCCGGATCGCTCGATTCGATCGAGTAATGGTATATCGGTTCGACCCTGAAGGCTCTGGCAGCGTCATTGCTGAAGATAAATCCGATTGGGGAACGCCCTATATAGACTTGCGTTACCCAGCTACAGACATTCCCCAGCAAGCCCGACAGCTTTACAAGCTCAATTGGCTGCGGTTAATTCCAGATGTGAATTACCAACCGACGGGGTTAACTCCAGCAAATAACCCCTTAAGCGATCGACCCTTGGATATGAGCCTGTGCGTATTGCGAAGTGTCTCGCCCATTCATATCGAGTATCTTCGCAACATGGGGGCAACCGCAACCCTAACCATCTCATTGATTCAAGACCAAAAGTTATGGGGAATGATTGTCTGCCATCACTCATCACCTAATTACGTGCCCTACGGCGTGCGAATAGCTTGTGAATTTATCGGGCAAGTGATGTCGTTGGAGTTGGCGACGAAGGAAGCCAATGAAGACTTAGAAGCTAAAATGCGCTTGCAGTCGCTAATCACCAAGTTTGTCGAATCCCTATCCCAGTCAGAATACTTCTTAGATGGGATCGAGAGATTACAATCGAATTTGCTAGAACTAGCAGGTGCGTCGGGAGCCGTAGTCAGCGGGGGCAACGATCGCCTCATTACTCTGGGACAAACGCTGCCACTAGAGGTTATCCCCGCTCTGCTCGATTGGCTCCAACAGCACATTCAAGCCGATAATTTGTTTCAGACTCGATCGCTTTCTGAGGTTTATCCAGCGGCGGAGAATTTTAAAGAGGTAGCCAGTGGCTTGTTAGCCTTAGAAATTTCTAAAGTTCATCGCACGTACATTCTCTGGTTTCGTCCCGAAGTGAGACAAACGGTTAACTGGGGCGGCAATCCTCATAAACCTGTAGAAGTTTCAGCAGATAACGGCCAGCGGCTATCGCCGCGAAAATCTTTTGCCTTATGGCAAGAAACCGTCAGCGGTTGCTCTCTTCCCTGGAAGGCTTGGGAAATTGAAGCCGTTGCCGAACTGCGCAGCCTCCTGGTAGGCGTAATTCTCAAGCAAGCGGACGAACTGGCGGCGGTGAATATCGAGCTAAAGCGCAGCAACGACGAACTCGATTCTTTTGCCTACATTGCCTCTCACGATCTAAAAGAACCACTGCGGGGAATTCATAACTATGCCAACTTCTTGATGGAAGACCACGCCGACGTATTGAATGAGGACGGCATCAGAAAGCTGCAAACGTTGGTGCGGCTAACCCAACGCATGGAAGATTTAATCAACTCGCTGCTGCATTTTTCTCGCTTGGGACGCGCCGAACTGGCTTGGCAAAGAGTCGATTTGAACGTTTTACTCCAACAAGCGATCGCTACCTTAAAGATGAGCCAACCGCAGCATTCAGTAGAGTTTCACTGCCCTCAACCCCTACCCGTAATCGAATGCGATCGCGCTCAAGTTAGCGAATTATTTACCAATCTGCTTAGCAACGCCATTAAATACAACAATAAAGCCCAAAAATCGGTTGAAATTGGCTTTTCACCTCCAGAAATAAGCTCAGGTCGAACCTCTACCCTCTCTTCCCTCTCTTCCCCCTCTCGCCTTCTCCCACTTCCCCAAACTTATACTTTCTACGTTCGCGACAACGGTATCGGAATTCCCGAACAGCACTTAAACAAAATTTTTCAGATCTTCCGGCGGTTACACGGACGCGACGAATATGGCGGTGGCACTGGAGCCGGGTTAACCATTGCCCGCAAGATCGTGGAACGACACGGCGGCGAAATCTGGGTAGAATCTATGCCTGGTGAGGGCAGTACGTTTTACTTTACTCTGCCAGGGGAGGCCCATTTATGACCTAAGAGCGATCGATTGTGGAATAAGCTCGAAATCTCTTTTTGCTTTTTTTAAGTTAATCTAAAATCGAACCACCAAAAAATTCTCTGCTTTAGCCCCTAAATTAATATATGCCTAAAAAATCTGGACGCTAGTTATTGTCAGAGCTACTAGATTTATCTATGGGGTTTTCATAATTCATAATTCATAATTCATAATTCAGATGACCAGCACTTCAGCACCCCTACTCAGTCCAACTCCACCCTTACTGATCGTAGAAGATAGCGATGAGGATTTTGAAGCTTTTCTGCGATTTCTGCATCGCTCTGGCGTGGTTATCCCGATCGAACGATGCGTCACGGGAGAACAGGCATTAGCGTTTCTCTACCGTACCGATGTTGACGACAATCCTGAGTCTAGTCCTCGTCCGGGGATGATTTTGCTCGACTTGAACTTACCGGGCATCGACGGACGAGAAGTATTGCGCCGCACTAAAGAAGACGACAACTTGAAGACCATTCCTGTAGTTGTCTTTACCACCTCAAATAACCCCAGAGATATTGAAACTTGCTATCAACAGGGAGCTAACAGCTACATCATCAAACCAATTGATTTCAATCAACTCAGACGCAATATCCAAACGATTTTGGATTACTGGTTTGATGTCACTACCCTCCCAGATTCTCGATCGCCAATTTAACTAAAAACAAGCGGATACAAGCCTCTCCTCGTGAGGAGTTGACCCTTCGGCTACGCTTGGGGCCAAGCTGATGACAAAAACCGCTTGGTGCAAGCTGCTTGGTGCGCTTGCTTGCGGAGGAAACCTCCGCGCAGCGCATCCGCTTTTTGACTTTTGACTTTTGACTTTTTTTGACCTATCTCTTGGCATCGACAGCTTAGAATAGCACTAATAATCCTCTCAATCGAGAGCGCGTCAATAACAGCTAGCCATGAGCGAGCAACAGCGCACGATCCTAATTGTTGATGACTCCCCAGAAGATCGCGAGCTATATCGACGCTATCTGCTGCGGGATTGCGAGTACCGCTACACCATCTTGGAAGCAACATTGGGGCAGCAAGGGTTAGAACTCTGGCAGCAGCACCAACCGGATGTGGTGTTGCTCGATTACCGACTGCCAGATGGAGATGGGCTGGAGTGGCTCGATCGAATGTCAACCCAAAAGCAGCAGCCGTGCTTGCCCGTAATTGTAGTCACAGGGCAGGGGAGCGAAGCGCTGGCCGTCCGTTCGATCAAAGCTGGGGCCCAGGATTATTTGGTCAAAGGACAAATTACCCCGGAAGGGCTGCAACTGGCAGTGAATGGGGCGATTGCCACCGTCCAGTTACGCGCTCAACTGCAACAGCGGATCGAAATCGAACGATTGGTGGCCCAGATGACTCGGCAAATTCATCAATCGCTGAAACTCGATCGAATTCTCCAGACGACTGTAGACGAAGTGCGGCAGTTTCTCCAATGCGATCGGGTCTTTATTTATCGCTTTCGATCGGACTTTAGCGGCATAGTGGTGGTGGAGTCTGTCGGTGACAATTGGTTGTCGATAGTAGACGTTCAGGTGGAAGACCGCTATTTCATGCAAACGCGGGGTGAAGAATATCGGCGGGGACGCATTCAGGCAGTGGCAGATGTGCGTGCGGCTGGTTTAAGTAAGTGTCATGTCGATTTGCTCTCCCAATTTCAGATCGCGGCTAACTTGGTAGTGCCGATTTTGCATGGAGAAGGATTGTGGGGCTTATTAGTCGCCAACCAATGTGCGGCCCCTCGCCAGTGGCAACCCCTGGAGATTGAGCTAGTCCAACAATTGAGTACCCAGGTGGGGATTGCTATCCAGCAAGCCGAACTTTATCAGCAGGCACGGGCTGAATTATCCGAGCGCCAGCAGACCGAAATCGAACGCGATCGCTTATTTGCCCAAGAGCAATCAGCCAGAGAAGAAGCCGAACGGGCCAATCGAGTCAAAGATGAGTTTCTGGCAGTGCTTTCCCACGAGTTGCGATCGCCTCTCAATCCGATCTTGGGCTGGGTGAAACTGCTGCAAACCTCTCAATTAGATGAAGCTCAAACTAAAGAAGCTCTAAATACGATCGAACGCAATGCCAAATTGCAAACCCAACTCATCGATGACTTGCTCGATGTCGCTAAGATCTTGCGAGGCAAGCTGAATTTAAATGCCGCTCCGGTTAATTTAGGTTCGATCGTCGAGTCGGCGATGGAGACGGTGAGAACCTCGGCAGATGCCAAATCAATCGCGCTCCATGCGGTACTACCCGATATCGGACTAGTCTCTGGTGATGCCGTTCGCTTGCAGCAAATCGTCTGGAATCTGCTCTCTAATGCCATTAAATTCTCTCCCAGCGGCGGCCGAGTGGAAATCGAGCTAGAACGTGTGGAGGCAGGGAGAGGGGGAGAGGGGGAGAGGGGGAGCAGGGGAGAGGAGCATTCCCTATGTCCTATGCCCCATGCCCCATGCCCTATGCCCTATGGTCAACTTACAGTTAGGGATATGGGTAAAGGCATTAGTCGAGAGTTCTTGCCCCATATTTTCGAGTATTTTCGTCAAGAGGATGCTTCCATCACTCGCCAGCACGGCGGGCTAGGTTTGGGACTGGCGATCGTCCGTTATTTAGTAGAATCTCATGGAGGTACGATCGCGGCTGCTAGTTGTGGAGAAGGGCAAGGGGCGACCTTCACGGTCAGACTCCCGCTGGTAGCTGTTGTCGATGAAAGCAATCGATCTCCAGACTCGCTCGCTCGGAAACTCGACCTTACAGGTATCCGAGTGTTACTAGTGGATGACGAACCAGATACCCGCCAGATGCTAAGTTTCGTCTTTCGGGAATACGGAGCAGAGTCGATGGCAGCGGCTTCAGGAAATGAAGGTTTGACCCTGCTGGAATCGTTTCAACCGCATATCTTGGTGAGCGATATTGGGATGCCAGAGATGGATGGGTATACCTTAATGAAGCGAGTGCGCTCTCTGCCACCGGAACGAGGAGGACAAATTCGGGCGATCGCTCTAACGGCATATGCTAGAGAAGAAGACCGACAAAAAGCCGCTTCAGCAGGCTTTCAGGAACATATTTCTAAGCCAGTCGAGCTAGAGAAGTTGGTACGGGCTGTCTTCGATTTGGCGCGACAGCCCGAAATCCCATAGATCTCTCCAGACATTAAACTCAAAGGCAGGCTCCGATGACTACCTCGCAAGAATTGTTGGAGATGTCTAATTTAATCTTCTATTGTAAAAAATCTAGATTCTTGGCAATCTTCAAATTTTCTTTAAAACTGTGCCATAAAATACCATCTGTCATCGATCGAAGCTGGAAAACCTTTCAGGTGCTTGAGTCAGGCAGCGTGGGTTTCTCCCTGAACCCCTCCTCGATCGAGGAATCTGGGTTTAAAAACTCGATTTTTCCCCAGCTTATCCCTCTCTCTCCTTGCTCTGAGAGGGAAACTGGGATTTTCTGAGTTCTGTCGAACTCAAGTATCGATCGAGGTTTCGAGCTAGTTTCAGTGGCAAAATAAATCGGTGGCTCTTAACATCTTGAATTCTCTGGCTTAACGCCTGTTTTTATATTAGGAGATTTCATTAAATGGCATTTGGACCAGCCTCCCGCTTGGGGGTCAGCCTGTTTGATTCTACTCCTCCCATCGAGTCGATTCCCGATAGTTCTAACGAGGACAAAGAAAACATTATTCGGGCAGTCTATCGGCAAGTGTTAGGTAATGCCTACGTGATGGAGAGCGAGCGGCTTTCAGTTGCCGAATCGCAATTCAAGCTCGGCGAACTCAGCGTGCGCGAGTTCGTCCGTCAGGTGGCCAAGTCAGACTTGTATCGCTCGCGGTTTTTTACCGAAGTTCCTCGGTATCGCGCGATCGAACTCAATTTCCGTCACCTTCTAGGACGTACTCCCCTGGATCTCGAAGAAATGCGATCGCACAGCACTATCCTCGATACCCAAGGCTACGAGGCGGATATCGATTCCTACCTCGATAGCGATGAGTACCAATCTACCTACGGCGAAAATATAGTGCCCTATATTCGCGGCTGGAGGACTGACGCGACTCAAAGCATGGTGCAGTTCACCCATCTATTTGAAATGGTGCGGGGTGCTTCTAGCAGCAGCTTGAAAGGCAACTTAGCGGGTAAGAGTCCGAGATTGAACTCGTTGGTAATTCAATCGATTCCTACTCCCGTCGTTTCTCCTGGTAGTGCTGGAGCCACCTTCCGCAATCCCTCTGGCAGTGCTCGTACCCGTTTGGGCGTGGGAGCTAGCGAAGGCGGCAAAGTTTATCGGATTGAAGTCACTGGCTATCGCGCCAAGACTGTGAATCGAGTATCTCAGTTCCGCCGCAGCAACCAGGTTTTACTGGTGCCTTTCGAGCAATTATCAGAGACTTACCAGCGCATTCACAAACAGGGTGGTGTGATCGCTAGCATTACCCCAGTTTAGCGATCGGCCAACCTCAAGCCGACCTGAAAAAGTTCTTGATGTTGGCCGATTCGAGGGATTTGGCCTCGGAAGCCATCTCTCGAACTCGATTACAACTTTCAATTTGAAAACCCAAGCGAACAAAACACTTATGGAAACCCGCGTAGAGTTGTGGCCTAGTCGTTCGTCTGAAGACGTGGAGACGGCGATTCGGGCTGCGTACAAGCAAGTATTGGGTAATCCCCACGTGATGGAGAGCGAACGCCTGGTACAGGCAGAATCGCAATTAGCTAGCGGCACGATTACCGTGCGCGAGTTCGTCAGAGCGATCGGACAATCTGAATTCTATCGGAGCCGGTACTTTGAAAAATGCTCGCCTTATCGCTTTGTCGAGCTAAATTTCATGCACTTCCTGGGACGCGCTCCCTTGTCTCAAGCAGAAGTCTCCGAACACATCGTTCGCTGCGTGGCAGAAGGCTATGCTGCCGAGATCGATTCCTATATCGATAGTGCAGAATACCAAGCCAATTTTGGCGAGAATACCGTGCCATTTTATCGCCGAGTCAGCGAAACCGGCCGCAACCAAGTCGGTTACAACCGACTGTTTGCGATCGATCGCGGACCGGCTCAAGTCAGTAGTGCGGTCAAGTCTTCTCAATTGGTGTCTGCTGTCGCTGCCAACACTGCCAATGCGATTAAGCCTTCTAAGGCTACGGTTGTCGGTTCTGGCACCGAGAAGCGGTTCAAGATTGTGGTCAGAGGCTCTAAATTCGATAGTCCTCGCCGCATCAGCACCACGGAATACATCGTCCCTGCCAGTAAGATGACACCGCAAATTCAGCGGATCAATCGTACCAGCGGCAAGATTGTCAGCATTACTGAGATTGCCTAGCGATCGCTAACTTTTCGATCGCAGAAATTAGCGATCGAACTAATAGCAATTCTCAGCTTAATCGAAGACAAACTCGATCCTTACCCCCCTTGTTAGGGGGGTAAGAAACAGAAAAATAAAAAGCCATCGTCATTAACGATTTTTATCATCAACGACGATAACTTTTACCTATCTAATTATAGCAAACGCACATTTTAGCAAATCGTTAGCTAAACCGCCTTTAAGTTTGATTTTTGCGAGCGAAACAAAAATCTTTAAAATCTTCTCCTCAGCCTCAAATTAAAAGATTAGATGCACCACAGCTTAGCTGAAACTACAAATACATCGATCGATTAAACATCGGGCTGTCAAATCGAAAACTTCCCAACGCTGTTTGATGCAGATATTGAGCGAATCCCTTACAGAAAGGGTGGAAGCAGTTATGTTGCCACCAGAAGCCGAAAAGAAAATGCAATGTTGGATCAGGAGCCGTCACCTGATTTGCTCTCGTAACTTTTTCATATTTCAAACAGTAGATTATGCCGCATTAGAAAGATTTGCTAATTGTATTAATGCGTTAGGAGGATCGGTGATTTCTGTCGATTCGATCGACAAAATTTGGATGGGAAATCACCGTCAGGTGATTCTCTATCAAGTCAAAGCGAGTTTGCACACTCCCTGCCATGACTTAAAGCAATATTGGATTAAGTATGGCAGCTTCTATACCAGATTTAGTTCGCAGATCGGTGATGCAAAATCGATGGCGATACGTTCTATCCCACAGGCTAACGCCAACGCTAAAACTAATTAACGCCAGTGTGGATAAATCCGGGATTGTTAATTTTTGGTTGGCAAAGTTTACAAATATTGACGGTTGGCGATCCATTCTTGACAGACAATTGCTATTGAGCAAGATGTTAAGAGCCTAGCCAAAGATTTAAAAAAACCAATGAAAGCGATCGCCCCCGAAACTACTCAAACTCTGGGGTAGGTTGGTTCATCTCAAAAGTTTGTTGAGATCGAGCTTTGGGTGGAAATCGTTGAATTCTCAATTCCGTGGTGTCATCTGCAACTAAATCGTTGCAGGCGATCGCCAGTTGTATATAACTGCAAAAAAAATTAGGAGGATGGCTAAATGGCCCTTTGGATTGCCGATGCCGAAACAGTCGAATTACGTCGTAATCCGACGGAAGACGATTTACAAACTGCGATCCGAGCAGTTTACAAACAAGTGTTGGGAAACGCTCACGTCATGGAAAGCGAACGCCTCACCAGTGCTGAATCGGCGCTGCGCAACGGCGATATCACCGTCAGGGGATTCGTCAGAGCCGTAGCTCAGTCAGATCTTTATCGTTCGCTGTTTTTTGAAACTTCTTCTCCCTATCGGTTCATCGAACTCAACTTCAAACACCTTTTCGGCCGCGCACCGATAGATCAATCAGAAATCTCAGAACACGTCCAAACCTGTATTACTAAAGGATATAGTGCTGAGATCGATTCCTATATCGACAGTGAAGAGTACGCCGCCAACTTTGGCGAAAATACAGTGCCTTACTACCGAGGAAGCCGCACCCAAACTGGCATTAAAAATGTCGGTTTCAACCGCACCTTTGCCCTGATGCGGGGATATGCTACCAGCGATAGTGGCAGATCCGCAGCCTTGATTGGCGATCTAGCTGGCAACCGTGCCACCAAGATTTCATCGCCAGCCAGAGGAGCCGGAGCTTCTAGCAGTACGAGCAAGCGGTTCCGAGTATCGGTAGCTAAATCTAGTTTTGGTTCTCGCATGAATCAAGGCGTAACTACTTTTGAAGTCGGTTACGCGCAGTTGTCGGCCAAGATTCAAAACATCCAGAAGACGGGGGGGAAAATCCTCAGCATCACCGAAATATAGCAATTCGCAATTTGCAATTCGCAAGGTGAGATCGAATCCGGTCGATCGTTCATAATGTAGGTTGGGTTGAGCGAGAGCGAAACCCAACGCTCGTGTTGTCTTGGGTTTCTAGTAAAAAGTTGGTGATGGATATTACCGAGTTTGTAAAGCAATCTATAGGCAAATGGCGATCGCAGCGCAGCGCCCACCATTTAATTTTCGCTCACTTTGAAGCAGTGCGATCGGAGATCGAGATTGCGCCCCTCAGTCTGGAAGACTCAGCCGTGGTGGAACTTTGCCAAAGTTATGGCATCGATCCGCAAACTGCTGACTCGCCCTTTCGCATGAGTTGGGAAGGAGAATCGGATTGGGATGACAACGAAGTGATGGCAGGAAGTACGGTTTTAGTCCCAATTCCAGATCGAGAGGCGAAAAATCGGGGGAAACTGCTGCGCGATCGCGGCTATGCTGAAACCATCCCCGCTGTCGGCAACTATCATATAACCGATGATGGTACTTTCGTCTTGCTCACAGAGTACGATCGCGCCGCTGCCGAAGAAAAGATTTGGTTTGTCAATCCAAATTTGCGGTTTCGCGTATCGACGATCAAAACTAGCGATGGTACTGGCGTGGTGACGGCTTCATTTGCCTCAGAAATCCGCTCGCTGAATTCTGAAGGATGAATGATGAATTATGAATGACGATTTAATTACCCTAGCAACGTGGATGGCAGGAGGTTTTAGTAACTACCAACAAGCCGCCGCCGAGCCTCGGATGTTCGCTCATATTCGCGTCTTCTTCCGGCCCTTACCAGTTGAATTTTTTGCTGGCATTGGCTTTTATTCCGAGCAGGTTTACGACTACGATTTGTGGAATCCCTATCGTCAGGGAGTCCATAGGTTAGTCGATTTAGGCGATCGCATCTACATCGAGAATTACTCTTTGAAAGAGGCTCTCCTCTACGCTGGGGCCGCGCGAGAATTGTCGATCCTTAGAACTATTACCTCCGATAGCATCGAGCGACGTAATGGCTGTTCGATGGTATTTCAGCGCGATGGCAATCGTTTTTTGGGCGGCGTAGAGCCAGGAAATCTTTGCCTAGTCGGACGCGATGGCAACCAAACTTATCTAGTGAGCGAGGTAGAAATTACCGAAAAAACTTGGGTAAGCCTCGATCGAGGCCTGAATCCAGATACTCACGAACAAGTATGGGGTTCGGAGTTCGGCCCTTTGCGCTTTGAAAAATGCCAAAGCTTTGCCGATGAATTACCGAATTAGGGAAGAGAGGGAGAAAATTCTTTAACTCCACGCTCTGTAGGGGCGCAAAGCTTTGCGCCCCTACTGCTGAACTTTTGTAAAGACGCGAGATCTCGCGTCTCTACAACTCCTAAATTTCTGTTAAAAAGGAGACTTTTAAAATGACTATAACTTTTGTCAATCCAGTTGTTAATCCCGATGCGAAATTGGCAGTTCGACCGTTTGATGATGCCGATCCAGTGCGGTTGTGGCCTAATCCGGCGCTAGAAGATGTCGAAATTGCGATTAGAGCCGTCTATCGACAAGTGTTGGGTAATGCCCACGTCATGGAGAGCGAACGGCTATCGGTGCCAGAATCTCAACTCAAGCAAGGTGAAATTAGCATCCGAGAATTCGTGCGCCAGGTAGCAAAATCGGAATTGTATCGATCGCGATTTTTTGAAGATTGCCCCCGATACCGAGCGATCGAATTGAACTTCAAGCACTTACTGGGACGCGCTCCCGAAAGCTATGAAGAAATGACGCAACACAGCCAGTTGTTAGATCGCTCTGGCTATGAGGCTGATATCGATTCTTATATCGATAGCGAAGAGTACGAGGAAGCATTTGGTGAAGATATCGTTCCCTACTATCGGGGCTACAAAACTCAAACTGGGAAAAAAATGGTGGGATTCACCCATATGTTTGATTTACTGCGGGGAGCGTCTAGCAGCGATCGCAATTTAGTCAAGGGCGATCCCTTCCGATTGCAGCGAGCGATTCTCAAAAACGCACCTACTCAGATCTGGCCGGTTACGAGCGTAGCTTCGTTGCCGCAATATACTCGTCCGAGTTCCCCAAGTCCGGCAGCCAGTCCCGCACCAGCACCCATCCAGGCTGCTGCTGATGGTTCTCCAGCAGCACGGCAACGTCAATTTTACGAGGCATACCGACCATTTAAAGAGACAGAGCCAGTCGAACTCCGACCTGGGTTTTCTGAAGCCGAAGTCGATGTAGTAATTCGGGCAGCGTATCGGCAAGTGTTGGGTAACGCTCATGTCATGGAGAGCGAGCGCCTGGTGGTGGCAGAATCTCAATTGAAACGACGCGAGATCGGCGTGCGGGAATTCATCCGCAAAATCGCCCAATCTGAGTTATATCGCTCTCGCTTTTTCGACAACTGCTACCGCTATCGAGCGATCGAACTTAATTTCAAACACTTGTTGGGACGCGCTCCCGATAGCTTTGAGGAAATGCGCTCCCACAGCACGATTTTGGATAACTGCGGATATGAAGGGGAAATCGACTCCTATTTAGACAGCGAAGAATATCAGAAGGCCTTTGGAGAGAACCGAGTGCCATTCTATCGAGGCAACCAAACCCAGCCGGGACAGTCTCTACTTGGGTTTACTAATATGTTCGACTTGTTGCGGAGTGCTTCTAGCAGCGACAAAAATCTAGAGACTAACAATCGGCCCGTACTGACAAAAGCTTTAATCGGCAAACTTCCCGCTGGTAAGAGCCAGCTTACTGATGTCAGTCAAATTCTGGCAGATTTGTTCAAAAGACCGTCCCAAACAGCCCCAGAGTCCGTTCCGGCTCCATCTACTCCGATCGCACCCGTACCCGCACCAGTGACGACCGAGCAAGAGCAGCAGGTCGCGGCGCTGGAAAAACAACTAGCTCAGTTGCGATCGACCGCTGGTGTAGGCGCGGCCATTGTCAATAGCAGTTCCTATAGTGCGGCTGGCTCTCAAGGACAACAGCCAACCGATCGAATTGCCCAGTTGCAAGCACAAATTGCCGAAGCCAGGGCTTTATCTAGCGTCGCTGACTATCGGTTGAACAAATGGCGCAATCGGACCTTTTCTCGTTAGCTAACCTCACCCCCCAGCCCCTCTCCTGCAAGGAGAGGGGAGCCAGAGGGGTTTTTGGAAACCAAATTTAGGATCGTATCGAATCCAGTTGAACAACCATAATAAGAAGGCGATCGCGTCTAAAAAACACAAACATCCCGTAGGTTTAGAAGTATCGTAATTTTAGACTTCATAAATTCATAATTCCAATGATGTCAAAATTGCATGATGCTCAAACTCTAGCCGGAGCGATCTTCGAGCCATCAGATAACAAAATTGCCGTACCAGCCAGTTTTGGTAACGATATCGCTGCCATTAATGCTGCTAAGACAGGTGTAGCCTTGAGCGATCGCTCTCATTGGGGACGGATTCAAGTTTCAGACTCCGATCGACTGCGATTTTTGCACAACCAGAGTACCAACGATTTCCAAAGTCTCAAACCAGGACAAGGCTGCGATACGGTTTTTGTCACTTCCACTGCTAGGACGATCGATTTAGCTACGGCTTATCTGATGGAAGATAGCGTCTTATTGCTAGTTTCTCCCCATCGTCGCCAGCAACTGATCGACTGGCTCGATCGCTACATCTTTTTTGCCGATAAGGTCAAATTGACGGATATTACCGCAGAAACTGCTACTTTTAGCTTAATCGGACCGAATAGCGACGAACTACTCCTTAAGTTAGGGATTGGAGAAATTATCGGCCAACCCCACGCTACTCACCAACAAGTGGCGATCGGAGATCTAACATTCCAGATAGCTGTGGGTAGCGGTTTGGCATTACCAGGATATACCTTTATTATCCCAGCCGATCGGGCTGCTAGCCTGTGGATCCAACTAGCGGCAGCAGGAGCAGTACCTTTAGGGGAAAACCGTTGGGAGCAACTGCGAATCGAACAAGGAAGACCAGTTCCCGATCGCGAACTGACAGAAGATTACAATCCCTTAGAGGCGGGCTTGTGGCAGACAATTTCGTTTGAAAAAGGCTGCTACATCGGGCAGGAAACCATTGCCCGCCTCAACACCTACAAGGGCGTGAAGCAACACCTTTGGGGGGTGCGACTGAGTGCCCCTGTTGAGCCAGGAACCGCCGTCACTGTCGGAGAGGAAAAGGTAGGCAAACTTACCAGTTTTACGACAAGCGATCGCGGTCATTTAGGATTGGCATACATCCGCACTAAAGCTGGCGGCGTGGGATTGCAAGTCAAAGTAGGAGAAGTTGACGGTGAAATTGTCGATCTGCCCTTCCTCACTCATCCACCCCAGGAGTAGAGAGGGGAGAGGGGGGACACGGAGAGGGGAGAAGGGAGAGGCAGAGAATAAACGATGCCCTTTGCCCTTCATCATTCATCATTCATCCTTCAGCCAACTGGTTGTTTGGCCAGGAATTTTTCTAGTTCGGTGAGGGCATCAGCATCGACTTTGGTTTGCATCGGGCAGAACTTTGGTCCGCACATCGAGCAAAACTCAGCAGTTTTGTAAATATCTGCTGGTAAGGTTTCGTCGTGATATTCCTTAGCGCGATCGGGATCGAGGGCTAATTCAAACTGGCGGTTCCAATCGAAGTTGTAACGCGCCCTAGAAAGTTCGTCATCTCGATCTCTGGCCCCAGGACGGTGTCTCGCAATATCGGCAGCATGAGCCGCAATCTTGTAGGCAATCAAGCCATTGCGCACGTCTTCAGCATTTGGCAGTCCTAAATGCTCTTTGGGCGTGACGTAACACAGCATTGCCGTGCCATACCAGCCAGCCATGGCAGCGCCAATAGCTGAGGTAATGTGGTCGTAACCAGGGGCGATATCAGTCACCAGCGGGCCTAGCACGTAGAAGGGCGCTTCCGAACACTCTTCCATCTGCTTTCTGACGTTGAACTCGATTTGGTCCATCGGTACGTGTCCTGGACCTTCCACCATTACTTGCACGTCGTCTTCCCAAGCGCGGCGAGTCAATTGTCCTAGAGTCTTCAATTCGGCCAACTGAGCCTCATCTGAAGCATCGTGAGTACAGCCGGGACGCAGAGAATCCCCCAAACTGAAAGACACATCGTATTTTTTGAAAATTTCGATGATGTCTCGGAGGTGAGTGTAGAGAGGATTTTGTTTGTGGTGGTGTAACATCCATTTAGCCAAAATCCCGCCGCCACGAGAGACGATCCCCGTCAAGCGATTTCTGACTAAAGGCAAGTGTTCGATTAAAATTCCGGCATGGATGGTCATGTAGTCTACGCCTTGTTGGGCGTGTTTCTCGATTACGTCGAGAAAATCATCGGGAGTGAGATTTTCCACCTTCCCATGTACGCTTTCTAAAGCTTGGTATACAGGTACAGTTCCAATTGGCACTGGCGAGGCGTTGATAATTGCCGTGCGAATCTCATCGAGATTACCGCCACCAGTAGAGAGATCCATGACGGTATCTGCCCCATATTTCACCGCCAAACGCAGCTTGTCTGTTTCCTCGTCAATATTGGAAGAATTAGGAGAAGCACCGATGTTAGCATTTACTTTGCACTTCGAGGCAATACCAATGCACATTGGCTCTAGGTTAGTGTGGTTGATATTGGCAGGAATAATCATCCGCCCCCGCGCTACTTCCTCGCGGATTAAGTCTGGTGGCAGGTTCTCCCGCTGGGCGACGTACTGCATTTCTTCGGTAATCGTGCCTTGACGAGCATAGTGAATTTGCGTGACATTGCTCTGTCCGCGTCGCTTCGCAACCCATTGTGTACGCATATTTGTTAGTGTCCTTAACTATCAGCTTCCCTCCGCCAGTATTATCCGGACTCAGGTTCTCAGGGTGTAATCTCAGCCTGAAACAGCAGGCACCCCTAGCTATGTGTAGATTCTATCACTGCTTTTAGGAAGTGTTGAGTGTTAAGTGTTGAGTGTTGAGTTATAGGAGTTCAGGAGTTTAAGAAGTGAGAAGTGTTGAGTGTTAAGTGTTGAGTTAAGAATTCTCTCTCCCCTTCTCCCCCCTCCCTCAAATCGCTTCTACAGGAACGGGTTCCCAAATTTCTCCATATTTATCCTTCAGGCTCTGCCAGGCCTCGACTTGTCCCGGTTCGTATTCTCCTGGTTTGCCCCACTGCAAAAACAAACTTAATGCTGGTTCCTCATTGGCATCTAAAAAGCGAATAGCGTAAGTAGTAAAATTGCCTCGTTTGGCTTCACCAGTTTCAAATTTCACCTTTTTAATCGCATCCATATTCAAGTGAAACTCGAATCCTTCGGTGTGCATATTGGCATATTTGCCTTTCGGTAATTCGGCATAAAAGAGCTTGCTAATCCCACCACGGGCTTCTAAGACGGCACCACTACTGGTGACAATTAAACGTAATGTGCCCAGATTTTCGCAAGCTTCTAAAAATTCTTTGACAGTTGCAGTCATAAGTAATCGATCGTTGTTTGTAGTTTATTGTTCGTGCTTCTCGTAGGCGGCAACAATTCGTTCGACTAGGGGGTGGCGAACGACATCGGCTTTAGTTAGATGACAAAAGGCAATCCCTTCCACATTTTGCAGGATTTTTTGGGCGATCGCTAATCCAGATTCTTGGTGCATCGGCAAGTCGGTTTGGGTAACGTCGCCAGTGACTACCATCCGCGAACCAAAACCGAGGCGAGTTAGCACCATTTTGATCTGGGCAGGTGTAGTATTTTGGGCTTCATCGACGATGACGAAAGCATTACTGAGAGTGCGACCCCGCATATAAGCTAGGGGAGCGACTTCAATTACCCCTCGTTCCATCAAGTTGGGAATCCTCTCCGGTTCGATGAATTCGTACAAGGCATCGTATAGAGGGCGCAAAAAAGGATTGACTTTTTGCTGCAAGTCGCCTGGGAGAAAACCTAATTTTTCTCCAGCCTCAACCGCCGGACGAGTTAGTATCAATCGTTCGTATTCGTCTTTGAGTAAAGCCTGAGCGGCAATTGTTGCTGCTAGAAATGTCTTGCCAGTGCCAGAAGGGCCGATGCAAAAAGTCAGATCTTTGGTACGAATCGACTCGATATACTGCCACTGAGCTAGGGTTTTGGCTCGAATGTCTTCGCCGCGACGGGTTCGCCCCAAGATTCGCTCTTGCATGGCTTGAAGTAATTCTTGACGGCCCGTATCGAGAGCTTGCGCGGCGGTGCGAATATCGACTTTGGAGATCGGCTTGCCTGCTTGCCATATAGGTTTGAGCGATCGCACGATCTCGAAAGTTCTTTCTTCTTGTTTGGGCGTGCCAGAAATCAGCAATTCTTGCCCTCGCAAGACTACAGCCGCACCCGTTTGCTGGGATAGAATTTTGATGTTTTCTTCGCGACTGCCTGCTAGAGCGATCGCGCTTTCACTACTTGGTAACTGAAATGTTTTCAATATCTCTATGGCGATCGCTGTGGTTTTCTGACTTTAATTCTAAATCTCGATCCATAACAATTGCTTTTAACTGCCAACACCAGAGATGACTTCAATATCTGTAGCAACACTAAAAAACGATGGTTTTTGGTGGAAGTTCAAGCTGCCTCCAAAAACCAGATTTTGACTTTTGACTTGTTAATGACTAATTTCGGGGACGAGTTCTCGGAGGTGGAGATCTTCTATTACCGCCATTTCTCCCCATCGGCCGAGAGCGGCGACTGCCTTCCTCTCCACCGGAGTTATTGTCTTTTTCCGAGTGCGCAGCATTGCTACCGTATATATCTAAATATACAGATTGACCCGCTGCTTGGGCAGAAGCTGCCAGCACGGCCCGAATGGCCTGAAGATTGCGACCGCCACGACCGTAAACCCGTCCCTTGTCCGTACCTTCAAAAGCCAGCCGAATCCAGATTCGCGACTTAGATGGTAGCATTTCGCAGTCTACGATCAGCGAATCTGGTGCGTCTAAAAATGGTTGTACGAGAAAGCGCACCAATTCAACATAATTGGGGCTAGAGGCGGGCAAAGGAGAAGACGCTACCATGGATTCAGGCACGGACTTGTTCAAAAACGTTAGCTTTTTCGAGAATGCGGCGCACGGTGCTAGTAGGCTGTGCCCCTTGTTGTAGCCGCCGGACTATTCCCGGTACGTCTAAGCGAGTTTCGTGAGTTCTGGGATTGTAGAATCCTAGTTCTTCCAAAGGTAGAGCTTCGCGGCGAGACAGAGATGAAATCGCTACTATACGGTAGCTGGCTTCTCGCTTCTTTCCGAATCGTTTTAATCTAAGTTTGACCATGTTGAAAAATAAATCTCCTGTCTGATTTTACGTCATTCCAGCAGAATTTTCCGATCGCATGAGTCGAGCGAGGTAAATTTCTCTAGTGCTAGTAGGCCAGATGGCTCTTTATATAGCAAGAGGAAAATCGCAGGTTTTAATAGGCAAGTTGGGTGATGATTTCTGGTTCGGGGTGAGTTAAGCTGGAGGCGATCGGCATCTAGAGAGAAATTGAGGAGTGAAGGAAATGAAGCGTCTGAATGGTGTGTGGTCGGGATCGAGAGTAGCGGCGCTAGGAATAATTACTGCATCTGTGGGTTTAACGATCGCTCCTAGTTCGGCTTTGGCTCAAGCTGCTTATGGCAGTTATGTCGGAGTCGGGGCTAATATGGGCGTGAGCGAGAGTGGAAATGGTGAAAGCACTTCTCCTGGGGGAACGATTAGCGTCCGTTACAAGTTTTTAGAAGCCCCATTTTCATTGCGAACCCAGGCTCTCATTGGCTCCAATCAAGCGATCGTCCCTACCATTTCTTACGACTTTCCCCTTAGCTGGCAAACTGATGCTTACTTAGGCGCGGGAGTAGTGTTTGCGGCTGGAGACGAGCCAACACCTGTAGGTAACAAGACTGGTTTAGCTTTGCAACCTGGAATCGATTACGCTCTGCCCAACAGCAAAGCAGTGATCTTTGGTAATGCCATCATCGCTCCCAATGCCTACCAAGATGGCGGCGGTACGGCAATCTCAGTTCAAGGCGGCATTGGCTGGAGATTTTAAATCAGAATACAAGAGTTCAGGAGTAGAGACGTAGTATGCTACGTCTGTACGAGAGTTCAGTTGTCAGTTGTTAATTTTTCCCTCTGCCCCTCTTGCCCCGAGCGTTGTCGAAGGGCTGCTCTTCTGCCTTCTATGCTCTCTCTTCTAGACTCAAACTTGTCGATGCACTAGGGTAGCAGTAGCTTGAGCGGTCGGGACTAGGAGGACTTCGCTGATATTAACGTGCGGCGGTCTGGTGGCACAGAAAAATACTACATCAGCCACATCTTCTGGGGTTAAGGGGGTTAAGCCCTGGTAAACTTTTTGGGCGCGTTCTGTATCGCCGTGAAATCTCACTTGGCTAAACTCTGTTTCTACCATTCCAGGATCGATGCAACTTACCCGTACAGAAGTGCCTAAAAGATCTTGTTTCAAACCTTCTGAAATTATTCTGACGGCGGCTTTAGACCCACAATAAACATTACCGCCAGGATAGGCTTGATGTCCGGCGATCGAACCGATATTGATGATATGTCCTCGATCGCGATTCACCATTCCCGGCAAAAGCGATCGCGTCATATACAGCAACCCTTTAATGTTGGTATCGATCATTTCTTCCCAATCTTGGATGTCGCCTCGATCCAGCTTATCTAAACCTCTAGAAAGACCAGCATTATTAATTAAAATATCGACTTCAGACCACGGTGTGGGAAGAGATGATAGAGCCGATTCTACTTGCTGGCGATCGCGCACGTCGAGAGCTAACAAATACGTCTCACAGGCAAGTTCCATAGCTAATTGTTCTAATCGTTCCTGCCGTCTGGCTAATAAAATCAGTTTTGCACCAGCACGGGCAAAAACTTTCGCGCAAGCAGCCCCAATTCCGCTGCTAGCACCGCTAATTAGCACGATTTGTCGATCGTTCATCGTTCGTTGTCGCTCGTTCGTTGTTCAAATACATCATAGATGCCCTGTAGGGGCGCAAAGCCTTACGCCCCCATCTAAAAAACCCAAGGCGATCGCTATTGCTGGTGGCAAATTTTCCAAAGCGATCGCCTTGGGCTGGTAATGGGGAAAACTCAAACCCCTACCCTTGCAGGGTAGGGGTTTGGTGAGAGGTCGAAGTGTAGCCCCTCCAACTGAGAACTGAGCTACCCATTACCTCGAACTAGGGGAAAACCTTGACTGTGCTAGCGGCAGTACCATTACTCTTCCACAGTTCCTGCGGCAAGCTGGATGTGCCATCGCTGTTAGCCCCAAAGAACAACGTGCCATTGACATTGGTGAGACCTTGAGGAAAAGAACTACCGCTTCCAGGACTGATGTCTTTGACCGGAACCGTGCCAGCGACGGTACCGTTGCTCTTCCACAGTTCCCTTCCTGCTGTGCCATTATCGGCACTAAAAAACACCGTGCCATTGACATTGGTGAGATTGTTTGGGTTAGAACTATTACTTCCAGGATTGATGTCTTTGAGCAGAACCGTGCCGATACCGTTACTCATCCATAGTTCTATTCCTGCTGTGCCATTATTGGCAGTAAAGAGCAACTTCCCATTGGCATTGGTGAGAGCGAACAGGTTAGAACTATTACTTCCAGGATTGATGTCTTTGAGCAGAACGGTGCCAGCGGCGGTGCCGTTGCTCTTCCACAGTTCCCGTCCCGCTGTGCTATTAGTGGCAGTAAAGAACAGCGTGCCATTGACATTGGTGAGATTGGATGGGGAAGAACCACTGCTTCCAGGAAGGATGTCTCTGACCAGAACCGTGCCAGCGGTGGTACCGTTACTCTTCCACAGTTCAACTCCCTGAGTGTTATTAGCGGCCGTAAAGAACACCGTGCCATTGACATCGGTGAGATCTTGAGGAATAGAACTACCGCTTCCAGGAAGGATGTCTTTGACCAGAACCGTGCCAGCCTCGGTACCGTTACTAATCCACAGTTCCGTTCCTGCTGTGCTATTAGTGGCACTAAAGAACGCCGTGCCATTGACATTGGTGAGATCTTCAGGACTAGAATTACCGCCTCCAAGATTGATGTCTTTGACAACAACAGTGCCAGCGGTGGTACCGTTACTCTTCCACAGTTCAACTCCCTGAGCGCCATTAGTAGCCCTAAAGAATGCCGTGCCATTGACATTGGTGAGAAATTGAGTAAAAGAACTACCGAATCCAGGAAAAATGTCTTTGACCAGAACCGTGCCAGCGGCGGTGCCGTTACTCTTCCACAGTTCTCCTCCTGTTATGCCGTTATCGGCACTAAAGAACACCGTCCCATTGACATTGGTGAGACCTTGAGGAAAAGAACTACCGCTTCCAGGATTGATGTCTTTGACCAGAACCGTGCCAGCTTTGGTGCCGTTACTCTTCCACAACTCCCAGCCAGTGCCTGGTGTAAAAGCACTAAAGTATAACGTGCCATTGATATTGACAATAGTAGACGGGTTAAACTGCCAACCAGTTTGCGCCATAGCGGGTAAGCTATGACCCATGAGAGAAGCGATCGCGCCTCCTAAAACTAACTTTTTGAAAGTGCCAAAATGAGGATGCCCGAACATTTTTAATTTTCCTAATTCATTGGATTGGTTGAGTTGATGTTTTCATCTTCCGATATGTTTTTGGATTTTGCAGCCTGAAAAAGTCAGGAAAAGTTATTAGTTTTCAATCGACTTTCAAGAGCTATAGTTACAAAAAGTCAGAAAAAGTCAGATGGCAATTTAATTCACCATCGATCGCCAATCCGATGCTGTTAAGCCATGGGGAATGTAGGCGCAAACCTTACCGCAGGGTATTTGTAGCTATACAAAAAAAGTCCGTATAGCGATAGTGCTTAACACGATTGGGTAAATAACCACTGCGATCGATACAATAGTTAGGCGCACAAAATCATCCAAAATATATGCTTGGCGATCGCAGAGTTTTACTCATCGGAGGCTCCTCTCATGTGGGCAAATCAACTCTTGCCCGATCTCTGGCATCTCATCTCAAAAGGGATTACTGTTCGACAGATAAACTAGCTCGACATCCTGGATGTCCGTGGCGAGCCAAACCCCAGGATATTCCCGAACGCGTAGCCGACCATTATCGATCGCTCTCAGCAGACGAACTGATTGAGGATGTCCTAGCGCACTACAGAAAAAATGTCTGGCCGCTTATCGAAGATATTGTCACTTTCCACGCCACCGATCCCTCATCAGAAAAATTAGTCATGGAAGGCTCGGCGCTATTACCTGAGTTGGTAATTACTTTAAACTTTGACAACATTGCTGCTATTTGGCTGGCTGCCAGCAATGAGTTTTTAACCCAAAGAATCTATGCCGCAAGTCAATATGAAACCAAATCCCGGCTCTTCGGACATCGCGTGGTAAAATGTAGCTTAAGCTACATTTTACCACGATTTCAAAATGGATTTTCACCTAGATACACTGTTGAATTTACCATATGTTACGGTTTTTACTTGTTATCAAAAA
>JAESGS010000144.1_pt1 | contig 110044 bp, 96 predicted proteins | sample 9269761 | NCBI WGS metagenome assembly JAESGS01 (sample SAMN15741799, study PRJNA653493) | algae metagenome | isolation source: Cyanosarcina radialis HA8281-LM2 and co-occurring heterotrophs from damp... | place: USA: Makauwahi cave, Hawaii | collected 2011-01-06 | reverse complement strand
GCGGGGCAACTTCACCAATGCTGATGTTCTAGCTTTTATTCTCCACTGGCTTTGGGTCTTGAGTCACTTTTAGCGATCGCCTTAACCCTCGTTCGCCTATCTGTGTTTAAGATACAAGGGGCGGGTTAACTAGTAGGGTGTGTTAGCGTAGCGTAACGCACCGCCACCACGATCGATGGTATGGCTGCCACAAGGGGCGAGGTATGCAAACATCATTTTCTAGCGTTTTCGTTGTAAATACCCGATCGCACCGACTTCCCACACCCAACGCAAAAGCACGGATGCTAGTTGACCCAACATCAGCCACCAAGGGGCGTAAATACGCCTGCGGGAAATAATGGCGTGGCAAATGAGTTGGGCGGCCTCTTCGGGTTTCATTGCCGGGGCGTGGCGATAAGCCTCGGTCGGTTCTATCATCCTGGTGCGAACCAGCGGCAAATAGATCGAGGTCGTACTGATTCCCCGCGCGTTCAATTCCAATCCGACGCTGCGAAACCATTGGTCGAACGCTGTTTTGGAGGCTTGATAGGCTGCCCACTTGGGCGCTGGAACTAGCAGCACGTTGACCGCTGAGATATTAATTACGTGTCCCCGTCGCGCCACTAAGGTGGGGATGAGAGCCAACATCAGTTGCACCGGGCCGAAATAATTCAGATTCATCGTGCGGGTAAAGTCATGCAGGCGATCGAGAGAGTCGAAGATCGATCGTCGGATCGATTTTCCGGCATTATTAACCACAATGTCGATGCCATCCGGAAGTTGTTGTAACGATTCCAACAGCGATCGAACTTCTGCGGGATTCCTTAGATCGCAGGGGAAAATATCGGCTTGCCCCCCTTTAGCTTCAACTTTCTGTTTGAGGATCTCTAGTTTCTCGGCGGTACGCGCTACTAGAAGTAAACGTGCCTGCGTCTCGGCGAGGATTTCCACCAGAGATTCGCCAATGCCATAACTCGCTCCGGTAATAAGGACGGTTTTCCCAGCTAAACGTCGTTCGAGTTGAGATTTACTGAACCTAATAAATGGGAAAAAAAGCAGTTTCATCCCTAGCTAAACTTCAAGTAAACCTGGAAAATCAACAATTGACTTACCAATCGTCTTCGGCTGGCTTTTTAGAAAGTTGAGAAATGGCTAATTCGATGAAACCAGCGATCGGCAAAATCAGAATTACGCTCTCGATACCACCGATACGCTCGATCGATCTCAGCCTCCACGTTAAATTATCGCTTATGACAATTAAATATGAACCGGAGTTAAGACTATCGATCGGTAGCCATATCCAGGGGAGCCAGCCAAATCTGGTTAACTATCTCTAGCAAACTTTTTGCTCGGTTTTCATTTTCCGAACGACTCTTTTCACTCAGGCGAGGCTTTCAAATTCTCCAAAACTCTAGATATCATTACCTTCAACTGTGGAACATCTTCTCGAACTGCTTTCCAGATAATTGCGACATCTGTGTTGAAATAATCATGAATCAGCTTATCTCGCGTTCCGGCAATATCTCTCCAGGGAATATCGGGATATTGGCTTCTTACTGGATCGGGTATTCGCTTGACGGCTTCGCCAATAATTTCGATCGCTCTTGAAACGGCAAATACCTTCTCTAAATTTTGGGAGAAAGCTGCAAACTCAATTCCTGCCGTAAATTGCTCGATCGCTGCAACTGCATCCAAAATATCTTGTAAATAATCCTCCACTTGTCGCTTGGTCACAGGTAGATTGCCTCTGCCAAAATTCGCTCTCCAATTCGAGGTTTCAATCCGCTCTTATGTACCAAATCGACCTTGACTCCCAAGTTGTCGCTGAGATAGTTCTCTAAATTAACGAACTTCAACAAGCTTGGGATCTCAGAAAATTCTACCAACACGTCAACATCGCTAGTTTCGGTCTGCTCTCTGCGAACGTAGGAGCCGAAAATGCCTAGTTCTATGACTTTGTAACGTTCTTGCAACAGCGACTTATGCTGCACGAGCCATTGCTCGATCTCCTCCACAGTTTTCATAATACTAAATCCGCTTAGCAAAGGTTGGTTTACCCTCAAAGGAGCCTGCGGCTCCCCTCTCCCAAGGGAGAGGGGTTGGGGGTGAGGGCTAGATTCATGCTTTTAAAAACCGGATTTTGTATAACCCCCATCTCCGCTCGGGAAAGCACGGCCCGTAATCTAGCTTACCCTCTCCGATCGGAAGTTGAATAATTAGTATCGACCTACCAATCGTCTTCGGCTGGCTTTTTAGAAAGTTGAGAAATAGCTAATTGGAGCGCTACTTTAACATTAGTTTCCATTTCTAGAGATTGGGCTGCTTCTAGAGGAGCTATAGCCGATCGATCGCCGATTTTCATCAACGATAGTGCCGCTGACTTGCGCGTTTCTCCTTGGAAATGAGCCAGCAATTTGACGAGGTGGGGAATTGCTGGTTTATAACCCAGATTGCCCAAACCAGATGCCGCTTCGGCGCGAACGTTTTCCGATGGATCGGCGAGAGCATCGAGCAACAACTGAAATGCTGGCCCTTCATCGGGGTTTTCTTGGGCGACTTTAGCTATAGCTCCCACCACAGCGCCGCGCACCTCGGCTGAGTCAGATTTGATTTCTCGATACAAATACTCCTTCGCGTCAGAACCGATAAACGCCAAGGCCCAAGCTGCGTGTCCTTTAGTGCTTTCCGGTAGATCTGGCGACCTTAAAATTTCCAGCAGCGACAGCACAGCCGCCTCGCCAATTCTGGCTAGAGCGCCCACCGATGAGCCTTTGACTACTGTATCTTCGTCATTTAACAGAGCGTGGATCAAATTAGGAACAGCTTCCGGCGGAGCGATCAAGGTCAAAGTTTTAGCTGCTGCTCGCCGCACCACCACATTAGGATGCTCTGCTAAAGCCTCTAATAAAACTGGAGTAGCAGGAGCGCCAATTTCCCCTAACATCTCAGCAAATCGCAGTCGCACCACTCCCCGCGAATCTCCCAAACACTCGACCATTTGCCGCAGCAGTCCTTCGTCGTTAGGATTGAAGGTTTGCTGCGCCTTCTGTTCGGCTAGAGCCTCTAGCAAAGTATCGCTGGTAGCTGGATCGATTGGAGTTTGAACGTCAGTCATGAGTAGCAAGAGGGCTTACAAAACTAAGATTTTCAGAGTTCGCGACCGAAAGAGATAATTCCAGTTGTGCCGCCGAGTTTCCTCGTAACGATCGATAGTCCTCAATCTTACCAAGAATGGTTGAAAACCGTACTCAAACAGATGCCTCTTTTGAGTAGAGCGCCAGCCAAAACCAACAAACCCGATCGTCATGCCTCTAGAGCTAGCTGGCGATCGCCACAATAATTATTGTTCTATATTTTTATTAAGTTCGTCGATCGTATTGACAAACTTATTTTCTAAGTATCGGTGTCCGTTAACTTTAGCAACTGCCAAAGCTTGCTGGTAATATTCTCGCGCCTGGACGTACTGTTCTAATTTAGTGCAAACTCTTCCTAGAAACTGAAGAGCCTGCATTTCGTCTAAACTACTATTTAACATTTGGCGAATCTTAAGCGATCGTTGATAATATTGAAGCGCTTCTGTAAGATTTTGTTGTTGTTCGTACATCTTACCGATACTCATAAGAGTAAAAGATTCATCTCGACGATTGCCAATTTTTTCCTGAATATTTAAAGCCTGACGATAACAGTAATCTGCTTTAAAAAAATCATTCAATTTGCAGTATGTATCGCCTAGATTGCCCAAGGCAACTGCTTGATATGGAATATTGTCGATCGATTTCAACAATAAAAAAGCTTGTTGATGATAATTGTAAGCTGTGGCAAAATCGCCATTTCGATAATAGATTAAACCAATATTGTCGAGAATGCGTCCTTCAGTATCGCGATCGCTCGCTTGACTGGCGATCGCCAAACCATCTCGATAGTATTCCAAGGCTTGCCGATCGTTACCCAACAAAAAATACAAGTGGGCGATATTGTTGAGAATCGTAGCCTGACTGGGGGTATTGCCAATTTCTTGATAAATATCGCGAGCCAGACAATAATAATTTAATGCTAGTTGAAACTCCCCAATATAGCTATATACTGCCCCTAAATTATTCAGAGTTACTGCCTCTGCCTGACGATCTTCTAAATCGCGACGAATTGATAGAGCTTGCTCGTGGCATTGTAATGCTTGGGGATACAAGCCTCGTTCGCTATAGAGGAACCCTAAATAATTGAAAGTTAGCCCTGTAGACTTGAGATCGCTTGCTTTTTGAAATAACTCTAAGGCTCGATTTATTTTGGTTACAGCCTCCTCGTACCTTCCCCGTTTGCCTTGCTTTATCCCCTGTCTCAGATAATTTAATCCTAGCGATCGCGATCTGGAAGTTACAAAAGAGCGGATAAGCTGTCGGATCGGTCTTAGCATCTTGAAGGCAATTTTTTTAGCCCAGCGCAAACAGGGAGCGATGAGAAACATTTAGAGATTCTGGTTGAAGAACTGGCTATTTTTAGTTTTCCCAATAAATCGCTCGTATCAATCGCCTGCTGGAGAAATTTTGCTAGCTAAATCTTCACAAAGACCTCATATCGATCTACTAGGATGAGATCGAGTAAAAATACTTAATAAATCTCAAGCCGATCGGGGAAGTGTCAAAATGTTCAAAACTATTCTCGTTGGCATTAGCATTCTCCTAGCGATCGCCTTTGGTAGCTTGGCAATCGGGCAAATCCGCAGCCAGCAGGAAGTCGATCGAATTTGGCAAACTTTGGCATCGGCACCAACGCCTAAAACCTTTACCAAAGAAGCGATCGCCGATCTACCAGAGCCAGTCCAGCGTTACTTTTTACGCGCGATTGCCCTGGGAACGCCCCTAGCTACTACTGTCGAGTTGGATATGCAGGGACAGTTTAGGCTGGCATCAGATAAACCCTGGTTGCCAATGCAAGCCCAAGAACTTCTGACATCGAAAGGATTTGTTTGGCAAGCAAAAATCGGTAGCGGTTGGTCGCAATTTCGGGGAGCCGACTATTACTTCAATCGCATGGGGCGAATGCGATTTGCGGTTTTGGGATTAATACCTGTGGTTAACGCCTCTAATCCCGATACGGCTCGTTCTGCCATGGGGCGCATGGTAGCAGAACTGATGTGGTTGCCGTCTGCCTTGTTACCGCAAGCGGGTGTAGAGTGGAGCGCGATCGACGATCGGACGATCGAAGCCAAGCTGAAAGTAGATGGCGAACCCGTCACCCTCAGATTAGAAATCGATCGCGATGGCAAACTCTTATCTGGCTATGCCCTCCGTTGGGGCGATCGAACCCCAGATGGCAGTTGGACTTACATTCCCATGGGCGGCAAATACTATGCCGAACGCACCTTTGACGGTTTTACGATTCCGTCGCAAGTTGGCGTTGGTTGGTGGTTTGGTTCCGATCGATATTTTGAATTTTTCCAAGGGACGATCGATCGAGCCGAATTTAATTGATCCCAAATCCGGTTTTCATACTCCCCAAACCAGCCCTAAAGTCGATCGACTTCAGGGGTAACTGGGAGTACCTGCAATGGGGCTACTGAAGGTTGGGGTTCCCATCGCTCTAACATCACAGCATGAGCCGTATTCCCCACCACATTGAGTAAAGTATGAAAACTATCCATCAACCGATCGACTCCCGCCAAAATCGCCACGGCTTCTAGAGGCAATCCAGAGGCAGTGAAGATCGTTGCCATCATCACTATGCCTGCACCAGGCACACCTGCGGTACTAAAGGACACCAGTAAGGTACTCAAAACCACAGCCAAGAGCAGGCTGGGAGTGAGCGGAACATCATAGAGTTGGGCCACAAATAAAGCATTAAAGCCTTGCCCAACTGCCATGCCATCGCGCTTGAGGGCAGTGCCTAAAGGAATCGCTAGGCTGGCAATCGTCGGCGAGAGTCCATAATGTTCTCGAGCATTTTGCAGCGCCACAGGTAAGGCGGCATTTGAGCTAGCCGTACCAAAAGCTAAAGTGAAACTGGGGGCAAAACTGCGAAAAAAGTGGAGCGGCTTGGCTTGCCAAATCCCCAGCATCAGTCCATAAAACCCAATCATCAGCAAGATCGCCAAGACCACACCGACCATATAAGTCAGCAACTGACCCACAAAGCTGATTCCCTGAACCGCGATGACAGAACTCATCAAGGCAAACACCCCGACGGGTGCCAGGTAAAGAATTAAGCCCAGGATTTTTTCACTGATAATATAAATACTCTCGATCGAGGCCACAAAAGGTCGAGCGCCAATGCCTGCCTGTTGAATGCCGATGGCGAACAGCGCACTGGCAAAAATAGTTTGGAGCAAATTGCCAGAGGCGAGTGCTTCTAGAGGATTAGTGGGAATCAGGCCGACGAGCCAAGCAATTAAATCAGTTTCCGGTGCTTGGGCTGGAAGCTGGGTGGGGCTTAAGTCCATCGCAGCCGTACCGGGATGTATTACCATGGCAGCGACGATCCCTAACCCCACGGCTAAAATACTCGTAAGGATATAACCGAGCAGCAGTTTAGCGGTGTAGCGTCCCACCTGGGAGGCATTGGGGATGCGGGTGAGGGCTAAAATTAGCGAGGAAAAGACGATCGGCACTACCACAAATTGAATTAAGCGCACAAAAGCTTGCCCCAAAGGAGCTAAGAGGTAAATATTGAGCGGCTCGACCCAGGTGGGAAAAGCTTCGTGCCAGATAGCACCAAAGGTCATGCCAGCAGCTAAGGCCAGCAAAACGAGCGTGGAAAGGTTCATGAAAGTTGAATCGGGAACACCATAGCTTCTTACCGTAACAATTGCTGGAGCGGGAGTTAGTGTCGTCAGATATACATTTCTCAGTTTTTGACTCCACCAGCTACTTCGATCGTTCCTCCAATGGCAGTCGAGTTATGTGAGATTTAAAGATCCCTCAACGTATTTCCTACCTTGTTATTAACTTCCAGTGGTAAGAAAACAGTCATCACTTCACCTTGTTGCGGACGTTCTCGGACGATTAATTTGCCGCCCAAAGCTTGGAAGAGATTTTTAGTGACGTTGAGATTGAGGCTGAGGCTACCAGTTTCTGGCTGGAACGTCAGCAGTTGACCGATCGATTTGCACTGTAATCTAGTCGTTTGCGGGTGGGGTTGAGATTGAAATTGCAACTTCAAGCGATCGCCTGCCCGCGTCACTTCTAATTGGATGTGGCCTCCGGTGGAGAGGCTGCGAGTAAAGTTTTCGATCGTGCCCGTCAGCACTCGCTCTAACAGGGCGGGATTGCTGGCTACGGCTGGCAATTTTTGCGGCAAAACTACATCTAAAGTCACGTTGTGTCGCAGGGCTTGAGTTTGCCAGCGGGGAATACATTGCTCTAACAGTCCATCTAACGAGGTGGCCGTCAGATGTACTGGAGAGGTTTTAAATCCAGAGGTAGCTAACTCTACCGCTTGGAAAATTAGCTCCATGCGGTTGATTTGTTCGGTACACTCGCGATCGATAATTTCTAGCCGCTTGGCGATATCTGGTGCCAAGTCGCGCCGCTTCAGCACCAACCGAGTCAAAGTGCGAATGGTGGTTAGCGGAGTGCGGATTTCGTGAGTTAAAGCTTGCAAAAGTTCTACATCTGCGGCTTTGGCAACTTCTGGCTTGGTAGCAGAAGGATTGGGAGCGATCTCGTCGATCCAGGCAGTTGAAGTTGATGGGTGCGAACACTCCGATTCTTTGCCATTAGCTTCTTCTGGGAGATAGTCGAGCAACTGACGGCTGAACTCCATCACCGTGCGGTAATCTGGGGCTACCGCCGGAAATTGTTTGACTAAAGAGTCTAGTTCGCGCCAATGAAGAGGTGTAGCCAGCGGCACTCGCGATTTGAGCGATCGCCAAGCTAACTCGACATCTGCTGGATCGAAGGAAAATTTAAAAGCTGGAACTCCGTTAGCATCTTCTCCCAGCACCATTATCAAGCTAAAATTAGCGGCAAACACCAAACAAAATTGCTCGGCAGCTAATGGATCGACAGGCAATAACGGAAACAACCAAGAGACATTAGTAGTTCGATCGATCTCCGTGTGGTTCGCTGGGGGCAGTTGAAAAGGCACGAAGGCATTTCCTGGAAAAGCTTCAACCGTAAAAATCCCCGTTTGATAGTTAGCGATCGCTGCTGGATGGCTCAAGAGCGGCACTGGCCCGGTCAAAACTAATCCTCTAACTGTCGATCGATCGCTCTCGTGACAGCCGAGTTGCTGCAACAGTAATGCTTCTAAAGCAGCAATGCCCGCGCTCCATTCCCGTTCGGCTTTCACCCGCTTGCTGGCCGTTCTACTCGGACGGCGATCGAGTTGTGGGCGATCTTCTGCAACTGCCCTCCGGGCAAACTCTACCTCTGCTGCTCGATCGTTGCGGGTCAAAATTTCACTCAGGGTTGGCAATAGCCACTTTAGTTTCACGCTTTTCACCCCTTCAACCTTACGGACTGCTACTACCTAAATCTCAGTTTTGCTCTCTCTACTAAGATACCGATAATGCGATCGCTAGTAGGGGTGTAGAACCGAACCGATTGGTAGCAATCTCCAACTTCAGGCAATTGTCAATTCGCAATTCGCAATTCACGATCGACCATTTATGCCCTATGCCCGTTCGGCTGAGCTTGCCGAAGCCCATACCCCGACTCGAACTTTATCATTAATGCCAGCCTACCTACCTGATGTGAGGAAAATATTACCGATCGGGTGAGGTTTGCCCTACTGACGAAACTAGCGTGGGAATTGCAACATGATATTAACGGTTAGCAATTATCGATCGCTACCAAATTTACAGCAGAACATAGATCAATAATAGGGTGAAGGCAATGACAGTAGTACGTTGGCAACCATTCCGAGAAATTCAAAATATCCACCGTCAATTCGATAGTTTGTTTGACGAATTAGTTAGTTCTAACTCTAAATCTCACCTCAATTGGATCCCTGCTGTCGAACTGCAAGATACAGATACTAATCTGGTTTTGCGAGCGCAACTTCCAGGAATTGAAGGCAAAGATTTAGACGTGCAAGTAACTGCCGATTTGGTAGTAATTGCGGGCGAACGCCGCCAGCAAACCAAGGAAGAAAAGCCCGGATATTTCCGTTCGGAATTCCGTTATGGAAAATTCAAACGGGTAATTCCTCTACCAGTTCGCATCCAAAACGATCGCGTAGAAGCTGATTTCAAGGATGGGATTTTAACTCTCACCCTACCTAAAGTAGAAACAGCCCAACGTCGAGTAGTTAAGATCGACTTCAGCAATACTCCGGCACTCTCTAATTCTGAGACTGCCCAAAATGTAGAACAAGCTCAAGCTGCTTAATTGACATCTCATATCGAATCCGGTTCTCATACCATCCATTGCTGCCCTCACCCCCTTCGGCAGAGCTTCAGGGCAGCGCCCAAACCCTCTCCAGTAAAAGAAACTTCCATTTCACTCTCCTCATAGGCTACCGTGTATACACATCTCTAGCTTTGATGCCTACATCCTCGCAGATCCCCCCTAGTCCCCCTTAAAAAGGGGGAAAAGAACTCAAAGTCCCCCTGCTTGGTGCGCTTGTATACGGAGGGAACCTCCGCACAGCGCATCCGCTGCTTGGTGCAAGCTGCATGGCGTAAGTCCTGCGGACGACCTGACGGTACGCGTTGGCGTAGCCGCCCTGGAAGGGCTAGCGTCTCCGCTAGGAGATGGGAACCTCGCCGCGCTTGCATCCGCTTTTTAAGGGGGATGAGAGGGGGATCTAAAAGGCTGAACTTCAAACCGATAACTTATGTATACACGGTAGCCTCGTAGGAGAGGGCTTCTTTGAGGTGGGAGAGGGGGAGCCGGAGGCTCATTGAGGTCAAGAAGGTTTGGGAAACCGGATTTGGTATCATGTAGTTTAGTTGCTTATTCTTATGCCAAAGAAAAAAAAGGCTATTTAGCAAATGCGCGGTAACTGCTCTCCACTTAACATATCAACAATCCGTTGAGTGCCAATTTTACTGTTCATGGTGACAAAACCAGAAGAGTTGCTTTCGGTTACATTACCAATAATTTGGGCGGATGCTCCTAAAGAATGCGATCGCATTATCTGCAATGCTCTTGGAGCCTCAGATGGCGCTACAAAAGCTACAAATCGGCCCTCATTGGCGACATAAAGCGGATCGAAACCCAGAATTTCGCACGCCCCCTGCACGTCTTCGCGAATGGGAATACAATTTTCATCGATGGCGATCGTTACTCCAGCAGCTTGGGCAATTTCGTTCAGGGCGCTAGACAAGCCCCCGCGAGTCAGATCTCGCAAGCAATGAATTTCAATTTTAGCTTCAAGCAGTTGCAAAACTAGACTGGCTAAAGGAGCAGAATCGCTTTCGATCTGGCTTTCAAACTCTAAGCCTTCTCTGACTGCCATAATCGCAATCCCATGACGGCCGAGATCGCCATTGAGCAGCAGCACGTCTCCTGGTTTGACTGAAGGGGGCGCGATCGCAAAGGAATGCTCGATCGCACCAATCCCAGCAGTGTTAATAAAAATCCCATCGGCCTTACCTTTATCCACTACCTTGGTGTCGCCAGTCACGATTTGGACGTTAGCGGCTGTCGCGGCTTGCTGGATCGATCGCACTACCCGCCACAGAGTTGCCATCGACAGCCCTTCTTCTAAAATGAATCCGACGCTGAGATACAGCGGCCTAGCGCCGCACATTGCCAGATCGTTAACTGTGCCGTTGACTGCCAGGGAACCGATATCTCCACCTGGGAAGAACAACGGTTGAACGACGTAGGAATCGGTAGTAAAGGCAGTTCTGGAACTTTTGAGGTCGATCTCGGCTGCATCGTGTCTGTTACGATCGCCGCTGCTGAAGGTGGCGAGGAACATGGTTTCGATCAGTTGGTGCATCAACTTACCGCCCCCACCATGGGCCAGCAAAACGTGAGGATATTGAGCGATCGGAATCGGACACGATATGGTGAAATCTTCTGGTGTTTCCATCTTTTTTATACATTTCCCATGGCGGTCGATCGACCATTATCGAACGGTGGGCCAGGTCCGGTTTTGCTGAGTCCGAATCGTTGTGACACCATAATTTTTGGCAAAACCCGCCCCTACAGTTTTAATGGCTGTTCGATCGGATCTGAATATTACTTGGTACTAACTGCTCGCTGTCACAGATATGCTTGGCTGTTGCCGATAACGATAATATGCCGCACAAGCTCCTTCTGATGAAACCATCGGCGCACCCAGAGGATGTTCTGGGGTGCAGCGATCGCCAAAGGCAGAACATTCGTGGGGTTTCTTCACGCCTTGCAAAATTAACCCACTGATACACTCAGCCGATTCCGCAATTGGATGGTTAGCGATCTTAAAGCGTCTTTGGGCATCGAATTGGGCATACTTGTCGCGCAATCCCAAACCGCTTGCAGGGATTTCGCCAATCCCGCGCCAATTTCGCAGACAAAGCGCAAATACTTCCCGAATTAGCCGTTGAGCGGTTTCGTTGCCGCCGCGACGAACCGATCGACTGTATTGATTTTCCACTGACGATCGCCCCTCTTCTAACTGTTTGACGCACATATATATGCCCTGCAAGATATCCACAGGCTCAAAGCCAGTCACCACAATTGGAATACTATACTTTTGAGCGATCGGTTCGTACTCGGTGTATCCCATCACCGTGCAAACGTGACCTGCTGCCAAAAATCCTCGTACCCGATTGTGAGGCGAAGCCAGAATCGCTTCCATCGCTGGCGGAACTAATACGTGAGACACCAGAAGGGAGAAATTTTTAATTTTTTGTTGCGCGGCTTGGTAAACTGCCATGGCGGTTGCAGGTGCAGTGGTTTCAAATCCCACGGCGAAGAATACTACCTGTTTGTCGGGATGCGATCGCGCAATTTTGAGGGCATCTAGCGGCGAATAAACAATCCGAATGTTGCCACCATTGGCTTTAACAGCGAGCAAATCCTTGTCGCTACTAGGTACGCGCAGCATATCCCCGAAAGAGGCAAAAATGACTTCAGGGCGAGAGGCGATCGCGATCGCGCAGTCGATCGATTCCACGGGGGTAACGCATACCGGGCAACCAGGACCGTGAATTAGAGTAATTTGTGAGGGTAGTAGCTCATCTATGCCAAATTTGACGATCGCATGAGTCTGGCCGCCGCAGATCTCCATAATCGTCCAGGATTGAGTAGTAATTTGGGCGATCGCTTGGGCGTACTCCTGGGCAATTTGGGCATCGCGGTATTCATCGATAAACTTCATAATAAAGTCCAAATCGGGGCATAGGGCATGGGGCATAGAAGAAGAGTTCAAAATTCTTCTCCCTCTTCCCCCTCTCTCCCTCTCTCCCTCTCCCCCTCTCCCACATAAACGCCCAAGGCGCGAGCGGTTTCGACTAAATAGCTATTAGGGTCTACAAACAAAGGACTGCGAGCCAGAACGTCTTCGATCGCCACTGCTGCAACTCTTCCGTTCTGCCAAGCTACCATCCGATCGAATTGTTCTCGATCGATTAAATCTACGGCTGCTTTACCAAAAGCCGTGGCAATCAGACGATCTAAAGCCGATGGAATGCCGCCCCGCTGGATATGCCCTAACACGGAAACTCGAACGTCGAGTCGATCGCGATCGTTACTAGCAATTTGATTGGCAATATACTGTCCCATGCCGCACTGTAAAGACGCGAGATCTTGCGTCTCTACACCTGGCAGATCGTTTGCCGATCCAGCGCCTTCGGCGACAACAATAATGGCAAATTTACGCCCCCAGCGATCGCGCAATTCATCGATCTTTTGACAAACTCCAGCGATGGTATAAGGGATTTCTGGAATTAAAATACAATCTGCACCGCCCGCAATCCCTGCCTGAAGCGCTAAATGACCCGCTTTCCTGCCCATGACTTCGACGATCGTGACTCGATCGTGACTGGCAGAGGTAAAAGTCAAGCGATACATGGCATCGGCGATCGTATTGACCGCAGTATCGAACCCCACTGACCGTTCCGTCAAGGCGACATCGTTATCGATCGTCTTGGGGATAGCGACTAAATTCCAGCTGCCCTGGCGGGCTAGTTCGTGGAGAATCTTAATGCTGCCATCCCCACCAATGGCAATCAGAGCATCTAAACCTAATGCTTCATAGCTGGCGAGGATCTCGCTCGATCGTGCTAAGGTATCTCCTTTGTTGATAGTGCCTAAAATAGTGCCGCTCATGCTCAACAAGGGATCGATGCCCCGCAGGTCGAAGCAGTGAACGGTCAACGGTGTAGTCTTGCCCTCCAGCAAACCTTGAGTGGCATAGGGAATGCCCACCACCTCCCAACCATAGGTAAGCGTAGCGTGGCTGACTGCGGCTCGAATGACAGCGTTAAGTCCGGGACAGTCGCCGCCGCTGGTGAGAATGCCAATCCGTTTTTGCTTGCCCATAAACTCAGCCGAAGTAGTGGGATGTTTCGTAAACTCGCGCCCATTCGGGTTTGTAGGTTTGGAGCGATCGCATATACTGGGCCCGTTCAAAGGCGCTCTTGTCGGGGCAATTTTGCTGGCTCATGCTGCCTTGCATTTGCCGCACGGATTCATATTCATGTTCTGCCATCCACGATCGCATTTCTTGCTCGATAATCTGTAGATGCTCGATCCCGTGTCGCAGCAGTACCGAACAGAGCATGGTAATATTTGCCCCTGCCATCAACAGCTTGATGACATCCTGCCCGTGGTGAACGCCGCTGGTAGCCGCCAAGCTCGCATTAATCCGACCGTAAAGAATGGCAATCCAACGCAAAGGCAGCCGCATCGCCTGTGGGGTACTTAAGATGACGTTGGGTTCGACCTCTAGGGTGTCGATATTAATATCTGGCTGGTAGAAACGGTTGAACAACACCAAAGCTTCTGCTCCTGCTTCGTCCAAACGCTTCGCCATATGCGCCATGTTGGTGAAAAAGGGGCTGAGTTTGATGGCTACGGGTATAGTGACGGCAGCTTTCACCGCTCGCAGAATCTCGATATAGGTTTGTTCGATCGCTTCGCCGCTCAAATCCATATCTGTCGGGACGTAGTAGACGTTCAATTCCAAACCGTCGGCTCCCGCTTGCTCGATCTGTCTGGCGTAGTTAGTCCAGCCACCCACAGAAGAACCGTTCAGGCTAGCAATAATCGGAATCCTGACTTTCTCCTTGGCTCTAGAGATATGACTGAGATATTCTTCCGCTCCGACTCGGAAGCTATCGGGTTCTGGAAAATAGGTGAGGGCTTCAGCGTAGCTTTCGGTTCCATGGGTTAAATGATGGTGCAGTTCGTGTCTTTCCAGGCGTAACTGCTCTTCAAATAAAGAGTGCATTACTACTGCGGCTGCGCCTGCGTCTTCCATCCGCTTGATGTTGTCGATCTCTTCCGATAAAGGTGATGCTGAAGGGACGAGGGGCGATTGCAATTGCAACCCCATATAGGTAGTAGTTAAATCCATGCCGAACGTCTCCTTCTTAGCTCCACTTAGAGGTTATGAAAAGAACTTGAGAAACTTGTGAGCGATCGAAACTCCTAACTTATCGGCAGGCGATCGAGGGCATATAGCCCCCTAAATCCCCCAAGGGTGGGGGACTTTGAAGAACTCCGGTTTTCCCCAAGGGTGGGGGACTTTGAAGAACTCCAGTTCCCTCAAGCTTGGGGGGCTAGGGGGGCAAAATCCGGCATTTGGAACTCGCTCAAAAGCAGTTCGCACCATCTAAGATCCTAAATTTTGGTTGATTTTGACTAATATAAGGGCATCCTATGCCTAACATCCTCACCTCCTGAACTGATGCCAAAAGATTCTCCTCGGATTCGCGGCACGAACCCGCAAAACGAGCAAGCTGCTCGTTACCTCCGACAACATATGACTCCTGCTGAAACCCAATTATGGAACGCTTTACGTTGTCGTCAACTGCTAGGACTCAAGTTTCGCTCTCAGCATCCCGTCGGACGGTTTATTGTTGACTTTTATTGTCCGTCCTGCAAATTAGTCATTGAAGTAGACGGAGCAATTCACGATCGGCAAAAAGCCTATGATGAGTCTCGGACAGAACACCTACAATTATTTGGTTATCGCGTATTGAGGTTTAGCAACGAAGAAATTTTCCACGATCTGTCAACCGTTCTAACTCGAATCGAGCAAATAGCAAAAGCTGACTCTGAATAACTCGAACCGATCGCTCCGGTTCCCCGAAGCTTGATAATTAGGGGGTAAAATGCAGCATTGATAAGTTTTATAGATAATGCTGACAGAAATTGAGAATTTGCCAGGGACGCAGGGCGTAGATCGAGTTAAACTAGGGAGTTGTCAATATCTGCTGAATTAGAAACGACAAATTATCCTTAGATTAACCTTGAGGACGTGCTGCTAGATACTGGTATAACTGCCAGCGAGTATGCACGTCTTGTTGTGCTTCCTGTAACAACTGCTTCGCTGCTTCTGGCTGACTTTTGGTTAACATCTTGAAGCGATTTTCCATGTACATATATTCCTTGACTGGCAACTTCGGAGAGTGGGAATCGAGTTGCAGCGGGTTTTCTCCTCGAGCGATTCGATCGGGGTTAAATCGATACAGCAACCAACGCCCCGAATCTACGGCAGCTTTTTGATCTTGCATGGCTGTCGCCATGTTGATGCCGTGAGCGATGCAATGACTGTAAGCAATAATCAGCGACGGGCCTTCGTAAGCTTCGGCTTCCAGAAAGGCTCTCAAGGTGTGTTCGTCTCTCGCTCCCATCGCTACGCTGGCCACGTAGACGTTGCCGTAGGTCATGGCAATTAAACCCAGGTCTTTTTTAGCCGCAGGTTTACCGTTTGAGGCAAATTTAGCCACGGCTCCCTTGGGAGTAGATTTGGACATCTGCCCCCCAGTGTTGGAATAAACTTCTGTATCTAATACCAAGATGTTGACGTTGCGCCCGCTGGACAAAACGTGGTCTAATCCCCCAAAGCCGATATCGTAAGCCCAACCGTCGCCACCAATAATCCAAACGCTCTTTTTCACTAGATAATCTGCTAGGGATTTGAGATTTTGGATTTTCGATTTTAAAGCGAGATCTGGCTCGGAGGCGAGGAGTTCGTCTAGCCTTTGTTTTAGTAGGATAATGCGATCGCGCTGTGCGTAAATATCGGCTTCATCCTGTTGCTGGGCATTGAGGATACTTGCCGTCAGTTCTGCACCGACTTCTGGTGCTAGCTGTTGGAGCAACTCAGCCGCCATTTCTGCTTGTTTGTCGATCGAGACGCGGAAGCCTAAGCCAAATTCGGCATTATCTTCAAATAGCGAATTCGACCAAGCCGGGCCGCGCCCTTCGGCGTTCTGCGTCCAAGGTGTTGTCGGCAAGTTGCCGCCGTAAATTGAAGAACAGCCAGTGGCATTAGCGACGATTAAGCGATCGCCAAATAGCTGCGTTACCAACTTGATATAGGGCGTTTCGCCGCAACCAGCGCAAGCCCCAGAAAATTCAAACAGCGGCTCCTGCATTTGCTGCTGGTTGATATGATGCAAATTCAACTTAGTGCGATCGGGATTGGGCAGATCTAAGAAGAAATCCCAGTTTTCCTGCTCTTGCTCCCTCAATGGTGGCTGCGGCTGCATATTAATGGCTTTCAGGGCTGGAATCGATTTATTCTTGGCCGGGCAGACATCGACGCAGATCCCGCAACCCGTGCAGTCTTCCGGGGCCACTTGGATGGTGAATTTTAACCCTTTCCAGTTATGCTCCCTGGCATCGACGCTCTTAAACGTGACTGATGCTGCTGCCAGTTCTTCGGATTCGTAGACTTTGCCCCGGATCGTGCTGTGGGGACAAACCATGACGCACTTGCCGCACTGAATGCAAACGTTGGGGTCCCACACGGGAATTTCGGCCGCGATATTGCGCTTTTCCCATTTTGCCGTCCCCGTGGGATAAGTGCCGTCTGCGGGTAGGGCGCTGACGGGAATCTCGTCGCCGCAGCCTGCGATCGCTTTCCCTAAGACTTCCCGGACAAATGTTGGGGCATTATCTGGAACTGGAGGACGCAGTTCGGTAGAGCTATCGATCGAGCGTCCAATGGTGGAAACTTCATACAGGTGTTCTAGGGTGCGATCGACTGCTTGCAGGTTCATGCGGACGATTTCATCGCCTTTCTTGCCGTAGGTTTTTTGAATCGATTGCTTAATTTTGGCAATGGCTTCTGCTTTGGGCAAGATACCAGACAAGGCAAAGAAGCAAACTTGCATCACCGTATTGATGCGTCCGCCCATGCCGCTTTCCCGCGCTACCTTGTGAGCGTTGATGACATAAAACTTTAATTGCTTGCTGATAATTTCCTCTTGGACTGGACGCGGTAAGCGTTCCCAAACTTCCTCCGGCCCGTAGGGAGTATTTAACAAAAAGGTACCGCCTGAAACGATGGGCTGTAGCATATCGAAGCGTTCTAAGAACGCGGGTTGGTGGCAGGCGACAAAATTCGCTTGACTGATGAGATAGGTAGAGCGAATCGGTTGCGGGCCGAATCGCAAATGGGAAATCGTCACGGAACCAGACTTTTTGGAATCGTAGACGAAATAACCTTGAGCGTAGTTATCCGTCTCTTCACCAATAATTTTGATGGAGTTTTTATTTGCGCCTACCGTGCCATCTGCACCCAAGCCGTAGAAGATCGCCCGGACGACGCTATCTGGTTCCAGGGAAAAGTGGCGATCGTAAGACAAACTGGCGTGCGTTACATCGTCGTTAATGCCCACGGTGAAATGATTTTTGGGTTGCACCTGGGCGAGATTCTCAAAAACTGCGATCGCCATACCTGGGGTGAATTCCTTTGAGGACAACCCATAACGCCCGCCAACGATCGATTTTAGATTTTGGCACCCCCCTTTTGAAGGGGGGCAGGGGGGATCGGATTTTGGATTGGGCGATTGGTTGGTTTCTTGAATGGCCGTGACAACATCGAGATATAAAGGTTCGCCAGCACTTCCGGGTTCTTTGGTGCGATCCAAAACGGCGATCGCTTTGACGGTAGTAGGTAGCGCCTCCACAAATTGCTTGACATCGAAAGGTCGATACAGCCGGACTTTGACTAAGCCAACTTTTTCGCCGCGATCGTTGAGATAATCTACCGTTTCTTGCACGGCTTCGCAACCAGAACCCATGAGGACGATGACTCGATCGGCATCGGGAACGCCGTGATAGTCAAACAGGCGATACTGCCGTCCCGTTCGCCGAGCTAACCCATCCATTACCTGTTGCACGATCTCCAGACAAGCTTCATAAAAAGAATTGACCGTTTCCCGCCCTTGAAAATATACGTCGGGGTTTTGGGCTGTCCCTCGCAGAACCGGGCGATCTGGGGTCAGAGCGCGTTGGCGGTGGGCGCGGATGGCATCTTCATCGATCGTTGCCCGCAGATCTTCTGCTGACAATAATTCGACTTTCGACACTTCATGAGAGGTGCGGAAGCCATCGAAGAAATGCACGAACGGAATGCGAGATTTCAGAGTTGCTGCCGTAGCGATTAACGCCATGTCGTGGGCTTCTTGAACTGATGCGGCGCACAGCAGGGCAAAGCCAGTAGCACGAGTTGCCATCACATCACCATGATCGCCGAAGATGGAGAGAGCTTGAGCCGCCAGCGATCGCGCGGCCACATGAAACACTGTGGGTGTCAGTTCTCCGGCCATCTTGTACATATTGGGAATCGTCAGCAACAATCCCTGAGATGCGGTGAAAGTAGTCGCCAGGGCCCCGGTTTGCAAAGCACCGTGCAGCGCCCCAGCTACACCCCCTTCATCCTGCATTTCGATGACAACGGGAATAGTGCCCCAGAGATTCGGTTTGCCTTCCGCTCCCCAAGCGTCTGCCCATTCGCCCATAGGGGTGGAAGGAGTGATAGGGTAAATCGCAATTACTTCATTGAGTTGATATACAACTCTGGCAACGGCTTCATTGCCATCTATGGTTGCCAAGGTCTTTTTATTCATAGACTTCAACCTTAGAAAATTCTCGATCGCTGCCTTAGCTCCACCTTCAAACTAAAAGAAAAAGTTGAGGAAATTGTGAGCTACTTTCCCCTGGCGATCGCGATTTAATATCAGAAATATTACGAATGGGTGCGTTGGGTTTCACTCCTTACCCTGCCTTAAGGCTGCGCCTACAACCTAACCTAGAGATGGTGTAATTTCTTGCAAGTATTCTAAGGTGCGATCGGCTTCTTCAGGATCGAGAATGCTAATAGCAAATCCGGCATGAACGATCGCATAATCGTCAATTTTTGCTTCGGGAACGTAAGCCAAACTCACTTCTTTAATTACTCCGCCAAAGCTGATTTTCCCAGTTTGAAGTAGAGGGTTTTCATTATGGTTAATACTGATGATTTTTCCTGGAACTGCTAAACACATAATATTTATTTCGGTTTGAATTCTTATGTATTTATTATGGTTGCTCGATCGGGTCTAATATTAACCACGAACCATGAGCTATGAACTATGAACTATAAACGTTAATTAATTCGCGAGATGCTGCCACAATTTGTCCCAAGGCAATACCGCCATCGTTGGGTGGAATTTGCTGATGCCAGTAAGGACGAAAACCCTCTTGAATCAATCGTTTAATCGATCGCTCAGTTAGGTACTTATTTTGAAAACAACCACCTGTAAGTACGACTCGTTCTGTACCGATTTGCTGCGCCACGGTCACGATCGCCTCCACGAGCATATTGTGAAACTTGGCTGATATATATCCTAATGATAAGCCAGATTTTATGTCTGTTAGAATTTCTGGTACTGTTGGCATCCAATCGACGATCGATGGTGAATTTGTCGCCGTGACAATTTCAAAGCTGTAGCGATCGTCGGTGTCAAATTCTGCGATCGCAAACTCTAATTCCATGGCTGCTTGTCCTTCAAACTGAGTATGCTGGCGTAGTCCTACGATGGAAGCGAGCGCATCGAATAACCGCCCCGCACTAGAAGTAACTGGGGCATTCAGATTTCTTTGCAGCATCGTTTGTAAAATCCCCAACTCTCGATCGCTAAAAGCTTGCACGGGGGCTAGATGATTCATTTCAAACAGTACATCTCCCCAGATTTCGTAAAGCAAACCGATTGCCGATCGTCTTGGTTCTTTAACGGCTTTTTCTCCACCAGGAAGCCGAAAAGTTCGGAGGTGGGCAACTCGTTGAAATGGTGCTTCTCGATCGCAAATCTCCCTGTTCGATCCCCCCCTAACCCCCCTTTTTAAGGGGGGAGAAAGTTGCTTCGCAGTTGATTGCACTGGAGATGTAGGGGGATAGTGAGTTATGCCTGAGCTTGGCGATCGCCAAGATTCAATCTCCAGGAACTCACCTCCCAAAATCGTGCCGTCCAACCCGTAGCCAGTACCATCCCAAGCAATACCTAAGACAGGTTGATTATTGTCAGTTTCAATTAGCTCGTTTTCTGCCATACATGAGAGAACGTGAGCGTAATGGTGTTGCACCGGAATAACTGGTAAACCAGATTTTCGGGCAAATTGAGTCGAGAAATAATCGGGATGAAGATCGCTTGCGATCGCCTCTAGTTTAAGTTGATAAAGTTGCTGGAAATCAGCGATCGCCCGCTCGAATGCCTTCACTGCTGGTACTGTTTCTAAATCCCCAAGATACTGGCTGACGAAAACTTGCCCGTCGATCGAAAACGCGATCGCATTTTTCAAATGTGCGCCCACCGCGAGGATTTGTAATTTTGGATTCTCCCCCCTGCTTGGTGCAAGCTTCATGGCGTAAGTCCTGCGGACGACCTGACGGTACGCGAAGCGTCTTCGCAGGAGATGGGAACCTGCCAAGGGCTTGCATCCGCTTTCTAAGGGGGGTAGGGGGGATCTGATTTTGGATTGGTAGCCGATCGAAATCGGTAAAGGCGCGTAACCACGGGCGCGACGCAGCACTAATTCTCGTCCCATCATCAAGCGGACGACGGAATCGTCTAGAGGTCTGGCAATAGGTCGATCGTGAACTAAGAAAAGTTCGGCAATGCCGCTTAGCCGCTGGAGTGCTTCTCGTTCGTCTATGCAAATAGGTTCGTCAGTTAAATTGCCGCTGGTAGCTACAACTGGAAAACCGAGTTCCGACATCAGGAGGTGATGTAGTGGCGTATAGGGCAACATTACACCCAGATAGGGATTGCCTGGAGCGACTGAAGGAGCGATCGCGGAATGAGAACAAATCCAGCCCTCAGCCTGCCTCCGGCACCCCTCTCCAGTAAAAGGAACTTTCGTTCCCCTCTCCTTGTAGGAGAGGGCAGGGGTGAGGGCAAGAAAGTTTTGGTAACTGGATTTGGTATTTATGTCTAGTTTTTGTTGCAATAGGACAATAGGGGCTTGGGGCGATCGCAACCATCCGGCTTCCAATTCTGAAACTTCGCAGTCTGCCTCGATCGCTTCCAGGGACGGGTACATTACAGCTAAGGGTTTGGCCTCCCGGTGCTTGCGCTGGCGCAGTCGTTCGATCGCCTCTTCGTTACGCGCGTCTGCTATCAGATGAAATCCGCCCAAACCTTTGACGGCAACAACCTTTCCTTGACGAATTTCCTCAGCCGCTTGAAGGAGTGCTGCGTGGCGATCTGCCAGGATGTTGCCATCCCAATGCCATAACTCTAAATGAGGGCCGCATTCAGGACAGGCGTTGGGTTGGGCGTGGAAACGTCGATTTAAGGGATTTTTGTACTCAGACTGACAAAGATCGCACATTTGGAACTTTTTCATCGTGGTGTTGGCGCGATCGTAGGGTAAAGCTTCAATAATGCTAAATCGGGGGCCGCAGTTAGTACAGTTAGTGAAGGGATACAGATAGCGGCGATCGCTGGGAGTAAAAATTTCCCGCAGACAATCGGAACAGGTAGCCAGATCGGGGAGAATTAATGCTGTTTTTTCACCGCTGACGCTGGCGCGAATCTCAAACTGCCCGTACCCTACAGGATCGAGAAATGACGATTCTAAACTTTGGATAAACGATCGAGATGGCAATTCTTCCTGCATCCGCTCTAGAAAAACTGACAATTTAGATTTTGAACCTTCTACGTCGATCTCTACCCCGCCAGCAAAATTATTCACCCAGCCGACCAGTCCCAATTCGGTCGCCAATCGGTAGATGAAAGGACGGAAGCCTACTCCCTGTACCGCCCCTCTAACCGTTATCCGCAAGCGTTGTTTTAGAATTGACATCAGAGATTTTCGACTCAAGGGATGGGGTGAAATTGTTTAATTACCTAAGCTTCCATAAATGATACCTGGCTATGCCCCATGCCCCATGCCCCATGCCCTATGCCCCATGCCAAAGGTCGATCGATGAAATTTTTAGTTGTAGAAGATGACGAATTCACCGCCCAGACAATTACCTCTATTCTCACAAATCAAAACTATGTCGTTGAGGTGGCCTCTGACGGTGAGTCGGCTTGGGATTTAGTTGAAACTTTCGACTATGACTTGATAATACTCGATTTAATTCTCCCCAAGCTCGATGGCATTAGCCTTTGCCATCAAATTCGGTCTAAAGGTTTGAAAACGCCAATTCTGCTGTTATCCGGTCGGGATAGCAGCCACGATAAGGCTATTGGGTTAGATGCTGGCGCAGATGACTACTTGGTTAAACCTTTTGACTCTGAAGAGTTAGTCGCCAGGGTAAGAGCGCTATTGCGTCGCGGCGGTTTAGCCTCGCAACCAGTTTTGGCATGGGGCGAGCTAAAGTTAGATCCTAGTAGTTGCGAGGCGACTTACGCTCAAAAGCCGCTAGCATTGACTCCCAAGGAATACGCGCTGTTAGAACTATTTCTGCGTAACAGCAACCGGGTGTTTAGCTGCGGCACAATTTTAGACCATCTTTGGTCTTATGAAGACACTCCAGGCGAAGAAGCAGTGCGTACCCACATTAAAGGATTGCGGCAGAAACTAAAAGCAGCAGGTAAGAGCGATTTAATTGAAACCGTCTACGGTATTGGTTATCGCCTCAAGCCTTTGGAGGAGAGGGGGAGATGGGGAGATGGGGAGAGGGGGAGAGGGGGAGATGGGGAGCAAGGGAGAAAATCTAATCCAAAATCCAAGCTTCGACAAGCTCAGCTACCGATCCAAAATCCAAAATCACAAGAGCAAACCCTATCAGCAATTGCTGGAGTTTGGCATAAATACAAAGGCAGGGTGGCAGAACAGATAAACGTGTTGGAGCAAGCCAGTCAAGCTTTAAGTACCAATACTTTGTCTGAAGAATTGCGAGATGCGGCCCGAAAAGAAGCTCATACGCTGGCAGGATCGCTGGGAACTTTTGGCTTTGCTAATGGCTCGCAACTGGCAAAAGAAATCGAGAATTTACTGAAAGTCGATCGCCATCTAACACCAACAACAGCGATCGCGCTGCACGATTTAGTGCTAGCTTTGCGGCGGGAAACCCAGGGAGAAGCAGTCGATCGACCATCGCTATTAGCAGTCGATCGCGAACCAAACACCACCCATACAGAAGCCCATTTATTGGCCGTAGATGACGATCCTAAGATTTTGGCAGTATTGGAAACATTGTTAAATCCTTGGGGCTTCAAAGTCACAACTCTAGACGATCCGCGACGGTTTCAAGAAACTCTAGCAGCTACCTCGCCAGATCTGTTGATTCTAGATATAGAAATGCCCCATGTTAACGGGATCGAGCTTTGCCAATCGGTACGCAACGACCCCCGGTGGAGCGATTTACCTATTCTGTTTCTGACAGTTCATAACGATGCCGAAATCTTGGAGCGGGTGTTTAGCGTGGGGGCAGACGACTTTGTTAGTAAGCCCATCGTCGGTCCCGAACTCGTTACTCGCATCATCAATCGCTTAGATCGGGTGAAATTGCTGCGACGTGCAGCACAAAGGCAACTAGAGCGCGATCGAGTATCTTCTCAATCTATAGAGAGCCTGCGATCGAGCGAAGAACGTCTGCGCTGGGCGCTGGAAGCCGCAGGCATCGGGATTTGGGATTGGGATCTCGCAACTGACAAAATTATTTGGTCTGAAGGTCACGAACGATTGTTCGGTTTGGCTCCTGGCACGTTTGATGGCACGTATGAAACCTTCAATAACTGCGTCTTGCCAGAAGATCGAGCGGCTTTGACTGAAGCCGCGAACGTGGCTCGCCAAGAACAAAAAGAATACTGTCACGAATTTCGAGTCGTTTGGCCGGATGGCAGCATTCACTGGATTGAGCGCAGAGGCAGATTTTTCTATAGCACCACTGGCGAGCCGCTGCGGATGCTGGGTACGGTGAGGGATATTAGCGCCCGCAAGCTGGCAGAGGCAGAACTAAAAAAATCTAAGAATGGATTAGAACTGAGAGTAGCAGAACGCACCGCCGAACTGATTAAGGTTAACGAGCAACTGCGATCGGAATTAAACGAACGCCAACGCACCCAAGAAGCACTGCGACATTCTCAAGCCCTATTTGCTGGCATCGTAGAAATAGCTGAAGATGCGATTATTTCGATCGACAGCCATCAACGGATTACCCTATTTAACCAAGGAGCAGAGAAAATATTTGGCTACTCGGCAGCAGAAGCTATCGGGCAACCCCTCGATCTACTCTTACCCGCGCGTTTTTCCGCTCCCCATCGCCAGCACGTAGATGAATTCGGTCGCTCCCCAAGTCCGGCTCGGCGGATGGGAGAACGTCGCGAGATCTATGGTTGTCACCAAGATGGAACGGAATTTCCCGCAGAAGCAACTATTTCTAAGTTAAACCTGCCAGAAGAAACCATATATACCGTTTACTTGCGAGATATTAGCGATCGCAAGCAAATCGATCGGATGAAAGATGAGTTTATCTCAGTTGTCAGTCACGAACTCCGCACTCCTCTAACTTCAATTCACGGTTCTTTGGGAATGCTCGCCAGCGGCTTGCTTCCACCCGACTCGGAACAGGCAAAACGCCTGCTGAAAATTGCCACCGATAGTACCGAACGCTTAGTTCGCTTGATTAACGACGTTCTCGACATCGAGCGGATCGAGTCGGGCAAGGTGAAGATGGCAAAGGAAACCTGCAACGTTGCTAGTTTGATTGAGGAAGCAGTAAATGTCATGCAACCTTTGGCCAACAAAGCTGGAGTTAATTTAGTGGTTTCTAGCTTAAATGCCGAAATCTGGGCAGATCCAGACCGAATCGTCCAAACACTGACTAATTTGCTTTCTAACGCGATTAAATTTTCCCCTACTGGTGCTACTGTTTGGCTGAGTGCGTCCGCGAACAAGACAGATAGTGTTTCCCTCGCTGGTGCTAACAGGCAAGAGATATTATTCCAGGTGCGCGATCGAGGACGAGGGATTCCAGCAGATAAACTCGAAAGTATCTTCGAGCGTTTTCAACAGGTTGACTCTTCTGACTCCCGCAAACATGAAGGTACTGGCTTGGGCTTAGCAATTTGTCGCAGCATCGTCCAACAGCACGGCGGGCGCATTTGGGTGGAAAGCGCGTTGGATGAGGGCAGCACTTTTTACTTTACCCTGCCCACAGTTCATGGTTCATAGGTCGTGGTTCAACGGCATTAGTAACAATGGCAAATAAAAAAATTCTGGTAATTGACAACGAGGAGTACATTCAAGAAGTTACTAAAATTTGCTTGGAAACAGTTGCAGGTTGGGAAGTATTGACGGCTGGTTCTGGTGAAGAAGGTATAGCTAAAGCTGAGGCTTACCAACCAGACGCGATTCTGCTGGATGTGATGATGCCAGATATGGATGGGTTCGCAACTTTCGATCGATTGCAAGCTCATCGGGCGACTCAAACCATTCCAGTAATATTGTTAACTGCCAAAATTCAACCTTCAGATCGCCGTCGCTACGCTCAAAAGGGCATGACAGCAGCGATCGCCAAACCGTTCGAGCCTTTAGAATTAGCAGGTCAAATTGCCGCCGCTCTAGGCTGGAGTCTGGAATAAGTAATACGAAATCCGCTTAGCAAAACCTGATTGGCCCTCACCCCGCCCTAACGGGCACCCCTCTCCCGCGGGAGAGGGGACGGGGGTGAGGGCTGATTTCGAGGTTTTAAACACCAGATTCGATCCGATCGTTCTGTCTTCACAAGTTTCTCAAATTTTTCTCCTAGGCTAGAAGTCCTACTAGGAAACAGTTAAATGTTTCTCTTAGCGATCGCAATCATTGCCAAGGTGGGAGGAATGGAGACGATTAGGAAGATTAACGACGATTTGGCGATCTCCGGACAAATTACTTCTGAAGAATTAAGACAACTTGTAGCAGCAGGCTATAAGTCGGTACTGAACTTGCGATCGCCAGACGAAGATGGTTTCCAAAGCAGCGATCGATTAGATCCTCAACTACTCGATTTACAGTACGTTAATCTGCCAGTTAAGGCGACAGAAATTAATCCTCAAATCGCACTTGAAGTATTTCAAATAATTAGCGAACTACCAAAACCAACTTTGGTACATTGCGACAACGGTATGCGATCGTCCACCATCATTTTCATGTATATCGCTACCAAGCAGGGCATCTCGCTAGATTTAGTATTTAGACAAGCTATAAATTTGGGGTTGCTATAGCATTAATTTTCTCTCTGACTTATCGATCGGCGCGATTGCGACTATGAAATTTAACAGCATCAGGAGAAAGAGAAAATGACTGTAAACTATCGAGAAAAAATCATCGCCCTTTGGTCTGTGTTTCTATTTGGGACGATCTTTCACACTCAATTAGGTTTGATGCCCCTTTTTTATGGTGAAAGCGTTGCCATGTCAGGAACTAAAGGGGTAACTAACGTTTCAGACCTGTGGTTGATGCTGGGCTTTTTTGTATTGCCGATGATTGCCATAGTCGCCACTATTTTTAATAATTCAAAACGTTACAAAGTCGTTCATTTTGGTTTGACTATCTTTTATTCGGTAATGAATTTTTTGCATATTTTCCTTGATTTACTAGTAAAACCGATCGCTTGGTATCAAATTGCTTTAATGGTAATTTTGTTTGTTGTTGGCATTTTGTTGAACGTAGTTGCTTTTCAGTGGATGCAAGAACGTTTCGATCGCCAAAATCATCGACAACGATTGCCATCTAATCAGATCTAACTTCGATCGTCGATTACCAATACCGCTGCGCCATTAATTTGGCCTCTGCGAAGAGCGTCGAGAGCTTCGTTGGCTCTCTCCAACGGGAAAGTTGTGACCTCAGTGCGAATCGGAACTTGAGGAGCTAAGGCCAAAAACTCCTCTCCATCTTCACGAGTGAGATTAGCCACCGATCGCAGCGTCCTTTCCGACCACAAAATTTCGTAGGGAAATGAGGGAATATCGCTCATGTGGATGCCAGCGCAAACGACAACGCCTCCTTTATCGATCGCTCTCAGGGCGGCTGGCACTAGCGCCCCCGTGGGCGCAAAAATAATAGCTGCATCTAAAGGTTCTGGGGGTAAACAATCGGAACCGCCAGCCCACATCGCACCGAGTTTGCGGGCAAAATTTTGTCCTGGAATGTCGTCAGGGCGAGTAAAAGCATAAACTTGTCGTTCTTGATAACCAGCTAACTGAATCAGAATGTGAGCGGCCGCACCAAACCCATAAAAACCAAGACGTTTGGCATCACCTATCATTTTGTAGGAGCGATAGCCAATTAGCCCAGCGCACAACAAAGGCGCAGCTTGCAAATCGGGGTAGTCAGCAGGGATGGGGAAGCAAAACTGGGCATCAGCCACCGCGTATTCAGCATAACCCCCGTCGATTTGATAGCCAGTAAATAGAGCGTTATCGCACAGATTTTCGCGATCGCTCAGACAAAAGCGGCAGCAATTGCAGGTATGTCCCAGCCAAGGAACGCCAACGCGAGCGCCTACGGTAAATTGCTGGACTCGATCCCCTATCTCTGCCACGGTTCCCACAATCTGGTGTCCGAGGACTAACGGCAGTTTGGGATGGGGTAGTTCCCCATCGACTATATGCAAGTCAGTTCGGCAGATACCGCAAGCACGGACGCGAATTAGTACCTGTTGGGCGTTGGGTTTGGGGATCGGCAAGTCAGCTAAATGTAAGGGTTGACCTGGCGCATCTAATATAATTGCACGCATAAATCGAAGGGGGTAGGTTTGGGCATGGCATGGGGTATAGGGCATGGGGCATAGGAGAGGGATCTAAAAGACAGAAGCCCATAACTAGCAACTCGTCAGTAAGATATTTTTTCTGAGATAAGCCTCCCAATCTTCCATCCCTCGGCCTGTTTTGGCAGAAACTTCAAAAATCGTGGCTTGAGGTGCTATTTGCTTAATATTGGCGATCGAGAGCGAGCGATCGAATTCTACGGCTGCGGCGAGGTCGATTTTATTGACGATCGCGACTTCAGCAGTTTTGAAGATCGTTGGGTACTTGAGCGGTTTATCTTCTCCTTCGGTGACAGAGAGCAGCACGACGCGCAAGTCTTCGCCCAGATCGTAAGCAGCGGGGCAAACTAAGTTACCTACATTTTCAATTATCAGTAAATCCAAAGCATCCAGATCGAGTTGCTCTGCTGCCCTTGCCACCATGCCTGCTTCTAGATGGCAGGCGTTACCTGTGGTAATTTGTATCGCTGGTGCGCCATGCGATCGCAAGCGTCGGGCATCATTATCAGTTTCTAGATCGCCTACAATTACACCAATGCAAAATTCGTTACAGTCTTGCAGCATCCGCTCGATTAAAGCCGTTTTTCCCGAACCGGGCGAAGAAAGGATATTTAGCACGAATACGCCTTTAGTTTTGAAATATTCTCGGTTTTGCTCTGCTAGGCGATCGTTCTTGCTCAGAATTCCTCGATCGATGGCAATTTTTTGTCTGGGGGGATGGCTGGCGATGGATTGATGATGGTGATGATGCCGATCTGCATCGATCGCTATCTCGCCAACAGTGGCACAGCCGCAGGTTTGACACATATCAAGATACCTCTAATGAAGCAATTTCTAGTTCTCTACCGCATACTATATCGATGCTAATTTGGTGACATTGGGGGCACTCATAAAACAAATTAGCTGGTTGAAAGTCCAAATTGCAGGTGGAGCAGTGGCAAACAACCGGAATGCGATCGATTTCTAACCGCGCTTCCGAGGCAATCGTGCCTTGGACGACTACCTCAAAGGCAAACTCTAACGCTTCTGGCACGACTCCCGATAATTCGCCGACGCGCAGCTTGAGAGCATGGATTTTAGTTGCTCCTTGCGCTTGTTCTAAGGCGATTTCCAAAGCCTTTTGCACGATCGACACTTCATGCACGAGCCACTCCTTGCCGTTTTTCAAGCAGCGGTATCAAATCTAATGAGGCGCTCGAGCTCCTTCAAGGCCTCTGTCATACCGTTTTGAGCAACGCATGAAAGCCGATCGCCCAAACTAAAATCGAGTGCTGGGATCGTTACTAACCAAGCTTGGGGATGGTAGCCGTAGAGAGCCTGGGCGATCGCTAGTAACATTTTTGGTTCGCAGTAGTGACCGATTGTTGAACCTGACTTTGCCAACTCGATCGGATAGACTCGGACGCTTAGCGAATCATCTGTAGGGCAGGCATCGATAAAAATTGCCAGATCGACCGTTACTAGGATATCTACCATTTCGGGAGTCAATTGGTGAGAGGCGATCGCTCGGACGTTGGGCAAATTCCAAGCAACGATCGCTTCTGCTACTGCTTGTCCGACTCCATCATCGCCGCACAAGCGACTGCCATAACCGATGGCTACGACATTTTTTACTATGTTATTAGTGATGGTTTTCATCCCCTTTGCCTCACATCCTATTGACCAGATTGGCCCTAACTTGAAGCTAAGGCAAACATTTGAGAAAGTTGTGAGGAAGCAGGAAAGTCAAACCCACGACCAAAAGAATGTATTGGTTCGGCATTCTACCGCCGATCGCGGCCTTGGCGTTTGGGGTAGTGCTGCTCGAGTTTGGGGCGATCGCGTGGCAGGTGGAGTGGTATCGGAGGGGCCCAATTCAGTGGGTGGCAGCGATCGAAACCGTCAGTGCCTTTATTTTTCTAATTATTGCTGCACTCTCCAAACTTCGTTAATTATATTTCCATCTACTCCTATTAATTGAATATGCAACGGCATTTGTCCGGCGGCATGAGTCGAGCAACTCAAACAGGGATCGAAAGCTCTAATTCCGGCTTCTACTCGATTCAACATCCCTTCAGGAATATCTGAGCCTTGAATGAAATGCCTAGCAATTTGTGCTACCGTGCGATTCATGGCTAGATTATTTTGACCTGTAGCAATGATTAAATTTACCTTTTGAATTAACCCGTTTTCATCGACTCGATAGTGGTGAAATAAAGTGCCGCGCGGTGCTTCGCTGACTCCCACTCCTTCGAGTTGGTTGATATCAGCATTGGCACGCAGTCGATCGCTAAATAATTCTGGGTCATTTAGCAACATTTCAATCCGTTCTATTGATGCCAAGATTTCAATCAGTCGGGCGTAGTGGTAAAAGAAAGATGAGAGTACAGTAGCACCACCTAAATCGCGAAATTCTTTCAATTCTTTGTCAGCCAGAGGCGTACCGATGTGGGTGCAAACGTTCAACCTGGCTAGCGGGCCGACGCGATAGATCCCGCTGTCTAAACGGCTGCGATCGCTTTGAGTGAGATAACCGAGAGGACGGTAATAGGGAAATTTGAGGTAAGACCAAGGTTCGACAGCTTCCCCGATAAACTCTTGATAGCGAGTTGGATCGAGTCGATCGGCAATAATATTGCCCCCACTATCGACAAATCGAATGCAACCGTCGTAGTATTCCCACCAACCTTCATCTGTTACTAATCCCATAAATAATGTGGGGAAGTTGCCAAAGGTTTGAGCCTCTTTTTCATAGTCTTGAAGTAACTGCTTAAATCTTTCTAGTGCTTTCAAAATTGTCGTTCGGACTTCAGGAATGCGCTTTTGAATGCGATCGCGTCCTTCTTCAGATAAAGGTGCTCTGACACCACCAGGAACCGCCCACGAGGGATGAATTTTCCGTCCTCCCAAGATTTCAATAACTTCCTGGCCGAATTGACGCAAGCGAATTCCACCTCTAGCTAATTCCGGTTCGGCGGCAATTAAGCCAAACAGGTTACGGGATTGCGGATCGCTATCCATTCCTAACAAGAAATCTGGGGCACTGAGGTGAAAGAAACTGAGAGCGTGAGACTGAATAATTTGCCCTAAGTTCATCAAGCGGCGCAATTTAGCAGCAGCGGGAGGAACGGTGACAGAGAGGATGCGATCGCCTGCTTTAGCCGAAGCCAGTAAGTGGCTCACCGGACAAATGCCACAAATCCGGGCGGTAATTCCCGGCATTTCCCACAGGGGGCGACCTTCGCAGAACTTTTCAAACCCCCGAAATTCGGTGACGTGAAAACGAGCGTCAGTTACTTGTCCGGCATCATCTAGATAAATAGAGATTTTGGCGTGACCTTCAATCCGGGTTACTGGATCGATTACAACTTTTTTCATGGCAGTTCTGAGGCTTTCATTGCTGCTTTTAAATTTAAAACTGATAGCTTCATTAAGCATTTTTTGTCAATGGCTAATAGTCAATGGTCAATAACTAACAACCGACAATTGACTTCACTCAACCAAATTTGATGAATTCGCGTCCTGCTAGCTGCGGTTTTTCTCCCCGTAAGAGCGATTCCAGCACGGCTCTAATTCGATCGGCTGATGGCGGACAACCTGGTAAATAAACGTCCACGGTTACGACTTGATGCACTGGCTGCACCCGGTTTAATAAGGCGGGAACTATACCTGGTTCTGTGGGAATTTGCGGGTGAATATCGGCAGCTTCGAGGTAGCAACGCTGTAGGACTGGTTCGGCGCTTCCCAGCGGGTTGCGTAAGGCGGTAACATTGCCCGTAACCGCACAATCGCCAAAAGAGACAAGAATATTCGATCGCGATCTTACGGTTTTAATCGTTTCCAAGTGGTCTTCATTAGCGATCGCACCTTCTACCAATACTACGTCTACTCCTTCTGGGTATTCTTTGACATCTATAAATGGGCTGTAGACCAAATCTGCTACTTGAGAGAGATCGATCAGCCATTCATCTAAATCGAGAAACGACATATGGCAACCAGAACAGCCCCCCAGCCAAACTGTTGCTAGTTTTAAACGTTCCATTGCTTTTTCTCTCGTGCTGTCATCAGAAAATCTAATTTGGCGCGATCGCGTTTCATTTCCCCGACGCTGACACCTCGGTAGAACAGCGCCCCGGTGGGACAAGCGTTGACGCATTTGCCGCAAGAGGTACACGTTGAAGAAGTTCCCCAAGGCCGATCCAAGTCAGTAATGACGTAAGAGTTTGTCCCTCTACCCGCCATATCCCAAGTATGCGCCCCTTCAATTTCATCGCAGACGCGGACGCAGCGGGTACAAAGAATGCAACGGTTGCGATCGATGCCGAAGCGATCGTGGGAAACATCAACTTGGCGATCGGGGAAATGGTATTCTAAGCGCACGTGAGTCATGCCCGTTTCGATCGCTAAATCTTGCAGTTCGCAGTTGCCGTTAGCCACGCAAACCGAGCAAATGTGATTCCCTTCGGCAAACAGCATTTCCACGATCGTGCGGCGATATTGCTGAAGCCTGGGGGTGTTGGTGGAAACTTCCATGCCTTCAACAACTTTGGTAACGCAAGCGGGTTGCAGTTTATTACTGCCAGCTATTTCTACCAAGCAAAGACGACACGCACCAACTTCTGAAACTCCTTCTAAATAGCACAGCGTCGGAATATGAATGCCAGCATCTTTTGCGGCTTCCAGAATGGTTTCTTCCTCGCGGGCGCTGATGAATCGATCGTTAACGGTGAGAGTTTTGACTGACATTGCTCCTCAGTGCTTACCACAATTAACTTTTAGCCTTCACCACCTTGAGTTATAGGCAAAGAGTTTGAGGAACTTGTGAGGGCAAAGCGATCGCCATCTCTGCTGCCGATGTCCGTTTTAAACCCACCAGGGTTTTTGTCCGGTGCGGGGATCGGTTTCTTTCCAGGGAGAAATCCAAATGGCATCTTCGGCGACCGTAACGCGGACTAGTTTCAGAGGCAGAGGTGCCGGGCCGCGTACAACTCTACCCTCTGGGTCGTAGCGAGAACCGTGACAGGGACATTGAAATTGATTTTCATTGGGATTCCAAGGGAAAGTACAGCCCAAGTGGGTGCAGTTATCGACTATTCCCCAGGGATGCAGCGTACCGTCTTCTCTGACGGTGAGATAAGTAGGTTCCCCAGCCAATCCTGCAACTAAGGCGCGAGTTCCGGGTGGTTCTACTAAAATCTGGCTAGCTGGAATCCGATTCCCGTGGATATCTTTCGCGAGGAGGGAACCATCTTCAGTTCCCTCTGCTGGCGGGAAGAAGAATTTAGCGGCAGGATAAAGAGCCGCAGTAGCAGTAGCGGCGACGGCGGCTCCCGTCAAAAAGTTGAGTAACTGTCGCCGGGACATGGAAAAACTTTTTAGGGGGATACTTTCCTCCATTTTTCATCTCCTGGTACAGACTTAAGGTTTTTGGAGATGCTGGCTTTTAGTATTAATGCCCAGCAAGCTATAGAGCGGACAAGTGCCAATTAAGGCTGTCAGAGCAGGAATAATGGCAATGATTGCTAATCCGATTCCTAATGCCGAACCTCCATAAACACTAAAGCCGAGGTAAAGTAGTACGCCTGCTAACCCAAAGCGGATGAGGCGATCGAAAGTGCCAACATTGTTAAACATGGTTATCTTCCTTAGAGAACTCGAAAGTTCGATTTTCGGTACTATCCACCATCCTACGCATCTCAATTCTGCTGACAAGATAGTTACGATCGCACCACTATAGTTACGGCGAGTAAAAGATTGGGAACAGCTAAGAGATTGCAGTAATTCTAAATGAATTATTAAATTGTCGCCGATCGATCGCCACGATTCATCAACTAATCTAATCCCTGTTTGCCCACATTATCCAATTACTGTTTCAGCCAATTCCTCAACCTTATTTTTAATAACAAAAACGAATTTTTAATATTTTTTTTAGAAGTATCTGAAATTCTGTGTTTGAACCAACGCTTTAGTTCGAGTAACTATGATGCAGTCTCGGTAACTGACTTGTAGGCGATCGAACATTTAGGTAAAAATGTTGTTCGAGGAGCGCGAATTAAATAACTTACCAAAGTTAAGGCGATCTATTCGCGTTCCTCAACCCGATTGAAAGATTGTTCATCCTCATTTTTTTGCCATCATGACATCTATCGTAAAATTGCGCGATCGCGCTAGTTTTTGGGAGCGATTCTGTAACTGGATCGCCAGTACGGAGAATCGACTTTATATCGGCTGGTTTGGGGTACTATTAATTCCAACGGCCCTAACCGCAGCCATTGTTTTCATCCTCGCTATGGTTGCAGCACCTCCCGTCGATATCGACGGTTTGCGCGAACCTGTATCGGGTTCGCTGCTCTACGGCAACAACATCATCACCGCGACGGTGGTTCCTAGCTCGAATGCCATTGGCTTGCACTTTTACCCAATTTGGGAAGCCGCTACCCTGGATGAGTGGCTCTACAATGGCGGCCCCTGGCAACTAATCGTATTCCATTTTCTGATTGCGATCTATGCCTACATGGGTCGGCAATGGGAACTGAGCTATCGCTTGGGGATGCGTCCCTGGATTGCCGTTGCCTACTCTGCTCCCGTAGCCGCAGCAACATCCGTGTTATTAATTTACTCGATCGGCCAGGGCAGTTTCTCAGACGGTTTAATGCTAGGGATTTCTGGCACCTTCAATTTTATGATCGTGTTCTCTGCCGAACACAACATTCTCATGCACCCCTTTCATATGATGGGTGTAATCGGCGTGTTTGGCGGGGCGTTGTTTAGTGCCATGCACGGCTCTTTAGTCACCTCCAGCCTAGTGCGGGAAACCAGCGAACAAGAGTCTCAAAACTACGGCTACAAGTTCGGTCAAGAAGAGGAAACTTACAACATTACGGCTGCCCACGGCTATTTTGGCAGGCTAATCTTCCAGTATGCCAGCTTCAATAATTCTCGCACTTTGCACTTTTTCTTGGCTGCTTGGCCCGTAGTGGGAATTTGGTTTGCGGCCCTGGGAATTAGCACTATGTCGTTCAACCTGAATGGATTCAATTTCAACGATTCCATCCTCGACAGCCAAGGGCGACCGATTCAAACTTGGGCAGATATTATCAACCGTGCCAATCTAGGAATTGAGGTCATGCACGAGCGCAACGCCCATAACTTCCCCTTAGATTTAGCTTCTGGAGAAGCTAAACCGATCGCTTTAGTGGCTCCTGCCATTAACAGCTAAGCGTCTTCATCTGCAAGTCTTTCATGAGTGCAATAGCGTCCCATCAGGGGCGCTTTCATGCTCAAAAGAGACAGAATTTGACATCCTCGCTGGGCCGGTTGAGTTATTTCCCTCTCGTTCGTTCAAGATCGAACCAAAGTTCTCGGCCCCCAGACTATCGCCCCTAACAACAACGACCCCTGGAGCGCCCCCCAGCGAGCCTGCAATGGATCGATCGCGTACCCCGACCAACCCAACTCTTCACTGAGAGCAGCGATGAAGAAGACAACGAAGAGGGCGATCGTTTTGGTTGACGAGAACTGGGGGGTGGGGAGCAGCACGCCCATCGAGCGCATGAGGACGTAAGATAAGACCATAATGCAGGGCATCAGCAAGATGATCGGTACATACCAGATCTTCGCTCTGACTCGCTTGAAGTCGAACGATCGCTTTAGCAACTCTGCTATGCCAGCAAAACCGTTCTCGCGGTAGACCAGGATTGAGGCCGCCCCCACCACGCACAAGATCCCCAGTGCGCTGACGGGGATACCTGGGAGTAATTGGAAGTCGGTCAAAGCCCCAACCGCCCAAAACGGAATAGAGAGGGCAAAGGTCAAGACAAAGTAGGTCAGAGGCGACCTGTTCCTGACGGTGGAGTTTAATCGATCGTCGTCATCAACTAGCTTGCGAGGCGATGGGGTGCGCGGTTCGTGCATAACGCCCTGCCTTTTCCAAAACGGTGCGATCGTCATACCGGGCTGAAATTCTGTCTAACTCAGCTTAGCGATCCGCTTTCATCGGCTCAAGCAACCTTCTAGGTCGGCATCTGGACTGGTAATCGGTTGCAAGTTGTATTTTTCCGACAGCAGCTTGAAGACATTCGGAGAAATAAACGCTGGCAGTGTCGGCCCCAACCGAATATTTTTAATCCCCAGATGCAACAGTGTTAGCAACACGGCTACCGCCTTTTGCTCGTACCAAGACAGAATCATCGACAAAGGCAGAGCGTTGACATCTACCTCGAAAGCATTAGCCAGCGCCAAGGCAATCTGAATGGCAGAGTAGGCATCGTTGCACTGGCCGATATCCATCAAGCGCGGCAAACCGCCAATCTCGCCCAAATCGCGATCGAAGAACCGAAACTTGCCGCAAGCCAAAGTCAGCACCACACAATCATCCGGCACTTTTTCCACCAACTCGGTGTAGTAGTTGCGATCGGGTTTAGCACCATCGCAGCCCCCGACTAGAAAGAAATGGCGGATTTGTCCCTGTTTTACTGCATCAATGACTCGATCGGCCACTCCCAAGACGGCATTGCGGGCAAAACCAACTTTAACCTCTTTGGGGGGCGCATCTTCAGTAAAGCCAGGTAGTGCTAATGCTCTCTGAATGACGGCAGTAAAATCGGGCGTGCCATCGGCGTTCGCGTTCAGATAACTGATACCGGGATAGCCCACCGGACCGACACTGAAGAGTTTATTGGCATAATCTTCATGAGTGGGCATCAAGCAGTTAGTGGTAATGACGATCGCCCCAGGAAACTTGGCAAAATCCTTGGTTTGGTTCTGCCAAGCAGTGCCGTAATGACCGTAAAGATGGGGATACTGCTGTTTCAGCTTGGGATAGCCGTGAGCGGGTAGGAGTTCGCCGTGGGTGTAGACGGTAATTTCGGTATCTGCTGTTTGTTTGAGTATGGCGGAGAGTTGCTTGATATCGTGTCCCGACACCAAAATCGCCTTCCCTTTCCTGGGGTTGAGGGGAACGCTAGTAGGAACGGGGTGTCCGTAGGTACTGGTGTGTCCTGCATCTAACAGTTCCATCGCCCGCAGGTTGAGTTCTCCCACCTGGAGAGCTAAATTCACCCACTCCTGCAAGCTTAAGGTTGAATCGTCCAGGGCAGCCAGGGCCTCATAAATGAAACGATATATCCGCTCGTCTTCTCGTCCTAGTTCGTAAGCGTGGAAGGTGTAAGAAGCCAAACCCTTAACTCCATATAACACCGTCAGCTTGAGGGAGAAAATATCGACGTTCGTGCCAGACCGACTGAGGAACTGGAGGGAAATCTCCTCGCCCTGTTCTCCCAAGCTGCTATCAAAGTCGGGTTGCCAGTTGGAAATTGCCGGACAAAAGAATCGGTTGTTAATTTGAGCTTTGAGGCTTTCTCGACGATCGATCGCCCATTTGAGATATTCCACAAATCGCTTTTCCGAAAAGTTAACGTTCGTCATGGTGGCAAAGATGGCTTCGCAGGTGAAGGCATCGATCGCGTGGGTATCGATCCCCAATTCCTTAGCCGCCAGAGCGATCGGCGCTAACCCGCGCAGAGAGTAAATCAGCAGATCTTGAATGGCGTTAACTTGGGGGCTTTTGCCGCAAGCACCATACTGATGGCAACCTTGCCCGCTGGCGGTTTGTTCGCATTGTTCGCAGAACATGGGTTTACTCCTCGATATTGTTTGCCCTCACCCCGCCTTCGGCACCCCTCTCCCAAGCTTGGGAGAGGGGAAGGTGGGGCCCCTCTGGGGATAAGGGGAAGGGGGTGAGGGCTGGATTTTGGCATCACACGGACTGGGAAAACCGTTGGCTGGATTTATGTCTGAGATAGGTATCAAACACCGAGGCAATGTTGCGAATCAGCAACCGCCCGATCGATGTCACTTCGATGCCGTCGCCCCAACGTCTGAGCAAACCATCGGCTTCTAAGGCATCCAACAAGGACAATTCTGACTCGAAGTAGTCGTTAAAGTCGCGATCGAAACCGAGATGGTACTTACTCTCCAGATCCGGCATCGATAGCTGAAATTGACACATCAATTCCATAATTACCGTGCGTCGAATTAGATCGTCGCGAGTAAGTTGTACGCCCTGAGCGATCGGTAATTCTCCAGCATCTATGGCGCGATAAAAGTCTTTCAATCGCTTGTGATTTTGCACGTATACGTCCTGCAACATACTGATGGAGGTAATCCCAAAACCTAACAGGTCCGATTCTGGTTTCGTCGTGTAGCCTTGGAAGTTGCGGTGTAGTTCGCCTGCCTGTTGTGCGATCGCTAATTCGTCGTTAGGTTTGGCAAAATGATCCATGCCGATAAACACGTAGCCATTTTGCGTCAGTTGAGCGATCGTCATTTGTAAGATCTTCAGCTTTTCGGCAGCGTTGGGCATCGCCGCTTGGGGCATCCGTTTCTGAATCGGCTTCAACCAGGGAACGTAAGCGAAGTTAAAGACAGCAATGCGATCGGGATTCAATTCCAGCGTTTTCTGGACGGTTTCCTCAAACGTCTCTGGAGTTTGGAACGGTAAGCCGTAAATCAAATCGACGTTGACGCTGGCAAACCTAGCTTCCCGAATCCACTCCATGACGTTAAACAGCATGGCTTCCGGTTGCACCCGATTGACAGCTTCTTGGACTTTGGGATTAAAGTCTTGAATGCCAAAGCTGATCCGGTTGAATCCTAACATCCGCAGAAACATAATGTAGTCGCGATCGACGTAGCGCGGGTTAATTTCGATCGATACTTCTGCATCTGCATCCAGCTTAAAATTCTCATTCAACTGGTTCCAGAGGAACTCCACCTGCCTTTGAGACAGATAGTTTGGCGTGCCGCCGCCCCAATGCAACTGCTGTACCCGGCGATCGGGATTTACCAAACTAGCAATTTGCCGAATGTGCCGCGCTAAGTAATCTAGATAAGGTTCTGCCACCTGTTTGCGCTGGGTGATGATGGTGTTGCAACCGCAGAAATAGCAAGGCGTTTCGCAAAACGGGATATGACAATAGAGCGACAGGGGTGTTTTCTTATGATTCCCCACGGCTAGGGCAGTTCTAAAGGTGCTGCGATCGAAGCGATCGGTTAATTCCGTTGCGGGCGGGTAGCTAGTATAGCGGGGTAAGGGCTGGTTGTATTTATTGAGTAAAGCCGCGTCAAATCGAACTGTGGGCGATAAATGTTTCATTACAGGAGTTCAGGAGTTCAGGAGTTCAGAAGTTCAGAAGTTCAGAAGGCAGGAGTTTAGGAGTTTAGAAGTTCAGGAGTTCAAGATTTGTAGGGGCAAAGCATTTGGGCGATAACTGAACGCTTTGAACTAGGACGTGTTTACCAAATGCTTTGCCCGCCCAAGGGTTTAGGAGTTTAGGGGGTTCAGAAGTCAGGGGTTCAGGAGTTAAAAATTCTTCCCCCTCTTCCCCCTCTTCCCCCTCTTCCCCCTCTCCCCTCTCCTATCCAGCCACAAGTTCCCTCCCAGCCCCGTGAGGTACGGTACTGCCAGGACGATCTTGCCGCGTCAGCAAATCGAACGTATGCTCTCCGATCGCAGCTTTCACGTCGGCTTCTAATTCATGCACCACATCGCGGTTGAAAGTAAAGGCATCGTTGGCTTCAGCCACAATCCGCTCGATCGTGGCTTCATCCACAGGCAGCGCGTCCATGGCTTGGCGATAGCGTTCCTTAAAGGCCCGTCTGGCTTCTGGTGTCGGAATTTGGGCGAATTCGTACAAATTCGTCCCACAACCGTCCGGTAAAGACAAAGCCGATCGCACGATGTTTTTCAAACTCTGCCCGCCGGATAAATCCCCCATGTAGCGGGTGTAGGCATGGGCAACTAGTAACGCCGGATCGTTAGCAGCTAAGTGTTGAATGCGATCGCAATACACCTGTCCTGCTGGGGAAGGGGTAATAAGATTGCGCCAGTCTTCACCGTAATAAAACCCCAGATCGCGAGCCAAATTTTCCGCCCGATTCAATTCTGGGAAATATATCGCCCCCGCGATCGGGTGGTTACTATTCTGTTGGAATGCAGTTTCTAGGGTGCTGTAGACAAAGTACAAATCGGCGAGCAGTTTCCGCCAAGGTTCTAGTTCGACAATACCTTTCAAAAAGCATTTCATAAATGCCGTATTTTCGGCTGCCGTGTGAGATTTTTGCGTGCCTTCTCGCAGGCGTGTAGATAGATTGCTCATAGTGAGATTGGAAGTCAGTTTTAGTTCAGTTTGTTCGATCTCTTTTTCTTGAAGCCCGCGCAGGCGGACTTCGATCGCCAAGGCTGCGGCTTCAACCACCAGATAAATCGATCGCCAAATCAGTATTGAGTTCTTCCACGGAAACCAGTTGACTCAAACAAGCTTGGCGCGATCTCATCAGCGTTAGAATCAAATCGGACATATCCCGTTCCGACAAATCGCTTTCGGCAATTTCATCGCACAGATGGCGGTAAAGTGCTTCTAGCTCGCGATAAAACCGAAATCTCAATTGTTGTGTCTTCGGCTTAATTTGTGGGGGTGGTATTTGTAGGGTCGTCACGATTCAAACCTCCTAATAGACAGTTCCTCGCGAATCTTCAGTATCGATGCCTTTAAGCAAATAAAGGCGCAATAGCTGCCACAAAATCACGGCAATCCAAGGCAATTTCTGGAAGAATTGGATCGCTTTTGGACGGTTATTGTTAGCAATTTCTGCTAACTTTTGATTGGCAACAGCGCATTTCTCTAAACGTTGGAAGAATTCGGGACGATCGGTATCTAAGATGCTAGGAAAAGCTCGTGCAGCAGTTTCATTAGTCTTAGCAATCACCTGCCTGTTATAATCTCGTGGATCGATGCCGACAGATTCATAGAAATTTGTCCGTTCTAACACCGTCAGGGTGTGGGTGGCAAATACGCTCAGCAGGAAAAAGCGCGACCATAACCTAGATTTCCAGTTATTCCAGAGTTTGGGCTGCGATCGCAACAATACCTTGAAGAAATCTCCATGCCGATTTTCGTCCTGACACCAATTCTCAAAGTAGCGAAACAATGGGTAAATTCGATATTCTGGGTGTTTTTCTAGATGGCGATACATCAGAATATAACGCCAGTAACCGATCTTTTCCGAGAGATAAACGGTGTAGATTACCCACTCTGGCGGAAAGAAAGTGTAGGTACGATTTTTGGTTAAATAACTCAGATCTAAAGACAATCCGAAGTCTGCCATTGCTTTATTCAAAAACCCAGCATGACGTGCCTCGTCTCGCGCCAATAGGCTAAAAGCTTCTGCTAACAACGGCTGGCGATCTTTCAGCTTGCGAGATAGTTCTTTGAACAACAAAAAACCAGAAAATTCTGAAGTGCAGGAACGTTCTAAAAATTCGATGAAAGCACTTCTAGTTTCGCCATCAATATGTTCCCAACACTGCTCGAATTCTTCATTGCGGACAAAATGATAGCGATTATAGTCGGCCCGCAATTCTGCTAAAGCCGCTTCTAACTCCTGCTGTTGCCCGGAGAGATCCATCTCGGCCACAGCATCAAAATTGGTAGTATAAAATCGAGGAGTTAATAGGGTTTCTTTAACTGGGGCTTTGATTCCTGGTTTGAGATTAGCTGACTTGGGGGTGTCGATTGAACTAACCATAGGCTCGATCGGGTTGATTGTAGCTTCAGAATCATCTTTTCCTGAATTAGCGATCGCCCACAAGTTAGTTACCAGCACTACCCCATAGTTACCTGGAGTAAAGCATTGGCTCTAATGCTAAGCTGGAGGCATTTGTAAAAAAATATTACAGTTTTGGTTTTGGTCGATCGCCAGCCAGCTACCACCCCCTGCAAAATCCAACACTAACTCCTTTCCTCGCGTACGGGCGAAGCATTTGGGCGATAAGTTAATGAGCTAGAGCAGGGGTTATTTACCAAATGCTTCGCCCCTAACACTTCTGAACTCCTATAACTCAACACTCAACACTCAACACTTCACACTTCTTCAACTCCGAACTCCTTTCCTCACATTATGCTAGAAGTCGATCGCTGCGGTGAATTTCAATGTCCGATTCAATACGTAGTAGACTTATTGGGCAATAAGTGGTCGATTCTCGTCTTGCGGGAGTTATTTGGCGGCGATCGACGCACTCACGAATTACTGGCAGCACTCCCCGGCATCAGCACCAAAACCCTCACCCAAAGGCTGCGAGAGTTGGAAGCGCGAGGATTAGTCGAACGTCGCGTTTATGCAGAGATTCCGCCCCATGTAGAGTATTCTCTAACTCCCAAGGGTCGCCAAATCAAACCCGTGATGATCGCCCTGCACCAAGTCGGATTGCAATGGCTGGAAGAGGAAACCTGTATTTGTCCCTTGGTGGAAATAGACGGGTGAGGGGGAAGAGGGGGAAGCAGGGGAGGTGGGGGAGAATTTCTAACTCCACACTTCATACTTCTTTAACTCCACACTCAACACTCAACACTCAACACTTAACACTCTCCCTTTCGGGCTATGCCGACAATGTGAGGGCTAACCACTGGAAAAGCAAGCTGAAATGGTTGATAATCGACTTCTTCAAAGCCAGCATTTTCTAAAAATTTTCCCGTTTCTCGATTGGGATGGCAGTTATCAAATAGTGCGTGCCAAACTGGTTCGATGCCATCTTGAACTCGCCGCGTCCAAGTTCCACAATCTCCGGCAACGTGTTCGATAAAGACGAACTTGCCATCAGGTTTGAGAACGCGATCGATTTCTTGTAAACTCGCTGCGATATCCTCGACCGAACAGAGAACGTGAGTGCTGACAACCGCATCAATGTTGTTATCTTCGATCGGTAAATTTTCAGCTACACCTTGATGAATTTCAACAGTTTTTATCCCTCGATTTTCAGCTTCTAGTTCCAAGTAAGCAAACATGAAAGGATTGGGTTCGATGCCAATCCAGTGAATGTCTTGAGGATAGTAGGCAAGATTAGCTCCGGCTCCCGGTCCGATTTCCAATATTTTGCCCTGCAAATTGCCCAAAACGGCTTGTTTTAGTTCTGCTAGATTGGAGTATTCTAGATGCCGATCGATCCTAATTTTAGTGGCATCAGCGCCGCTAGCTTTTGCCATTCCCCAAGCAAATAATCGTTTTTGAAAAGTTGAAATATTCACGATAATTTATTCACCTGTTAAACATTGCCAACATTACTCGTGCTGCGATCGACCAAAGCTAGATATTCATCCCGGAAATAGCGCAAGGTGCTAAATACTGGATTGGGGGCAGACTGGCCCAAACCGCACAAACTCGCGTGCTTCACCATGTCGCAAAGTTCTTCTAACAGTTCGAGATCGGCTAGCGAGGCTTCTCCTTGACGAATCTTAGTTAACAGACGATACAACTGCACCGTACCCACGCGACAGGGGATGCACTTACCGCAAGACTCATCCATGCAAAATTCCATAAAGAAGCGGGCGACATCTACCATGTTGGTACTGCTATCCATGACGATGATGCCGCCGGAACCCATTATCGAACCTAACTCGGTCAGGGCTTCGTAATCTACAGGGGTATCGAAAGCCGATGCAGGAATACATCCGCCAGAAGGCCCCCCAGTCTGCACTGCTTTGGCAGTTTCGCCATCGGGTACGCCGCCCCCCATTTCCTCAACGATCTGCCGCAGAGTCGTACCCATCGGCACTTCAATCAAGCCCGTATTGCGGATTTTGCCCGCCAGGGCGAAGACTTTAGTGCCTTTACTTTTTTCAGTGCCAATACTGGCAAACCAGTCAGCACCTTTACGAATAATAGGGGCAATATTAGCAAAGGTTTCGACATTATTAATTAAGGTGGGATATCCCCACAAGCCAGATTCAGCCGGATAGGGCGGACGGGGATGAGGAGTGCCCCGCTGCCCTTCAATTGATGCCATTAATGCCGTTTCTTCCCCGCAGACGTAAGCCCCCGCACCCATGCGAAGATCGATTTTAAAATCAAAGGGTGAATCGAAGATTTGACTGCCCAACAAACCTAGGCGTTGGGCTTGGCGAATGGCAATTTGCAGGCGACTAATAGCGGTGGGATATTCAGCCCGAATATAGATGTAGCCTTGGTTAGCTCCCACAGCATAAGCTGCGATCGTCATTCCTTCCAACACCCGATGGGGATCGCTTTCTAACACGCTGCGATCCATAAACGCCCCCGGATCGCCCTCATCGGCGTTGCAGATGACATACTTGCGCTCTCCCTTGGCTTTAGCTACAGTCGCCCATTTCAAACCCGTGGGATAACCAGCCCCGCCCCGTCCGCGCAAACCACTACGAGCGATCGCCTCTACTACCTCATGGGGTTGCATCTCGTGCAGGACTCGATATAAGGCTTGATAGCCCTCAGTAGCGATATAAGCTTCAATCCGTTCTGGATCGATCCGGCCGCTATTTTCCAGGACGATCGACATTTGCTGGGTGAAAAAGGGCTGGGTAAGATCGCCGCGCGGTGCTGTTGCTTCTCCTCGATCGATCACAGCAATAATTGCAGGTGCATCTTCAGTAGTGACCTTCTCATACAGCGTATTTTCTGCAACTCGTACCAGCGGACCTTGACAGCACAACCGCATACAGCCAACACCGCAGACCTGTACTTTATCTTCTAAACCCGTTTCTTTAACTGCTGCTTCTAGGTGTTGTTTGACTGCTAAGGAGTCGGCAGATAGACAGCCCGCAGCTATACAACAACGAACCTGCATGGGCTTTCGAGCGGAGCGTTCTTGCTGGGCGATCTCTAGTAGTTGGGTCAAATCCATCTTTTAGCTTTCTCCTCCCCACGACTTCTCTCTCTGCCTCCATTCCGAACTTAAGGAAGAAGTTTGAGGAACTTGTGAGGGCACAGCCAATCCCAAACAGGACTTACGCAGCAACTCCATATACGCTGGTGACGGTGCGTTTTAGCGTAGCCATGCCGCAGGCTATACACACCCTACCGATATGTCAAAATTAAAACAAGATATTATGGTTGGGCAGGTCTATAAATTCTTTGGTTGCTGTTGGGTTTCACTCCGTTCAACTAGGGCCTACAAGATCCGCGATCGCACTCCATGAAAACCCTATTGTAAATCGCACTTGTCCTCTGCCACCTGACTTAATGTGTTGCTTCCAAGATCCTTTCCCAAATGCAAGTCAATATGGGATCGAGTAATTATAGAAAGAGCGATCGCCATCCTTATCCTTGCCGCGGCTAAAAAAGCTGAATATACTGAGATATCGAGATCGCGGTTAAATAAATGATAGCTCCTCAAAGAGTCCAGGTCATATTAGCTCTAACATTGGGATACTTGGTTATATCAGTTTCAGTGGGATTGTCGCAACCAAAAACTGAATATAAAACATTTGCTCAGTGGTGTCAGAATCTCTCTGTGCTATCGGATGCCCAAAAACATACAGTAGAGGTACTTTTAACGAGGGCGAGGACTAGAGATTGTCTGGGGGCTGAGGGAAAATTAACTAATTTGACACGGCTCGATTTATCGATGAGCGCGATATCGGATGTCAAACCACTATCTAATTTAACTAATTTGACACATCTCGATCTATCGAGGAACGCGATATCGGACATCAAACCTTTATCTAATTTAACTAATTTGACTGAGCTTACCCTATGGAACAACCAGATATCGGATGTCAAATCTTTGTCTAATTTAACTAATTTGACTGAGCTTATCCTATGGAGCAACCAGATATCGGATATCAAACCTTTATCCAAGTTAACTAATTTGACTGAGCTTAACCTAGGGCACAACCAGATATCGGATGTCAAACCACTATCTAATTTAACTAATTTGACAGATCTCGATTTATCGAGAAACGCGATCTCGGATGTCAAACCTTTATCTAATTTAACTAATTTGGCTGAACTCAATCTAGGAATCAACCAGATATCAGATATCAAACCTTTATCCAATTTAACTAATTTGACTAATCTTGAGCTATGGGGCAACCAGATATCAGATGTCAAACCACTATCCAAGTTAGCTAATTTGACTAATCTTGAGCTATGGGGCAACCAGATATCAGATGTCAAACCACTATCCAAGTTAGCTAATTTGACTAATCTTGAGCTATGGAGCAACCAGATATCAGATGTCAAACCTTTATCCAATTTAACTAATTTGACTAATCTTGCTCTATCTAGCAACCAGATATTAAATGTCAAACCACTATCCAAGTTAACTAATTTGACAAAGCTCGATCTATCTAGCAACCAGATATCAGATGTCAAGCCACTATCCAAGTTAACTAATTTGACCGAGCTTGACCTATGGAACAACCAGATATCAGATGTCAAAGATCTATCCAAGTTAACTAATTTGACTCAGATTGAGCTATGGGAGAATCCAATTCAAGATAGTACCTGTCCCCTCAAACCCACTACAATCTGCATCTTTGAAAATCCATACGAAGGCATTGACAAGCCAAACGGACAACTTTAACAAAAAATGTTGCCGAATTCTTCCACCATACCAATTAACTCTCCAAATTCAACTTGCGAATTGCGAATTGAAAATTGCGAATTGGAATTGACAGATCTACTCACCTTTTAGCCATTCCTTCAGGCGATCGCAGGCCGATTCTGGCGTTTGATGTCCGCAAACCGTACCGTCAAAGACGACAGCCGGGGCAATGCCGCAAGCGCCCAGACAGCGGGCTGTAAGTAAGGAAAGTTGCTTGTCTGGGGTGGTCTGACCAGCGGGAACTTTGGCGTATTCCTCAGCAGCGGCGAGAATTTTGGCTGCCCCTTTGACATAACAAGCCGTACCAGTACAAATCGTGCAAACGTGAACTCCTTGGGGTGCCAGGGAGAATAGGTGATAGAAAGTCGCGACACCATAAACACGGCTGGGGGGCAGTTTCAGGCTGCGGGCGATGTAAAGTAAAAGACCGTCTTCTAGATAACCAAACAACTCCTGCGCTTTATGCAGAATCTCAATTAGGGCATCTTGCCGATACTGATGCCGCTTAATCGTCACGTCTAGCACCTTGAAGCGCTTGTCGCCGCTGGGGTGTGCGGTTACTGCCTGAGTTTTATTTTGTACTCCGGCAGGATTAGTAGCACTTGTAAATTCGTCCTTCACCTCGGCCTCGCTCCCGACTAGATTTAATATCAAATCTGACTTTAAAAACCTTGCATCCAGCCCTCACTTCTGCCCCTCTCCCGCCTCAAAGCAGCCCTCTCCTACAGGGTTAACGTGTATACATTAAGTTATCTGTCTGAAGTTCGGCCTTTTAGATCCCCCTAAATCCTCCTTAAAAAGCGGATGCGCTGTGCGGAGGTTCCCTCCGCATACAAGCGCACCAAGCAGCGGATGCAAGCCCTTGGCAGGTTCCCATCTCCTAGCGGAGACGCTAGCCCTTCCAGGGCGGCTACGCCAACGCGTACCGTCAGGTCGTCCGCAGGACTTACGCCGTGCAGCTTGCACCAAGCAGGTGGACTTTGAGAGCGTCCCCCCCTTTTTAAGGGGGGCTAGGGGGGATCTGCGAGGGATTGGGCATCAAAACTAAAGATGTGTATACACGGTAGCCTGCAAGGAGAGGGAAAAGGAAGTTTCTCTTATTTGAGAGGGGTGCCGCAGGCGGGGTGAGGGCAAACCCGACGTTAATTGGTGATTGCACCTTCGGCTGCGGCTACTGCCAGTAAGGTCTTCAAAACTGAATCTGGATTCAAGCTCATCGAGTCGATTCCCCGTTCGACTAAGAACCGAGCAAATTCTGGGTAATCGCTGGGAGCCTGGCCGCAAATGCCGATCTTGCGATCGTTCTGCTTGGCTTTCTCAATTGCCATCCGCACCATTTCTTTTACCCCCTCGTTCCGCTCGTCAAACAGATGGGCGACTAAACTAGAATCGCGATCGAGTCCCAAGGTTAGCTGGGTGAGATCGTTAGAACCGATCGAGAAGCCATCGAATACTTGGCTAAAACTATCGGCCAAAATCACGTTGTTAGGAAGCTCGCACATCACGTAAACTTGCAACCTATTTTCGCCCCGCTTCAAGCCGTGTTTCTCCATTTCTGCCAACACTCTGCGGCCTTCTTCTGGAGTGCGACAGAAAGGGATCATTGGGATGACATTAGTTAAACCCATCTCCTCGCGAACTCGTTTGAGCGCTCGGCATTCCAGCGCGAATCCGTCGCGATATCTCTCGTCGTAGTACCGAGAAGCACCGCGCCAGCCAATCATCGGGTTTTCTTCTTGCGGCTCGAAACCTTTGCCGCCCAAGAGGTTAGCGTATTCGTTGCTCTTAAAATCCGATAGGCGCACGACTACGGGTTTCGGGTAAAAAGCCGCCGCGATCGTTCCCATACCTTGGGCTAACTTATCGACAAAGTAGAGCGGTTTATCGAAATAAAGATGAGTCAAGCGGGCAATTGCGTCTTTTGTCTCGTCGTCTTCTAGGCGATCGTAATGAATCAAAGCTAGGGGATGTACTTTGATATGGTTGGCAATGATAAATTCCAACCGCGCTAGCCCGACTCCATCGTTGGGGATCGCTGCCAAACTGAATGCTTCTGAGGGATTGCCCACATTCATCATAATTTGGGTGCTAGTCCGGGGTAGGTTTTCTAGTTTTATCTCTGTCACCTCGAAGGGAAGAATACCCCCATAAACCCTGCCTTCTTCGCCTTCGGCGCAACAAACAGTCACTTCTCGTCCGGTTTGCAGTACGCTGGTGGCGTTGTTAGTCCCGACGATCGCCGGAATTCCCATCTCGCGAGCAATAATCGCGGCGTGACAAGTTCGCCCGCCTCGATTGGTGACGATCGCACTGGCTTTTTTCATGATGGGTTCCCAGTCCGGATCGGTTTTATCGGTGACTAACACCTCTCCCGGTTGGAAAGCATCCAGCTTGTGGACATCTAAAATCACCCGCGCCTTGCCAGCACCAATAGCTTCACCAACCGCACGTCCGCTGACACATACTTCGCTGCTCTCTTGCAGGTGATAGCTGCTGACGACGTTCGCCGCCTTCTGGGATTGCACGGTTTCCGGGCGGGCTTGGACGATGAATAGTTCCCCGGTGATGCCATCTTTGGCCCACTCGATATCCATCGGGGTATAAGTGCCGCGAGTAGTTGAATAATGCTGCTCAATAATGCAAGCCCAGCGAGCCAGCGTCAGGATCTCGTCATCCGTCAGGGCATATTTCGATCGCTCTCCTTCTGGCACTGGGACGTTTTTCGTCAGCTTGCTACCGCCAACGTCGTAAATCATTTTGATTTCTTTGCTGCCCAAGCGTTTTTCTAAGATGGGTCGAAAACCTTGTTGGAGGGTGGGTTTGAAGACAAAATATTCGTCTGGGTTAACCGCCCCTTGCACCACGTTTTCCCCCAATCCGTAGGCGGCGGTAATTAACGCTGCATCCTTGAAACCAGTTTCCGTATCGATCGAGAACATCACCCCAGAAGAGGCTAAATCGGAGCGCACCATTTTTTGCACGCCCACAGAGAGGGCGACGTTGAAGTGGTCGAACCCTTTGAGGGTGCGATAGGAGATGGCGCGATCGGTAAATAAAGAGGCAAAACACTTGTGGCAAGCATCCAGAACGCCTCTGACACCGCGAACGTTGAGGTAGGTTTCCTGCTGTCCGGCAAAACTGGCATCGGGCAGATCTTCGGCTGTGGCGCTAGAGCGAACGGCAACATCGGTATCGCTGCTATAGCGAATGCACTCTTCTCGATCTTCGGGTGCGACTCGATCGCACAAAGCGGCAGAGTCGTCATATCGCTGGCACAATTGCAAGTAAGCACGAGAGATCGCCGCTTCTAATTCTGAAGGAAACGGCGCATTCAAAATTAAGGCCCGCGCTTGTTTGCCCCGCGCTCGCAGGTTGTTAACATCCTCGATATCTAAGTCAGAAAAGAGCGATCGCAACTGTGGTTCCAAACCCGCCCCGGCAATGAAGTAGCGATAGGCATAGGCTGTCGTCGCGAAGCCCGTCGGAACGCTCACTCCTTTGGCAGTTAATTGTTGGAGCATTTCGCCCAAGGAAGCATTTTTGCCGCCTACTAGAGGGATATCTCCAATGCCAGCTTCCTCAAATGGGAGTACCAAGGCTTGTGCTTTTGAACTCTGTGACTGTTTTTCCCAAGTGGCTGTCGATTCCAACATGGACTTAATTCCTCACGTATTAGCGAAGCTTTGAGTAGCGCTGGCTCTAGGCTTCGATCGTTCTACACTCACGTTTATAGGGAAATAATTTGAGGAATTTGTGAGCAAAGCACTCGGTCGGAATTCTCTTGAATCCGACATTCCGCAGACATCGATCGCTTCAGTGCCCGGATCGACTGGGGCATTCCGTTAATCTCAGTTGATGACACCGACAGAACCTGGCAGGAAAATGACTTGTATTTTTCCTCGATCTACAGTTCTTTTTGAAAAACTGAAAAGGCGATCGCTTCTTCGATTTTTAAATCGTCTAGGAGGGGCGATCGCCAGAGCAAGATTGAGTATCTCGTTGCAATCGAGATACTTGTTGAGACTTAACGGGACATACTGTATTGTTTCACCTCGAAGCAAAGCTTCGCATCTTCTACTTCTGGAGAGGTAGAATTGGTCGCCCAGTCGTCAACTGTTGTTTTCTGTAGTTTGGCTAAAGTAGGAGCATGAGCTTTAATTAAATCTGGCAATACGAAATACGAAGTTCGATTCACTTCATATTCTTGTTCCAACACTTCAGACTTTCCATTTTTGGTGTTTTTCATCCGCAGCGTAGTGTAGTATATTAAGAACTGGGGATTGCCTGGATCGCTGATACCTATAGTGGATTGGGCGAATAAATTCATTGACTCTTCGGTTGTTTGGTGCGAAAGTAGGGACTTGCCCATATTGGCAATAGACTCTTTAATTTCGTCTAGGTCTACAGATTCAAAACCTTCGTACAACTGCACGACTTGATCGATCAAAACGTTGTAGTCTTTTGACTTAAAAGACCGTTTAGCGATCGAAGTATTTGAAAGGCTTAGAAATGGGTTTCTATCAATTTCGATTGCATACCTTTGGAATGCTTCTAGATACGACATTTCTCGATCGAATCTGAGAATAAAAGGCTGACGCAATCTCCCAGGTAACGCATTAACGGCTTGACGGATATAAGCTTTCATCTCGCGGCGAAGGATGGTAGATTCAGGAGAATCGCAGCCAGAAATTACTGCTTCATCTTCTCTATCTGCCACGGTGTCAATGCTCTCAATACTCTTTGCTCCTCTTTGGCGTTCTCGATGAATATCGACACAGAGGTTATGAGTCATGCGAGTTAGCCAAGCTTTGAGATTAGTAATTTTTTCTGCGTACTTTGGCAATTTATTCCAGGCTTTCAGCATCGCTCGACTGAGTGCTTCTTGGGCATCTGTATAATTGCCTGTCATCCAAGTCCAGCAGCGACGGTAAAGATAATTTTGATATTGTTGCCATAGCTGCCAAAAAGCGGTGCGATCGCCTCCAGCAATCTGCCTCAATAGTACCTGCTCCTCTGACTTCTTTGGGGATTCTGTCCGGCAAATATTGTTTGTTTGGTTGAAAGTTGCTTGCATCTTTTGAAGACTCTTATTAAGTTCGTAGCTTTTCTATAAATTTTCGGGATCGATCGAGTGCTTGCTCCCAGAGCTAATCTCTGCTTCGTAGAGCAGTACGGTTGTCTCGCTGCCTAACCTTTGTATATTTAGCTCTCGATCTAAATTCATTTTCACCATGTAGAGCCATACTCCCGATTCCGCTCGACAGTCGATAATTTGCCCTACACCACCGAGAAAACATATCTGTTGGCTCTGGCTGAATTTAGGCATCTTTAAAGTATTTGTATCTATCATATTTTTCACCCTTATTTGCTATATTTTGTTAGAGGTTTGCTGCATTTGTTGGTTAAATACTCCAGAGATTTGCAGCGCAAACCAATTATTTGCTCGTAAAAAGGATTCAGTTGACATAGAGCAGGAATGCGAACAATAGTACGATCGAACAGCTTGATTTCTCGCTTAAAAGGACAGCTTGCGGGGATGATTTGACATACAATCCTGGCTGTTATGTAGTTATTGATTTCTACTGATTCGAGATGTTGACAGAGCGGTGTAATAATGATATCAATTAAGTAAGTCATGGTGTTTGATCCTCATATATTTCGATCGAATTTCTAGTATCAAAAGACTTGTAGGATAGCCATCTCAGTTGTCCATAGAGTAGACTTCCAGCCTGCTCCACAATTATTCACAAATGCAATCGACTTGTTATATTTAATGGGTACTGGTAAGATTCAGCACGATCGTTCCTGCCACGATTAAGGCAGTTGCTCCCACTTTAGATACGCTCATTGGTTCGTGTAACAAAAGTACATAGGCGATCGCGCGATTCGATCTGAAGCAGATACTTCGTAGATCGCCCTTTGCTGGATGGCGAAAAAATACACTAGTTAAAATGCCAACGCCAGTTGAGTGCCAAGGGAATTCGAGTCGGTTCAAAGGTGGAGATTTTAGACTCGTAGGTGTTTCCTCGGTAGATTAGAGTTACATTTGTTCCGTCTGTCTCAATCTCTTGAGATGCTGCTACAGAGCGTCGATTGTAGCAGTAGGCGTGACCTCGGTAAATGAGTTTAATTGGAAGCTTATCTGTAGAGTCAGAGTCAGAATTAATGCGATCGCAATTTTCATAGGAGTTGCCGCGATAGGTAAGTTTCATGATGAAAATCCTCGTGGTTTAGATGACTAAATTGTTTGCCTTTGTTCGATACTTTTATATTAGAAAGATTGTCCCGGATATACATCGACATATACGGAAAATCGCTTTCCAAGTTTGGAAAGCGATCGCGATAAATAAGCGTTTCCAGGTCTGGCTGATTTTTTACTTGTACTCGATCGGTTCTCGAACAGCCGAACTGAAATAGACGATCGCACCTGTCAAAATCATCACCAAGCCAGCCGCCACAAATAACAACACCAGGTTTATTTCCATCAACAAGCCGGAAATTGCCTGGGAAAACGGATCGAGCGCGACGACAGCGAACAACAGCAAACTCATCATTCGTCCCTGCATCTCTGGTGGGGTTTGTTGCTGCATCCAAGTTACGCCAATGACCGTCACAAAACCACCTCCCAGTCCCATGGCTGCCAGCAGGCTGCCAGCTACCCAACCGTGCCAAGTAAATCCCAGGGCTATCATTCCAACTCCCAAACCCCACGCCAATCCTACGAAGAGAGGGATTGGATTAGCGATCGACCGACTGCGGCAGGCAGCAATCGCACTGACCAATGCTCCCAGTCCGTAAGCTGCTTGAAGATATCCGTAGGTAGCAGCATCTCCACCCAACCGCAGTTCTACCAGTTTGGCCAGTCCGACGATCGCAGGCCCCATCGTGGCAAAATTCAACATCGCCACCATCAGCAAACAGACGCGAATAGCCGCACGATTCCAGACGTAACGCAGAGCTTCCCCGATGGCGCTAGCTAAACTAGAACCACCCGGACTTGCTAGCTTAGTAACCGTAACTCGATCGGGTCGCAGCCACCAAATACAGAAACTACCAATCGCAAACAGGAAGGCATCGAATTGGAAAGCACTTGCCAAACCAAAGGCATGAATGGCAAAGCCAGCGGTCGCAGGCCCCACGATATTAGTAATTTGTTCTCCCCCTTGGAGGAAGGCATTCGCTTGACCTAACAGTTTTGGCTCCACTAATCGAGGCAAGATCGATAGCAGCGCCGGATAGAGGAAAGCATCGGCCAAGCCAAACAAAGCCGCACCGACAATTAGATGTATCAGTTGAAGCGCGTCGGCTGAGAGCGCGAGGGCAACGATCGCGACGATAAGGGTATTAACGATCGCCGAACCAGCAGCCAGACGTTGGGGGGGAAAGCGATCGCCCAGCGCCCCCCCAACCAGCATAAACAACGCCCGTGGGATAGCGGCTGACATCAATACCGTACCGATGGCAATCCCGGAGCCTGTTTGTTGGAGAACCAACCAAGCGATCGCTACCAGCCAAAATTGCATCGCCCAAAGCAGCAAGCTTTGTCCCAGCCACAGCAGTCGAAAGTCAGTCAACTCGAAGGGAGAGATGGCATCGCGAGATTTGGAGGTCATATGGCAGGAGTTCAGGAGTATGCGCCGAGCGCAGGCTGCGCCAACAGAAGTTCAGAAGTTCAGAGGTAGGGGCGCAAAGCATTGCGCCCGTACAGGAGGTGAGGAGTCAGTTGTAGGGGCGGGTTTAGCCAGCCAGGTTTAAGGCACACCGTTAACTGCCAAATCAAACCCGCCCTGCCCCACCGTTTAATTAGATGCGATCGACCGAATTTGATAATTAGAAGCAATTTTTGAGATGCAAAATCTTCTCGATCGCTGCCGCCACCGCATTGTCTGGGGTCGATGCTCCAGAAGTGATACCTACAGCAACGGGACCTGGGGGCAACCAATCTTCAGTCACTGTCAAAGCTTGATGCAATGGCTGGTGCTGAATCCAGTTACCTACCCCGATCCGCTCGGCACTGTCGATGTGATAGGCAGGAATCCCCCGCTGGCAGGCAATTTCCAACAAATGGGCGGTATTCGAGGAGTTAAAGCCGCCGACTACCAGCACCAGATCCAGCTTTTCCGCCATCAATTTCAACATGGCATCCTGACGTTCCTGGGTGGCATTGCAGATGGTGTTAAAACTGAGGAAATGGCGATCGATGTCGCTAAAACCATACTTCCGCATCAGCGTTCGCTCGAACAGCTTGCCGATCTGTTCGGTTTCGCCCTTGAGCATAGTTGTTTGATTGGCAATCCCAATTTTTACCAGATCGGTATCGGGATCGAATCCGGGAGAACAAGCTAAGGCAAACTTACTGAGGAAAGCGTCGCGGTTGCCACCTCGTAAGATGTAATTGCAGACGTACTCGGCTTCCGAGAGATTTAGCAGCACCAGGTACTTCTCGGCATGGGAGCGAGTAGCCAGGGTTTCTTCGTGGTTGTATTTGCCGTGAACGATCGAGGTGAAGTTGCCTTGTTGGTGCTTCTCGACTCGATTCCACACTTTCGCTACCCACGGGCAGGTGGTATCGGCGATGATGCAGCCTTTCTGGTGTAGGAGTTGCATTTCTTCAACCGTGGCCCCAAATGCAGGCAAGATAACTACATCATCCGCACTCATAACGGAAAAGTCTTTTTCTCCCCGTGAGTCTACAGGAATAAATCTAATCTGCCTGTCTTTGAGGGACTGATTCACCCTCGGATTGTGAATAATTTCGTTCGTAATCCAGATGCAAGCACTGGGAAACTGCTGTCGGGTTTCATAGGCTAAGGCAATCGCCCGCTCTACTCCCCAGCAAAACCCCATCGCTTCGGCCAACCGAATCGTTACCTCGCCTTGTTGCAGCACGTAACCTCGTTCTCGAATCTGTGGCATCAAATCGCTGTCATACTGAAAGCGCAACTGTTGCTTGAGATCGGCCGAGCCTCCGAATCCGTGGCGATAATAGCGATCGGACTGATGAAGCGATCGATTTAAAACTTTGTTATCCATAACAATTCGCAATTCGCAATTGACAATTCGCAAGGAAAATCCGCGCTTTTGGAATTAGCAAAGATTCTTGCGTTCTCCCCTCTCCTGCAAGGAGAGGGGCTGGGGGTGAGGTCGGCCGGCTCAAGCAGCTTCGACTTTAGAGCGGTGGCGGAAGATCGGCGTTCCTGGTTGTGAAAGTCGCAATTCTGCCAGGATGCGATCGCCAATCTGGGAACTGGTCAGCCCTAGTTCGAGCAGAGATTCTTCTGGAGTGGCGTGTTCTACTAACTTGTCGGGTACGCCCAGCCGAATTACAGGAACGTTAACTTGACGATCTAACAGGGATTCGGCGACGGCAGAACCAAAGCCGCCCATCAAACACCCTTCCTCTAGGGTGAATACCCGGCCGAATTTCTGGGCTAAAGGCACGATTAAGTCAGCGTCCAGCGGCTTGACGAAACGGGCATTGACCACCGTAGCGGAGATTCTATATTCCTTAAGATGAGCCGCAGCTTGCATCGCCGAATAGACCATCGAACCGTAAGCCACTAACAATACATCCTCTCCATGACGGAGAATTTCGCCTTTGCCGATGGGCAACGGTTCCCAGCCGGAATCCATCAACGGTACGCCGTAACCGTTGCCGCGCGGATATCGCACTGCGATCGGGCCGTCGGTATATGCTAGTCCCGTAACTATCATCCGCTGAAGTTCGGCTTCATCTTTGGGAGCCATCAGTACCAGATTGGGAATGCACCGCAAATAGGCAATGTCGTATAACCCTTGATGGGTGGGGCCGTCGCTGCCCACCACCCCGGCTCTATCGAGGCAGAAGAACACGGGAAGCTTTTGCAGGCAAACATCGTGCAGGATTTGATCGAACGCCCGTTGTAAGAAAGTGGAGTAGATCGCCACCACGGGGCGCATCCCCTCGCAGGCTAACCCTGCTGCCAGAGTGACGGCGTGTTGCTCGGCAATTCCGACATCGATACATTGCTGGGGCAGTTGTTTTTGCAGGATATCGAGTCCCGTACCCGTGGGCATGGCAGCGGTAATCGCGATCGCTTTGGGGTTGCTAACGGCTAAGGCGGTCAGGGTAGTGGCAAACACCTTAGAATAGCTGGGAGGCTGGGGTTTGCTGGCAGGAATTGCTTTGCCAGTAGCCAAATTGAAGGCAGATTGAGCGTGATAGCCGACTCGCTCGCGCTCGGCCAGTTCGTATCCTTTGCCCTTGACGGTGGCTACGTGTACCAGCACCGGCCCCGTCAGTTGATGCGCTTGCTCGAAAGCGGCAATTAATTCGGTAATATTGTGTCCGTCTACCGGCCCGATGTAAGTAAAACCTAGTTCCTCAAACACCGCTCCCACCTTGGGGATAGCCAGTCGCTTCACTCCTTTCTCGATCCGGCTCCAGGCTGTAGACATGACTTCGCCAAAGGGTGGCAGGTGTTGTAATTGGTCTTCTAGGGCGCGTTCGATCGACTGTACCGGAGTTTTAAATCGAAGCTGGTTGAGATGTTGAGACAGCGCCCCGACATTGGGGGAAATTGACATCTCGTTATCGTTGAGAACTACCAGCAAGTTAGTTTTCGGCAAGCTGCCAGCATGATTAATCGCTTCTAAAGCCATCCCGCCAGTGAGCGATCCATCTCCGATCGCGGCTGCTACTTTGAAGTTTTCGCCTTTGAGATCTCTAGCTAAAGCCATGCCCAAGGCGGCCGAGATACTGGTGGAAGCGTGTCCGGCCCCAAAGGCATCGAACCGACTTTCGCCCCGTTTGAGGTAGCCAGCAATTCCGCCCTTTTGCCGCAAAGTGTGAAATTGGTGGTAGCGCCCGGTGAGCAGCTTGTGAGGATAGGCTTGATGGCCCACATCCCAAGTGACTTTATCGCGATCGAGGTCGAGGGTGTAATAGAGTGCCAGGGTCAGTTCCACCACGCCCAAACCGGGGCCGAGATGACCGCCATTGGTGGCAACTGTTTCTAAATGCTTCTGCCGAATTTGACCTGCCAGGTCTTGAAGTTCGGAAATAGAGAGTGGGCGTAACTGGTTAGGGTGGTTAATTTGACTTAATTGCATATTTAAATACCTGGTAATTGCTGAAGTTAAGACGGATGAGACTTATGCTTATGCAGCTATACCTTTGATGGTGGTGGCGGTGCTAACGGCAGCGCTTTAGCGTAGCCATGCCGCAGGCTATACGCACCCTAAGGGACTGTCAAGCTTTATTTAATAAATTAGGTAGGGTGCGTTAGACGGCGATAAACTTTGCTTTGAGTTAAATTCAACTGTCCGTCGTAACGCACCGTTTTACGAATTGCGAAAAGGAGTGGTTGACAGATTGGGTAAGCCGATCGTCTGGCGACGATCGCAGTTACAAAGTTAATTGCCAATTGTGAATTGCGAATTGCGAATTGAATTGACCACAGGTGCGGGATTAATTGCCAATTGCGGATTGTCAATTGCGAATTGAATTGACAGTTCTGATGCCGAACCTACAGTTTCGTAAGCGCCATCAAACACTAGAAAAGCCAACACGTGACCGATCGGTAATAAGTTAGCCCAACCGAACCCCAACACCAGCAGTTTCAAAGCCCATCGATGCTGAAAAAAGCTAGTGACGAAACAGTTGCACTGGTAGCGATCGACCGTATCGTTCCCCAGTTCGTCTAGCACTCCCGCAAGCGCTGCCGTACCGACGAATAACCAATTGATGGTGAGAGGCGCAATTGTCAGATGGTAAGCCAATCCCAATCCGAAAGTGGCAGCAAAAAATATTTGAAAAGCCCGATTATCAACCTTGCAAGCAAATAAGACACCCAGAAAGATCGCCAGCAGCAGTTGCCGCCAATAGAAGTCGGTGACGAACAGATAGGTGCTGACGGGAATCGCGATCGCTCCTAGCAGATAAGCAGTCGATTTCGAGAAACGTCCCTCGTCAAATACTTCGTCAATATACTTCACCGCAAAACCCAGAAATCCACTCAGCAAGACTAGAGCAATCATTGCTTCCTCTCCTTAGCCTTCTAAAATCGGTGCGGGAATCGCAGGCATTTCATTGGAGCCGCGATATGTACTCCAAAGCTCGAATAACGTTTCTGCCAAGTCGGGGTTGTTCTGTGCCAGCATTGCCATCAAACGTTCGGCCTCGGCGTGCAGTTCTTCCAGGTAGCGCAGGAGGTGTTGGGGAGCTTCTAACCCGTAGAGGCGCACGAACATCCGATAGGTATTGTAGACATTGCGTTGGACATCATCCTCATACTGCATGAGGTCGTCTTCCACTTCGGCAATCTGTTCCCCCAGCCAGACAATATCGAGCAATTCTTCGTCATAGGGTCGATCGGTTAACTTGAACAACAAGCGGTTGAGAAAACGGCAATCAAAACACTTGAAGCGATTGGACAGAGCGATCTCTTCCTCGGTGACAGCAGCACCAGAGCAAAGTTGTTGTTCCAGACGGTAATAGGTCAATCCTCGTTGCAGTTCTGTCTCTAATGCTTCATCGAACAGATTCAGCTTGGTTAAGACGTTCCGTAAAACTGGCAAGTGCTGCGAGACAAAATTGGGATCGCCGACATGGGCTTCGTACTCTTCATCGATCTGATAAATCGCCCCTTCAGCGAAGGTGAGAGCGGGCATCAACCGCAGAAAGTCGGTTTCAGAAAGACCGTGCAGCGGAAAGTAGAATTGGACGATCGCCTCAAAGGTGCGAGCAGTTTTTTCCAGCGCCCGATAGGAAATTGTCGGCACTAAATTGTCATTCGAGAGGATCGAATTGGTTTTTTCAAGGCTTCGATCGAGGGCGATTAATTGTGGGAAATTCATATGCAGTCCTAAATCAAAAATCAAGTAAGATTGTGAAAGCGACGAACCAAGATGCTTTCATAGTAAGCAGTCCAGTTCGACAAAACATCTACAAAACGTCGCGATCTAAGTTCGACAAAAGTGACATCGCCGCATTAACTTTCGTTGTAGTTTCAAGCCAACAAAAGTGATGCCTTGTCCGCGCAGGGAGACTTCAATCGTGTCTCTATTGGCTGGAAGATTCAGCTTGTTGGCTTCTCTTCCATACTTCTAAATTAGAGGGAGCGCCCCCAAGAAACATCGTCATAAATGGAAAATCGCTTTCCAAGTTTGGAAAGCGATCGCGTCGATGAAGCGATCGACTCCTACTGTTCAAACAAAAAAAGTCAGATTTTGCCATTAATGGCAAAATCTGACTACTAGGGCTTTTGTCCGGCTTGGACTCACCTATTTTTTACACATCTGAAAACAGTTAAGACTACTACTTCGCAAGCTCTTCAAGCATGGCACTATCGGCTACTGCTGAGGAGACATTTGGTGGAATGGCCAGACCCTTGATATCAAATAAGGGACTATAGTTATTGCTGCCAGTAGACCAGTACGTCCCCGAAAAAGCCCCTGGTGGATTAGTTGTGGCGCTGCTGCTAAAAGTTTGCAAAGCATCTGCATAGTAATTCAAGCTAATTGAAGCATTATTAGCTGCATAATACAAAGCCTTAAATTTGATTTGAAAATTGAATCCCTGCTTAAATTTGTAATGGTTCTGTCCTGGCACATTGGATAAAGTTTTCGGCCACAACTTGAAGTCGATGCCGCTGCTATGAACGGGATCTAGCGTTAACACTACGTTGGAGTTGTTAATTAATTCAATTGCTGAGTGAAATGTACTCATTTTATCGCCTCCATAATCATGTTGTAAAGTTCGATACTTCTAAATTAGAGCGATCGCCCTTTATATACATCGACATCTACGGAAAATCGCTTTCCAAGTTTGGAAACCAATCGCGATCGATATTGGCAGTCTTTTAATTTAATGACACGATCGACCTAAAACCAGTTCTCCATTGGGGAGGCGATAAATGCCATCGGGTTCGACGATCTCTGCACTCGATGGCTGGGCGTTTGAAGTATTGGCATCTGGAACCAACTCGTAGGTGGGAAACGATGAATTACCCAGATCGTCCGGTTGGGCTGCTAAACCCCCTGAGCCTGCAATGGTAAAGCTGCCCTGACGACTGCTACGGATAAGGCAGCTATTAGCAATTAGGGAATCGGGATCGACCAACCCGGTCGGTAGGCTTTCCAGTCCCCGGCTCGGATCGAGATCGGGCGTATCGATCGTCACTGTGCCGCTGATGCCAAACTCCGAACTAGCAGTAATGTCGCTGAAGCGAGTCGGTTCGGGACGAGACTGAATGCCAAAAATCCCTTGGGCGTTAATCTCCACTCGACCGCCTTGGCCAGTAAAGGCATTGGCACTAATGTCGCTATTCTCCTCTGGAACTGCCACGATGAAGTTGCCATTAAAGGTGATGTTGCCCCCGTCGCCCCCAGACTGAGCCGTCCCAGCCGTGGTAGAAATGAAGCTACCCCGTCGAAGGAGTAAATAATCCCGCACGTTCAGGGTAATGTTGCCACCTTGACCTGATGCGGTTTGCGCTTGAATCGATCCCTTCATATCCAGACGAAGTTGGCGAGCGTTCGCTTCGATGTTACCTGCATTCCCTTGACCTTCAGAAGAAGTAGATAATTCCGCCCCGTTTGTAATGGAAAACAGTCCGGTATTCACCGTAATCTTCCCGCCTTGACCGACGGTTCTAGATGCCACCGAGCTAAAAGCACCACTAGGAAGTCCATCGCTGCTCGTGCCATCAAAGAACACTGCATCTGTTGCCGTAATTTTGATATTCCCCGCAAATCCTCGACCAGACGTGCTGGTATCCACTCGCGCCCCGTTAGTGAGGTAGAGGGAGCCTGTGTTAATGGTGATATCGCCTCCTCGACCAACGATCGTGCTGCTAACATCGTTGTCCGTGTTGCTAAAAGCACCGCTAGCAAATCCATTGCTGCCCACGCCATCAAAGGAGACTGTATCTCTGGCCGTAATGGTAATATTCCCTGCATCTCCTCGACTTAAGCTCCTGGCATCCACTCGTCCCCCGTTAGTGAGGAAGAGAGAGCCTGCGTCGATCTCGATATCGCCTCCTCGACCAGTGGCCGTGCCAAAAATACTGAACGTGACGCTAACAGCACCGCTAAAAACTTCATTGCTGCCATCAAAGGAGACTGTATCTCTAGCTGTAATGTCGATATTTCCTGCATCTCCTCGGCCCAAGGTGATGGTAGTTACTTGCGCTCCATTAGTGAGGAAGAGAGAGCCTGTGTTGATGCTGATGTCCCCTCCCCGACCGATGGCTTCAGGCCCCACCTCGCTAATAGCACCGCTAAAAGTGCCATCAAAAGAAACTGTATCTCTGGCCGTAATGTCGATCTTTCCCCCATCTCCTCGACCGAACGTGCTGGTATCCACTTGTGCCCCGTTAGTGAGGGAGAGAGAGCCTGTGTTGATGTTGATATTTCCCCCATCTCCTCGGTCCAAGGTGATGGTAGTTACTTGCGCTCCATTAGTGAGGAAGAGAGAGCCTGTGTCGATCCTGATGTTCCCTCCCCGACCAATACCCTCTTGAGCGATCGCGCTAAAAGCCCCACTAGAAAATCCATCGCTGCTCTCGCCATCAAAGGAAACTGTATCTCTGGCCGTAATGGTAATATTCCCCCCATCTCCTCGACCAAACGTGCTGGCACTTATTGCCCCCCCGTTAGTGAGGGAGAGAGAGCCTGTAGCGATGTTAATGTTGCCAGCATTGCCCGTGCCGCCCGATTCAACTCGATTGGAGAGAAACATTTCATCAAGGTTAACGGCTTCGGTGGCGTTGATGTCAATATCTCCGGCTCTTGCGCCCGCAGTTCCGAAACCTGGTGCTATGCCCGATCGCACCTGCGTCCCGAATCCCCTGCCTGTGAAGTTGCGAGCGGTAATACCAATGCTCCCGCCTCCACCAGCGCGAACATCGACGATCGCATTATTCACGATCGCTATATCGGCTCTGGTCAAGCTCTCTGGCACGGTCAACCGCCATTCTGGACCCCGTTGTGTCAGCCCGACCTCGCCTGGAGAACCAATACCAAGCAATTCCACTCGACCGCCGAGGGCTATTAACTTCCCGCCCTCAAGATTTACCTTGCCGCCTGCTATGGTTAAGGTTTGACCGTCAGGCACTTGCAAACTCGCTCCCCGCACTTCGATCGCTCCCGGATTGCTGCCATATTGCAACCCTACAGGAACGTTGATTGTCAGCAATGGCGGTGCTTGCGGGTCGGTGGCGCTAAAGGTAAATCCATTACCGAACGCTACACCATCTGCGGTGCTAGCTAGAAACGAGCCACCGATATCCAACCTGGCATTTTGACCAAATACAATTCCATTAGGATTAATTAAAAATACGTTGGCATTGCCGTTGGCGCGAATTAGTCCGTCAATATTAGAAATATTGCTTCCGGTGACGCGGTTGATAATATTATCGATCGTCAAGCTATTGTTAAAAACAACGCTGCTGCCCGTGGGAATTGAAAATCTTTGAAAGCTGTGAAATAAGTTACTTCCCCGAACGGCACCGCCATCGATTTGAAAGTCAAAATTTCCTCTGACTTGCGATCGCTCTCCTGCTGGCAACGTGCCATCGGGTACGACTTGAGCCGCGCAATTACTACTCAGAGCAATGGCGATCGTTACCTGCATCCAAACTTGAGTTTTCATAAGTTTACCCATGGCTTAACCCTTGCGATAGGTGTTGGGTTTCTTTCGCTTGGCGGTTGAAACCACAGCTATACAATCGAAGTCCGCCTTGCTGGCAAATCTCTCGTGCAACTATGGGCGCAGGGGCGGTGAGTGTCACAGAGGATTGGGATTCCATCGAACAATCTCCTGGCGCGAAGGATCGATAGTAGATAGTGTGAACTACCCGACGCTAACCCTAAGAGGGTATAGCGCGGGCTTCCTATCCAACAGACAGCCCAACAGTGGATTTCTTACGTCCTCTACTGTTGGGTCTTACGTCTGGGCAATAGGCTTTATCCCCTGTCCCAGAGGTCAAAATTCGTAGTCCCTCATTTCTGAGGTTAATAGCCGCATTGATATCTCTATCGTGCTTGGATGAGCAATGTTCGCAATCCCAAGTTCTGACATCTAGAGATAAACTTCTTACTTGGTTCAAACATACGTGGCAGGTCTTCGAGGAAGGGAAGAAGCGATCGACTTCCTGATATACCTTACCCTCGTTTTCCGCTTTATATTTCAGCATAGTCTGAAACCTTCCCCATCCGACCTGAGCTATAGCTTTGGCTAGACAGTGGTTTTTCATCATGCCTTTAATATTGAGATTTTCTGTCACTATGACTTGGTTTTCGTCTACTATCCTACGCGATAGTTTATGCAGAAAATCCTCGCGGCAATTAGTTATTTTTTGATGAACTTTAGCTACCTTCTTTTTGGCTTTGACCCGCTGATTAGAGCCTTCTTGCTTTCTCGATAAATCCTGCTGTTTTGAAGTGAGGTTATCCTCATGCTTGGTGAAGAATCTAGGGCGATCGAACTTAGAGCCGTTGCTGGTAATACAGAAGTGGGTCAAGCCGACATCAATCCCTATAGCTTTCCCTTCTATAGTTGACTGGGGTTTTTCTTTCCCATCGTCAACTAACACAGAAGCAAAGTATTGGTTAGAGCAATTCTTGGAAACCGTAACGGTTTTGACTTTCCCCTCGCTCGATCGGTGGATAATAGCTCTTACCTCTCCAATCTTTGGAAAAGATATTGCTGCTTCTAACACCTTAACGTTTTGGGGATACTGAATAGACTGCTTACCATGCTTAGATTTAAATGAAGGGTAGCTAGCTCTTTTCTCAAAGAAATTGTTAAACGCTACACCAAGATTTAAACAGACTTGTTGTAAGCACTGGGAGTAAGTTAATCCCAGCCACTCATGCTCTTTCTTAAGAACGGGAATAAGTTTTTTGACATCGTAACCAGATAATCCTTTTCCTGTCTCTTTATATGTTTGGTTCATCAAGTTCAAACTATAATTCCACAGCCAGCGGCAATTCCCAAAGCTTTGCTCTAGCGTCTGCTGCTGGTCGGTTGTGGGGTATAGTCTAACTTTGATAGCCCTTAACATCTTAGAGTAAATTCTATTTCCTATAATAGTTTATAGAAATAAAGGTAGGTAGCGTCAAGTGGTTGCTCGACTCCGTACCTCCGTCTTGCCCACTTTCATCCCGTCGCCAAATCGAAGCGATTATGGCGCGGGGCTTCTCGTGGCACAGCTAAAATTGATTCGCACCACAGTGCTACAGAAAAGATGAGCGATCGCCCTAACTCTATTGAGAGTCAAGCTCTCAACATCCTCGATAATCTGGCCTCTACTCCCTTTGATAATTGTGTTCCTCTCTCTAAGGAATTCCGAGAATTGCCAATGAGCGCAGGTATTTACACGATCGAGCATCGAACTCTGGGAATTTTGTACGTTGGGAAGACCAGAACTGGTGCGAGATCGTTTTCGAGGAGGACACAAGGCGCTACTGTGGGCATTTATTGAGGAATTGCGCCCAACTGATATTCGGATCGCAATTCACTCTCTGGATTTCATAGAGTGGATACAGTTATCATCAGAACTAGAGGCACTGATTCTCCAAGCTTGCGATCCACCCTATAACGTTAGGATTCCGACGAGGGATTAAGTATGCAATCTCAAATCGCCGTTAACGAGCATCTTTCACCCGAACTCGCGCAGACCTTTCTAGAAGGATTGCCGGAACACATTCGGGCAGGGCTAGAAAGTCGAGCCAAAGAAATCGATTATCCCGTCTGGGCCATTATTGAGATGGCGATCGCAGGCTACTTGGATGAAGAATCTATCTCTTTCGTAGACTGCAAACCGACGATCGATCCTTCGTAGCGGCATTAGGAGAGTTTGGGAGGATTTAGCGAGGCGATACGTTGCTCCGCAACAGGCTGCGCCAACGCACAAACGTTTTTAGCAGCGGTTTCTGAGGGATGATTCCGTAAAATCATGTTAAAACTCGATCGTTAGGGCTAACAATCGCAAGATTAATTTATGTTAAAAAAACGCTGGCTAAGTATGTTATTCCTCATTAGCTTGGTGTTTTGTTTGGGATTGAGTCAAGTATCTATAACGTTTAAGCAAGTTGAATGGGGTTGGGCGGCAGTCGCTCAAACAGTAGACTCATCGATTCAACAAGGTTTGGAATGCTATCGGTCTGGAGATTTTCGAGGCGCAATCTCAATTTGGAACGAGGCTTTAAACCACCGTCCAACTCCAGAAGCGCAAATAATTATCTTCAAATACTTAGCGCGGGCTTATTCCCAAGTAGGCGAATTCGATCGCGCCATTGCCTCTTTAAATCGACCGATCGACTACTATCGAAAAATCGGCAATCGCATCCAACTCGGCAGAATGCTGACCGAACAGGGACAAGCTTATAGTAACTTAGGACAACAGCGCCAAGCGATCGCCCTGCTGTGCGGCAAACAAACCGAACCGAACTGCGATCGAGAAAGTGCCTTAGCGATCGCTCGCCAACAGTCGGATCGGCAGGGAGAAGCCGCCGCCTTGGGAACTTTGGGCAACGTTTATCGGTTGCAAGGCGATTATGAAATCTCATTACAATTGCTGAAAAAGAGTTTAACTATTGCTGAAAAACTAAAAAATTCCGGTTATATTATTGCTGCTAAAAATGGTTTGGGTAACACCTATGGTAATTTGGCAAAACGCGATTATCGCTATGCCGAATTTGCCGCTAATTCCGGCGATCGCATTGCCAAAGATAAGTTTACCAAACAGGGAATCGAAGACGATCGCCTAGCGATCGAATACTACGAACAGACTGCAATTGCTGCTCGCCAGCAAAACAATCCGATCGAAGAGAGTCGCGCACTGCTGAATCTAGCAACTTCCTACCAGCGAAGTTTCAAAACTTCCCCAGCCACCAAAAGCACGCTGCAACAGGCTTTTACTCTGCTCGATCGCATACCCGATTCCCGCGACAAAACCTATGGCTCGATCCGACTCGCCAACTTGCTCCAACAATCGGCCAACGATAATTCTCAACTCAATCCCAACGTTCGGTGCTTGCCCCAAATTCCGGCTGAAACAGTGACGTTGCTCGAACGTGCGATCGCAGTTTCCCAACGCATCGGCGACGGGCAAGCTGAATCGTTTGCTTTAGGACGTTTGGGACATCTTTACGAATGCCAGCAAAAATTCGACCCAGCGATAAAATTCACCCAACAGGCGCAGTTTGCGGCGCAACAACAAGACAGCCGCTATTTATGGGACTGGCAAATCGGGCGCATTTTACAATCCCAAGGGAAAACCAAAGAAGCGATCGCGGCTTACGAAAGCTCGGTTAAAGTCTTAAAAGAAATCCGCAGCAATTTAGCGATCGCCAGTCGCGATTTTCAATTCGATTTTCGCGATGCAGTCGAACCCGTTTATCGAGAATTAACTGCACTACAATTACAAGCAAATAGTGCGATCGAAGATCGGGACCAAAAAAAAGGGGTTTCAAGCCTCCCATTTCAAGGCGGAGCCAATCCAAAATCCAAAATCCAAAATCCAAAATCGAGTGACGTAAATCCCGAATCTGCCTTAAAGACGATCGATAGTTTAAGACTGGCAGAGTTGCAAAATTATCTAGGCGAGGATTGCGCCATTGCCGTCACCGAGAAACCCGTGGGACTGATTGACGATCGCACGGCAATCTTGAGTACGATCTTTTTGGGCGATCGAGTGGCGGTCATTCTAACTTTACCCAAATCGCAGCCCATAGTTCGCTGGCTGCCCGTTGAAAGTCAAACTCTAATTGCAACGGTAAACGATCTGCGCTTCAAATTAGAGCAACGATTCGACCTAGCCAATACCTACCAAGAACCAGCCCAGCGGGTCTACGACTGGCTGATTCGTCCCTTCGATCGCGACTTGCAAGCGGCAGGGATTGAAACTCTGGTGTTCGTTCAAGATGGAATTCTCCGCAGCATTCCGATGACGGCATTGTACGACGGCAAAGGGTTTTTGGTCGAAAGATATGCGATCGCCAATACCCTCAGTCTTACCTTAGTCGATCCAACTCAACTCGAACCGCGTTCTCTACGAGTTTTAGGATTCGGTTTAACGAAAGCCTCGTCAGTTACAGATCCATCGACCTTTTTTGAGCCTTTAAGCTATGTCAAAACCGAACTCAATGAGATCGCAAAAACGATTCCCGGCAGCAAAGAATTTACCGACGAATTATTCACCATCGATCGCCTGACGGCAGAACTCAACCAAAATACTTTTCCTATTATTCACCTCGCCACCCACGGCAAATTTGGACTCGATTCGCAAGATACTTATTTGGTGACGGGCAAACAAACCGATAAATACAATGAAAAACTGACCATGAATCGGCTTTACCAAATTCTGCAAACTAGCAAGCAAGAAAAACCCCCGGAACTGTTGACTCTGACCGCTTGCGAAACGGCCGTAGGAAGCGATCGCGATGCGCTAGGTTTGGCTGGCATTTCGATTCAGGCAGGGGCAAAAAGTGCGATCGCCTCTCTGTGGCAAGTAGACGATCGGGCGACTGCCGAAGTCATCGGTCAATTTTACCAAAATCTAAGGCGAGGAATGAGTCGAGCCAAAGCGTTGCGATCGGCCCAAAAAAGTTGGCTGCAAGCACATCGAGGAGCCACAAATCATCCAGGTTATTGGGCGGCTTTGACCCTCGTGGGCAATTGGTTGTAACGTCAAATCTCTTGCGGGAATCATCTGACGGTTGAAACCGCAGTTTTGAGATGCAATATGTCAAGCATTGAGTTAAGAAGGAATGGTAAACTACAACTGAGTTTTATGAGAATAGGTTAAGAAGCAAGGCAGGTTGACAGTTGCAGGAGTTTGACAAACCCATTCCACAAAAAAAACTTGACATCATTGAGAAAAGTCGGTCTAACTTATTTGCTTGGCGCGGTCAGTTTTCGCCACAGCTTATTGAAGCTATATTAAGCTCTTACTGTTTACCTAACTCAGTTGTTCTCGATCCCTTTGCAGGTAGTGGAACTGTCTTACTTGAAGCAGGTATTTTTGGGTTTGAGGCATATGGTTTTGAAATTAATCCAGTAGCTTGGATTCTTAGTAAAACATATGAACTTATAAACGATCTTCAAAGAAAGGAAGTCCTCAAAAAAATTAGAAGTTTGATAGACAGAGAATTTTCATTTAGAGTTTTTGAATCTGGTAGTCAAGTGCCGAATTTACCAGAAAAACTAAACAGCATTAAAAAGGAATTAGATGAGGTAGAAGAAAAAATATTTGCCGCTTTAATTATTCTTCTTGATGTCGCCAATAACAGGGTGACTAACGAATTTATACAATCCAAGTTTGCCGATCTAGCGAATGCGATCGAAAAACTTCCGTTCTCTGAGAAGCAAGTTAGAGTCGATCTAGCTGATGCCCGTTCTCTACCTTTAGAAAACGATCGGATAGATTTTGTTGTAACTTCACCACCTTATATCAATGTATTTAATTATCATCAAAACTACCGCAAATCTGCTGAAATAATGGGATGGGATTTATTAAAAATAGCCAAATCAGAAATTGGTTCTAATAGAGCCAACCGAGGAAATCGATTTTATACAGTAGTACAGTATTGTCTAGATATGGGTGATACTTTGCGAGAGATTTCAAGAGTGACTAAAAACGTCGGAGGTTTTTCTAATTGAGTTTTCAACTCAGGGGTCAAGGGAACTACTTCCAACTCAGCTTCAGGGAACTACTTCCAACTCAGCTTCAGTTATAGCGAGCTAATATCTGCGAAAAAATCTCTTATGCTAAGATGATTATAGTTAACAATTTGTCAAATTGATGCTCCAAAAAATCGACCAAATTAAAAGCAATTCAGTTGCGGCTTCGACCTGAATTTCTGACAATAATCTCTGAAATTATCCCCGATCTAAGATATGAATCTCGAACAAATTTTTCTAAATAAGTGGCGATATTTAGCCGTCGATCGACAGCAATAAGTTTTAGGTTTTCTGGATTTTGTTTGGCAAAAATCCCTCCGATAAAAACCCGATCGAACACTATCAAATCTTACCATCAATCGACGAGTTAGGCAGTGGAGAAATTGGGCATCAAGCCATCCAGCAAATAGTCCTAGACTTCCTGAATAGGATGGAGTGTGGCATAAACTTACAACGAAATTATTCAGCTTAGAAGTTACATTACTTATTACTTATTTCCATCCACTGTCGGGGTCCAAAGAATTGACAAGCATGGGAAGCAATTTTAGCGGCTGAGGCTAAAGCTTGAGGAAAATCTGCTTGCAAAATGTAATAACAAAAAGCGCCGTGAAAGATATCTCCTGCTCCTAGAGTATCGAGAGCTTGAAGCTGGGGAACGTCGATCGCACCGCTTCGATCTCCACTCAGGTATTTAATTGGCTTCTTGCCCTCAGTAATGGCAATATGGGGAATGCCAATCGATGAGAGATAAGCAAACACTTCGGCGGCGTTGTTGCAGTTAGGAGGAAAGAAATTTGCCGAACAAATTGCATAATCGACAAAGGGCAAGACTTTTTGAAATCCATGCTTCCAACTCCCGCCATCGATGACAACAGGAATGTTTTTAGCTTTAGCCCCAGATGCAATCGCTTCTCCGATTGCTATTTGGTGTCCGTCGATTAAAACCATATCGATGTCTTGCAAAATGCTGCTATCGATCGCTTGTCCCTCAATTTGCCGATTCTTAGCATTGAGAGAAACTACCGCGCGATCGCCTGTCGATCGAGTTACAATAATTGAAGAGATTGGCGGCGGTTCGGAATTTTTAGCCGCTAAATCGACAATTTGTATTTGGTAATTTGCTAAATCTGACCTAATTAACTGACTTATAGGATGAGTTCCGATCGCGCCTACTAATTTAGTGACACTACTTGGCCTATCTTGATTGCTCAAATAACTAAAAGTCACAGCAGCATTGGTAGCCGGACCGCCAGCAGCAACAGTATAATCTAGCGCAACTATTTTCTGATTGTTACTAGGTGCAGATTCTGCTAAATAGATCGTATCTAGGGTAATTAAACCGACAAATAATCCACGAAATGGTTTGAATAGAGACATTAGTGGGTAACTATTACCTAATTAAATAGGCGATCGAATCAGATTTAGAGTGGGCATTAAAAAATCCCGATCGAAACCACTAAAACCGCACAAACCCCCGACAAAATCAACAGAAAAATATATAATCGATTATTTATCAGACTAATATGACTTTCTAAAGTTTTTATTCGATCGTTAATAGCTTGTTTATCAGCTTCATCTCTTTCTTCTAAAGCTTTGATTCGTCGATCGATTTCTTGTTTGTCTAAAAATTCAATAGCCGGACGGTTTAATTCTTTAATCTCTCTAATTTTCCGTTCGACTCGATCTAACATTTGCTCGATTTCTTGTCCTAAGCCTTCCCGTTCGTTATTTGCCATAATTTTAATCAGCCCTTAAAAAGTTCAATTCCCAAGATTTTTCCAGAGTTCGACTCCCAGTAAGGCACACATGAGTAGCAAAATCAGTAGGACAAAACCAAACATCCAGTAAACCGTTCTTAACTCTTTTTGGAGTGCAACTAATCGCTTTTCGGCGCTAGCTTTATCCCAAGTTAGCTGAGTTTCGAGTCTGGTCAATCTGTCTTTAAATCTTTCGATTTCCCAAGGGCGTAAAGGACGATTTAACTCTCTGAGTTCCTCTACTCGCTTAGCAGATCGATCGAGCATTCGATCGAGTTCTCGATTAAAGTTAGTTGAAGAATCTGGGTTCATAGATTTATTGTCATTCGATAGCTAGAGACAGATCTAGCCCGCTCGATCGGTTCTCGATCTTAGGTGTTAATCTGATAAGGTGCAATGGTATTCGATCGTCGCTAAGCTCAAAGCGAGGAAATCCAAAACGATGAAATCAACAATTACCACCGACGATCGGCTTAAAAATTGGGATAATTTTGCTAGCTACCATGCTTTAGGCGATTGGTATGGTTATTTAATTAGACATTCTTCAGAAGGTGAAGTAATCGATTTTCTTAAGTGTATCAGAAGTTTTAATCTCAGCCAAGATAGGAGTGAAATCTATCACCAAAATCGCTATATATATGCCGATGGCAAGTCTCGATCGAAATCCTTTGGTTCTTATAAGAAGCCTCTGGTAGAAGCTTTGTATTTAGATAACAGCTTTTCCTGGGGTTCTACCCATATAACTCCAGGCTCTTCGTTTGGTTTTGAAACTGGGTTTAGATTAGAGAATCGAGGTTCTTCGGCTGTGCTTATGTACGACGAGAGCGGTAAGAATTCACGTCTCACTATTCATATCGAACAGCTTGGAAGTTTCCCCAATGAAGCTTCTCTGGCAATAAAAGAATCCAGTAACAAATGGAAAGGATACTTAAAATATTTGACCCCCGATCTAGTGATGTCAGATGCAGAAGCTTGTGAATATAAACCGCTCGATGAATTGAGCGATCGCTATCAAATTTTTGCTGCCTGTGGAGGAATTTCTATCTGTTATCCCCGACAAATCGAGAGTGGCATCGAGATGTTTTTTGCTGTCGATTGGCTGGTAGCTCCAACTAGGCGGCAGCGAGCGATCCGACACTACGATCGATCGGGTTTTACTCTCTTAACGCTCCAAACTTTCACCACAGATTAGCCCAGCGATCGCAAAACTCGTTCTGCCGCAGGTTCAGAGGAAGCAGGATTTTGTCCGGTAATTAAATTTCCGTCTTGTTCGACGTGAGGAGCAAAATCAGCAACGGTTTGGAAATTGCCGCCCAACTCTCGCAACCGAGTTTCTAGCAAAAATGGCACTACCCCTTCTAGCTTGACAGCTTTCTCTTCCGAGTCAGTAAATCCGGTGATGATTCGGCCTTTAACCAGAGGTTCACCAGATTTAGATTTGGCGGGTACTAGTGCTGCTGGCGCGTGACACACAGCAGCAATTAATTTCTGCTGGCGATCGAAGGCTTCGATCGTTTGAGTTAAGGTAGGATTTGTCGGAAAGTCCCACATCGTCCCGTGTCCACCTGGCAGGAAGATGGCATCGTAGCCAGCAGGATTGAGGCTAGCAATGGCGATCGTATTTTCCAATTTAGCTTTGGCAGATTCATCTGCTATAAACCTCTTGGTAGACTCAGTTTGAGACTCTGGCAAGTCGCTTTTGGGATCGAGAGGCGGTTGTCCGCCCCGAATTGAAGCCAGGGTGACTTCAGCGCCAGCATCGACAAAGACATAATAGGGACTGGCTAATTCTTCCAGCCAAAATCCAGTTTTCTCATCGGTATTGCCGAGGCGATCGTGGGAAGTGATAACAATGAGAATGCGAGGAGGAGTTTGAGACATGATTCTATAGCATCGATCGATTGAGTGAGGTACATTCTTGTGGAATAGGCTGCCAGCCATAGGTGTCAAGTTAAGGCTATAACCGTTGCTAAATCATGGGTTTCAGCCATCTCCGCCAGAGGTTGAAAACCTCTGGCTAATAGCACAAGTCCATTGAAATGGACTACCTTGACTACAGTTAGTCCTCTGAGCGAGGACTTTAGCTTTGAGACAGGGGTTTTGAACCCCTGTCGGATGAAGCTTTTGACCGTTAAGTTGACACCAATGGCTTCCAGCCTGTCCCACGGGGCGCTATATACTTATTATCTGTATTAACGGTTCAAGGTGTGCATAACTGCTTCGGGGTAGCGAGTGCCAGCGGCAACTCCTAGAGGAGCAATTTCTTCTAGGCGTTGCAAATCGCCTGCACTCAATTCCACTTCAACGGCTCCTAAATTCTCTTCCAGCCGTTCTCGCTGCTTGGTTCCTGGAATGGGGATGATGTCTTCCCCTTGGGCTAGCAACCACGCCAGGGCTAGCTGCGCGGGAGTGCAGTTTTTCTCTGCTGCCATCTCTTTCACCTTTTCCACCAGTTGCAAGTTACGAGTAAAATTATCGCCTTGATAGCGGGGCGAGTGGCGACGAAAATCATCAAGGGCAAAATCTTCTGGCTTCTGAAACGCCCCCGTCAAAAATCCGCGTCCGAGCGGCGAATAAGCCACTAAGCTAATGCCGAGTTCTCGACAAACGGGCAAAACATCCGTTTCTGGCTCCCGCGTCCACAGGCTGTATTCAGTTTGCAACATCGAAAGTGGATAAACGGCATGGGCGCGGCGCAATGTTTCTGCACCAGCCTCAGACAGTCCGACATAACGAATTTTACCTTCTTTAACCAGTTCCCCTAACGTTCCCACCGTATCCTCGATCGGCACATTGGGATCGACTCTAGCCGGATAGTACATATCGATATAGTCAACCCGCAGCCGTTGCAAGCTGTAAGCCAAAAAGTTACGGACGGCTACCGGGCGATTATCGTAGCCAATAAAATTGCCGTCGTGGTTGCGCAATCCCCCGAATTTGACCGAAATAAACACTCGATCGCGCGGCACATCTTTAATAGCGTGGCGGATGAGTTCTTCGTTGTGTCCCACCCCGTAAAAGTCGCCCGTATCGAGAAAATTGACACCGAGTTCGATCGCTCGTTGAATGGTCGCTATGCTTTCAGCATCGTTGGTTTGCCGTCCGCCATAAAAATCTGACATCCCCATGCAGCCCAAGCCCAACGCTGATACTTGAGTATCGGTGTTTCCCAGTTGGCGATACTTCATGCTGTTACTCCTTGCCATCGAAATGCTTGACTTACGATCGGATTAGGGATTGAGTAAAACAACTATGTTGCTAAAGTCGATAACTCATCAATTCTATCTGCGTTTATCAGGGCTTAATCTGGGTTAAATAGCCTGATTAACAAGAGACGATCGCCAACGGCCGAACGAGTGCTGAAGGCAGAAAAGTAAAAGGCGAGGTAGATAAATGGTTAGGGGCGCAAAGCTTTGCGCCCCAAATGGATGTCTGGTTTAGGCGTTAAATCAGGCAAGAACCCGCTGACGGCTGACCGTTGCCAGAGATTCTACCAAGCTGCGAACGGCTGCGATCGCAGCTAATTCGCTATCGAGTTTGTTAATTGCCGAACCCACGCCGACACCAGCCGCACCAGCCGCGATCGCCATCGGTACGGTAACGTTAGATAAACCGGAAGCACACAATACTGGCACCGACACGGCGCGAGAAATTTCGTAAGCCGCAGCTAGGGTAGGGGCAGCTTTTTCAATCAGTCCCAGAGTGCCAGCATGAACGGGGTTGCTGCTGGTTCCGCCTTCGGTTTGGATGATATCGGCACCAGCTTTAACTAGGGCTTCTGCCAGTTGCACTTGGCGATCGAGTTCCAAGATATGGGGAACCGTCACCGATAAGGTAATATCTGGCAGCAGAGATCTGGTTTCTTGAGTCAGGGCCAAAACTTCTTCGGCTTCAAACCGCCGTCCTTGCGCATAGAAGCTATCGAAATTACCGATTTCAATTAGATCCGCACCAGCTTGTACCGCTGCAACGAATAGGGCTGGTTCGACAGCCGAAACGCAGATCGGTAAGTTTGTTAGTTGGCGAGCCAGCCGCACCAAATCTGGATCGGCAGCAATATCGACGAAGGTAGCACCGCCTAAATCGGCGGCTTTGACGGTGGCGGCCACCCGCTGGCGATCGAAATTATTCAAGCCGCTAATAACTTTCAGAACCCGGCCAGATGCAAATGCTTGTCTCAGTTGGGTATTCATAAGCGCGATTATGAGGTTTGCAAAGCTTTCTGGTTTATTTTATGCCAACTTTGGGGGATGACAAACTTAAATTCAGGCTAAAAATAGCTCGATCTGTCTAGACTGGTCATATTAGGTATGTATCGAAAGTCAGATTTTACTATGCGATCGCTAGCTTTTCTTCTCACTAAGGATGATTTCATTAATTCTGACTGGCAGGATGTAGCTAACAGCAGCGAGAGGAAGGAATGCTCGATCTACAGCAGAGATTTTTGGAATAAAGCTCAAGCGGCCAAAGCCGCAGGCAACATCAGGCAGCAAGCTGTTCTTGAGATTTTAGCGGTAGTCACTAGTCCTGCTGTTAAACCGGGATCGACAGATGAGTTCTTTGCTGATCTTTTCCAGCACCTCACAGATGAGCATCTAGATTTTCTGACTGAGATTGTTTCTGAAGTATCAGACCCAGAACTTCAGGCACGAATTGCAGATATTCTCTGGGTTAGACGACACGATTATCGGATGGCTCAATTAGCGGTTACTGCTTATTTACAATCTGCGATCGAATTAGAATATCCTCAAAATTGGAGCAGTTGCTTTCACCGAATCGAGCGGGCATTACGGCTGGCACGCAAAATTAATCATCAGATTGATGAAGTTGTTAACCATATTGAAACAGTCCTTAATCGTTACAACGAAGAAGATCCTTTTTTGCTATCAACTAAGTTGATGCAGCTTTTGCAAGAATTCCAACTGGGCGACCCAAAGAAGTATGCTGCGATCGCCCAAAAAGCTGCAACCATCGCAGAATTAGCTCGTGACTGGCATAGAGCCAGAGATCTATGGACTATCAAAGCCATATGGCATCGTCGAGATAAAGATGAAGAAAAGGAACGTGCTGCTTCCATGCTTGCGGCTGAAACTTATATTAAGGAAGCTGAGGATGCTTTTCATCATCATCCTGTCCCGTACTTGGCAGCATCAAGTTACCTCCAAAAAGCTGTTGAGGCATTTAGAAGTATCCGAGGCACTAACGGAGAAACTTTAGATGCCAAAGCTAGAGGTAAAGAGGCACACAAACTTATGATCCAATATCAAGCTCAATCGATTGAGGAACTAGGTGTTATTTCCACTGAGGTTGATATTAGCAATGAAGTAGATAAAGCTAGGAACTTTGTCAAAGGGAAAAAATTACAAGATGCTCTTTTTTGCTTAGCTTTGCTGGGAGCTTCCCCTAGAGTTTCCAAGCTTAGACAGTTAGCCCAGGAGACTGAGCTTTTATCACGCTTTGCGCCGATAGTAAAGATTAACGAGATCGGTAAGGTTGTAGCACGTCAATCTAGTAATACTGAAGAGATAGAAACAGCATTCAAGCTTGAAATGTATATAACAGCAATTGACTATCAAAGGTGTCATGTTCAAGCATTTATTGAGCCTGCTAGAGATCGAATTAATCTAGAACATTCAGTTCAAATTAGCGATTTCTTGCCAATTGTCTCCAATAACCCTTTTATTCCATCCAATCGAGAGTATCTGTTTGCCAAAGGGCTTTATGCGGGACTAACTGGAGATTTTATTACATCTACTCACATTCTGATTCCTCAAATTGAGAATTCAGTTCGCTATTTGCTGGCCAAACAAGGCGTAATAACTTCTGGACTCGATCGAGGAATTCAAAAGGAACATTTCTTGACTTCTACTTTATACCCTACAAATTATCCAGAGATTGCTACAATTTTTGATGAGGATACACTCTTCGATCTCCAAGGACTATTAGTAGAACATTCAGGTAGTAATCTGAGAAATCGGATGGCTCATGGTTTAATCGACGATCGCGAATTCGGAGAGCCTATAATGTGTTATTTGTGGTGGCTAACACTAAGACTTTGTTGTTTGCCAATCTTGAATTACCAGCAGATAGTTGCACAGTCCGATCCGTGGGTTTCGTTTGCTGGAATGTTCAAAGACGATCCGCTCTTTGATGAATTTGTAGAAGATATGGCTGCTTATCGACGCGAACTCGACGCTGAAACTACTACCTGCGATCTCTCTTCCGAGGAGCAGCAGTCAGGGTGAGCAGATATATCTTGGATACCGATCATGTGACTCTATTTCAGCACAATAACTCCAAAATCGTACAACGCATCCAAACCATTGGTAGTTCAAATATATTAGTTACAACTGTCACGCTCGAAGAACAATTAAGAGGAAGACTAGCCGGGATTAGCAGAGCCGCTACAAAGCCAGAAAATTTAGCAGTTAGTTATGGCAATTTGCGAAAAACTCTGCTTTATTTTTGCAGTATTAATTTGCTCGATTTTGATGACGCAGCCTACAACTGCTATCGAGATTTGCTCCAACAAAAAATTAGGATAGGGACGCAAGACTTGAGAATAGCAGCGATCGCTCTGGCTAATCAGACAATTCTCGTCACGCGCAATCAGCAAGACTTCAGTAAAGTTCCTGCACTAGTAATTGAAGATTGGACGATTTAACCAACAGACCTTACGTGCCAAAAGCTCGATCGCCTGCATCTCCTAAGCCTGGGACGATATAACCATGACCGTTGACCCCTTCATCGATAATCGCAGTATATATATGCAAACCAGGATAAGTCGTCCCTAGTTTTTGCAACGCTGGTGGTGCAGCAACTATAGAAATAATTCTCACCAAAGTCGGATCTACTCCTCTTTGAGTCAGTTCTGCCATCGCAGTCATGATAGTGCCGCCCGTTGCCAGCATCGGCTCGCTAATTAACACCCGCGTTTCGGGAGCTAATTTTTCTGGCAACTTGTTGAGATAGCAACTCACTTCTAAAGTCTCTTCATCGCGCACCAAGCCCAGATGATAAATCGAGGCTAGGGGTAATACGGGCAGCGCCCCATCTAAGAGTGCCAATCCCGCCCGCAAAATCGGAACTACTGCGATCGGTACTTCGGGATTGACAAAGGTGGCCGGACACTCGGTTAAAGGAGTTTCCACAGTGGTTTCGATCGTCGGCAGCCAATCGCGAACGGCCTCGTAAGTGAGCCAGCGTCCCAATTCCGCGATCGCACTTTTAAATAGAGGCGTAGGAGTAGCGCGATCGCGTGCTACACCCAACCAGTGCTGAATCAGAGGATGTGGAGGAACGTACACTCGCAATTGCAGAGTCATAACTTAATCCTTTTGGTTGCCGTCTACCCAATCTTAGATGTTTCGGGGATGCTTGGAAACACGAGATCTCATACCATTTTGGATTTTAGATTGGTAGCTGAGCTTGTCGAAGCTTGGATTTTGGATTGCAGAAGCGTGATGAAGCAGAACGTTCAAGCTGGGATCTGCCACCATCGCCATTCAAACTGGTATCATACTAAATCCGGTTTCCAAAACCTTCTTTCTCTCAATGTGCCTCCGGCTCCCCTCTCCCGTGGGAGAGGGGTTGGGGGTGAGGGCTGAAAGGATAGTATGAAAATCGGATTTGGTATCACCTATCTACAACCGTCATATCGACCCCAGACTGAACTCTAGACCAAAAAACGCACTTTTTGGTTTGTGGTTCGCCATCATTAAACTGCAATCCCCTCAATTTCTTCATCGGTTAAATCGTACAATTCTCGCAATTGTTGTAACTTTTCGGCATCGGGTTGCCAGAAACCGCGACCGTTCGCTTCTAACATTCTGCCGACAATATTGCGGAAGGCTTCAGGATTAGCATCGCGCAATTTTTTCGCCATTTCTCGATCGAGGGCGTAAGTATCAGCAGCTTGGTCGTATACCCAAGCATCCGTAAAATTAGCCGTTCCTCCCCAACCGATTAAAGCCGTCATTCTTTGCGAGATTTCATAAGCTCCACCGCTACCTTGATTTGCCATCGCATCTGCCCATTTAGGATTGAGTAATTTGGTGCGATATTCCATTCGCAATAAATCTTCCAAGCTGCGAGGTGTCGTGTCTTTAGAAAAGCTTTCCACAAAACTGGCATTTACTTTTTTACCCCGTTGTTGTTCGGCTGCTTTTTTCAATCCGCCCGTGTTGGCATAGTATTCTTGGATATCGGTTAAACCGTATTCCACCGAATCGATTTCTTGCACGATGCGATCGCACTTTTGCAACAATTGATTTAACACTTCCGGTCTAGCTTGTCCTTTATCTTGCTTGCCATAACTAAAGACGTTGCGACTTTGCCAGGTATTGCCCAACTCGTCGCCCGATTCCCAGTTACCGTCGGTAATCCGTTCGTTTACCATCGAACCAAAATCGCCAGCCGGGTTAGAAAACAAGCGAGCAGAAGGATTTTCTACTCCTCGCTCTTTTAAGGCTAAAGCGTGTTTGCGAATAAAGTTTTGCGCTTCAGGTTCTTCTGCTTCTACTGCTCTTTGAAATAGATCGTCGAGTAATTCGATAATGTTGATAAAGCTATCTCGAAAGATTCCCGAAAGATTGCCTAAAATGTCAATTCTAGGGTGTCCCATTTCTGCTAAAGGCTTCAATTCGTAGCGAACAATTCTGCCTGTACCTTCTTTTACGGGTTCGGCCCCAACTAATTCTAAGAGAATGCCGATCGATTCGCCCTTAGTTTTAATCGCATCGAGTCCCCATAACATTACCGCCACAGTTTCGGGATATTCCCCATGTTCTTGTAAGTGTTTGGCGATAATTTGGCGAGCGATTTCTCTTCCCCGTTCTTGAGCACCAGGAGATGGCATTCTATAAGGATCTAAAGCGTGGATATTTCGTCCTGTAGGTAACACCCCAGCCCCATCTCGCAATAAATCGCCACCTGGTGCGGGAGGAATATATTCGCCGTTGAGTCCGCGCAAGAGATTGGTGAGTTCGTCGGTATTTTGTTGCAATAAGTTGACGATTTGCTCTGCCTCTTCTTGCTGGCCGTTGAGGTAACTGCGATCGCCAAAGTAAGCTTGTAAGTAATTGGCTAGTTCTTCATCATTGGGCGGTTCGCCTAGCGTATGCAATCCCGATGAGAACAAGCGGCTTTCTATGACTTGAAGATATTCGTAAAGTTTGACTAAATAACGGTTGAAAACATCAGCACTGAACATTTTGGCATTTTCAGAACTGAAGGGAATTCCTAGCTTTTTGGCTTCATCAAAAGGGCGATCGGCATCTAAACCAGTATCGACAATCTTTTTACAGATCGCTGCTTTGAGAGCGTAATTCTTTTGCGGATCTTCTTGATATTCGGAAATCAACTCTCGTAAAGTCACCAATTCTTTATACAATCCCGCCCGCCCATAAGGGGGAACGTTGTGAGATATTATCGTCCCATAACCCCGACGCTTAGCCAGAATTGATTCTGACGGGTTATTAGCAGCATAGATATACAAATTGGGCAGATTTCCTAGTAGAATATCCGGCCAAGAATACCCCGTATTTCCTAATGGCGATCCAGGCAACCATTCGACAGTGCCGTGCATCCCAAAATGAACTACAGCATCAGCTTGAAATTCATTTTGCAACCATTGATAAAAAGCCGCATATTGAGGATGAGGAGTCAGATCCCGTTCAAACATCAACCGCATCGGATCGCCAGCAATTCCCAAGGGCGGCTGCACTCCGATCCAGATATTTCCGAACCGAACGCCACCAATAATAAATTCATCCCCTACAGTTTTGATGCCAGTATCGACCAGAGATTTCCACTGCTTTTCAATCCGAGTAGAGAGCAGATATCCCAACCACTTTTCCAACGTTTTGACATTAACAGTATTAACCTCAGACTCAATCCCATCTTCCATCTGTGTTAATCTGTGTGCATCTGTGGTCAATTCATCGATCGCTTTAACTTGGCGAACCAACTCTTCACCATCTTCCGGCAAATCTCCCACCGTGTAGCCTTCTGCCTGCAAAGCCTGGAGAAACTTCAGAAGCGATCGCGGTATGTTTAATAAAGCTGCCGTCCCCACCGCCCCATATCCTGGGGGAAAACCATAGAGAATAATAGCAATGCGGCGCTCGGCCGGAGGAGTTTGGCGCAAAGCAATCCACTTTTTCAACCTGCCCGTCAGCCGCCGGACTCGTTCGGGCACTAGATAGATATCTTCCCCTACTAAACCGCCCAAAGGTACCGGATCGATCGCTCCATCTAATTCTGGCAGGGCGTATAACACCACGCTTTGCAAACCCCCCACCCCTTGCCGCGTCCAAGAGTAGATATCTTGAATTAGCAGCGGTGCGGCTACGATATAAGGGACGTTTTTGGCACTGAGGATGCCCTTTGAGACTTCTATCTGTCTTCCCGCCTCCATCGACCCCGCTGGCCCCCCAACTAGGGGAAAACCGATAGTAGAGACGATCGCATCTACCTCAACTGCCTCGATCGATAAAGATGCCGTTTCAATCTTACCTTGTTGCCTTTGGGCAGTTTCATCGGCTGTAGTCATCCAATCTCGCACCGCTACGTGACCTTCAACCCCGTTGATAAATATCGGTAACGGGATCAGCCCAGCTTCCTCGAAGTAGCGAATCAATTGAGGGATGTAAGCCTGTTTGGTGATGACGTGCTTGCGATACAAAAGAATCCCCACTACTGGGTTAGATCTCTCCCCTTCATCCCAGCCGACCTCACCCCCAGCCCCTCTCCTGCAAGGAGAGGGGAGAACAGGAGAGGGAGAAAGAGATGCTTTCTCCTTCCCACCCTTCCCTTGCTCCTTAAGGGGCTGGGGGGTTAGGTTTCCCCGATACCACTCCAAATACTGTCGCGGCGATTCAAAGTAACCTGGATAGTTGGGATGCAGCAAGCCCATGTTCGGGGTTTCTATCGGTGGCGGAATATCTCCTACCTTCAACCCCAGATATTTCTCGGCTAGAGTCCAGAATAAAGCCGCGACGTTATCAGCACCGCCAGCATTCCAATAACCGTAAATAATTAGCCAATTCCGCAGGTCTTGCACCTTTTGCACGGGGACGTATTTAAGCAGTTTCGGCCCGACTTTCAAAAAGCTCAAGTACCCAGCCAATCGGTCTTCTTCCCGCCCCTGACTGAACTTGTCGAGGATGAATTTCACGGGTTTGGGCATTCCTTGGGGTTTATCTCCAATTTTGAACGCCCCTAGCTGCGTGAGACTGAGTAACTCTAAGGCAGATTCAAATATCAAACGGATGGGAATACGATCGATGCGCGATCGCAACCACTCGACTTGTTGATAATCGAAGATCAAGCTGGCAAACAAAACTTGGGCATCAGCTAAGGCAGCTTCGACCTCGGCAGCTTTGGGGGCGAGATCTCGATCGCTAAATACTTTAATATCGAGTTCCGGGCAGCGCTGTCGTGCCAATTGCGCTGCTTTTCGGTATAAATCTGCGTTGAAGGATTCAAATCCAACGATGAGGACGATCCGTTTCATGCCCTTTCAATCCCAACTATTGCTCCCTTTCGATCTTAGTAGATGTGCCAGAAGCGAATGGGTTTGTCTGGGGCTGTCAGTTTTTATTTATTAGTTTTTGGAGATCGAGCGTTGGCCATTGACTGTTTGCTATCGATTCCTGACAGTTAACCATATGATTATTAATTTTTTTGCTAATTTCTTGAGAATTACCGATAAAAAATATAATCTCTAAGCTATAAGCATCGATCGCTTTACACTCTACATTCGATCGGAATAAATCTATGCAAGGTAATCGTTGGTCTGCGATCCTACCAGGGATTGTGCTGGGGATGATTTTGTCTGCGGTTGGTGCTAGCCCTGCACGAGCGCATGGCGATGGAGTAGAAGGAAAACTGGCAAGTCAGGGGATGAAAAAGCTGGAAGCTACTGCCAACCCCGAAGCTGGTTTGCGTCGTAATAGTAGGAATGCCAGAGTTAGCAACCTAGTGCAAGGTCCGCCAGACCAAATCGGGCAGTGGTCGGCAATTATCAGCGCCCCCGTAGTGCCGATCTTTGTCTCCCTGTTACCTAACGGCAACGTCGTCATGTGGGATTCAGTGGGAGACGCGCCGACCGAAAGTTTCCCCACCCACAACTTCACCCGCGCCGCCGTGTGGAATCCGAATAACAATACCTTCGTGCGAGTAGATGTCAGCGGTTACAACATTTTTTGTGCGGGGTTTGCCCACCTAGCCGATGGCAGATTATTTGTGGCTGGTGGCAACAAAGATGCCAGCTTGAATGGCATTCGCCAAACCCACATCTTCGACTTCAACACTAACAGTTGGTCGCGGGGACCGGATATGGCATACGAACGCTGGTATCCATCGGTGGCATCCCTCCCCAATGGCGAACAGTTCGTCATGGCTGGCGGCCCAAACACCCATGAGGTCTACCAAACCAACAACGTCATGCGGACTTTGACTACCGCTGTCTTCGGACATAATAGGGAATATCCGTTCATTCAAACTAATACCGACGGTCGAGTATTTTATGCCGGACCGCGCCAGCAAATGCGATCGCTCTCTACAGCGGGAACGGGTTCGTGGCAAGCATTTGGCAATCGGGACGGATTCGATCGCTCCTACGGCAGTTACGCCATGTACGATATCGGCAGGTTTTTGGTGACAGGTGGTGGTACTCCACCCACTAACACTGCTGTTGTGATTAATACTAGTAGCGGTTCCCCCAGCGTTTCAGCTACCTCTAACTCCATTTACGCCCGCCGCCAACACAACGTCACCGTGCTAGCTGATGGCACCGTGCTAGCTACGGGGGGTTTGAGCAGCAACGCCGGATTGGTCGATCTCAATGCCGGAGTATACGCGGCTGAGGTGTGGAATCCAGCTACGGGCCAGTGGCGGGAACTAGCCAGCGCCCAAGTGACGCGCCAATACCATTCCGTAGCCATGCTGTTACCAGATGGGCGAGTGATGACAGGGGGCGGCGGGATCTGCGGCGACTGCCAGCGGTTGGGTTATTTACGCAAAGATATCGAGGTTTTCTCGCCTCCCTATCTCTTCAGACCGGATGGTTCCGGTCAGCTAGCGACCCGCCCGACCATCAGCAGTGCCCCTACGGCCGTCTCTTACGGGCAGTCATTTGCAATTAGCACCCCCCAAGCAGCCACGATTAGCAAGGCCGCTTTGGTGAGGTTGGGCGCACCTACCCACGGTCAAGATATGGATCAACGCTACGTGCCGCTCAGTTTCACGCGCGGTAGCGGACAGTTAAACATCACTGCGCCAGCGAATGCCAATATCGCCCCGCCGGGTTTCTATATGTTGTTTGTCATCAATAACGGCACCCCTTCGATCGCCAGAATGGTGAACGTGCGAGCTAGTAGTGGCGGCACGTTTAACTCAACTGCCGTGGCGCGGCACAGTAACAAGTGCCTCGACGTGCCTGGATCGCAAACAACTGATGGCGTGCAACTTCAGCAATGGCCTTGCAATGGCACTAACGCTCAAAATTTCCAATTCCGGCCGGTAGCGGGGGTAGCTAACACCTACAACATCGTCAACGTCAACAGCAACAAGTGCATCGATGTTTATGGGGCTTCTACGAGCAATGGCGCAGCTATTATCCAATGGAGTTGTCACGGCGGTAACAACCAGCAGTTTCGCCGAGAGTCGTTCGGTGGCGGCTACTACAGGTTAGTGGCCCGGCACAGCAACAAGTGCATCGATGTTTCTGGTGTTTCTTTGAGCGATGGGGCGAAGGTTCACCAGTGGACTTGCGGCAATGGCAACAATCAGCAATGGCGGCTGGCGCAGTAGTCGGCCCTCACCCCAACCCTCTCCCACGGGAGAGGGAGCAAGAGGGAACTATATTAACCGATCCCTTCGCATAGATGGCGGATCGCCTTCTGTGACGTTAGGGTTGGTCTTCAAATAGTCGCAGAGGCGATCTCCAGCCCGTTTTTGCAGTTCCCTGAGATCTGGAGATGCTGTTAGGTTAACTGCTATGTGCCAGAATTTGGCTCAGCAGGAGCGTCAAATATTAAGCTAGATGACGAGCGATCGAGCCTTATTTTTTGCTGTATTGCAAGTAGCCCTCTTGTGTGCGCTGTTGCTGACTTTGCCACCACAGCCACCAGTCACGATCGAGTTTGTAGTGCCTACTATTGGATCTGAATACTGGTCGTTTCTGGCTCAGGAATTTCAGCAAAAAAATCCCAAAATTCGCCTTGAGGTAATCAAACGCACCTCTCTAAATTTCTTTGTCCAAATTTCCCAAACAGAGTTAGTCTTTTATAGAGTCGATCGCCTCTAACTGCTCGGACTAATTGAGTAGATAGGCATCGATCGACATAACTTCGCAGTCAACAACAGTAGCGATTGCAGCTATAAAGATAAAGGCGCAGGCGATCGTTGCTAACCAATTATTTGGAGGTTACTGCACTCAGATAATGTTGTACCGACAGCCACTAAAAAAACTGCCAAAATTCTTACCAAAATTTACTTTTTGGCAATTAGGGGTATTTCTGTCGCTGTTGTTGGGGATAGTTTTGTTCGCTTGGACAGTCCTCTCGCAGCAACCCATCACTCTTAACTTGCTGATGACTGCCCCTGATGCCCAACCTTGGAAACAAGGGATGGTAAAAGAATTTGAAGCTCAAAATCCTGGCATTCGCATCAATATCATTGAAGGACCGAATGCCACCAATTTAGTCGAAGATCTGTATACCTCGGCTTTTATCTTGGGCGATTCGCCATACGATCTGGTGAATATGGACGTAATTTGGGCCCCAAAATTTGCCGCAGCGGGGTGGTTGCTAGATCTGAGCGATCGAATTTCCCCAGAAGAATTAAAGGCATTTTCTCCTAAAGATATCGAAGCGGGCCGCTATGAGGGCAGGCTGTACCGCATCCCCGTTCGTTCTGATGTGGGGGTGTTTTACTACCGACAAGACTTGCTGGCAGCAGCGGGATACGAACCACCGGAAACGTTTGCCGATTTACTCAAAATTTCCCAAGCCTTGCAAAAAGACAAAAAGATTCCGTTGGGCTATCTCTGGCAGGGCAAGCAATATGAAGGGCTATCTGCCATGTTTGTGGAAGTTTTAGAAGGATTTGGCGGCTTTTGGGTGAATCCTGAAACGCTAGAAGTCGGTCTGGATCGAGCCGAAACCCTGCAAGCGATCGAATTTCTCCGCAGCACCATCAAAGAAGGTGTTTCTCCAGCGGGAGTCACCACTTATCAGGAAGATGAAACTCTCAATTTATTTAAAAGCGGTCAAGCTGCATTTATCCGCAGTTGGCCGTATCTTTGGCCGATAGCCAATGAAGAATCTTCGCCCATCAAAGGGAAAGTTGGCATCAAACCGATGGTTCGCGCCCCTAGTAAAAATAGCGGTGCTTGCTTGGGCGGTTGGGGTTTAGGAATTGCTAAATCTTCCCAGCATCCCGCCGAAGCCTGGAAGGCCATTCAATTCTTTACTAGCAAAGAAGCCCAGAAGCAATTTATTTTCCAAGCTGGCTACGTCCCCAGTCGGCGAGAATTATTTACCGATCCAGATGTGGTGGCTAAATACAGTCATTATCCGCAACTCCTAGAAGTTGGCGATAGTGCCGTCTTGCGTCCCCCGCTGGCTCAATACGCCCAAGTATCAGATATCCTTCAGCGATATCTCAGTGCTGCCCTCACAAATCAAATGACTCCCGAAAAAGCAATGAAGGCGGCGGCGGCTGAAACTAGGCGGCTGTTGGGAACTTAGGGGAGATGGGGAGATGGGGAGATGGGGAGATGGGGAGATGGGGAGATGGGGAGATGGGGAGATGGGGAGATGGGGAGATGGGGCGAGAGGGCGAGAGGGCGAGGAATGAGCGATGACTTTTGACTTTTGATTTGCTAATGACTAATTTGCATACAATCGAAAACCGAGAACGGCGAACGGGATGGTTATTGTTACTACCCGCAGTGCTGCTGCTGTTGTTTGTCTTTGGTTATCCTATAATTCGCGCCTTTGGGTTAAGTCTGTTCGCGCAGAATTTGGGAACGAAACTGCAACCCGTCTTCTCTGGTTTAGATAATTACGTGCGGATGGCAGGAGATGGGCGCTTCTGGCAGAGTTTTGGAACGACAGCAGTATTCACAACGGCATCAGTTGTCTTGGAACTCCTGCTGGGTTTGGGAATTGCTCTGGTGCTGAACCAGCAATTTGCTGGCAGAGGCTTAGTCAGAACCAGCGCGATCTTACCTTGGGCTTTGCCTACAGCTTTGATCGGTTTGGGTTGGGTTTGGATTTTTAACGATCGCTATGGAGTGGTCAACGATATTCTGTTGCGGTTGGGTTTGATTCAAACTGGAATTAATTGGCTGGGAGAACCCCTCCTAGCTCAGATCGCAGTTATCTTAGCCGATGTGTGGAAGACTACGCCGTTTATCAGCATTCTGCTGTTGGCTGGGTTGCAATCGATTCCGTCAGATCTTTACGAAGCCCATGCCCTCGACGGGGCAACGCCTTGGCAAAGCTTTCGGCAAGTTACTTTACCGCTGCTAATGCCCCAAATCCTCATCGCCATGGTATTTCGATTCGCTCAAGCTTTCGGAGTTTTCGACCTCATCGCGGTGATGACAGGCGGCGGTCCTGGAGGAGCAACAGAAGTAGTTTCGCTCTATATCTATGCGACAGTCATGCGTTACTTAGATTTTGGTTATGGGGCAGCGTTGGTGGTCGTGACGTTTTTGTTATTGGTAGCATCAGTAGCGATCGCTAGTTTTTTCCTCAACAAATCTCGTACCTGAAGATCGGGAAATGGGTCATAGGGCATAGGGCATAGGAGTAATTTTTTGTTGTCGATCGTAGATGCGTTTTCATACTTCATCATTCATAATTCAAATGGCTGTAATTCAAAAAGAACCGATCGCCACTAGTAAATCCAAATTTACGCTCAAAAACATATTATTGGGTAGCGCGATCGCTTTAGTGATAATTTTCTCTCTAGCGCCCGTCTTGTGGCAATTACTGACCTCATTTAAGGTCAACGAAGATATTTCTGCCGTCCCTACGGTCTACTTTCCTACTCGCTTTACTCTCGATCATTACCTGAATTTATTTATCCGCAAACCATTTTGGCGCTATATCTTAAACAGCGCCTTCGTGTCGATCGTCTCTACAGCTTTAGCTTTAGCGATCGGCGCACCTGCTGCTTACGCCCTCGCCCGATTGCGCCCTTGGGGTGAAAAAGTCATCTTGGCAGGAATTTTGATTGTTACTTTATTTCCCGGAATTTTGTTGTTTTTGGGATTGCTAGAAATCGTCCAAATGCTCAAATTAGGCAACAATTATTTAGCATTAATTATTCCCTACACTGCGATTAATTTGCCGCTGACAATTTTAGTGATGCGGAGCTTTTTTCAGCAATTACCCAAAGATTTAGAAGATTCTGCCAAAATGGATGGCTACAATACTATCCAAATGTTAGTGCAAATCTTGTTACCAATGACTTGGCCAGCATTAGTAACTACTGGGATTCTGACGTTTATTTTTGCCTGGAACGAGTACATTTTTGCTCTGACTTTTATCACTCGCGATGAGTTGAAAACCATTCCCGTAGCTACTGCCCAGCTAGGCGGGGCTTCAATTTTTGAAATCCCTTACGGCCCCATTGCCGCTGCTACTGTTTTGGGAACGTTGCCCCTAGTTTTACTAGTGTTGTTCTTCCAGCGCCAAATCGTCCGAGGACTGACCGCTGGTGCAGTTAAAGGATAATTTTCATCGATCGCCGATAATACATCCCGTTCGGGCGGGAAGACTCAATTCCAGTTGACGGGATTTCTCTTCAACCGTCCAGGAAATTTTACCTTCACCGTACAGTAACCGATCGGGTTGCGATCGCAACTTCGTAACCTCAAATTGCACGTTAGCTGGTGCCGAATCGATATTAACCGCTACGACGATTTCTTCTGCCTCTAAAATGCGAGCAAAAACATAAACGCTTTCATCGGCAAACAAAATTTCATAGCTTCCCGTTCTCAAGGCTGAGTGTTGATGGCGCAGAGCAATTAATTGTTTGTGACAATTTAAGAGCGCGATATCCCAGTCTTCTTCTTTGGGAAAACCGCGACGACAATCTGGATCGATTCCCCCTGGCAAACCCACTTCATCCCCGTAATAAATGCTAGTAGCACCAGGAAAAGTCAACAGCAACAAGGTCGCTAATTCAATGCTAGATTTATCCTCCCCAGTAATAGTCATTAATCTGGCGGTATCGTGACTGGCGAGTAAATTCAGTTGGGTTAGCTGAATTTCCCAAGGATATAGTGCTAGTAACTCTTGAATTTTTTCCCCGTAGCCTTTCGCGGATAAAGCCGGATAAGGTTCGTAAGAGGGAGATTGGACGTATTCCATGATGACGCGATCGCCCGCAGCAAAAGCGATCGTCGGGCCGGTAAACAGATAGTTCATCACGCCATCAAACTGCGTGCCATCCAACCACTCGCGGGAATCAGTCCACACTTCGCCGACAATATAAGCTTCGGGATTAATGGCTTTGATGCGATCGCGAAATTCTTGCCAAAATCCAGCCGTTCTAATCTCAAATGGCACATCTAATCGCCAGCCGTCGATACCTTTTTTAATCCAGTATTCCCCCACCTGCATCAGATATTCTCTGACTTGAGGATTATCGTGATTGAACTGCGGCAAAGCGCGAATATCGGCCCAACTGGCATAATTGGCTGGGCGATCGCCATCATAAGGCGATAGGGGCCAGGCTTCAATTTTAAACCAATCTACCCAAGGAGACTGAGAGCCGTTTTCTAGAAGGTCGTGGAAGAAGAAAAAACCTCTACTGGCATGATTAAATACCCCATCCAAAACAATTTTGATCTCGCGTTTGTGAGCCGCTGCTAATAAAGCTTCAAAAGCCCGATCTCCACCCAATATCGGATCGACTTGATAGTAATCGTGAGTGTGATAGCGGTGGTTGGCTGCCGATTGAAAAATGGGCGTAAAATATATAGCATTAATTCCTAAATCTTGCAAGTAATCTAGGCGATCGATTACGCCCCATAAATTACCGCCTTTATAACCAAAAAATGTCGGTGTTTCTTCCCATTCTTCTAAGTTATGAGGGTGGAAAAATTCCCCGTCTAGTGGCTGGCTTTTAGCAAAGCGATCGGGAAATATTTGATAGAAAACTGCGTTTTTGACCCAATCTGGCGTTTGAATTTGCATCTATTCCCCCATCTATGGTTGTTAATTGCGATCGAATTTTGGAAATTAATAAACCACCAATGCACCAAGTTTGCAAAGGTAGAAAGGAGAAGTATTTAGTTTAGATAAAGATAGTATGGGTTTGCGCCTAGAAGCACCTCTATCTAACGGCTAGATCTGCCAAGCTCGAAGTTAACGATCGACAATAACTTTGCTAGTCTTGACCGACCTCTAGTTGTCGAACAACATCGTTCAGTAAGCCTTCGCAAGCATCTAAAAGCAGATTTATTACTCGATCGAACCCTTCAGAGCCACCGTAATACGGATCGGGAACTTCCCGTTCTCGATGATGAGAGGCAAAATCGCAAATTAATTTGACCTTGTGACGATATTCTCCGGATGAATCGAGTGTCAAGATATCTTGATAGTTATCCCGATCCATTGCCAAAATTAGGTCGAACTCTTTTAAGTCCGATCTTTGCAATTGCCTCGCTCGTCCCTGAAGCTTAATTCCCCTGGTGCTAGCAGCGGCAGTCATCCGTCTGTCGGGAGGACTGCCAACGTGGTAGCTAGAAGTGCCAGCAGAATCGCAAACCAAGCGATCGCTTAAATCTGCTCGATCGATTAAATGATTCATAATATTTTCTGCCGCTGGCGATCGACAGATATTTCCCAGACAGACAAAAAGTAGTTTATAGGGCATGGGGCATGGGGCATGGGGCATGGGGCATAAGAGTAGCCATGGAGCGTTTACTCTGCTCGCATATCGATCGCGATCGCCCAATAGCAAAATTGGATAGAGAGATAATTAACGCTTCTCTACCCAAAGTGCGGAATTTTCAATGTTATAAGGCAACGACTACATTCCTGGCAGATTCAGACCGCCAGTGAGGTCTTCCATCTTCTCGCGCATAATCGTAGTGGACTTTTCGTAGGCATCCATCATTGCCTCGGTGACAATAGCCGAGAGAGCATCTGCTCCCTTGCTGGCGGCCGCTTCAGAAATCTGAACGCTGCGAGGTTCTTGGTTGCCGCTGAGGATCACTTTCACCAAACCTTCAGCGTCTTGGCCTTCAATTTCCATTTGTTCGAGTTCTTCTTGAAGCCTCTTCGCGCCTTCTTGAACCTGCTGGGCTTTCTTGAAAGCTTCGGTCAACTCTTTCATTTTTCCCAGACCGAAGCCGAATCCTTGTCCTTTAGTCATGATTTTTTTACGCTATATGAGTTTAGATGTGCGAGTCGATCTTTATCTTAGTATTCCTTAAGCCCGTTGAAACTCGCCTAAAATTTTGACTTCTGTTTCTAGACGCACGGACCAACGCTCTGCTACTTGCTGTTGCACGTAACAGATTAGCTGGAAAATATCGCTGGCAGTAGCGCCACCATTGTTGAGGATAAAGTTGGCGTGCTTGTAAGCTACTTGAGCGCCACCGATGCGATAGCCTTTGAGTCCGGTTTGTTCGATCAAGCTGGCGGCATAGTGGGGATGGGGATTGCGGAAGACGCTGCCGCAGCTAGGAGAGTCGTAAGGCTGGGTGCTGTGCCGTTGGGCTAGATCTTCTTTAGTGGCGGCTTTGACCTTTTCTGGATCGGCTCCCGGTCGCAGTTGGAAAGTGGCCTGAACTACGAATCGGGAATTGCCTTGCAAATTCGAGGTGCGATAGCTATAACCTAAATCTTCAGGGGTAAAGTTCTCTAGAGTGCCATCAGATGAAAGTATTTGGGTGCTGACTAAAATTTCAGCCGTGCAGCGTTTGTGCGCCCCAGCATTCATGACTACGGCTCCTCCCACCGTACCGGGAATGCCTATAGCCCACTCTAAGCCTTCCCAACCCCGTTTCGCTGCTTCCCAAGCGATCGCTGCCATTGGTTCCCCAGCGCTAGCCGTAAGCTGACCTGTCTCTTGGTCGCAGCGGATATAGCGTAAGTTGCGAGTGGAGATGACTAAACCGGGCAAACCGCGATCGCTAATTAACAGGTTAGAACCAGCACCGAGGGAGGTAACGGGTAATTTTTCTGAGTAAGCCCACTTCAAACTGGCTTGCAGTTCTTCTAGATTTTTAGGAGCCACAAACCATTCTGCCGGGCCTCCCACTTTAAAGGAGGTGAAGTTAGCTAAGGGGACTTGATGCTTGATGAGGCAGCTAGTTCCTGGCAGATATAAAGGGGAATCTTTAAGGGTAACTGGCGCTGGGGGAACAGCGACATTCAAGGGTTTGGGAAGATCGAAAGAAAGAGTCATAGCACACCACTCGCAAAAAATACTTACTTCATTGATGCTGAGAGCAAGAAATTCACACCACTGTTATTCCCTTGAGAATTTCAGTTGCTTAAAGTATAGAATTCCCCGATCTATTTTTCCTGTCAAAATTTCTAGTTTTTCTTTACCTCATCTAACTCGATCGCGGGCCGATCCCCGACCTGAAATTATTTTTACCCTCCAATTTCGATCTTAATGCTAAAAATAGCAATGGGATTTTACTTGACAAGCTGGGTTTTGTCAACTTTTTGGTGGTGAGCCATTACTTCAGGAATTACCTGATTGAGATTGCCCGCTCCTAAAAATAAAGCCAAGTCACCTGGCTTTAAAATCTGACCGAGCAACTCTCGCACGGCAGGAATAGATTCTTGGTAGTTCACTTGGGGATGATAATTACTCACCCGTTCTGCTAACCGTTCGCCGTCGATTTGACCCAAGTTAGGTTCGCCAGCACTGTAAATATCGGTCAATACCACTAAATCGGCATCGACAAACGATCGAGCGAATTCCGCTAAGAAAGTTAAGGTCCGGCTGTAACGATGGGGTTGGAAAATCGCTACTAATCGTCCCGATTCTTTGACTTGCAAGCGGGCAGCGGCTAGGGTAGCGAGCAATTCGCTGGGATGGTGGGCGTAATCGTCAATAAAGCGGATGCCGTTAGCTTCACCCCGAACTTCAAAGCGGCGTTTCGCGCCAGCAAAGGTAGCCATGGCTTTAGCGATAGTCTCGAATTCCAATCCCAAGTAACGACCGATAGCCACCGCAGCTAGGGCATTTTGCAGATTATGCTCGCCGAGCAACTTTAATTCCAACTCTCCTAAGATTTCTCCGCGTTCCCATACTCGCGCTGTAGTGCCATCAGGATTGTAAGCGATGCGATCGACGCTATAATCGGCACCGAGTTCTGGATCTAAGCTATAGCTAATAGTCGGTCGCAAGCGAGTTCTGACTAATTCGCAATCGATACATCCCACTAGAATCTCGCATTGCCGAGAAAAGGTTTCAAAAATGTTAATTACTTCTTCTAAACTGTCGTAGTGATCGGGATGATCCAGTTCGATATTTGTTACCACGCCGATTTTGGGCGCAAGCCTGACTAAAGATTTATCAGATTCATCGGCTTCAGCTACCAAATATTCGCTCTTACCAGCGCGGGCGTTGCCTTCCCAAGCTTCTACCTCTCCCCCAACTACAATAGTTGGGTCTAGTCCGGCTTCGAGGAGCAGATAACCAACCATGCTGCTGGTTGTAGTTTTGCCATGAGTACCAGCAACAGCAATACTTTGATATTCCCGAATTAAAGCTGCCAGGAGTTCGGAGCGGTGAAAAACAGGACAGCCCTTTTCTAAAGCCGCTCGCAGTTCGGGGTTAGCAGGATTAATCGCCGTCGAGCAAATTACTTGTGGTAAAGAGACTGGTGGTTTAAGAGCGGTGGCGACACTGCTAGTTTTGGATGTTCTCGAATATTTACTAGCCGAACCGTTAGCTATGGTCCCAACCGCTAAAGTTTGTGAGGTCGATTCAGATAGAGGCCCCCAAGCGTCCAAATTAGTAGCTTGCTGGCCGATAAAAATCTGCACTCCAGCCGATCGCAAGCGCTCGGTGATGTTGCTGGGGCGAATGTCGGAACCAGAGACGGGTAAATTGCGATTGGCTACAATATGGGCTAGGGCTGACATCCCAATGCCACCAATGCCTATGAAATGAAAGGGTTTACCGCTAAGATCTACTGTATTATCCATTTTTGACTCCTTACACACCACATCACAAGCGACTTCAAATGGCGCTATCATATCAGGAATTCTTTTTTCAAGATATAGATTAGAAAAAATTTATATTTAGGCTTTTCTTTAAATAGTCATCAAGAACTATCAGCAGCAGGGAGATCGTGCTGCTTAGAAGTTAGTCGAGTTTACTCAAAGGTCTTGCCTAATATTGAGATACACGAGCCGAGAGGGATTGTTCGGAAACTGTCGCGGGAAAAATGAGGGGATGGGGAGATGGGGAGATGGGGAGATGGGGGGATGGGGGGATGGGGGGATGGGGAGAAAATTCCTAACTCCATACCTCTGGCTTTTTCAACTCCAGTCGTGAGATGTCGCTTGTCGAAGCTGGAGTTTATAGGGATTTTTAAAACTCACATCAAGGTTTTTGTCGATAACGATCTGGGTAATGAATATTGGCAGCGGCGGGGATGGGTAAGGCGCGACGATATCGATCGCTCTTCAGATCCAAACGTCTAGCTCATCAGGAAGTATGAAGCGTGCAGTTAAAAATTCTCCTCTGTCCCTCTGCTCCTCTACACCATTACCTCCCCCCTCCCCGCGTCCCCCCTCTCCCCTCTCTTGTGGCGATCGCAATTATTTAAGAAATGGTGTCCTGTTTGCGGTATGATCGGGGTCATCAATCGGAATTTATTCAGCTTGTATACAGAGGGCAAGGCGTTGTGATTAGAGTAGCGATTAACGGTTTTGGACGCATTGGACGTAATTTCATGCGATGCTGGGCAGGTAGAGAAAAGAGCCACCTTGAAGTAGTCGCTGTTAATGATACCTCCGACCCAAGGACTAACGCCCACCTGCTGAAGTACGATTCGATGTTGGGGATATTCAACGCTGACATTAGCGCAGATGACAATTCCATTACGGTTAATGGCAAGACGGTCAAATGCGTATCGGATCGCAACCCAGAAAACTTGCCCTGGAAGGATTGGCAAATCGATCTGATTATCGAATCAACCGGGGTTTTTATCAGCAAGGAAGGAGCTTCCAAACATATATTAGCTGGTGCTAAAAAAGTGTTGATTACTGCTCCAGGGAAGAACGAGGATGGAACTTTCGTAGTAGGCGTAAACCACAACGACTACAACCACCATCAGCACAACATTATTAGTAACGCTAGTTGCACTACTAACTGTCTGGCACCTTTTGCCAAAGTATTGCACGAAAAATTTGGCATCATCAAAGGGACGATGACTACTACCCACAGCTATACTGGCGACCAACGCCTGTTAGATGCGTCTCACCGCGATTTGCGGCGGGCGCGGGCAGCAGCCATCAACATCGTTCCCACTTCTACAGGGGCGGCTAAAGCCGTGGCTTTGGTACTGCCGGAACTGAAAGGAAAACTCAACGGGATTGCCCTGCGGGTACCAACGCCTAACGTTTCTGTGGTCGATTTGGTGGTTCAAGTAGAAAAGCAGACTTTCGCTGAAGAGGTCAATCAAGCCCTTAAAGAAGCCGCTGAAGGTCCAATGAAAGGAATTCTAGAGTACAACGACTTGCCTCTGGTTTCCTGCGATTATCGGGGTACTGATGCTTCTTCGATCGTCGATTCTAGCCTGACAATGGTAATGGGCGGCGACATGGTGAAGGTGGTGGCCTGGTATGACAACGAGTGGGGTTACAGCCAGCGAGTTGTCGATCTGGCAGAAATCGTCGGCGAAAAATGGGTCGCTTAAATTAAAGTGAGGAGTGAGGAGTGTTGAGTGTTGAGTTAATTATTCTCACTCTCACCCTCTCGCCCTCTCTGCCCATCTCCCCATGCTTGACATCTAGTACAAATGTACTATAATGATGTGGTCTTAATAATAGAGGCTGCTGCGAGCAGTTAGACGCTTATGACTAACGCATTCAAACAGCATGGGGCTTTTAGTTGGTGCGAGTTGATGACCACCAATACCACAGCCGCAAAAGAATTTTACGGCCGATTATTTGGCTGGACAATGGACGATCGCCCGATCGAAGGCTCGATTTACACGGTTCTCAAGGCAGGGGATGCCGAAGTGGGTGGGTTGATGACTATGCCGCCCGATATGGGTGCTGTGCCTCCTCACTGGGGAACATACGTTACGGTAAATGATGTGGATGCCTCTGCCAAACTGGTAGAAGAGTTGGGGGGACAAATCAAAGTTCCACCAATGGATATTCCCGATGTCGGACGGTTTGCGGTAATTGCCGATCCTCAAGGGGCAATTTTATCGATTATTAGCTATAGCTGAACTCAGCCCTCACCCCAGCCCTCTCCCACGGGAGAGGGAGCAAGAGGAAGAAGAACCTGCTATGGCGGGGTGAGGGCAAAATGCTGAAATCCTCGATCGAGAGTCAGTCGATCGTCTGGGTAAACTCCTCGATCGTCTACTAACCAAGCACCCTCTCGGTTGTCGATTGTTCCGATAATGGTAGACTCGCTGCCTAGTTCTTTAACGAAGATCTGGGCTGTTTTTTCTGGAAGGCAAAGCACTAGCTCGAAATCTTCACCCCCATATAAAGTCCAGTTTAGGGCTTGCTCTGGCGATACCAATTTGTTGAGTGCGGAAGAGATGGGAATCGAGTTTCGTTGCAGGGAAGCACCAACCCCACTCGATCGACAAATCTGAATGACGGCATCTGCCAAACCATCGCTGCTATCCATCCCAGCCAATCGGAAGTGTGGAGTGTCGTATGAAGTGTGAAGTGTTGAGTGTTGAGTGTTGAGTTGAAAACTCTCCCCGCTCTCCCTTGTCTCGTTTAACTCCCACAGGAGAGGTAATACATCTAGACGGGGTTTTGGGCGTTGATGGGCTTGAATGAGAAAGTTTCTTTCACTTTCAGAGAGGTTTTGACCGAGTTCGGGATTTAGTAACAACTCTAAGCCAGCACGGGCAGCGCCATGAACTCCAGTGATGACGATCGCATCCCCAACTCTAGCAGAGGAACGGCGAATGACATGGGTAGGGGAAACTCGGCCGAAGGCAGTAATCGCAACCGCGATTGTCGGCGCACGACAAATATCGCCGCCCACAATTGAAGTATCGTAATGTTGCAAGCAGGCAGTTAATCCCTGATAGAGTTGCTCTACCCAACTCACCGAGAGATCGCCAGGGAGACTCAGCGCCACCGTAATTCCTATTGGAGATGCGCCCATCGCAGCGAGGTCGGATAAATTAGCCGCTGCCGCCCGCCAACCAGCATCGACTGGGGAAGTAGTGCGATCGCTAAAATGCACCCCATCAACCAACATATCGGTAGTAACTACCAACAATTCCCCTGGAGTTGCAGCTAGAACTGCGGCATCGTCGCCGATAATTTCTAGCGGACAAAAGCTTTGCAATCGCTCTAACAGCCCTTGTTCTCCAATATCTCGAACTTTCATAGTTCATGGTTCCCGGAGTGGGGCAGGCTTTCCTGCCTACCTCACAAGAATGTAGTTTACTCAATTGAGAATTGCTAGATCGATCGTTAATCTCAACCCTGACACCATATTTTTGAGCTAGTTTGGGTAATCTAAAAATAGACAGGTGCGAAAACTTAGGAGCAAGATATGAGAAATACTGGCAAGCGGTGCATTGCCACTAGTCAGATAATTTTAATGGCGATCGCCCCCACTGTGATGATGTTCGCATTCTCCGGTCGGGTAATGGCTCAAAATCTTGGCACCTGTTTTATGGTCACTGCTAGTGGTAGAACTGTAAATTTGGGGAAACTCTGTGGTGTTTCAGCCCCAGCAGCGATCGACAGCAGAGTATTTCGAGTACCGATCGAACGTCGCTATGGGAAAGTGCCAATTATTAAGGTTAAATTCAACGGCAGCCAAACGTTTGAAATGATGTTAGATACTGGTGCTAGCGGCACTTTGATTACTCAAGAGATGGCAAACGCTCTGAAAATTCAGCCCACCGGGACGGTACGAGCGCAAATTGCTGATGGTAGTGAAGTGAAATTCCTTACAGGGATGGTGCGATCGATCGCGGTTAGCAATGCTGTAGTCAATAACGTGCAAGTGGCGATCGCTCCCAAAGGAGAAATTGGCTTGCTAGGTCACGATTTCTTCGATAATTACGATCTCAAAATTATGGAAAATGCGATCGAATTTCATCGAAGATAAATCAGAAGTTCAGGAGTATGCGCCGAGCGCAGGCTACGCCAACAGAAGTTCAGGAGTTCAGAAAGTGTTAAGTGTTAAGCGAACAATTCCTCTTTGTCTCCCCATCTCCCCATCTCCCCATCTCCCCATCCCCTTCTACTTCATTTCCCTATAAGCAGCATAAACTGCTCGGACGTTATACCAGTTGAGGAATATGCGAGCGATTTCTAAAGCTAATTGGGGTTTACCTCGATCGATCGACCATTGCAATAATGGAGCCATTGTCCGCTCGTTGAGAGTACCACCGAGAGAGAGAATTCCCCACAACAGGCGATGTATCCAAGTCATTTGGATCATCATTTTGACTTCCCAAGTGGGATGCTTTTGATAAAACAAAACTCCCATTCTTCCTCGTTGAATTTCTTTCTCGATTAAGTTAGATATTTGCTCTAATTTAAATGGCGGATGCCAGTGGTAGCCGACTGCTTCCGGACATTTAATTAGTTGCAATCCTAGTTCTTTGAGTCGAACGCCTAGCTCTAAATCTTCCCAACCATAAAGGGTAAATTGCGTATCAAATAGCCCTGCTTGTTCTAACCATTTTCTGGGAATGGCAACATTGCCAGTGGCAAAATAGGCAGCAGAAAAATCGGTGATTTTGTATGGTTCTGATGTGGGATTTTCAAAATTACAAGTATTGATGACGCTACCGTAAGTGAAGAGGCGATCGCTGCCAATTTTTTTCTGCCCTTCCAATAATCGATCGGCATGAGCTTGAAGAAAGTTTTCAGTTACGACCAAATCGCTGTCGATGAAAACGATCGTATCTCCAATAGCTTCTCGTACTCCCAGGTTGCGAGCGGCGGCCGGCCCGGCATGAGCTTGAGTCAGCAGTCGTCCCTCAGAGAGGCTGCGCCACCGCACGTTAGGTAACTTGTCTTGATGCTCTTCTAGCCATTCCAAAGTTCCGTCAGTCGAGCCATCATCTACTACGATTACTTCGTAACCTGCGATCGAACTATCTGCACTAAACTTTTGCTGTGTTAATGCCTTCAGACATTTTTCCAGAATCGATCGGCGATTGTAAGTAGGAATAATAACGCTAAAAAACACAGTTTATATATAAAAATACTAATCTTGCAGTATTTAATTATAGCATAATTATTATTTAAAATCATGAATAAGTCTCTTGCATAAATCCAAACTTTGGATGTATAGCCTTTCTCTCATGACTTGTGGGATAGCCGTCCTGGCTGTCCCAGTGGGCGATCGAGTCCAAGGTTAAGAACTGGTTATTTTTAATTAATAAAAAACATTCCGAAAAGTAGTAAATTATTTACTCTTAGATTAACTTGCCTTAACTTTTAAGTCATATATTCCTTGATGAACTATCTAAATTTCTGCTTTGCATCTTCATTGCTGGAAAATCTAGAAATTCTCTCCTGTTTGGCTCTCTCTTAATTGTCTAGACATTACCTGTAACTGCTTTTTTGAATAGAGGTTTAAACTCTACAGGTTTTGTCTTGCTGCTGCAAACTAATCAAAATTTCCATGTCTAATTTAACTCGCAGACAACTACTAGTTTTCTTTGCTGGCAGTGCTGGTACTGCTGTCTTAGGCTCTCAGATTCAAGAAAAATTAGTTGGTAACGATCTCAATAGTGCTAAAGCGACAAACTTTCCTTTGAGGTTTACTCCCGTCCGCTTACCTCATCCTTTGGCTCTCTACAAAACTAATCCAAGTTTCTTAGCCACAGGTATAGGTCAAGGAAGCATAGTCAATCCTTCTAATAACGTTAAATTAACTAGTTATAACGTTGTTGACGATGTGGTAGTGCCGCCAGAATACGAGCGTTATACTATTGTCAAATGGGGCGATCGCGTATTTCCTAACCCCGATGAATACTTCGGTTATAACTGCGATTACACGGGCTTTATTTCTTTAGATAGAAATGATGACGACGGTTATCTGTGGGTAAATCACGAATACGTCTCTTTCCCCATATCCGATCTAGTGCCCGATACTCCGGCTGATGTGGTGGGACTATCGACCACATTTGCCCCAGTCATCGGACGACCTTTACCTACTACCAAGAATCGCGAGATCTTGGGAGAATTTATGTATAACATGGGGGGGTCGATCGTTCGGATTGCCAAGCCGAATCGCAGAGGGCGATATCAAGTGGTTCGAGACTCCAAAAATCGACGCATCCACGGACTTTCAGGATTAGGAATTAACTCTGGGCGTACCGATGGCTATCAAACTGTCACTTCTTGGGGATATTTAAGCTATCAAATCGGCGATCGAAACTATTTAATTGGTACTGGACCAGCCGCACAGCAGGTTTTCAAACTCAGTTCTGATGGCTTAGGAAATAAGATTATCGGCACTGGATTTAACTGTTCTGGAGGCACTACGACCTGGGGAACCATTTTGTCAGCCGAAGAGAATTTCCAAGGCAGTACCGATTTTTTTGTCGGAGTTACAGAGTCGGTCAAACCGGATGGCACTCAAACCGATTACACCGAGGGCACTACTGGCAAAGAATTCGGTTTGGTCGGCGAGAAATACGGTTGGATGGTAGAAATCGACCCCGCTAACCCTGGTTTTCGTCCTCGCAAGCACACAGCCTTGGGTCGCTTTCGGCATGAAAATATCGCCCTGCGGGTAGACATTGGCAAAAAACTAGTGGCTTATATGGGAGACGATCGCCGTGGCGGTCATACTTGGAAGTATGTCAGTAATGGTAAAGTCACTTTTCCTGCCGATAAGACTAACAGCGACCTCTTAACCCAAGGAAATTTGTATGTCGCTAAATTCAACCCTGATGGTACTGGTCGATGGATTCCGTTGTGGTTGACTACTCCCACCAATCCGATTCCACCCAGCGAGCTTTCTTCGGTAGAGTTTGCGGCCCTTGGTTCGGCCCAAAGGGAAGGTCGCCTACCGCTACCGCGCCGCAATGGGGTGGCAGGTCAAACCACAGATGGCGGTGCGTTCAACCTAGATCGAACTAATGAAGCTACTGCTTTACCAGATTACCGAGGGAAGAAACTATCAGACTTCTACAGCAGTAGAGGTGCCATGCTTTGCGATGCCTTTTTAGCAGGCAATCTAGTCGGGGGAACTCCGACAGCGCGACCGGAAGATATTGAAGTTCACCCTCGCACTAAAGAAGTTTTTATTGCCTATACCGATGGTGCGCCTGGTGGCGATGGGTATCCAGATTCCCGCATTTTTGTAGTTGCCAAATATAATGCCAATCCCAATGCGACGCAGCAGTCGGGAGGACTCTACAAAATTATTGAAGGTAGCGCTGACGGTACGGGCACGACTTTCCGATGGCAGAAGTTGCTTCAAGGTGGAGAAGACGGCACGGTTGCAGGAGATGGCTTTGCTAACGTCGATAACTTAGTATTCGATCGCCAAGCTAATATCTGGGGTGTGACCGATATGTCTACTAGCACCCATAACGGCTTTAACGTCGGTGCCGCTGGCGAACAAAACACCATCGACCACACTGCGATTGGTAATGTGGCTAATTTCACTGGGGTTTTTGGCAATAACTGGCTGTTTTTCGTACCCACCAGGGGGCCGAATGCCGGACAAGTCATACCTTTCGCTTACGGTCCGGTGCGTTGCGAAATGACCGGGCCAACTTTTGTGGGCGATACGCTAATTCTGGCGGTACAGCATCCCGGCGAAGATTGCCCAATTAACGATGGTACCCTTCTGAGTCGCAGTATTGAAATGCTGGACTCGAACGGCAATCTTTTCAATCAGACGCGCACCGTCCCCCGTGGTAGTAGCTGGCCGAGTAATATGCCGACTGTCGATGGCGGTGCAGGTAAAGCTACAGGTTTGCCCCGTCCATCTGTAATTGGCATCCAGCGCAAGCGATCGCGCGGTAGATTTATCTGATCGTCCTTCTACACCTGTAGGCCTGCGATTAATTGCGATCGCAGGTCTTTTTGTTGAAAAGCCTTGCAGTCGAGCCAGAATGATAAAATTCGTTATACCATACAGCCAAACAGTCAAGTAATTTTGTCTCCCGCTGAACTCCAAGAAAACGATCCCATGGTTGGAGAGTTTCTGAGCTTTCTGGCTCAAGATATCGCCAAAAATCCCCAGCATATTCAAGCGATCGACTCCGATCTGGTTTACCGCGCTCAGTCTTTGATTGCGGATATCAAATTTGATATTAATGTGCCACTGTCTGACGAGGATGAATAAACTTATCTCCAAGTTAGGACGGCCGATTTACATGGCATCTCCTGCACGAATCCTCGCCCTCACCCTAAATCCCTCTCCCAAGCTTGGGAGAGGGACTTTGAAGCTTGCTCTCCTTCTCTGTGAAAGTAAACTTCTTTTGTCTTCTGGATCGACATAGCTAAAATGATGTAAGAAACAAGCTAAGTTGAGGTTACTGCTGTTAATCTTATCTACATCCATGGATAGAATTATCGAACCTGAATTAATGACAGGAGAAGCCCAAAGTCTGGCATATGCCGAAGCCAATTTTGAAGAACCGAATAGTCAGTTTCTACACTTGTTACAAGAACGCATAGGAAGAGAATTTCAAGGTAACGTTCTCGATCTAGGTTGCGGACCAGGCAATATTACTATTAAAGTGGCTAAAGCCTATCTTCAATCTCACATTGATGGAGTTGACGGGTCAGGTGCGATGCTAAAGTACGCTTTTGAGGCTCTAGCTTTAGAACCTATTAGCTGTAAGCAAAGAATTAAGTTTATTCAAGGTATAATTCCTCAAGTACAATTACCTTTCGATCGCTACGATTTAATTATTAGCAATAGTCTTTTACATCACATCCATCAACCAGATTGCTTTTGGCAGACAATTAAAAAATATAGCGACAAAAACACGCCAATTTTAGTCATGGATTTATTCCGTCCAGCAACTACAGCAGAAGCATCTAGATTGGTAGAAACTTATGCTGGTAACGAGCCAGAAATTTTACAAACAGACTTTTATAACTCTCTCTGTGCAGCCTTTGAAATTCCCGAACTTGAAGCTCAATTAAAACAAGCAGGAATGGAATATTTGTCAGTTACCCAAGTTAGCGATCGCCACGTTCTGATTAAGTAGCTAATTAATCTGTTCGATCTGAGATTAACCGCTATCCTTAAATTTGGTTGTCCTTTTCCCTCTCTTCCAGACGTAGCAGTGCTGCGTCTCTACATTCTTCTCTCTCTCCTATGCGCGTCGCTATCTTCAGCAGCAAATCATACGATCGCCAATTTCTCACCGCTGCCAACCAAGCTTTCGGTCACGAACTGGTGTTTTTCGAGCCGCGTTTGACGGCTGAAACCGCCCCACTGGCAAAAGGTTTTCCAGCAGTGTGCGCCTTCATCAACGATCGCCTGGATGCAGCCGCACTACAGATACTAGCTGGTAGCGGCACGAAGTTAATTGCTTTGCGATCGGCTGGATTCAACAACGTCGATCTCAAAGTTGCCGCCGAGTTGGGCATAAAAGTGGTGCGAGTGCCAGCTTATTCGCCCTATGCCGTAGCCGAACACGCAGTTGGCTTAATTTTGATGCTCGATCGAAAACTGTATAAGGCCTATAACCGGGTGCGAGACGATAACTTTTCCCTAGAGGGACTGTTAGGATTCGACTTGCATGGCTCTACCGTTGGGGTGGTAGGAACGGGTAAAATCGGTGTCTGTTTTGCCCAAATTATGCGCGGATTTGGCTGTCATTTGTTGGCATACGATCCATATCAAAACCCAGCCTGCTTAGAATTGGGAGTCCAATACCTAGAACTTCCAGAACTACTTGCTAAGTCGGATATTGTCTCGCTTCACTGTCCCCTGACCCCAGAAACTCATCACCTAATTAATACTGAGATGCTGGAACATTTCAAAATGGGGGCAATTTTAATCAACACCAGTCGGGGAGGTTTAATCGATACTCAAGCTGCGATCGCGGCGATTAAATCTGGTAAGATTGGTGGCTTTGGCATTGATGTATACGAACAAGAAGAAGATCTGTTTTTTGAAGATCTATCCGATACGGTAATTCAAGACGATGCGTTTCAACTGTTGCAATCGTTTCCCAATGTAGTCATTACAGCCCATCAGGGATTTTTTACTCGCAATGCCCTAGAAGCGATCGCCCAAACTACCTTGGCAAATATCAGCGATGTCGAGCGAGGACATCCCTGTCCGAACCAAGTGTAATCTGTTTGAACTCCGTGCTATCGATCGAGAGCGCCGCTGGCGCTGAGCGTGGGGACACTGGCGCTTTCGCTGTCACTTTCTCGTCACATTTGCTGTTGACTCTAAAAGTAGAACTCGAACAGCGAAATTATGCCACCTCAACTCATGCTGCGCTCCCTCTCGATCGGAATTAGCATTCTCAGTTTTACTGGAATAGGTTGCACCCAACTGCGGGACTTTGAGACTCAATCTCAAGATCCGCCTGCTAACTCCCAAACAACTTCTAGCCCTGCAACTGAAGCTCCAACTCGCGGCCCTGATGTGGTCTACGTTCCCACACCTCCAGCCGTAGTCAATGAGATGCTACGGTTAGCAGACGTAAAATCCACAGACTTGGTGTACGACTTGGGCAGCGGCGATGGGCGCATCCCGATCGCGGCAGCTAGAGATCGGGGCGCGCGCGCAATTGGCATCGATATCGATCCGGAACGGATACGAGAAGCCAACGAAAACGCCCAAAAAGCTGGAGTTAGCGATCGCGTCACGTTTCGCCAGCAAGACTTATTTGAAACCGACTTCAGCAATGCCACCGTGGTCGCGCTCTACTTGCTACCCGAATTGAATGCGAAGCTGCGTCCGAGGCTCCTGAGTGAATTGAAACCCGGTACGCGGATCGTCTCCCACGAATTTGATATGGGAGATTGGCAACCGGAACAGGTGGTCGAAGTCGATGGTAGAACGGTTTACTACTGGGTCGTACCTGAAAACCCTCCTGCTAATTTGCGGCAGTGAAATGGCTAGCATCAGAAAAGTTCGTCGATTAGTTAAAGGTACGATCGCGGAGTGGCAGGCCAGCGAGGTGTCGCTCCTAGCTTCGGCGCTGGCTTACTCAACCATTTTTTCTCTAGCTCCCTTAATGATTCTGGTAATTGCGTTTTTGGGGGCAATTTTTGGTGAAGCGACTGCCAGAGAACAAATCGTCTCTCAATTAGCCAGCTTATTCGGCGAAGATGGGGCGGAATTAATGGCAACCGCGATCGCCAATCTCCGCGAGGAAGCTAGAGGAGACGGACTGCAACTAATTGTCAGCCTGGGTTTCTTTGCTTTTGGGGCATCGAGCGTGTTTGCCCAAATTCAAACTTCGCTCGATCGGATTTGGGCAGTCAAACCAGCCCCCGGACGACACATTTTTCATTTTCTCCGCAAACGCCTGTTATCGTTTGCCATGATTCTGGCGATCGCTTTTCTGTTACTGGTTTCCTCGGTGGCTAGCACTATCCTCGCCACGATCGTCGCCAACCTGAACCAATGGATTCCAGGGTTAGGCAATCTCTGGCAGATCTTGCAAGGGGTTGTTTCTTTTGGGGCGATTTCTGCTGTTTTCGCCGCTATGTATACGATCTTGCCCGATGCAGAAATTCATTGGCGCGATACGATCGTTGGCGCAATGCTTACGGCACTACTATTTATGCTGGGGCAAGCCTTGTTTGGCGTGTTTCTACAGCAGGTCGATATTGGCTCTGCTTACGGTGTGGCTGGCTCTTTTTTAATTATCATTACTTGGATTTTCTACGCTGCCCAAATTCTCTTTTCAGGAGCCGCTTTTACCAAGGTTTATGCTCGACAACGAGGCACGCCGATCCGGCCCTCTAATTTTGCCGTATCAACCCTAGACTCGACTTTAGACTAGCTTAAACCAACAAATGCGATCGCGGCCATGATGATGGCCGCGATCGTTGTAAATTACCTTGCAGGTACGCCAGAGCGACAATAAAAAATCGATTCTTGCTGAAGCAAGAATCGATGTCATTAACTTTAGTTGTTTGAGGAACTGTGATGTGATGCGGCATAAACCGCTGCTGGCCGAGCTAGGAGTAGAGCGCGATTTTTACTCCGCTTCAGCACCAGAGCGATCGACCTACAGTTCAGGTTAGTCTTGAGAAGTCGAGAAATCAGGGAAAAATCGGGGAGAAATCGGGGAGAAATCCGAACAGCCGCTGGGCTTCTCAATTAAATGTCTGAAAGTGACTTGAGACGGTAGCCCAATCCATGAACGGTTTCGATCGAGTCGTCGGGTGCGCCTACACTTTTTAGCTTCTGCCGCAAGTTTTTGATATGGGATTTAATCGTTTCCTCTGTGGGTGGATCTTCCAACGACCACACCTGCTCGATGATGCCAGCACGACTCAATACTCGACGACCTTGAGAAACCAATAACTCTAAAATCGCGTATTCTTTGGGAGTTACTGGCAAAAGTTGACCTTTATAGGTGACTTCATACGTGCCTGAATCGATCGACAAGTCACCCCACGATAGAGTGGCCTGAGAACGGGTACTTCCTCGGCGCAATAAGGCCCGAATTCGAGCCATCAGTTCTCCAAGCTCAAAAGGTTTAACCATGTAGTCATCTGCCCCAGCGTCTAGCCCAATAATTTTGTCGGCAGTAGTATCGCGGGCTGTAAGCATCAGCACTGGCAGATGAAATTGGCGATCGCGCAATTGCTGACAAAGCTTGATGCCGTCTAACTTAGGCAAAGTAATATCGAGCACCATTAATTCATAGTCTAAGGTAGTGATGTAATTCCACGCGGCTTCGCCATTTGGTGCTATATCCACCACATAGTGGCGGTTGGTCAGGGCTTCGGCCAACATATCTGCCATTTGCACGTCATCTTCAACCACTAAAATTCGCATGAGAATTGGCTGGGATTCTATACTCGATCGATTGCCTGCAATTTAATTATGCTTACCTACTTAAATTAGATTACAAAAGTTTTTTTTGCGCTCCTACCAGTTGCTCAATGGGGGTATGTCGATGAAGTGGTCAGTTGAAGGGAAATGGATTACAGGGGGGTTTGTCCTAGCAGTTTTGTTGATGGGAGTTACCAATGTCATCTCTTACCAGAATGCTACCCGTTTAGCTGAAAGTACGGATAAGCTCAAACAAACCCATGAAGTTTTGGAAGACTTAGTTGGGATTCTCGCTGCGCTCGACGAAGCCGAATCGGCGCGGCGCAGTTACATTCTTTTGGGAGATGAGTCAGAACTCAAGCGTTATCGCCTGTCGATTCCCACTATCGACGCTCAAATTCAGGCTTTGGAACGCCAGATGACTAGCAACCCCAACCAGCAGCAACGGTTAAACCAACTCAACTCCTCGATCGCTCGACGAATGGTTTTATCTAGGCGTTCGCTCGAACTCAAACAGCAAGACTCCTTATCGGCAGATGCAGATTCGGCAATGCAAGTTTCTCTTCAGGCTGCTAGCAACCAAAACCGCCGTCAAATCCGGCAGACGATCGACCAAATGCAGCAGGAAGAACAAACCGCACTTGCCGTCTGGATCGAACAATCTCAATCTAGTATCCGATGGCGAATGGCGATCGAAGCCACTAGCACCTTTCTCACTTTTGCCATCCTCTTTGGCATCTATGCCGTACTTTATCGCCAGATGATGAAACGCTATCAAGCTGAAACCGATCGACTAGCTCTCGCTAAAGCTAAAGAACTGGGCGAACTCAAACTCGAATTTTTCTCCCTGGCTTCCCATGAATTTCGTACTCCCCTCAGTTTGATTTTAGGTTCGGCTCAACTGCTAGAGGAAAGTCTCCAGCCCTTGGTGGAGAAAAAAAAATTGAAGAATCTCGCCCGCATTCAATCTGCTGCCCGATTGATGACTCAGCTTCTTTCTGATATTTTGACTCTAGCCAGGGCAGAAGCTGGCAGGCTAGAATTTAACCCCACCTTGGTAGAAATCCAGTCTTTTTGTCTCAATTTAGTCGAAGATATGCAGCTAACGAGCAAAGTGCAACCAAAGATTCAATTTGCTCACCAAGGCAGCCGCACTCACGTTTGGGTAGATGAAAAACTGCTCTATTCGATTCTGAGCAATCTGCTCTCCAATGCCATCAAATACTCGCCTCCAGAACGAGACATCTACTTCAGGCTGAGTTGCGAACCGGAAGTTCTGACCTTTGAAATCGAAGATCGAGGGATTGGCATTCCCCTAGAAAACCAACAGGAATTGTACGAACCATTTCAACGGGGTAAAAATGTCAAAGAGATCCTGGGGACGGGTTTGGGATTGGCAGTGATAAAAAAGTGTCTGGATTTGCATCAAGGACACATATCGGTCAAAAGTGAAGTGGGAGTAGGCACAACCTTTACCGTCACCATAAGATCGCCGTAACGCAGAGATAGAAGGTTCGGTTTTCATAAGTTAGTAAGTCAACTCGATAGTGGGCGATCGCAAAAGCTCTCGATCTGAGAATTGCCAATTGCTTCGATCGTAAACGATCTTATTGTTGGATGAAGAGCAGGTTTCTTAGTCTGATGACAGTTATCGGTATGGGCGAGAGTGACGCTAATATATTTCTGCCTATTGATAGAGGCGAGCGCCGAATACAGTTATTTATTCTACAAGGGCGAAAGTCGCTCGCCTTTATTCCCAATTACCCTGATAAAAAGAGGAAAGGGGAGCGAGATGTCTAGCAAAAATTTAAAAATTGGTACGAGTCCAGCTAGTTCAAATCTGTCTTGCTGGTCAGAATTTTATAACAGTTATCAATTTGCTGAGCTACCATCTTGTGCCTGTGGTTGGTATTAGCTGAGTGGAGCAATTGCCAATTGCAAATTTAATTTTGTCTGTGTATTTTTTGTGATGTAAATTTTGATGAGGTAACTTATGGATTGGCAGAGTCATTGGCACTGGCTTTACATTGCTGGGATGGCGATCGGTGCCATTCACTTTATTTTGCTAGGGAGAAATCCTAGAGGTGTCCCTAGATACGAGTACCTAGTTGCTGCTTTTATCCCCATCTGGTCGGGATTAGCGTATTTATCGATGGTTTTACCAGGTGCGGTTTTAGAGCAAGGTAAAATTCCTGTTGCCGGACAGGTGACTCATTTTGCTCGCTACATCGACTGGGTTGTGACCACGCCACTGCTGCTATTAGCCTTATCTTGGACGGCAATGCACCGCCATCAGAAAAAAGATTGGACCCTGATTGCCTCTTTAATGGCTACTCAAGTCATAGTTGTCCTCAGCGGCTTAGTTGCCGATCTCTCCGTCGTGCCTTGGGTGAGATACTTGTGGTACATCAACGGTGTCGTTGCCTTTCTGGTTATTTTGGCAGGCATTTGGGGGCCGTTGCGGGCCAAAGCCAGCAGCCAAGACTCAGAGCTATCGAGCTTCTATAACAAAATTGCCACCTATTTCACCGTGCTATGGATTTGCTATCCGATCGTCTGGATTCTCGGTCCTTCAGGTTTTGGAGTTTTCAATCAAACGGTGGATACATTTTTGTTCTGCTTCATTCCTTTCTTTTCCAAAGTCGGATTTAGCTTTTTAGATTTACATGGATTGCGCCATCTCAGCAGTCCTGAGACGGAAACTCGCCTTGATGAAAGGGTAGGTAGCGCGATGCGTTTCTTAGGATTTGTACCTGTTAGGACTAGACAAAGGCGATCGCAGTTAAAAAGAACGCGATATTTATCGGGAGGTATGTAATTATGCAATCGATCGGACATAAAAGATGGGCGATCGCTTGTTCGCCAGAGGTCTAGTGCAGCGTGGCGAAAATAAGTGACCAGCTTAAGCGGGTTCGGGAAACCCCTGAAATTTCCAGACAAAAGGTTTAGCCAAAGTGCGGTTGAAGTAGTCAATAAAATCAAGAATCTTCTGCGTGA